>Ga0182021_10003903_pt1 | contig 17470 bp, 13 predicted proteins | sample 612E3MmetaG_FD_120493 | JGI IMG/M metagenome (GOLD analysis project Ga0182021, IMG submission 120493) | Permafrost microbial communities from Stordalen Mire, Sweden - 612E3M metaG (Illumina Assembly) | ecosystem: Environmental > Terrestrial > Soil > Wetlands > Permafrost | place: Sweden... | reverse complement strand
TTCTTCATCAGTGGCGCCAGCGTGGCGCCGGCCTCGTCCTGAGCTTGCGGCGTGACGGTGCGGTCGGCGATGCGTGGTAAGGTCGCAACCAGAAGCTTGCTGCCCAACCACTCCAGTCGCTCGGCCAGAGTCCCTGCCGTGTCGTCGTCGCGGATCGCCTCTTCCAGCGAGGCCGCCACCGGCCCGGTGTCCAGGCCTTCCTCCATGCCCATCACGCAGACGCCGGTCTTGCTCTCGCCGCGGATGATGGCCCATTGGATGGGCGCGGCGCCGCGATAGCGGGGCAACAGCGAGGCATGCACGTTCCACGCGCCCAGCCTCGGCACGGCCAACAGATCCGGCGGTAGGATGCGGCCATAGGCCACCACCACAAAGACATCGGGTTGCAAAGCCGAGAGAGCCCTGGCCAGCACGCCGTCGCGCAGCTTGGTCGGCTGCTCGACCGGCAGCCCAAGCCGAATGGCCAGTTCCTTCACGGGAGGCGCTTGCATCTTGTTGCCCCGCCCAGCCGGCCGGTCGGGCTGGCTCACCACTGCCAACACCTGGTGTTCGCGGGCCACGGCCTCCAGTGAGGGCAGCGCGAAGGCCGGGGAGCCGAAGAAGATCACGCGCATGCCATCAACCGCTGGGCGCGTCGGGCGAGAGCTCGGCACTCGATTCTGGCTGCGCAGCCTGCGCATCGGGTTCGGGCGCCAGGTTGAGCTCGTAGGCCGCGCGCAAGGCGGGAGTCGAAAGGATGCGCAACCCCTCGTCCAGGACTTCGCGAATCGTCTCGATCGCGGATTTCAACTCGTGGGCCAACTCCGGCCCCAAGGACTCAGGCGAGCACTCCCTGACCAGACGCTGGTGGGCGCGCCGGATCTCGGTCGCGTCCGCCTGTCGATCCACGCCCAGGACCAGGAAGTAGTCGCCCTCTTGTGCCAGCGCCTGTCGCGCCAGCACCCTTTCACGCGCGATCTGCAGATCGCGCACGCCGATGCGCGATCCCTCGTGGCCCCTGCCCCCAGACCGTGCCGACCGCAGGGCCCCAAAGCATGACAAGGCGAAAGCGATCTGCCAGACCGTCGCATCGGGTAGGCCACTGGAGCGCGCGACCTCGTCCAACGAACGTACCCCATCGAACAGCGGAGGCACGCGCGCCTCCACCGGATCGGGTAGCATTTGCTTGACCACGTCGGCCGAACTGCCCGACTCGTCGAGCACTAGGAGGTTCTTGGCGGAGCCGACGTGAGCCGCGATCTTCTCCGCAGAATAGCCAAGCGCGAGCCCTTCGCGGACCAAAGCAGCGGGATGGCGGAGAAGACGCGTCCTTTCAGGCCCGGCAACCATCCCGGGCTCGATTTGCCAGCGGCCAGCGGTCCAGCCGAACAGCGAAAGAATGATGCTTTCGTAGTGACGACGTACCGCCGGCAGCAACTCATCACTGCGCAGGAGGCCCAGGTCGACCAGCACCCCGCCAACCTTGCGCCCAGAAGCATCGACGATCTTCTCCACCTCTTCGCGCTGGCGCGCCGACACAACCCGTTCGCGAACCAGCATGGCCAGCATGCGATCCGCCACGTCATTCGACGCGGCCATCACGGGCAAACCGGCCTCGAAATAGACGCTCTTCTCCACCGACTCCTGTCCGATCCGCAGACGGCCGGTGGTTCCGTCGCTGAAAATGCGGCCCATCAGGACGGGCAGGTCGATCTCGGCCAGCTCGCCGGCCGAGGCGGGGCCCTCATCCCCCACGTCCTCCAGTGCCGTCGACATCTCAGACTCGATGACATCGTCGATGCCCGCGGCCAATCGGCCGAGCAGATGCGACAGGTCCTGGTTCACCGGTGCCATCACAACACGCTTTGTGGATCGACGTCGATAGCCAGGCGCAGGTCACGCGGCAGCTTCACCTCCGCAGCGGCCCGTGCCACCGCCAGTAGTCTGGCCCGGTCGGTCCCGGCCAGCCAGATCTGATAGCGGCTGCGGCCGCGCAGCCTGCCAATGGGCGCCTCGGCCGGCCCCAGCACAAGGATGGCGTTGCCCGCCTGCGCGCGGGCGCGGGCCGCTGCGTCCGCGGCAGCGGTGCGAACCGAAGCTTCATGACGGCCGTCGAAGCGAAGCGCGATCATACGCGAAAACGGGGGATAGCTCGCGCTTTCTCGCCGCGCCAGCTCATCGCGCACGAAGCCCTCGTAGTCATGGTCGCGCAGAAACTGTATGGCCGGGTGCTCCGGGCAGAAAGTCTGCACCACGATGCGGCCCGGCCGATCGCCACGGCCGGCCCGACCCGCAACCTGTTCGAGGAGCTGAAAGGTCCGCTCGGCCGCGCGGAAGTCGGGCAGATGCATGCCCTGGTCAGGCTGCAGCACGCCCACCAGGGTGACACCGCCGAAGTCGTGCCCTTTGGTAACCATCTGGGTTCCCACCAGAATGTCGATCTCGCGTTCGTGCACGCGGGCCAGGAGTCTTTCCAATTGGTCGCGATGGCCGTCGGTGGTGTCCCGGTCCAGCCGTGCGACGGGCCCCGGGAAAGAGGGCGCGCACTACGCTCTCCACCCGCTCGGTGCCGGTTCCCAGCCCTTCCAGTGCGGCCTGTTTGCACGCCGGACAGCGAGGGGGAATGGCCTCCGCTCGCCCGCAGTAGTGGCAGATAAGCTTGGCGCGCCCGCGGTGTAGGGTCATGGACACGTCACAGCTCAAACAGCGCAGGACGGCGCCGCAAGCCTGGCAGTGCATGAGCGTGGAAAAGCCACGCCGGTTGAGAAAGAGAATGGTCTGCTCGCCGGCAGCCAGGGCGTCGGCCACGGCCTGGGCCAGCGGCGGCGCGAGCAGGTGGTCGGGCCCCAGTTGGTGGCGCCGCAGATCGATGATTTCGACCGGCGGCAAGGGCCGAGCCGCTGCGGCGGGATTCGCTCGCGTAGGTAGATGCAGGCGAGAGAAGCGCCCGATCTGCACGTTGCGAAAACTCTCCAGCGACGGTGTGGCCGACCCCAGCACCACGACAGCCTTGGCCTGGTGGGCGCGCATCACGGCCAGATCCCGACCGTGGTAGCGCACGCCTTCCTCCTGCTTGAAGGATCCGTCGTGCTCCTCGTCCACCACCACCACGGCCAGCGCGCGCACGGGCGCGAACACGGCCGAACGTGCACCCACCGCGATGCCGACCTCGCCACTGCGCAAACGGCGCCAGGCCGCCAGACGGTCCGCAGGCGGCAGGGCACTGTGCAGAACCGCCACGTCGTCGCCGAAACGAGCGCGAAAGCGTGCCGCCAGTTGCGGGGTCAGCGCGATCTCGGGCACCAGCACCAGCGCCCCCTTCCCTTGCCGCCGCGCCTCGGCGATGAGGCGCAGGTAGACTTCGGTCTTTCCCGAACCGGTGATGCCGTGGAGCAAGAAGCCGCTGTATCCCTTGCCCAATGCCGCCCGGCACGCTTCGAACGCGGCCTGCTGGTGCGGGTTCAGAATCGGAGGCTCGACTACTGGCAAAGAGGCAATTCGCGCCTCCTCTTTTCGCCGGCTCTTGGTCGGACCAGCCACTCGGTCGACGATCTCCACCAGACCGCGCTCCACCAGATGTGCCATGCGAGCTGACGCGCCGGCCGTGGTCCGCGCCAGCGCGGTTGGGCTGAGGGTGCGCGCCGCCCGCAGCCTGGCCAGCAAAGCCCGGTCTTGCGCATCGAGAGTGAGTCCGGCCATGTGCGAACGCCCCTTGGCTTCTAGGTCGACCAGGCGCCGTCCCGCCTCGGTGAGGCGGATGCGGCGTGAGGCAATGGCCCGCTCGCCACGCGGAAGGGCCGAACGCAGCACTTCGCCCAGCGGGGCCAGATAGTAGCCAGCCGCCCAGCGGCAGAGTTCCAGAATCGGCTCATCGATGGCAGGACCGTCACCCACCACATCGGCGATGTCGCGCACCGGGCCGGCCGCCGCCTCTGGATGCCCCACCACGAAGCCCGTCACCTGACGTGAACCGAAGGGCACTATCACCTCGGTACCGAGCGGCAAGCACACACCCGGCCGCGGATCGCGGTAGGTAAACGTCTCCTCCAGCGGCAGGGTCACCGCCACCTGCAACAAGGTGCCAGGCACTGCTGCCGAAGTTGCCCGCGCCGCGGTCACGTCTCGCGCAGGAGTTTCTCCGCGCCCGTGCGCACCGCCGCACCGATGTCGGATCGGCGGAGCGCATAGCGCAGCACGGCCAGCACGTAGCCGGCCCTGTCCCCGGCGTCGAAACGCTCGCCCCGCAACCTCACGCCGTAGAGACCGTCGCTGGCGCACAGGGCGGCCAGAGCGTCCGTCAGTTGAATCTCGCCACCCCGGCCCGGCTTGGTGTTGGCCAGGATGGGGAAGATCTCAGGCGGCAGGACATAGCGACCGACGATGGCCAGCCGAGAAGGCGCCTTGCCGGGCTCGGGCTTCTCCACCAGCTTGTTCAGGCGAAACACGTCCGCGCCCACCGACGCCCCATCCACGATTCCATAGAGATGCTCCTGACCCGCAGGAACCTCCCAGAGGCCCACCACGCCCTTGCCGACCCTGGCGTAGACATCAAGCAGTTGTCTTATGCCCGGCGGGTCACCTTCAAACAGATCATCGCCCAGCAGCACGGCAAAGGGCTCGTCGCCGACCGCCGCGCGGGCGCATAGCACCGCGTGACCGAGGCCACGCGTCTCTGGCTGGCGCACGGCTGAAATCTGCGCCATCTCGTTCAGCCGCCGCATCATCGCCAGTTCCGCGTGCTTGCCTTTGCGCTCCAGCAGCTCCTCCAGCTCACCGGCGCGGTCGAAGTAGTCGACCAGGGCGTCCTTGCCCCGGCTGGTGACCAGGATAAGATCGCGCAGGCCGCTCGCCACGCACTCCTCGACATTGATCTGGATGGCCGGCACATCCACGATGGGCAGCAGCTCCTTGGGGACAGCCTTGGTCACCGGCAGGAACCTGGTCCCGATTCCCGCAACCGGGAGAACTGCCTTGCGAACCGGTTTCACGATCGCCATGACCTTTGAGGGTAACCTACTGCGAGGCCGCGGTCACGTGGGTCGCTTCACGTGGAGGATGTGCGCCGGCATCCAATTCGGGTCGAGACGCACGTAGTTCCACTCGCCGCGCCAGGTGTAGTTCGATTCGGTCAACAGCTCCGACAGATCACAGCTTGCCGGCACGTCGCCTGCCACGGGCTTGCCCCGCTCGGCGCGATGAAACAGCTCAGGGACAAGGCGAATGGTGCCGTCCTGCACGTTGTGCGGGTCCACATTCACGATGGTCACCAGAACGTCGGTCAAATCCGCCGTGGTCTTGGCGTAGGCGATGATGTTGGGATTGGTCGACTCGAGGAACCTGATGTTGCGGGCAAGCGCCAGTGCGGGATGGGTGCGCCGGATCCTGTTCACCGTGGCGACCAGTTCCTTGATGTTCCCGGGCCGGTTCCAGTCCCAGGTCTTGTGCTGGTACTTCTCCGAGTCCAGGTACTCCTCACTGCCGGCCGCGAATGCACGGTTCTCGCATAGCTCGTAGCCGCTGTAGATGCCGTAGCTGGGCGACAGCGTTGCAGCCAGGATCAGGCGCACCATGAAGGCCGGGCGCCCCCCTTGCTGCAGATACTCGTGCAGGATGTCCGGCGTGTTGGCGAAGAAGTTCGGCCGCAGGTAGTCCGCCGTGTCGGAGAGAAACAACTCGGTCGCATACTCCTCCAGCTCCTTGCGCGAGTTGCGCCAGGTGAAGTAGCTGTACGATTGCGTGAATCCCAGCTTGGCCAGCCTCTTCATGCGCTTGGGCCGGGTGAAGGCCTCGGCCAGGAAGAGCACATCGGGATGGTCGCCCTGCACGCCGGCGATCAGCCACTCCCAGAAGCTGGCCGGCTTGGTGTGCGGGTTGTCGACGCGGAAGATACGGACCCCGTGCCCGGCCCAGAACAACACGACATCGAGCAACGCCTGATACAGGCCGTCGCGGTCCTCGGTGTCGAAATTGATGGGGTAGATGTCCTGATATTTCTTGGGGGGATTCTCGGCGTACTTGATGCTTCCGTCCGGCCGTTTGCTGAACCAGTTGGGGTGCTGCTTGACCCACGGGTGATCGGGCGAACACTGCACGGCAAAGTCGAGCGCAATCTCGAGTCCCAGCCGACGCGCCGACGCTACGAAATGATCGAAGTCGGCCAGCGTGCCCAGTTCGGGATGGATGGTGTCGTGGCCGCCCCCCTCGCCTCCGATTGCCCACGGCGAGCCCGGGTCGCCTGGCCGGCACACCTCCGAGTTGTTGGGCCCCTTGCGGTGGCTGCGTCCGATGGGGTGGATGGGCGCAAGGTAGAGTACGTCGAACCCCATGGCAGCGATCTCAGGCAAGCGCGCCGCGGCCTCGCCCAAAGTCGCACTGCGCGTGGGATCCGCGCCCTGCGAACGCGGAAAGATCTCGTACCAGGCGCCAAAACGCCCGCGCTCGCGATCCACCCAGAGAGGCAACTCGGCGGGGTAGATCTGCAAGTCGTCGCGCGGATCGCAGGCCGCCATCAACTCGGCCAGCAATGGATCGAGAATCAGCTCGACCTGCCTGGCGGTGGTCTTGGCCGCGGCGATCGCGTCCCGGGTTTCGCGCAGCGATACCTTGTCCCTGCCGTGGGCTGCCGCTTCGAGCGAACGGTCGATGATGTGCAAGCCTTCCAGCAGTTCACTCGCCACGTCCTGGCCCGCCTCGGACTTCTTCTTCAGCTCGGCGACAAAGGAACCAAAACGGTCGGTCCACGCCACCACGGTGAACCCGTGCGGCCCCACTTCATGCGGGCTGATGGTCGCATACCACCGGTCGTTGTAGGCCGGATCGGTCAGCATGACCGATTCGCGCCAGTCGACGCGCTTCCGATCCGGGGCCGCCGGCATCGCGCCGCAGATCAACTCATTCGCCGCCCGCTTGCGCCAGAGGACCGCAGCGCGAAGCAACTCATGCCCGTCCTTCCAGATGTCGGCGGCGACCTCCACCTTGTCGCCCACCACCGCCTTGGCTGGGAAACGGCCGCAGTCGACCTTCGGCGTCACGTTCTCGATCACGATCCGGACTTGCTGCATGGACTTCTTGTACTACAAGAACGCGCTTCGTGCGCGGCGAGCGCACATGCCAAGCGAGGGGCCGCGCAATTCGTCATCTGGACATCCTCGCACCCAGTGCAAGCCGAACAGGTCCTTCTCCCTCTGGCGTGGCTAGGCCGGCGGCCGCCGTCGAAAGACCACATACCCGGTCTGGCTGGACCTGACCACCACGTAGCCTCTCCGCAGAAAGTCTTCAAAGGCCGGGAACGCATGGAGTGATTTGAGACCACTCTGCGAGATCCATGTCTCGTCGTACACCGCCACCAGAATCCACGTCGGTGGCGCCCGCTCGAGATCCGCCATCATGCGAAGTTTGAGGCGCAACATCAGCGGGTGCGTGTTCAGCGTCTCGTCGCGCAGGTCGAGCACGCCCGTGGTCACGCGCGAAATCGGCGGAATCTGCATCAGAAACTGCACGCCCATGTCGTGGCCAAAGAAGAACATTCGCTCTCCCGGTCTGACGTGTGAGCGAATCCAGGCGATGGTCTCATCCCATACCGGCGCAGACACGCCCTGGGCCAGCGAGGGGTCGGCCAACGCGCCAGCATACGACGAGAGTGTGGCAGAATTATCAAATGGTATTCCAAGCACCAGCAGGAAGACCGCCGTGCCGGCCAACAACGACGACTTGTGCTGACCCGACCCGCGGCATACGGCGAACGTGCGCCCCACGACGCAATCGATGAACAGCGCGGTCCACAGCAGCTGGAAGGGAAAGACCGCCCAGCACTGGTAGAGAAATCCCCTGCCTTGGACAAGAACGGCGACAATCAACCCGATATGGATGGCCAGCAGGCGTATGAGCATCGGGCGCTGCTCTCGAACCCAGACTAGGCAGACGAATGGAATGAAATAGAGCCCCTGGAAGAGGAACGCCGACAGGAGCTGCGATCGGATGCCCTTAAATGGCGACAGCCTGCTGTAGATCTCGGCATTGTAGGTGATGAGAAGCTCGTACGCCGCCCCCAGATGTCTGGCAAACAGGCCGAAAGACACGGCAGTCAGCAGAACGCCGCCGAGGAGCATGAACGGCACACGGCGCCGCCAGATGCCGAGTGGCTGGGCAACGGTACCGGGACTGAAAATCACCCACGCCAGGGGCAGCAGGACCAAGCCGATGGTCGGTTTGATCAGCAGCGCCAGCATCACGACCGCCCCGGCCACCAGAGCCGCAACCTTGTCCAGCCAAGGCCGCAGACCGCCAAACATGAGCCAGTAGATGATCGGCAACAGGAACGCAATCTGGTACGTCTCGCGGTTCGAGGTGTTCCACGGGCCCGCGCCAACGTACTGCAAAGCGAAGAGAATCGCCGCCAGCAAGCCAGTCAGGGGACGCGTGAAACGTGCCACGATACCGGCGAGCGCAAGCCCCGCGCTGACCTGCAGGACCAGGTCAGCGGCGCGCACGGCGATCTCAGAGACGCCCAGCAGCTTGAAAACCCCGGCGTACAGCATGATCTGTCCCGGAAACTGATGTATGGGCACGTCCGTGTACGGCGCCAGGCCTTTGAGCCAGCACAAGGCGATATAGGCGAAGCTGGCATGGTCGCGCTGAAAGCGAAAGAACACGAGCGGCACCAGCAAGACCCCGACGACGAGGGCTACCAGCAGCAGCATCGACGGCGTAAACCGCCCTTCCGTGGCCATCCAGGCCGCGCTCCAGCCTGCTCGCTTGGACCCGGAGTCAGCGCCCGCGTCCTCCATCGGGCCCACCAGTGGTTCAGGCGATGCAGAAGACTCGGACGCTTGCATGGGCTCGGAAGGGCTCATGAGTGGAATGGATCTCCTTCCCTCCTCGCGACATCACACCCTGCCTATCCGATGAAGACCCAGACTGCTGACTTGGTCGCGTTGCCAATTTGTGCTCTGAGAGGGAACCAGCAGCATACTACCCCTCGATCCTGGCTCTGGATAGTCTTGCCGACTGACCTTGGAGATTTGTACTCGTCATTGGTCAGGACGAAGAGCGTTCGTCGACCAGCTCTTGATACATCCCCCTGGTCGTCTCGGCGATGGACGTCCAGGAGAAGTACTCCTCCACCCGCTTGCGGCCGGCCAGGCCCAGCCCCCGCGCCCATTCCCGATCGTGAAGCATTCGGTTGATGGCCTCGGCCAAAGCGAGCGGATTGGCTGGCGGCACCAGCAGCCCCGTGCTCTCCGGCACCACGACCTCTTTGATACCGCCCACCGCGCTGGCCACCACCGGCCGCTCACAAGCCATGGCCTCCAGGTTTATGATGCCGAACGGCTCGTACACCGAGGGGCAGGCAAAGAGTGCGGCGTTGCTGTAGAGTTCGATGTACTGCTCCTCGCGCAGAAGGGTGTTGATCCACAGACAGCGCGGCTGCTCCGCCACCTTGGCCGCGATCTCTGCCTCCACAGCCGGCGTGTCGGGCGCACTGGTGCAACACACCAGGCGCACGCCGGGGGCCACGTGCTTCATAGCCTCGATCAGGTGCACCATCCCCTTCTGGCGCGTGGTCCGGCCCACGAACAGGACGTAGTCGCCATCAATGCCGTAGGCCTTGCAGGTCACGCGGCTCTCGACCCGTTTCCACACGCCAAGCTCGATGCCGTTGTGGATCACCACCACTCGTCTGGGGTCCACGTTGAACAACTCCAGGATCTCCCGCCGCGCGTCGGTCGAGACAGCCACGACCCGGTCGGCGTTCTCCAGCGCCACCTTCTCGATCCACGAGGTCAGGTGATACGAGCGGCCCAGCTGCTCTTCCTTCCAGGGCCGCAACGGCTCCAGGCTGTGCACGGTGGCCACATAGGGGACGTTGTACAGAGTCTTGGCCATGAAGCCCGCGAGCGCGCCATACCAGGTGTGCGAGTGGACCACGTCGGCATCGATGCGATCTCGAATCTGGGACAGATTGACCGAGAACGTCCCCAGCGTGCTGTTGAAGAGCTTGTCTTCTCCTTCCCACATGCGCGGCCAGGCCTGATACCCGCGCACCCGCAAGCGTCCGTCGGTCGCATCCTGATCGCCGATGCAACGGACTTCCACGTCCATGCTGCGGGCCAGTTCGTGGGCCAGGTTTTTCAGGTGCACGCCGGCGCCTCCGTACACGTGGGGAGGAAACTCGCGTGCCAGGAAGGTGACCTTCATGGCCGCACCGGCCTCGCGGTAGCCGCGGGCAACACACTCTTGCCCGAGGGCACTTGCATCCCGATGTCGTCCTCCGTGGCATCGACGTGGATCAGGCAGTTCTTGCCCACTCGCGCGCCCGCGGGCAGGCGCACGTTCATGGCCAGCACCGTGGCTCCACAGGAGAGTGAAGCGGGCCTCTCGTCGCTCGCCACGGACTCCCCCACCCCGACCTGACAACCCTGCGAGAAGACCACCCGCTTGTCCGCGATCGCGGCCGACACTTGCGCATCCGCCTCCACCACGACGTCGTCCCACAGCACCGAGCCTTTGACAACCGCCCGTGGCCCCACCCGCACCCCAGGCGACAGCACGCTATCTTCCACCGTTCCTTCGATCACACAGCCCGCCGAGACCAGCGAGTTGGCGATGCGGGCCCCGGGAAGGTAGCGAGCCGGCGGCGACGGCGAAGCCCGTCCCGCCATCAGATTGGACTGCACGTCCCAGGCCGCGATGTCCACCGCAGGCGTTGCCCCCAGGACCTCTTGGTGGAAAGCGTAGTACTCGTCGAGCGTGCGCGAGTACGACCACGTGCCTCGAAAGATGAACCCGTACGCCCGCCGCCGGGAGATCATCCGGCGCAGGACCTCGTGGATCTGGAAGGTCACCGTCTGGTCTTCCCCACTCACTGCCCGGCGCAACTCCTCGACCAGCACTTCCTTCTTGAACAGGTAGACCGACATGGAAGCCAGGTTGGTGCGAGGAAACTCCGGCTTCTCCATGAAGTTGATGATCTGACCGGTGGCATTCAGTTCGCCGATGCCGAAGCGGCTGGCGTCCGCATCGCGCGGAGCGAACACCATGGTCAGATCAGCGTCCCGTTCGTGGTGAAAATTGAGCAGGGGCCCGTAGTCCATGGAGTACACATGGTCGGCCGACACCACCAACACGTCGGACGCATCAGCGCGTTCGACGAAGTCGAGATTCTGATACAGGGCATCCGCGGGCCCGCGATACCATTCGCTCACGGAAAGCTTGAGATAGGGAGGAAGGAAGCGAACTCCGCGGCTGGCACCCACCAAGTCCCACGCCATGCCCGTGCCCACATGATCCATCAGCGACGCCGGCCGATACTGCGCCAGGATGCCCACCTGCCCGATCCCGGCTCGCGCCAGATTGGTCAGGGCAAAATCGATGCAGCGATAGATGCCGCCAAAGATGACGGCCGACTTGGGCCGCCGTTCGGTCAGGACCGACAGATCCTCGCCGCGCCCACCTGCGAAAACCATGGCTATCGCTTTGCGCATCGTGTTCTCCTGCATGTGCCCACGCCAGCCACGAGACCACCGGTGACAGGTGCAGACAGGCGGCCGTGGTGCATGCCCCTTCAAAGTACCGTATCAGAGTGACAAAGGGACGACTTTTCGGGCCAGAGCCGGGGCCGAAAGCCGAGGGCCGACGGCGTCTGCCCAAACCTGGCCCACAGATTCGTGCCAACACCGCGGCCTCGGCCCGCGGATCCGTTTCCGGTCCCGGCCTGCCGGCCCTCGGCTTCCGGCCCCGCCGCCCACCCCGTCTCTCACCAGCTACGATTCTCCGAGAGCCCGTGCCAACAACTGCGCAACTGCCTCGAAGGTGGACTCGGGGATCTCGCCGCCTTCCTCCACCTCACGCAGCGCTTGGGCCAGAACCGCGTCGCCCAAGACGGGTACCCCGGCTTCCCGTGCCACATTGCTGATCATAGCGGCGACCAAACGCTCACCTTTGGCCACCACCACCGGGGCGCCTGCCTGGTCAGGGTCATAGCGAAGCGCCACGGCCAGGCGGTCACCGTCGACCACCAGGAGGTTTGCCCGGCGCACTTCGTCGATCGTTTGCCGCTCGAGCATCTCACGATGCAAGCGCTGGCGCTCGGCCTTATGCAGCGGATCTCCCTCAGTCTGCTTATGCTCGCGCTTGACCTCCTCACGGCTCATACGCAGCGACTTTGCGTGGCGGTGGCGTTGCCACAGATAGTCCGCCGCACCCAACACGGCCGCAGCCGTCGCCAGACGCAGGCCTAGCCTTGCGCCAAGGAGGCCAAACAGGGCCAGTGCCGACCCCACCGGCAGGCCCGCCAGATGCCCCACATCCGACCAAGCCGGGGCCAGCGTCCACCAAGCCAGCGCAGCCACCACCGCGGCTTTCAGCAGGCTCTTGCAGAGCTCGGCCGAACCTGCAGCCCCCAGCAGCCGGCCGGCCGATGGCAGCGCGCGCTTGATGTCGAACCTGAACGGGTGAGTAGAAAACAGACCACTGGTCTGCGTGAGCCCGCCGGCAAGCGCAGCCAGCACAGCGACCCCGAGCGGCAAGATCAACCCGTCACTGGCCGCGTGCAGGGCCGCGCGCCCGGCTGATGCCAGGCTGGGGCCAGACGCGGCATCGCCCAGGGCCAGGCGCAGATAGGCAGCAAGGCCACCCATCCAGGCCCGGGCGCCGAAAACCAAGGCGGCGCACAGGACAAGCCCGGTCAGCCCCGACTGTAGGTCGCGGCTCACGGCGATCGAGCCTCGACGGCGAGCCTCAGCCAGACGCTGCGGTGTCGGTTCCTCGGTCTTGGCGGCGGCGGTGGGTTCAGCCATTGGACACCTGTCAGCGCCCGAGTTGTGCCGCCCTCTCCAGTAGCCCCAAGAAGCCGCGGAATCCCACGGTCAGCGCCGAATCCAAGGTTGCCAGCCCTGCCAGCAGCGCGCCCACGCCGAGCAGGGCCTTGGCCGGCATGCCCACGAAATAGACCGGAATCTGGGGGACGGCACGGCCCAGGGCACCGAGAGCCATGTCAGCCAGGAGAAGCGCAACCAAGGCAGGGGCCGCCAACCCGATGGCAGCCTCGATCAACTTTGCCGAAGCCGCGATGACCAGGAAGGCCGCTGCGTGCAGGCTGGTCGGGCCAGGCGATGCTGCGCCCAGCGGCACCGCCTGGTAGCTGCGGGCCAGGGCCGTGGCAAGAATGCCGGCGCCACCCATCTCAAGAAAGATCACAACGGCCAGAAGCAGCAACAGCTCACCCAGCGGGCTGCTGCGACTGCCCTGCTCGGGCGCGATCACCTCGGCCAGGTTCGCCCCTCGCAGGACGTCGGTCAGCCAGCCCGCCGCCTCCACGGCGCGAAACATGCAGGCCGCCACGAACCCCATGACCAGCCCCACCCCGACCTCGCGCAGCAGGAGCAGCGACCAGAGTACCGCCCCTCCCGACGGCAGCCGGCCCGCGACCAGAGGGAAGCACAGGGCCGAAAGCGCGAAGCCCAGAGCCAGCCTCACTCGTGCTGGCAGGTTCGGTCCCCCGAAGGCCGGAATCAGCCAGACAAAGGGGATCGTGCGCGCGCCGCCCAGACCGAGGATGAGCAGGGCTCGTTCGAGGTCGGCCGGCAACACGGGCATGGCGGTGATCAGTGAATGGTTGGTATGGCCAGCAATAGCGCCTGGGTGAACCGCAGCACCTGGGCACCGAGGAGCGGCCCCATGGCGATCAAGACCAGCATCACGGCCACCAGCTTGGGCACGAATACCAGCGTGTTCTCGTGAACCTGGGTCGCGGCCTGCAGGATGCTCACGATCAACCCGACCGCCAGGCTGGCCAGCAGCGGCGGCGCCGACACCAGGATCACGAGCAGTAAGCCCTCGCGCACTGCCCGCAGGATCAACTCGCTTCCTGTGGCACTAAACATAGGATTCCACCAGGCCGCGCAGGAGAAGTTGCCAGCCGTCAGCGAGCACGAAGAGCAGCAACTTGAAGGGCAGCGACACGGTGGTGGGCGACAGCATGTGCATACCCAGCGCCAGCAGCAGGTTGGCAATCACCATGTCGACGACCAGAAAGGGAACGAAGAGCAGGAACCCGATCTCGAACGCGCGACGCAACTCCGAGGTCAAGAACGCAGGCACCACGATCAGGAAGTCGCGCTCGGAAACCCCGACCCGCTCTTGGGCCGTGCGCATGCGCAGGGCCAGGCTGTGGAAAACGGCCCGGTCCCTGGCACTGGCGTTCTTGAGCAGAAACTCGCGCAGAGGCTCCTTGGCCTTTGCCGTGGCGGCGGCCAAAACCTCAGCGGTCTGCCCGCTCAGCAGATCGGCCCCGGCGCTCTCACCAAGCAGGGGTTCCACCGCCTGGAACATGCGCATGCCGGTGGGGGCCATCACGTACAGGGTGAGGATGAGGGCTACCCCTGTGACCACCTGGGAAGGCGGGATCTGAGGTGTGCCAAGGGCGCTCTTCAGCACCGAAAGCACCACCGCGATCTTCACGAAGCTAGTCATCAACAACAAGACGAATGGCAGCACGGAAAGCGCGGCTATCACGACAAAGAGCAAGAGCGGCCGCGAGGCGAAGCCGGCATCGGTCGCAGCCGCCGTCGCGAGCAATGCGGCGTTCATGATTTCGGCCTCCCCCGAAGCCGGGACAGCACTTCGGCGAATCGCAGACCGCGCCGGACAGGCGTCCCTACAGCCGTCTCACTGCTTACAGTCGTGGGATCGATCTCAGCCAGCAGCGACATAGGTCCATCCCCGACCCCGACCAGAAAGCACCGACCCGCCACCTGCAAGAGATAGACGGCGCGCCGAGGTTCAAGCGAGCAGCGAGCCAGGACCTGTACGGGACCTTCGCTACGCCCAACCCCTCGCCGCGAAAACCACCGCAAGGCTACATACGCCGCCAGGCAGACGACTGCCAGCGACACGAGCGACAACGCGAAGGAGCTCCCGAGGCCAGGCAGGTCAGCCGCTGACGCACCCATACCGCCCTGTTACCGCCACCCACCTTCCGCTGTCAACCGCGGAATTGAACTACGATCCCGCGATGGCCACAGAAGGTCGTGGTCGGAGTGCCGAGGTGGACGGGGCTACTCGCCCCCGCCCTTCTTGCCTCGGGGCGCCCGACGAGCTGTGGCGCCCGACGGCTGGGCTTTGCGGGCCGCCGACTCTTTCTTGACCCCGCCCTTGGGTGCTGCCGCCCGCGGCGTGGCCTTCCTGGGCCGCCCGGCCTCTTTCTTGGCCTTGCCCTTCTCGGCCGGCTCCTTCTTCGGCTTGGCGGCGTTGCCCTTTTCCGGCTTGGGCTCAGGCTTCTCTGCCTTACCCTCTGCTGGAATGAGTTCCAGCAACGACATATGGGCCGCATCCCCGGGACGCTGCCCCAACTTCATGATTCGGGTGTAGCCCCCGTGCCGGGTGAGGTAGCGCGGGCCGATTTCCTCGAACAGCTTGAGCACGGCCTCCCGGTCACGAACCGCGCGCAAGGCCATGCGCATCGCATGCACCACGCGCGCCTTCTCCTCGTCCGTGCGCTTTTCCGGCTTCTTGGTCAGCACAGGGCCCAGCCGACGTGCCCAGGTGATGGCCCGCTCGACGAGCCGGCGCACCTCCTTGGCCTTGGCTTCCGTGGTCCGGATGCGTTCGTAGGTCAAAACAGCCGCCACAAGGTTGGAAAACAGAGCCTTGCGGTGGGCCGGGGTCCGAGAAAGATGCAGTCCTGCTCTCTTGTGTCGCATGTTCGCCTAGCAGCCGGTTGAGGTGACGAGTGGGGTCGGCCTTCCCGATCAGGCCTTCTTGGGCGGACCGTCACCCGGCCAGCCTTCCAGTTTCATGCCCAGGGATAGACCCATGCTGGCCAAGATTTCCTTGATCTCCTTGAGCGACTTGCGCCCGAAGTTCTTCGTCTTCAGCATCTCCGATTCGGTCTTCTGCACCAACTCGCCGATGCATCGGATATTCGCGTTCTGCAGGCAGTTGGCCGAGCGTACCGACAGCTCCAGATCGTCGACCGACTTCCACAGGTTCTCATTGAGCTTCTGCTGCTCCTCGGAGACCGTGGCCTCGGGCGCGGGCTCGGCGCCTTCCTGAAAGTTGATAAAAATGGTCAGCTGGTCCTTGAATATCTTGGCGGCAAAGGCCACCGCGTCCTCGGGCTTGACTGTACCGTTGGTCCACACTTCCAGGGTCAGACGATCGTAGTCAGTCTGCTGGCCCACGCGCGCGTTGGTGACGGCGAAGTTCACCTTGCGAATGGGCGAGAACAACGAATCGATGGGGACGGTCCCCACACCCATGGTCGGCGTCTTGTTGCGCTCGGCCGGCACATAACCACGCCCCGTGCTGACCTCGATCTCCATGCGCACCTTCGCGCCCTTCGAGCAGGTCATGATCAGCCGGTCAGGGTTGAGGATCTCGATCCCGTCGGGACACTGGATGTCCCGCGCGGTCACCTTGCCCGCGCCGTCCTTGTCCAGCCGCAGGGTACGCGGTTTGCCATCCAGGGACCGGATGATGACCTCTTTCAGATTCAGCACGATGTCGGTGACGTCTTCGGCCACCTCCGGCAACGAGGTGAACTCGTGCACGGCGCCTTCAATCTTGATGGCTGTGATGGCCGCGCCCTGCAGCGAAGATAGCAGGACCCGACGGAGCCCGTTGCCGATGGTGGTGCCGAAGCCCCGTTCCAAAGGCTCACAGGTGAACTTCCCGTAGGTATCGGTCAGCGACTCTGTATCCACTTCCAGCTTGCGCGGGCGGATGAGATCGCGCCAGTTCTTCGCAACAAACGCCGGTTGCGACGCCGCCACAGCTTGTGAACTCGCGGTCGACATTCTGTTCTCCTATCTAAAATCCAGGTGGGCGGGTGATCTACTTCGAGTACAGTTCTACGACGAGCTGCTCGCGAATGGGCATGGTCAAGTCCTCGCGCGCGGGCAATGTGGCGAGCTTGCCTTGAAACCCGTCCTTGTCCAGTTGCAGCCACTTGGGCACACCTCGGCGCTCTACAGCCCCCAGGTTCTCCAGGATGCGAGTCACCTTGCGCGACGTCTCCTTGACCGCGACGCTGTCGTTGGCGGAGCAGAGGAACGACGGCACGTTGACCTTCTTGCCATTGACCACGAAATGCCCGTGGCGAACCAGCTGGCGCGCCTCCGCATGATCGGAAGCGAAGCCCAAGCGATACACCACGTTGTCGAGACGACGCTCGAGCAGCTGCAGCAGGTTCTCGCCCGCCACGCCCTTCATGCGGTTGGCTTTGTGGTAGTAGCCACGGAACTGCCGCTCGGCCAAACCGTACATTCGCTTCAGCTTCTGTTTTTCGCGCAACTGGGAGCCGTAGTTGGAGATCTTCCTGCGGCGGGCCTGACCATGCTGCCCGGGCGCATAGGCGCGCCTCTCGTAGCCACACTTGTCGGTATAGCAACGGTCGCCCTTCAAGAACAGCTTCACGTCCTCGCGGCGACAGAGGCGACAAACCGGACCGGAATACTTCGCCATCGCTAGGTTACCTTCCTCATGCTTTCAC
>Ga0182021_10003902_pt1 | contig 17478 bp, 17 predicted proteins | sample 612E3MmetaG_FD_120493 | JGI IMG/M metagenome (GOLD analysis project Ga0182021, IMG submission 120493) | Permafrost microbial communities from Stordalen Mire, Sweden - 612E3M metaG (Illumina Assembly) | ecosystem: Environmental > Terrestrial > Soil > Wetlands > Permafrost | place: Sweden... | reverse complement strand
TGTCTTCATGTTCGAGAATCACGCTCGGTGATTTAGATGCGGCCGGGGGGCTTGAGGGGCAGGACGGGCGTGGAGACGGGCGGCGAAGGGATCTTCGACGACTCCATCTTCATCGTGGAGCCCGGCGCGTCGGGGACCGCCTCGAGCGCGATGAGGCCGTTGATGAGGCGCTCCATGCCGAACTCGAGGGCCGCTTCGCGCAGGAAGACCTGCGTGATGCGCACGAGGCGAAGGCTGGTGGTCTTGCCGAGGTCCATCTCGCGCTCGAGGAACGCCTCGAAGGAGCCGTAGCCCTTGGCCACGTAGGTCTTACGCGCCTGGACTTCCCGGAGGATGTTGCCGATGTCGTAGAACGACTTGTGGAGGTTCTTGCGGAAGGTCTTGATCTGCGTGAGCGCGTTGTGCAGCTCGCCGATCTTCGCCTTGATGTCCTCGGCGCCGCTGGGCGTGCGGATCGTCGCGCGGGCGCTGCCCGGCAGCGGCGGCTCGGCCGCGCGGGCACGTGCCTCCGCGGCGTGCTTGGCCGCGTGACGCGCAGCCCACGGGGCCGCACCACGCAGTCCCAGCTTTCGCTTGGCGGCTCCCTTCGGATCCGCCGGCGTCGCCGGAGCGGCCTTGCCCTTCGAGGCAGCCGCTGTCTTCCCCTTAGGCTCGCCCTTGGACGATGCCTTCCCCTTGGCCTTCTGCTGTTTCGCCATTTCGCCCGACCCGCTTCGCGGTGAGGTAGAAACCTACCTTGCCGCCTGTAAGCCTTAGAGCGCCGTTTAGCAGACGGTTGCACGCCGCGTCCACAACGTTGCAGCGATCGCCCTCGGGTGGTTACCTCAGGAACCTCGCACCATGGCGATCTTCACCCCCGTCGATGCCGAAGAGCTCGCGCGATTCATTCACCAGGCCCTTGGTGAAAAAGTCGTCTCATATCATGGCATTGAAGCTGGAAGTGTAAATTCGAATTTCGCTGTGAAACTCCAGGGTCGCTCGCTCTTTCTGCGGCTCTACGAGGAACAGGAATTCTCTGGAGCCGAGCGGGAGGCGAAGCTCGTTGCGACGCTCGCCGCGCGCGAGGTACCCACGCCTGCGCCGCTCGCCGCGCCCGACGGCGCGCTCGTGGGCGTGCTCTCGTCCAAGCCCGCGGCGCTCTTTCCGTGGCGACCCGGAACCTCGACGTGCCAGGCGGCCGTGAGCCCAGTCCGGGCTACCGCCGTCGGCCGCGCCTTGGCCCAGGTGCACCGCGCCGGCCTCGACCTGACGCTCTGGCCGTCGCGCTTCGGCGAGGTCGAGCTCGAGGCACGCCTCGAGCGGATCGGCGCGGACCGGACCTTCGGCGCAGAGGCTCCGCGCCTCCGCGCCGCCCTGGCCCAGATCGGCGCCAGCCGCGATCGCTCCCTCCCGCGGGGCCTGGTCCACGGCGATCTCTTCCGCGACAATGTCCTGTGGGAGGGGGACCGCATCACGGCCCTGCTCGACTTCGAGAGCGCATCCGAAGGAGTGCTCGCCTACGATCTGGCCGTGACCATGCTGGCTTTCGGCTACGGCGATACCCTGGAGCTGCCCCTCTTGAAGGCGATGGTCCGGGGCTACGAGGCCGAGCGCCCGCTGGACCCGAAGGAACGCGCCGGCCTCTTCGCCGAGGCGCGCGCCGCCGCCCTGCGCTTCACGATCACCCGCATCACCGACTACGCCATGCGCAGCGCCGGCGCGGGCCCTCGCGTCTTGAAGGACTGGCGCCGCTTTCAGGCGCGCCACGACGCCTTGGTCGCGCTGGGGGCGGAAGGGTTTCAGGCCGCGCTGTTCGGATGATGAGGCAAACCGCCCCGTCCCCGGCGCGAGCTTTGGTTATCCCAGATTGGCCTGTTCGCGCTTCCTTGTGGTGTCGAACCACCCTATGCCGAACGTATGGACCTTCGCCCCGTGATCGTACTCGCGAGCCTCGCGCTTCTTGTCCCGACATCCGCCGCCGCGGCTGTCCCGAACCTCGAGTACTACGGTGGGCCGGTCCTCTCGAACGTGCAGGTCATCCAGGTGAGCTGGACGTCGTCGGTCGATGGGACGCTCCAGAGCACCTTGCCCGGCTTCTACAAGAGCATCGTTTCGAGCGGGTACATCGACTGGTTGGGGGAATACGACACCGTCGGGCTCAACGGGAAGGACTCGCAACCCGGCTCCAATCAGCGCGTCCGTCGCGGCTCGTTTGGCGGCGCCTTCACCATCACGCCCAGCAACGCCGCAAAGGCGCTCACGTTTGCCGACGTGGCCACGGAGCTCGCGGTGCAAATTGCGGCGAAGAACCTCCCCGGGCCGCAACTGGACGCGGCTGGCAACGTGCTCTCTTCCTACGCCATCGACTTCCCGAATGGATACACGCTCACGGATTCGATCGGACGGCAGTCTTGCGCCCAGTTCTGCGCAGAGAACGCGTTTCTGACCGTTGGTGGCAACGTGGTCCCGATCTCCATTCTCCCGTTCATCGGAACGGGAAGTCCCTGCGCCGGAGGATGTGGAACTGAAGCCGACGTCGACAACGAGACCTTCTGGCATTCGTTCGCATTGCTCGACGCGATCACGAATCCGGACTTCGACATCAACACCGTGGCGCGCCCCTACGGTTGGTACGACTCCACAAAGGGCGGGGCTGGCATGGCGTGTTTCGGGGTGAACAAGACCGTCTCCCTCGACAGCACGAGACTCGGTGGTTTCCTGGTGGCGAAGGGGTGGTCGAACAAGCTTGCCGCCTGTGTCGTCACCGACCCGTCGCTGCCGCTGTGCAACTCCACGACGCATCCTTGTCGGCCTTGCGCACCGGCCGACTGCTTGGGCACCTCGCCCGCGTGCGAAGACTCGCCGGGCCATCCGAAACAGAGCCTATGCGTCCAGTGCACGAGCGACACCGACTGCAAGGTCCCGACGCCGCAATGCGATCGGACGACCGACACTTGCGTTGCTGGCACATCCGCGGACGCGGGCGCAGGTGATTCGGGCGCGCCGCCAGATGCTGGCGCAGACGCTGGCGCCGCCGGCGCTGCGCCCGACGGAAGCGGTGGCTGCAGCTGTACTGCGACCGGTTCGTCGCCGGGTCTCGGATGGATACTCGCCGTTGCTGTCGCGGTGGGCGGACGGGTGTTCCGTCGTCGCCGACGGTAAGCGAAGCTCGCGCCTAGAGCGCGTACTTCGCCTTCAGGTAACCCTCGATGTGCCCGATGTCCTGGGCCGAGAAGTTCCCGGCGCGGCGGACCACGATGAGCTCGCCGAGCTTGATGGCGAACGTCCCGGGGAAGTTGATGTAGGACCACGTGACGTTTCCGATGCCGACCGAAGAGCCAATCTCGCTGATGTCCACGGCGCCTGGGAGCGTCGTCGTCTCCTCGACCCCCTCGGACCTGATGCTGAACGTCGTTCCGCCGATCCGGCGGCCAACGATCAGGTGGTACTTCTTGTCGCTGAAAGGGGTCTGCGAGGACTGGAGCGTCGTGATGCCGGCGTCCCCGTTGTAGACCAGGAGGTCGGCGCCGTTCCGGGTGGCGGTCTTGATGTCCGCGCCGAAGAGCAGCCCGTGGAACGGGGAGGGGAAACCGATGGGCCCGTGGTCCGAGGTCTTCGCCCAGAGATACGCGCCGGGAAGGCCGCCCACGCCCTGAATCGTCTGCACCACGCCGGCGATCACGAGGTCGTCGGTGGCGCCGAGCTCGAGCTTGGGCACGCTGTTCGTGTAGAAGGCGACGCCGGTCTGGCTGAAGTTGACGACGCCGTGGCCGTTGTCGCTGAGGTCCGCGAGCGCCGCGCCGCCCGAGAAGGTGACCGGGCTCGGGCTCTGATCCTTCCACGAAGCGACGGTGCCTGCGTCGCCGAGGGTCACCCCCTTGTCGCCGTCGAGCCAGAGAACGAGCTCGTTCCCGAGGCTGGACGGCGACCATGCCGCTGCGTCGGCGCCGGCGTCGAGGGCGGCGTCGATGGCCGCATCGGTGCCGCTCGAGTCCGGCGAGGTCGTTGCGTCCGTCACACCCGAATCGGGAGGCGGGTTGGTGGCTGGTGAGTCACCGACACAGCCAGCGAGAAGAAGGATGCAAGCGAGCGTGGTCCGCATCGCTGCAGCATAGCTCGACCGGAGCCCTGTGTGGGCTAAACCGGGGACGCCGCCGCAACCGGTTCGGGCGTGGCGATGCGGACGCGCTCGGTCGGCGCCCACAGTCCTGCACGCAGCTCTTCGAGGCGAGTCTTGGCCTTACTCACGTGCTCGCCGTGCACGTCCAGCTCGGCTCGAAGCGTGGCTTCGTCCTTCTCGCCCGAGGCGCGATCGGCGTGCGCCGCGCGCAGGACCTCGAGCACCTCGCGGTAGAGCTCCTCGCTGGCGGTGACGACCCAGGCGTCGAGGCTCTTGGCGAACTCGTCGACGATCTCGTCGATCTTCGGGCCGACCTTCGCCGCCACGTGACGGACGACGTCCGGCGCCACTTCCTTGGCGCGCTTGCGGTACTCGCCCTCGACCTTGCCCTTGAGCATGTACGCCGCGACCGGCGCCGCTGCGATGAGCAGGCCGCCGAGCATCACGTTGACGAAGAGGGTTCCCAGCCCGACGGCGAAGAGCGCCGTCACGCCGATGTCGTAGTTGAAGGTGTCGACCTGCACGTCGAGCCGCTTCACGTCCGAGCCCAGCGCCTGCGCCACGCGTTGCGTGGCCTCGTGCGCGTCCTCGCGGACGAGCGTGATGGTCTTCTCCGCCAGGACCTCGAGCTGGCCGGCGATCTCCTTGGATTCGGCCTCGGCCCAGGTGCGGAAGGTGTCCTCCAGGAAGGACGGGAGGTACTGCTTGAGCTCGTCGGCCTTGGCGCTGTCGATCACGTCCGGGAGCCTGTGGATGACGTCGTCCACGAAGCGGTCGAGGTCCTTGCGGGCACCCACCTTGATGCCGGTGATCTCTTCGCGGATCTGCGAGCGCCGCTGCTCGAGCGTGCCCGTGTGCCCCTCGAGATCCTTCTCGAGGACGCCGATGCGCCGCTCGATTTCCTCGGTCTTCATGGACACGGTGCGCCGGCGAGCGTCCACGCCCTTGCGGAGCAGCTCGGCCACGGTGAGGCCTTCGCCCAGCGCGTTGTCGAGCAGGATGCGCCCGCGCTCTTCGGCGAGGAACTTGGTGAGGTGCAGGAGCAGGGCTGGGAAGCCGTTGTCGTCGCCCTTACCGGAGAGCGCCTGCAAGGCGCTGACCGGGAAGACGACGGGGTTCGGGACCAGCTTCGCCAGCTGCGTCTTGGCGTAGGCCAGCGCCTCGACGCGCTCGCTGGGGCTCAAGATGTCCCACTTCGTGATGACGAAGACGATCTTGTCGCGGCTTGCCTTGAGGAGCTTCTCCTCGAGGAACTCGCGCTCGCTCTCCTTCAAGATCTGGCCCGCATCGAGCAGGAAGAGCACCGCGTCGGCGCGCGGGATGTAGCTGTAGGTGATGTCGGCCCGCTGCAGCGACAGATCGTTCACGCCTGGGGTATCGACGAGGAGGATGCGCTCGCGGAGGAGCGCGGCGGGATAGCCCACCTCGAGGTAGTCGACCTCGTCCTTGACCTCGCGCCCGCCGCCGACGGCGAAGCTGCGCACCTCGGCGAAGGGGAGCGACTCGCGCTTGCCCGACGTGTAGACGACCGTGGCCTCGGGAGCATCGGCGTAGCGAAGGTGGTGGATGGCCGCCGTCGTGGGCGTGACGCCCGTGGGCAGGGCTTCGTGGCCCAGGAGGGCGTTCACGAACGACGACTTGCCGTGGTTGAACTCTCCCACGACGACCAGGTGGAAGCGGTCCTCTTCCAGCTTCTTCACGAGGTCGCGCTGGACGCGCTCGTGGACGCTCTTGGCCCCGAGGCCGCTGGCGATCTCGCCAAGCTCTTGCAGCGCGACCCCGACGTCGAGCTTGCGCTCGCGGAAGCTGGCCAGGCCCTGATCGATGTGCGGCAGGTTGCCGTTCGTGCCGCTCGAACCGCTCTTCTCTTCCATCGTGTCTCCCGTGCTCACGCGTCCCCCTTGAGGAGTGCGCGAACCCTGTCGTCCACTTCATTCATGGCGAGGCCGGTGGTGCCCAGGCCCGTGGCCTTCCTGTAGAGCTCGCTCTCGGCGAAGACGCGCATCGCCAGCACGCGCTTGGGCAGGTATGGGTGCGAGGCGAAGGCCTCCATGTACCTGCCGATGCCCTCCTTGCCCTCCTCGTACTGCTCGAGGAAGGCCTCGAGGTTGAACTCCTCGTAGAGCTTGCGCGAGCCGAGCGCCAGCTTCGTGAGGGCGCGCGCGGACACGATGTCGCTGCCGGAGCAGAGCATTCCCGCGCGGTCGCAGGTGATCTCGGCGCGGCGCGACCAGGCCATGAGGGCCACGATGGCGGGCTCCATGATCCAGCTGACGAACGCCCCGGCGACGCGGGTCAGGAAGTGGAGCGCGGTCAGGTAGACGACGTGCGAGTTGTGGATGTGACCGCACTCGTGCCCGATGACGGTGAGGAGCTCTTCGTCCGAGTAGTGATCGATCAGTGCCGAGTGCACCATGATGAACGATTCCTCGTTCGTGCCGTACGTCGCGGCGTTCAGGGTGGGGCTGTTGACGATGTAGATCTGCGGCGTGGCGATGTGCAGCGTGTCGGCGCACGTCTTGGCCAGGCTCTGGATGCGCGGGAACTGGCGGTCACCGACCTTCACCCCGCTGCCGAGGAGCTGGTTCTTCCAGACCTGCTTCCACATGCGGACCGTGGCAGAGACGGCCATCTCGACGGGCTTCACCTTCTCGAAGGTGGCGCGGGTCTGCTTGTCCGAGATGTAGGCGTACTCGTGCCCGCTCGTGCTCGCGTCGCCGGTGACGCGTTCGCCCTTCTTGCGGGCGACGTAGGCGGCAAAGTCGAGCTCCGGTGCTTGCGCCATGCGAAGAATCTCCTGAGATGGGGTACGGCCCTCGGGGCCGAAAGATCGAATGTAAGGACCAACGTAACGACGGGGGAGGGGCCCGGCAACGGCCCTTCGGTCCGGGGTCACGTTTCTTCACCACCCTCGATCCGCCGAGGATCTACCGCTGGGCGGCGCGAAACCTTCCCGTTGGGGCTCAGCGGAGCGACTGGGGCTGAACCGGCCCCTGCGTGAACTGCACCACCGTGGGGCGCGGGTCGAAGACGCCAGCGCCCCAGAGGACGAGCGCGGTGGTGGCGAGCGCGCCGGCCGTGACGAGCGTCCAGGTCGCCCATGCCGGGAAGCCGTGGTGCGCGGGCACAGGCGGGACGGTGCGCGGCTCGCGGTCCCACGGCCGCACCTCGATCCACGTGCCGCACCTCGCCGCCTCGCAGACCGCGACGCGGAGCACGTCCTTGCTGCGCGCGTCGCCGGCGATCCACGTGCCGCAGTGCACGTCGCCGGCGAGGACGTCGCCGTCGTGAAGCGCGACGCCGCGGAAGTCGCCGCGCGAGCAGGAGGGTGGCCGTGGGAGCCCGACGCGCACGACGGTGCCCGCGTCGACCGTGATCCACGCGCCCCACACGATGCGCCCGTCGTCGACGGCGAGCAGCTGGTGCTCCCCTGCGACCGTCTTCAGCCCGCCTCGTGTCGTGTGAACGCCGTCGAGGAGAAGCTCGGCGGAGCCGTCGGCGTCGAGCGTGATGTCGACCGCCGGCGCGGTGAGCGCGGCGGCGCGCGCGGGCTCACCGAGCCCCGCCGCACGACCGCCATCGAGCGCGGCGGCCGCCGCCCAGTCGCGTTCGGCACGGGGCTCGTCACGCGGGTCGATGCGCAGGTGACGAACGGCCCAGGCGCGCTTCACCTCGGCGAGGAGCCACGCGCCTTGCGGCATCGCCGGGCTCTGTCGCAGCAGCGCCTCGGCATGCGCGAGCGCGCGATCGGTGCCGTCGCCGTCGAGGCGCGCGGTGCTCTCTCTCGCGCGGAGGAGCGCCCGCTCGACCTCCTGCGCGACGCCGGGGTCCGCGAGCGGCGCTGCGTCCGACGTGGACCGATCGGCGCCCGGCGCGGTGACACGAAAGCTCCGCACGCCTGCCCAGGTCGCGAGCGCGCGCTCGACCGGTGCGCTGGGCGCCTCCACGTGCATGCCCGCGTCGTCGAGCCAGACGATCGGCGCGTCGATCACCGGGCTCGCGCGCCCTTTGTGGGAGCAGCCTTCTTCTTCGCGGCGGCAGGCTTCTCCACCGCGGCCTTCTTCTTCGCCGGCGCGGGCTTCTTCGCCGGCGCGTCGCCGCGGACGAACGCCAGGACCGCTTCGGCGTGGCCGTCGACTTTCACGCTCGGATAGACCTTCGTCGCTCTTCCGTCGGCGAAGACGAAGGTGCTGCGCAGGACGCCGGTCACCTTCTTGCCGTACATGACCTTGTCCCCGTACGCCCCGAAGGCCTTGTGCAGCGACAGATCCGCGTCCGAGAGGAGCGGCACCGTGAGCGCGTACTTCGCGCGGAAGTTGCCGTGGCTCTGAAGGCTGTCCTTCGAGACGCCGAGCACCTGCACGCCGGCCTTCCGGAACTCGGGGAGGAGCTTCGAGAACGCTTGCCCCTCGCGGGTGCACCCGGGCGTGCTGTCCTTCGGGTAAAAATACACGACCAGGATCTCGCTCGCGAAGTCGCGCGACGACATCGTGCGGCCGTCGTCGCTGGGGAGCGAGAATGCGGGAAGCTTGTCACCGACCTTGAGCATCGTTTTTTCCGGGGGAGGGGGCGAGAACACTCGGTAGGACAGGAGAGGCGTGGCGGAAAGCCAGCCTACGGGGCTCGAAGCGGTATCTTCCATAGGAAAATCGCCGTACCCGTGATTGTATGGACGCGTGCGTCATTTCCCAGGTCCGAGCGCGATCGGTCGCGCTGGGCAACCCGCGACCTGACCTCCTCCAGGCCCGAACGTGCAGCTCAATTTCGCCGGACGCGAAGTCACCATCAAGCTCGTCTATTACGGGCCTGGGTTGTCCGGGAAGACGACGAACCTTCGCGCGCTGCACCACCTGACCAGTGACGAGAGTCGCGGTCGTCTGATGACGCTCGAGACGCGCGACGATCGAACGCTCTTCTTCGACATGCTCCCGCTCGTGTTCCGGGCCGACGGACCGTCGTCCCCGCGGACGGGGGCACCCCGCTCCTTCACGCCCAGCGATCCCGGGCTCGGCATGAGCGTGCGCCTCAAGGTGTTCACGGTCCCGGGGCAGGTTCTTCACGGAGCCACGCGGCGTCTCGTGCTTCAAGGGGCCGACGGCGTGGCCTTCATCGCCGATTCGCAGATCAGCGAGACCGAGAACAACGCGGCCTCCTTCCTTGATCTGCGAGCCAACCTGAAGGAGATGAACATCTCCCTCAAGGACATGCCGGTGGTCATCCAGTTCAACAAACGCGATCTGCCGGCCGTGAGGCCCGACGCCGAGATCGAGCAGCTGGCGCGCCGCGGTCGAGAGCCCGTGTTCCGTGCCAGCGCCGTCAACGGCGAGGGCGTGCTCGAGACGTTCTTCGGCTTGCTCCACCTGGTCTGGACGAAGCTCGAGGTCGAGCATCAGCTCTCTCGTACCATCGGCATGGAGCCGCACGAGTTCGTGCCCGTCGCGATGCGCAAGCTGGGGCTCAAGCAGGACGAGGCGTCGCTCCTCCGGGCGTGCGTCGGCGGCTCGCTCGACTACAAGAAGGAGGGCACGTGACCAGCAACGGCCCGACCACCACCCCGGAGATGGCACCTGGCGACATCGCGATGGACCCGCGGGTTCGCCTCGAGGACCTCGTCGACCGCGACGCGCTGACCGAGCTGTGCCAGAGCTTCCACGTCCTCTTCGGCATTCCGGTCCGCATCTACTCGTCCGAGGGCACCCTCATCGGCGACGCCTCGAAGGAGCACGAGGTGTGCACCTATGTGAACACCCTGGCCTCGGGTCGTGCGGCCTGCGGCGCCACGGTCGGCGCCGTGAAGCTGACGGAGCCCGGGCCCGAGGGCGTGGCGACGCACCCGTGCTTCACCGGCCAGCAGTACCGCATCGTGTCGATCGCCTACGAAGGCCGGCGCATCGGCCGCGTCATCCTCGGCCCGTACCTCCCCGCGGAGACGACCGAGATCCCCACGTCCTTCGCCGATCTCGATCCCAACCTCGATCTCGAACGCGCGCGGCGCTCGCTCGTCAAGGTCCCGCGCGCCAAAGCGGAGACGGTCTCGCGCATCGCCGGGCACCTGCAGGCGACGCTCGATCTCATTCTGTTCTCCGGCCACAAGACGTTGCTCACGAGCCAGATGCACCTCGCGAGCGTGCGAGAGAGCTTCCGCGAGCTCACCGAGAAGACGCAGCGGCTCCAGGACGCGTACGACCGGCTCAAGGAGCTCGACCGCCTCAAGTCCAACTTCCTCGCCACGGTGAGCCACGAGCTCCGCACGCCGCTGACCTCGATCATCGGCTACAGCGAGATGCTCGCCGAGGGCATCGGTGGCTCGCTGACCGACGAGCAGCGCGACTTCGTCCGCACCATCCAGGAGAAGGGCGAGCAGCTCCTCTCGCTCATCACGAGCCTCCTCGATCTGTCCAAGCTCGAGAGCGGCACGATGTCCGTGCACCGCGAGGCCATCCTCGTCCAGGACGTGCTCGTCGAGGTGCAGAAGACGCTGGCGCCGGTCGCGCGCAAGAAGGGCGTCGTGGTCCGCCTGGAGGGGAGCATGACCCTCCCGAGGATCAAGGGCGATCCCGAGCGGCTCCGCCAGGTGTTCATCAACCTGGGCGACAACGCGCTCAAGTTCACGCCCAAGGGCGGCGTGGTGTCCTTCCGGGCCAACGTCCTCACCGGCGGCGGCGCGGACGGCGACGACGGCCTCGCGCTGCTCGCGGCGGTCAAGACGCAGGTCGAGGTTCGCGTCTGCGACACCGGCATCGGCATCCCGCCGGCGGAGCGTCAGCGGGTCTTCGACGCCTTCTATCAGGTCGACTCGTCGTCGACCCGCGAGTACGGCGGCACGGGCCTGGGACTCTCCATCGTGAAGCGTCTCGTGGACGCGCACCAAGGCTCCGTACGCATCGAGGAGAACACCCCGACGGGTGCCGTCTTCGTCGTCACGTTGCCGGTGGCCGGTGAGTGAGCTCTCGCGGATCGAGCGCCTCTCGCAGCTCTTTCAGATACGCGGGGGCACGGGCGGCATCGAGCTCGCCATCGGCGACGACGCTGCCGTGCTCGCTCCACCGGAGGGGATGAAGCTCCTCTGGACCATCGACGATCAGGTCGAAGGTACGCATTTTCGGCGCGATCTGCTCTCCCTGGAGGATCTCGGCTACCGCGCCACGATGGCCGCGGCCAGCGACGTCGCGGCCATGGGCGGCGCACCGTGGTGCATCCTCGGCGCGCTGGTGCTGCCGGCGTCTTTTCGCGACGACGAGCTGGAGGAGCTGACACGAGGGCAGAAGCTCGCGGCCGACGAGCTCGGTGCTCCCATCGTGGGCGGCAACCTGGCCCGAGGTCCGGCCCTCACGGTCACGACCACGGTGCTCGGCGCCGCGGTCACACCCGTCACGCGCGTGGGAGCCTTGGCCGGCGACGGACTCTGGGTCGCCGGGGCGCTGGGCCTCGCCGCTGCGGGCTTTCGCGGCCTCGAGCGCGGCGAGCCCGTGCCCGACGCGGCGCTCGCGGCGTGGCGACGTCCGCGCGCCCTCGTCGCCTCGGGGCAGGCCATGGCCGGCATCGCTCACGCCGCGATCGACGTGTCGGATGGGCTCGCGCAGGACGCGGGTCACCTCGCGAAGGGGCTCAAGCTCGTGCTCTTCGCCGAAGCGCTCCTAGCGTGCGCGCCTCCGTCGCTGCTCGTCGCGGCCAAGGCGGTCGACGCCGAGCCCCTCGACCTCATCCTCGCCGGCGGGGAGGACTACGCGCTGGTCTGCGCCAGCGCAGATCCCATCGTGGGATACACGCGGGTTGGCGAGTACGTGGCGGGGGAGGGGATCTGGCTCCGTGATGGGGCGCGCGAGACGCGCGTCGCGGGCGGCTACGATCACTTCGCCGGCCGGTGAATCGTGCCGCACTCTTCGTCCTCGCGGGGCTCGCCGTCGCGGCACCGGCGCGCGCCGAGGAAAGCTCCCGGAACCTCGAATACGCGGCCCCCGCCGGTTGCCCGTCCGCCGACGACTTCTGGCGCTCCTTCGCGACGAGGGCCACCCACGCGCGCCTGAGCCAGTGGGCCCTCGACGTCCGCATTCATGAAGCTCCAGGCCCACGTTTCGCCGGCACCGTCGAGGTTCGCGCGAGCGACGGCACGGTCACCACGCGCTCCCTCGACGACGTCTCCTGCCCCGATCTCACCCTGGCCCTCGCCGTCGTCGCCGCCGTCATCGTCGAGCCCGAAGCCCCAACCGCTCCAGCACCAGCTCCCGAGCCCGAGCCCGAGCCCGTCCCCGTTCCCGCTCTCCCCCCCCGCGAGCCCTGGCGAGGACGCCTCGGCCTCGCCTTCGCCTCCACGACGCACCTCGCGCCCGTCCTCTCCTACGGCGGCGAGGTCTTCGCCGAGATCGGCCACGACGTCGGCACCGTCTTCGCGTTCTGGCTCCGCGCCGTAGGCCACGTCGCCGCGAGCGGCCCTTTCGACGTCGGCTCCGCCGGGGCCTCGCTCACGAGCGTCCTCGGTCGCGTCGAGGCCGGAGGGCTTCGCTTCCGCCTCGTGCCGCACCTGGCCCTCCGCCTGGGCGGAGCGCTCGAGGCCGGCGCCATCCTCGGTGCCGGCCGCAACGTCGATGGCGCCGAGGCCCACTGGGCACCGTGGATCGCCGTGGGCGCCGTGGCTCGCACCACCTGGGACCTCGGTTCGCTCTTCGTCGAGCTGGGGCTCGGGGCCGTCGTGCCGCTGACCCGCCCCCGCTTCGTCGCCCAGCCCGGTCCGGTCGTCCTCTTCGAGGTGCCGGTCGCCGGGGCGATGGGGGAGCTGGGGGTCGGGATTCGCTTCTAGCGAGGGCTCCGTCGATTTCGTGATCGCCGTCGTCCGGAGCGGGAATGCAAGATAGGTCCCACGACCATGTTCCCAGCGTCCATCATGGTGGAGGTGGCTTCCGAGCCCATGCTCCAGCGTCGCGCCGATGCTCGCCTCCGCGGCATGGTGGAGGCGCACATCGATGCCATGACGCGTCTGTTGCGTCGCCTGGGGGTTTCGGAGTCCGACGTCGACGACGCCGTGCAGCAGGTCTTTCTCACGGCGTCGCGCCGGATGGACGACATCGCACCCCACGCCGAGAAGTCCTTTCTCTACAAGACCGCGCTGCACGTCGCCGCGCACGCCCGCCGCACCGTGGCGCGGCGGCGGGAGTCGGCAGACGACGGCGCACCCGAGCAGGCCGACGGCCGACCTTCGGCCGAGGAGCTCATCGACCGTCGCCGCGCCGCCGCGCTGCTCGAGGAGGTCCTCGAGCTCATGCCCGAAGAGCTCCGGACCGTCTTCGTGCTCTTCGAGATCGAGCAGCTGCCGACGGTCGAGATCGCGGCGCTCCTCGAGCTGCCCGCCGGGACGGCGGCCTCGCGGTTGCGGCGGGCCCGCGAGGACTTCCACGAGCGCGTGGCGCGCCTCCGCGCGCGAAGGACTCGAGGTGTACCGTGACCGATCCCAGGCCCCTCATCGAAGAGACGACCGATGAGCTCGAGCGAGCCCTCCTCCGCGAAGCGCGCGACGTGACCGCATCGCCCGAGCTGCGGCGAAGGACCCTCGCTGCGCTTGGGCTGGGGACACCCGTAGCCACCGCGCCGGCAACGCCGCACCGGTTGCTCCGGGGCGGGGCGCTCAAGGTGATGGGCGCGGCGCTGATCGTGGGCGTCGGGGTGGCGGTCTATCTCGCGGCGCACCGCGAGGTGCCGCGGCCTCCGGCGCCCCCTTCGCCCCCGCCGACGCAGCTCGTCGAGCTCCCGCCTCCTCCTCCTCCTCCGCCGGCTTCGGTGGCGCCGCAGCTCGCCGTGTCGCCGCCGCCGCCCGCCTCGGTCCGGCCGCACGCCTCGGCGCCGCTACCGAGGCCGAGCGCAGGGTCGTCCTTGACGATCGAGACCACCCTCATCGACCGGGCGCGTCAGGCGTTGTACGCTGGAGACAAGGAGGCGGCGCTCCGTGCACTCGACGACTACGACAGCCGGTTCCCCGCGGGAGTGCTCGCCCCCGAAGCGAAGAGGCTTCGCGCGCGCGCCGTGGCGCTTCCTTAGCGCCGGCCTGTGGATCGCCGCGGCGGCGTGCAGCGACGACTACGCGCTCGGGACGCTGCGCTCCGGTGAGCCCCAGCTGCGCGGGGTCCAGGCGCTCGACGCCGTCTACGCGACCGACGGGCGCTCGCTCTACGCGCTGGATACGTCGAAGCTGGAGTTTGGCGCTCCCTTGCCGCTCACGGGCTGCGATCTCACGGTCGTCGAGATCACCCAGAACGACCGTCACGAGATGTACGGCGCGGGCTTCGACGATGGACGCGCGGCGCTCTACCAGATCGATCCCAGTTCGGGCTCCTGTAGGGTCGTCTCTCGCTTCACGACCGCGGCTCCGTGGGCCGTGGGCTTCGGCCTCGCCCCCTCGGTGACCGAGCAGGCCGCGCTCCTCGGCGACGAGGGAGGCTCGTTCGTGCTCCTCGACGCCACGAAGGGGACGCCCACGACCGTGCTCCAGGTGACCACGCTCGGGCGCTCCGGCTGCGACATCGACGTGGCGGGCGACGGGTCGGCGTACCTGTCCGAGCTCGTGGACTGGCGCGATCCCGCCTCGGCCAACGTCCTCGAGTCGGTGGATCCGTCGACGGGGCGCGTGCTCGGAACCTACACGCTTGCGAGCGGGATCGTGCTCGAGGGGCTGGCCCACTGGGGTGGCTTGCTCTACGGCTTCGGGCGCGACGGTCGCGTGGTCGCGGTCGCCTTCGACGGAGCGGCGGCGAGCCTCACGTTCGTTCCCACGCACGGCGGTCCGGCGCACTTCACCGGCGCGGCCGCGGTCGCACGCTCGAACCAGCTCCCTCGCTGACGATTCGGTGATCGCCCGGCGACCCTGCGGGAATCAACGGGACGAGAGGTTGCTCGACGCGACCCGGGAGATATCCATGCATATTGCACACTGTTCCGCCGTGAGCGCGGTCGTTCTCGGTTCGTTCGTGCTCGCGAGTGGTTGCTCGGACCCGCCGAGCGGGACGCCTACGCCCATCGACGCCTCCGCCGACGCGCGTCCCGACGTGAGGCCCGTGACGGACAGCGCTCCCGACGTCCAGCAGAAAGCCTGCAGCCCCGGCGACGTCTCCTCCTTCGCTCCGCAGTGGGTCGCCCCCACCCCCGCGTCCAAGGCGTGCACGCAGCCGCTCATCGATCAATACGCGGCCGATTGCATCGACGACACGACGAGCAGCACGACGAAGTGTCAGGCGTTCACCACCGCCAACAAGGCGTGCGCGGCGTGCCTCGTCACGCCCGAGAGCGCGAGCGCGTACGGGGCGGTCATCGCGAAGGCGAACAACGTGCTCAGCCTCAACGTCGGAGGATGCCTCGCGCTCACGACCGGCGATTCGACCGCGGGCGGATGCGGCGCCAAGTACGACGCCACGAGCCAATGCGACGATCTGGCTTGCAACGCCAACTGCCCGCTTCCGGACGGCGACACGGCGGCGTTCCAGGCCTACCTGACGTGCCTCCAGAAGTCGCAGACCACGGTCTGCAAGTCCTACGCGTCCGCCGAGTGCCCCGAGGCCGACGCGGGGGCGTCCACCGCGTGCGCCCTCTCGGCGGGGAGCTTCGTGGACAACTTCAAGCTGCTCGCGCCGGTCTTCTGCGCAGCGCCGTGATCTCTACAGCCCCTGGCAGATCGGCGGGATCGACTTGCCGGCCAGCATCTGACGCACCGGCGCGAACTCGGGGGCCTGTCCGGCGCCGGTCGAGGTGACGGCCATGGAGACGCCGTCGCACATGGCGGCGGCCTGCACCATCTGAGCGGCCTCCGGCGAAGTGCCGAGCGACTTGGCCTGGGTGCGGATCGCGTTGCAGCACTGCTTGATGCGGAGCTGGTTCGGGTTCACGGCGGGGCCGGTCCACTTGGGCTTCGCGTCCGACGCATCGGACGCGTCGCTGCCGGCGTCCTCGTCGAGCGCCGTCAGGTTCGTCTCGGTCTGCGTGGGGGTCGGCGTCGGGGTCGGCGCGGGGGCGGCGTCCACGGTGGGGACTTCCTTCTTCGGGCAACCGAGCAGGACGAGCGGGAGGACGGCCGCGAGGCCGAGACCGAGGATGGCGCGGGACCGATTCATGGGCGCGACGGTACCGCATTTTCTCGGGGCACGGCAACGACACTTGACTGCATGGTCCGCCCGCGTATCCAAGCGGGGATGACGCCTTCGACGGACTGGCACGAGATCATCCCCCCGGAGGAAGACGCGTGCTTGCGCGAGCTCGCGCTCCAGCTGCGTGAGCTGCAGAAGAAGCACGCCGCAGGCGGCAAGCCGCAGCGGGCTCTCCACGCGAAGAGCAACCTCAACGTCGAGGCCGAGCTCACGATCCTCCCGGACCTGCCCGAGCACGCCCGCGTGGCCCTCTTCGCCGAGCCGAAGACGTACCGCGCCTACGTGCGCTTCTCGAACGGGGCCGGAGCCTCGCAGCCGGATCGCAAGCCGGACGTGCGCGGCGTGGCCCTGAAGGTGCTGGGCGTCGCGGGCAAGAAGCTGATCCCGGGCATGGAAGACGCGACGACGCAGGATTTTCTCATGATCCGCAGCGCCGCGACGCCCTTCCGCAACGCCGAGGAGTTCGTCGCCGTGGTGCGCGCCGCCGCGAACCCGCTGAAGCTCTTTTCCTTTCTCGGCATCACGGGGCTCTCGCGCGGCATCGGGATGCTCCGCGGTCTTTCGAAGGGCCTGGCGTTACCGATGGGATCGCTGGCTGCCACGCGGTACTTCAGCGCGCTCGCGATCGCGTTCGGGCCGTACGCCGTTCACTATGCCATCAAGCCCCACGCCGAGGACGCAGCTTCCGTGACCGGTGATCTCGGGGAAGAGCTCGCGGCTCGCCTGGCCAAGGGCCCGGTCACCTACGATTTTCAGATCCAGTTCTTCGTCGACGAGGCGAAGACGCCCATCGAGGACGCCTCGGTCGAGTGGACCGAACAGAACGCGCCGTTCGTGACCGTCGCGCGGCTCACGCTCCCGAAGCAGGACGTCTCGTCGCCGCGCGGCAAGCGCGTGTCCGACTTCATCGAGGGGCTGTCGTTCGATCCGTGGCACGCCGTCGGCGAGCTGCGCCCGCTGGGCAACATGATGCGCGCCCGCAACCACGCGTACCGCGAGAGCACCGAGGAGCGCGGCGCGGCGAAGGAGCCGGACGGCACCGAAGCGTTCGAATGAAGCCGAACGCAAGAAGCCCCCGCTGCCTTTCCGGCGGCGAGGGCTTCGTGCGTCACGAGCCGATCCGGCTCAGCTGCAGCCCATCGAGTTGCCGCAGTTGAGGCACTTGTAGCAAGCGCCGTTACGGACCGTGATGTGACCGCAGACGTCGCAGACGGGCGCGTCGCCCATCATGGCGTCGAGGTGCGCGTCGAGGGC
>Ga0182021_10003901_pt1 | contig 17479 bp, 21 predicted proteins | sample 612E3MmetaG_FD_120493 | JGI IMG/M metagenome (GOLD analysis project Ga0182021, IMG submission 120493) | Permafrost microbial communities from Stordalen Mire, Sweden - 612E3M metaG (Illumina Assembly) | ecosystem: Environmental > Terrestrial > Soil > Wetlands > Permafrost | place: Sweden... | reverse complement strand
CTCAGTGCATGAAGCCGTTGCGGCGGGCGCAGATGTGGCCTTCGGGGTTGAGCGGCTGGCCGCAGAACGGACACGGCGGCCGTCCCGCTGCCACCACCTCGAGGGCTCGTTGCGCAAACGCCAGCGCCTTGGCCGGACTCAGGTGCACCCGCACGACATCCGATTCGTCATCGTCGGAGTCCAGGGACTCGTCGGCCTCCTCCTCGTCCTCGCTCGCGGCGCGGGCCTCCACGACGATCGTTTCGTCGTCACCGTCCCAGACGAGGGCCATGGTGCCCACGCGGAAAGTCTCGTTGAGCGGCTCATCGAGCGGTGCCGCGTCTATGTCGGCTGGGGCCGGCTCCTCAGGGACGTCGGCCCCTCGTTCGCGAACCTCAGCCAGCAACAGTGTCAGCCGCTCGGCCAGGAGCGTGACCTGGACCTTCTCGAGGATCACCGAGACGATTCGGTCGCCGTCGCGAGCCTGCAGATAGAAAGCCCGGCTCCCGGGCTGGCCGACGGTGCCGGCAACGAATCTGTCGGGTTGGTCGAAGTTGTAGACGAGTCGTGCCATCGGGCCTCCAGGCGGGTCGGGCGCGGAACGCCGCGACGCGACGAATCTATACCCAGCCGCCAGATGACTCCGCCGGCGGCGGTCGGCGATGCGCGGTCAGCGTCGCCTCCGGTGCCGACCGGCCCGAGCGCCCCGGGCGCAGTCTTTCGGAATTCCCATCGTGCCGCACAGAGAACCGAGTCAGTCTCGGACCTGTGGTTTCCAATTTGGTAGTCTGCACTTGACAAATATAAAGTCAGGTAGGCATAGTGCTAATAACAGCGAGCAGGGTGCTTCCGGTAGTCCCGGGATGCAGCCGCCGGTACGCCGGCGGGCCGGGCTCGCGGAAGAGGCATTCCAGACAACATGGCACGCGACGTAATCTCAACCTGTCCCGTCTGCTCGAGCGAACTGTCGATCACCCGGCTTCAGTGCCGGGGCTGCGGCACCGCCATCGAGGGCGACTTCAACGTCGGTCGTTTCGGGCGCTTGAGCCGCGAGCAACTCGCGCTCCTCGAGAGCTTCCTGCGCGCTCGGGGGAACGCCAAGGAGCTGGAGCGCGAGCTGAAGGTTTCGTACCCGACCGTTCGCGCCAGGATCGAGGCTCTCGTGAAGGCGCTTGGTCTGGCCGACGGTGAGCCGCTCGGGGACGACGGCGAGGAGGGGCTCGGGCGCTCGGGCGATTCGTCGGAGTTGCGCCGCGACGTGCTGGAGCGGCTGGCGCGCCATGAGATCAGCGCAGATGAGGCGGCCGTCCTCCTCCGCGCTCGGAAGGAGTAGGGGATGGGGACGCTGGAGCGAAGCGAGACGCTCACCCATCGGATCGGCACGGCGGGCCGAATCTCCGTCAAAACCATCACCGGCACGCTGCGAGTGCGCGGCATCGAGGGCGAGGAAGCTCGCCTGACCGTCACCTACAGGATCCGCGCGACGGACCAGGCCGCGGCCGAGCGGGCGCTCGACACCGGCCGGGTGATCGTCGATCGCGGACCGGGCTCGCTCGAGGTGGAGACTCCGGAGCGGCGCCTCTCGACCGGCCTGGCCTGGCTCTTTGGCGGGGCGCGCGTCGGCGCCGACGTCACCGTCGACGTGCCGTGGGGCACCAAGGTGCGGTACGAGACGATGAGCGGCTCGATCGAGGCAATGGCCCTGGTCGGTGACCAGAAGTACAGAACGGTCTCCGGCGACATTCGGATGTGGAGTCTCGGCGGCCTGGTCGAAGCAGGCTCAATCTCCGGCTCGATCACGCTCGACAACGGCGGCGACGTCCGGGTCCGGGCCAACACGATCTCGGGCGGGATCAAGGTTCGTGCCCGCCGTTTCTACGGCATGGCTCTGTCATCGACCAGCGGCAGCATCCGAGTCATCGGCGCGCTCGATCCGTCGGGCGATCACCGCACCGAGTCGATCTCGGGCGGGGTCGAGCTGACACCCTTGAGTGGTGTCACGGCCGAACTTCGGGCCGTCTCGGGTTCGATCGTCTCAGACGTCGAACACCGGCTCGAAGGAGGGCGTGGCTACTGGCGCTCTGTCGTCGGAGATGGCGGGGCCTCCTTCAAGGTGAACTCGACCTCGGGGAGCCTGCGCATTCGAGCGCCGCGACCCGGGGACTACGTCGTCGCCCCCGCGGTTCCGGCGGCCCCATCAGGGTCGTCGGCTGCGCCCTCGCCGGCCGAGCCGGGCCGGCCTGCCGAATCGGACGCGCCGGGCGACATGTCCGGCGAGCCGGCGGTCGACACGGCAGGCGAGCAGGCCGAACCCAGGGAGACCGAGGAAACCTGGAATCCGGACGAGACGGCTGACGCTGAAGAGTCCCCGGCCGATGACGAGGAGCTGGCCGTCCTCCAGGCCCTCGAAAGAGGCGAAATCGGCGTCGACGAGGCCGCCGAGCGCCTCGAGCGGTCGAGGAGGTAGGGCGATGTCCGGTGAACTCGAAGCCCTGCTCAAGCTGGTCTCGGAAGGCAGGCTCACGGCCGAGGAAGCGGCGCCGATCGTGGCCGCTTTCGAAGAGAAGGCGCGCGCCGGCGAAGACGTCACGGCCGCCGGGCGACGCGCCGGCGAAGCCGATGCCGGCTCTCGCGCCGACCGCGAGCGCAGGAGCGGCTCCGCTCGCGATGCCCTCGCCGGTCGGCGAATCAGGATCTTCGTGGCGGAAGACGGCCGCCCGGTTATCAATCTCCAGATACCGCTCGCTGCGGCGGGCTTTGCTATCGACCAGGTGCCCGGTCTGTCGCCGGATCACCGCTCGCGGATAGTCGAAGCGATCAAGACCGGCATGACCGGCCCGATCCTGGAAGTCAGCGACCACGGCGACGAGGTTCGCATAGTCATCGAGTAACCCGGCGGCCAGGCCGCCCGCCACTCCACTACCACCCGCTCCGGGCCCTCGTCGGGACCCGGCTTGGATAGCTATTGCCATAAACAGGAGCCAACTCGAATGGGCCCGCATTCAGGGCCGCTATCCGGCCGGCGTGACGGGAGTCGCTCGCGAAGCGCATTAGGCGCGAAGCGACTTAAGCGCAAGCGACGACCTCCCGGCGCAAGCCGGCCGGGCCAAGGGACGACCAACACAGCTAGGGGTTGACGATGTTGCTGCAGATCGAAGAGCTGACCAAGGTGTACCGGACGGGAGTCCGGGCCAACGACGGCATCAGCCTCGCCATCGGCGAAGGCGAAGTCTTCGGGCTGCTCGGCCACAACGGCGCCGGCAAGACGACCCTCGTCAACCAGGTCGTGGGGCTGCTCAAGCCGACTTCCGGTTCGATCCGTATCGACGGGCGCGACATGGTGGCCGACCCGGGTCTCGCCCGCCGGCTGTGCTCCTTCCAGGCCCAGGCTCAGGTGCCGATCGACGGCCTGACTCCCCGCCAGGCGATCGACCTGCTCGGGCAGCTGCGTGGCACCGCCAGGACGGAGGTCGAGCGGCGGCGCGAGAGGCTGATCGACGCCCTGGACCTGGGGGCGTGGCAGGACGAGGATGCGGCACGACTTTCCGGTGGCGTCAAGCGTCTCGTGGCCTTCGCCATGGCTGCCGTCGCGCCAGGCCGCGTGGTCATGCTCGACGAGCCGACCAACGACGTCGATCCTGTCCGCCGCCGGCTGCTGTGGCGGCAGGTGCGGACACTCGCCGATCACGGCGCCGCCGTTCTGCTGGTGACGCACAACGTCATCGAGGCGGAGCGGTCGGTGGATCGGCTTGCCATTCTCGATGAAGGCCGGGTCATCGCCGAAGGAACCCCGGCGGGGCTGAAAGGCCGTCTCGGGGCGGCGCTCCGGTTGGAGCTGGTCCTCGACCCCGATGCATCGGAGATACCGGCGTCGCCGTTCGGACTCTCGGCCGTCCCCGTCGGCAATCGCGTGATGGTCGGCGTTCCGATGGACGCTGCCGGCCAGGCCGTTGCCTGGGCTGAATCGCTGAAGCATGCCGGCTCGGTCGAGGAGTTCACCCTCGGTCCGGCCACGCTCGAGGACGTTTATGTGGCGCTTGTCGGTGGCGCGGAGGCCAGACCGGCGCAGGTCGAGGAGGTGTTCGATGCAACTGCTGCGTAGCTACAGGCTTCTGGTCACCTGGCAGGCACTCCGCAAGAAGAACTACCTGCCGCTGATGATGGCGGTCCAGACGCTCTTCTCTCTGGGCATCGTTCTCGGCTACCCGCTCCTCTTCCCAACACTGGACCGAACCTCCATCTACCTCATCGCCACCGGCGCGCCGGCGATCTCGATGGTCTCGGTCGGGCTGGTCGCGCTGCCCCAGACGATCGGCGAGCAAAAGGCCGAGGGTAGCCTGGCGTACATGCGCTCGTTGCCGGTGCCGCGGCTCGCGTACCTCGTCGCCGACCTCACCGTGTGGATGGCGATCGTGATCCCCGGCGTTGTTCTCGGCGTGCTGGTCGGTGCGTGGCGCTTCGGTCTGGAGCTGCAGGTCAGCCCGCTGGTCGTTCCGGCGGTCCTGATGGTGGCCCTGACGGCGACGTGCGTCGGCTATGCGATTGCTTCGATCCTGCCCTATATGCTGACCGTGGTCATCACCCAGGCGATCGTGGTCTTCGTTTTCATGTTCTCGCCGCTGACCTTCCTGCCCGACAAGCTGCCCGCCTGGTTCGAGGCGATCCACAGCGTCCTGCCGATCCAGGCGATGGGTGAGGTGACGCGCGGCACGATCGCTCCAAACGAATTCGGACTGCCGCTCGGCGCCTTCCTGACGCTGGCGGTGTGGTGCTTCCTCGGGTTCGGGGTCACGTACGCGGCGATGTCCCGGCGAGGCTGATGGCGCGCTAGGCTGTGGCCATGACGAGGCCGACGGCACTACGAGCGCGCAAGTGACCGGGCCCGGCAAGCTGCCCGCCCGCGATTTCGAGGAGATACGCCTGGCCGAGGCACTGGAACGGGGTCGCTGCCCGCTCTGCGACGCCCGCCAGGAATCGAGCTTCGCGGCGCTGCGAGGTCTGGCACGCGAGGGTGCCACCGATCGCGGCCTGCGAGACCAGATGGACAAGGGCCTCGGCTTCTGCCGGCCCCACAGCGTCGGCCTCTCCAAGATGGAGCTTCTCCAGACGAGCAGCCAGCTCGCCACCGCCGTTCTTCTCGACGCCGTCTTGCGGCGGCGTCTGGCAACTTTGAAGAAGGTTGCCGGGGGCGACGCCTCCAGCCAGGTTCGAGGTCTCGCGGAGCTTTCGGATCCCCGCTGCCCCGTCTGCACGCGGACGGCCGAAGCATCGGCAGCCGCCGTTCGGCGTCTCCTGGCGCTCTCGATCGACGAAGCCTGGTCGGAAGCCCTGGGCAGCGGCGAGATCTGCCTCGACGACATCTATGCGCTCTGGACGGCTGCCGCGGCCGGTCCGAAGGAAGTCTCGGCCCGCTGGTCGCGGATCCTGGCGGCTCAGCTCAAGCGTCTGGATGGCCTCCAGAAGACGCTCGCCGAATACGCCCACAACAGCACCATGGACCGCCGCGGGCTCATCACTCGCGAGCAGCAGGAGGCAGGCGCCGCTTCGATCCGCTTCTTCGGCGGTTCGCCGGACCGCGACCGAACGCGCTAGGGCCTGTTTTCGTCTCGCCGGCGCGGTCCCAAGTCTTCCCGGTGGCGCGCGTTCCGTACAATTGGGCCAGCCATCCCAGGCGTCCCGTGCTTGGAGGTTCATTTGCCCGCGCTGCCGTATCCCGTCGCTCGCGTCATCGACGCCGCCTTGGTGGGCGAACTGACCGTCATCGGACCCGACGAACGTCCCATCACCTATCCGATGGTTCCGCTTCTTTGGGGCGATCGGATCTTTCTGACGTCGAGCGTCCTCGATTCGACCAAAATCGGGCACATCAAGGCCAATCCGAGGGTCAGCTTCTCGATCTCGAACCCGGACGCGATCGGCACGTTCACGAGCAAGGTGACGGTGCAGTGCGACGCCCGAATTGCCGACGAAGACCTCCATGCCGGCTGGGAGCGGCTCCTGCCGAACTGGACGCGCAAGGACCCGACCACGGTGGGGCTCCTGCGGGCCAGGCTGGGCTTCCCGCTGATCTTCGAGCGCGTGCTCATCGAACTCACGCCGCGGCGGACGTGGCTGTGGCCCGACGGGCGAACCGACCAGGCGCCACAGATCACGATGGCCGCGGAGGTGGCTCGATGAGCCCGAAGTTCCGACTGCCACGGATCGGGCGGGCCACCGGGTCGACCGAGGCCGATGCCACGACGGCCGCGCCGAACGCCCCAGTGATGGCCGACCCGGCCGCTCCGTCGGCATCACAGACACGCGCCGCGCCCGATGCCGCGACTCGCATCGTAGAGGTGAGTGCCGAGGCGGGAGCTCCGATCGCGGCCGGCGCCGCCGTCGAGACGTCCGGTCCGGCGGAGCCCGCGGCCACTGCCGCGACGGCTGTCGAAGCTGGCCTGGCCAAGATGGCCGGCTACAGGCACGGGGTCTTGAGCTGGGTGGCGGATGACGGCTACCCGATGAACGTCGATCTCGAGATCGAGGTCAAGCCCATCGAGGGCACCGTTCGCTTCAGCGAGCCACCCGGATTTCACATCGCGCCGGGAACCCAAGTCGCTATCACCGCCGGCGGGATCGACGTGCTACTGGACGGTGGCTTCGATGGGCGTCGCCACGTGACCCTCTGGGGCACCGTGCTGGCAAGGCCGCGGGGACGCTTCGCCCTCACTCCGGACCGCGTCTGGGCCTGGGATGCCGGCGACCTGCCGTTGCCTGCCGCGTACGAACGCGGGCTGCCGAAGGCGCGCCGGTACTTCAACGCTCTTTCGGTCGAGCGAGGCGTGCTCGTCCGGCCAAAGCTGTCGACGGGTTGGCTGTTCTTTCGTGCCACGCGCGCTCCCTTCCTCAGCGCAACGCTGGCGCCGGTTCTGCTGGGCCTGGCCGTGGCCCTGCGCGTCGGCGTATTCGACCCGTTGACGGCCGTCGTAACACTGGTTGCCGCCAGCGCAGTTCATCTCGGGCTCAATGTCGCCAACGACGTCTTCGATACGCTCCAGGGAGCCGACGACGCCAACCAGACCCCTACCAAGTTCAGCGGCGGCTCACGGGTCCTCCAGAACGCCCTCGTCACGATTCGCGAGATGTCGTTGCTGGCCGTCGGCTGCTACGGCGTCGCCGCGGCTCTGGGCGTCGTGCTGTTCGTCCTTCGGGGCTCGCCGGCCCTCGTGCTCATCGCCGCGCTCGGCTTCTTCATCAGCCTCGCCTACACCATGCCGCCCTTGAAGCTCGTCTACCGCGGCCTGGGCGAGATCGCGACCCTGATCGGATTCGGACCGGTCATGCTGCTCGGGACGTACGTGGTTCAGTCGCGCGGATCACTGTCGCTCGAGGCTTTCCTGGTGTCGATCCCGGTAGCGCTGTTAGTGGCCATGATCCTGTACGTCAACGAGATCCCCGACCGTGCGGGTGACGGTAAGGCCGGCAAACGAACCCTGCCGGTGCGATGGTCGAAGGCTGCCGTGATCCGCGGCTTCGACGTCGCCGTCGGTTGCGCTTTCGTGAGCGTGGCCCTGAGCGTCGCCGCCGGTCGGATGCCGATCCCAACGCTCCTCGCCCTGCTGGCGATCCCGCTTGCGATGCGCGTCCACTCCGGTCTGGTCCGCTTCTACGACAACCCGTACGCGCTCATGGATTCGATGGCCGCGAACATCCGGCTGCACATGAACGTCAGCCTGCTGCTGCTCGTCGGGTACGCCATCACCATCTCCGACCAGACCTGGCTGAACCGAACGCCGTTCTTCTGGTAGGACCGGGCCGGCGAATGGTAGGACCGGGCCGGCGTATCCGCGCCGAGCGTCTCAGTCAGCGGTCGGCCAGGAAGCGGTCGAATCCGGGCGTCCATGCCAGCCGACCGTTCGAGCCGTCGCGGTCGGCGCTGATAGCGCAGCCTTCGTAGCCCGCCAGACCGGCCACCCATGCCAGGCCGGTCGGGCCCATTGCGAAGGCTGCCGTCGCGTACGCATCGGCGAAGGTCAGGCTCGGGCCGACGACCGTGATGCTCAGCACGCCCGACGCGGCACGGCCTGTGAATGGATCGCGGACGTGGTCGCCGCGCTCGTATGCGCCCGAAGTGGCGACCCCCATGTCGCGTATCGCCAGCACGGTAGCCACCGCCTCGGCCTGGATGGGGTGGCGGATTCCGACCCGCCAGGCGGTTCCGGGAGCGGCTTCGCCCCGGGCGACGATGTCGCCGCCCCCGTTGATGCAGTAGTTGCGGGACTCCGCGGCTTCGAGGATCCGGCCGGCGTTCTCCAGCGACCAGCCCTTGACAAGGCCCGTCGGGTCGGGCCGGCCGTCGGGCCGGTGGGCGCGGATGTCGAAGTAGCCTTCCGTGGTCTTGCGAGCCTCTTCGCACAGAGCCAGGACTTCTCGCAGTTCCGGGCTGCCGTCGGCCTCGTCCAACTCGCCTCTGATCACCCGGCTCACTTCGCTGTCGGGCTTGTAGGTGCTGAAGCGGGCGTCGACGCCGCGCAGATAGGCAAACGCTTGCTCCAGCGCCTCGGGCCGGACCGTTGGGTCGCGGACATCGAGACCTACAGCCGTGCCCATGATCTGCTCGACGCGATGCAGGCCGGGCAGCGGCGTCGTGGCCGGGGAGAGTGCCGACGTGGTTGGGTAGGCGCCGGGGAGTTCATGCGGCGTGGGCATGGCAGCATTATCAGCCGTGCGCCGGACGCGATCTCGTGGGGCGGTCCGAACGGCAAAGCGTAGTTCGTCGCGAGTCGGGTGATCGGCCGCCAGGCGCTGGACATCATTACCCCTGGCAACAGGAGTCAGGCGACCGATTCAGGCACACTAGGAGCGATCTTTGCAGAGAGCCAGAGGAGTGGACGCATGGTAGGGAGCCAGGACGGGCAATTGATGGGATTCCTGGGATCAGCCCTCTACCAGAATGCCGTTGCTTGGCATGTCCAGCGTGGAAGGAAGGTCATTCCACTGGAACCACGCGTCGAGCAATTGCTCGCCCTGAATGCGGTTGCGGCGTCAGGATGCACTGTCGAAGAGATACGGACCGCATTGCGTGGGAATCTCGATGCTTTCAATGCCTACGCCTCTGCCAGGCTCGATCTCTTTCAGGGCGATTCTGAGGAGGAATACCCTCCAGGCGAGACTCCGCCGCGAGAAGAGCGCGCAAAGACACTGTCGATAGATGGCTACCCGAACATGTTCCTCGTTAGTCCTCTCATTGAATTCACGATCATGCGGTCCAGGCCTTCCGAGTTGGAGGCGTTCGTTAGACGCTACCGAATTCCGAATGCCAGCAAGCACAGTAAGACGCTGCTTGCTCTGTTCTCCCGCATGAACGAGAGGTAGCAACCCCTTTTCGGACGGAGCAGCGGACCCTATCCGAGGGTAGTTGCGCCGACCCCGGGAGCCTGCTGGCCCGGTAGGTTGGCCTGACGCCCGGAGCGCGGCGCCGGTCGACGACCTCCGATGGAACGAACTCTCGGCAAGCTGCCGCGAGTTGTGCGATGCTGCGCGTCACGCGGCGACGCAAGGCTGACTGGAGCGTCGCCGCACTCCCTCCAGATCCACCACGACCGGGTGTCCACGCGCCCAGGACCGGGGGCTCCGAAGCGCCCAGCCGGCTCTACCGGTCTGGTCTACCGCCTCTTCGGCCGCACGAACCTCAGGAGGATGGAAAGCAGCCGCGGCAGAGGCATGAGCTCAGGCCGGCCGGCGGCCATCCATTGCTCATACCGCAGCTCGATGAGGGGCTCGATGTGGTCGAAAGCCTCCCAGTCGCCTGGTACGGCATAGCCGTCGGCCAGCCGCCTGAACGCCCGTCGCCAGTCGCGCGGGTAGCCGTATTCGGGGGCGTAGTAGGCCCCCGCGAAGCCCCGGCCCTCGGCAGTGAGCATGTCGCTGCCGAATCGACCGGCCGTCGGCCCTCGCAGTGCGCACGGAGTCTCCCGGCGCTCCTTCATGGCCGCGACGACCGGTCCCGCGCCCGATTCCCCGAGCCAGCCCGGATCGAGCATGTCATGGCCGGCCAACCAGGCCATGAAGATCCCGATGTGAACATAGCCCTGTTCGGGCGGCTGGTCCTTGGGGAAGGCTCCTTCGGTATGCCATTGCCACAGGTCGTAGTCGATTACCGGCTCGTCTTCACTCTTCATCCCTCGATCGTACCCGAGGGGGCTCCATGACGCCCCGCCCCGGACCGCGGTCGGTCACGGTACCGGAAGCAGAACGGCAGGTGATCGTCGACGAGCCCGACGCTCTGCATGAAGGCGTACGCGATCGTCGAGCCCACGAAGCGGAAGCCTCGCCTTCGCAGGTCGATCGAGAGCGCGTCCGATTCGGCCGTGGTGGCGGGGACATCGGCCCACGCGGCGCCGGCAGGCAATGTTGGAGCGGGCCGCGAAAGCCGGGTGGCCAGATACGAGGCAAAGCTGCCGTGTTCGGAGGCGGTCGCCAGGAAAGCCGCTGCATTGCCGATCGTGGCATCGATCTTGGCGCGGTTGCGGACTATGCCGGCATCGGCGAGGAGCCGAGCGCGATCGGCGTCGTCATAACGGGAGACGCTCCTCGGGTCGAAGCCGCCGAACGCCAGTCGGAACGCCCCTCGCTTTCGCAGAATCGTGACCCAGGCAAGACCGGCCTGGAAGCTCTCCAGGGCGAGTCTCTCGAATAGGTCGCGATCCTCCGAGACCGGAACGCCCCATTCCGAGTCGTGATAGGCGACCATGAGAGGGTCGGCGAATTCGGCGCCGTCGGGCCACCAGCAGCGGGGCAGGTTGTCCGGGGTCACGTCGGCCGGGGCAGGGGAGCGGCCAAGCCGCCGGGATCCGCCGAGTCCGCAGTGTCCGGCTGGATGTCCTCGCCGTCGGCCCGTGCCGGTCGCGCCATCCAGTCCAGCACCGTGTCGAGCAGATCCGGCGGCTCGACGGCGTCGCCCCGGGTGTCGAGCACCGTCCAGGAGAACCGGTCGCGGCCGATCTCATAGCAGGCGGCGCAGGTCCATCGGTAGTCGTCCTGCCAGGCCGGCCCGCCTCCGACGACCGAGTCGCCGGAGTTCAAACCGGGCGTGCCGCTCCCGGCGAATCTTTCGCCGCAGAACTCGCATGAACCAGACGGTCCGGTGGCCGTCCAGCGCCGATACCGCTTCCAACGCAGCGTGGCGCCGATCAGGCGGCCCTGCGGATGATCGAGCAGTTCCGCCCGCGCCGGCACGACCGGCGCGCCCCCAGGGGGATCACGTTGGCCATCGCCCGCTCCGCGCCACATAGCGAGTCGTGGCGTCGCGGAAGATCTCGGCTCGCTCGACGACCGTGGCCGCCGCTCCGGGGTCGATCGGGGCGGCGATGTCGCTGGCGGCGGCTTTGCGCAGATCAGCGGCATCGAGCAGCCAACGGAAGTAGGCCGAGTACATCCGGCCCGTCTGTACGAAATGCCGCCCGTATTCGGAGCAGACGGCACCCGCCGGTCCCGGCGAGAAGCCGTCCACGTCCAGGCATGCCTTGGCCAGCCGGAGCATCGCCACACATGCGCGCTCGGCTGCCGTTTCGAAGTCGCCCGCCTCGAGGACGGTCTGCGCCGAGGCCAGGGCCCGATTCGCGCCTTCGATCAGCTGTGCGGTGCGCGGCGTCATACGGCCACTGCCGCGATTCGGGCCAACGGCAGCACGCCGTCGGGGCCGCCGTTCCAGTCGGCTTCCGCCACGAAGATGCGGCTGACGACGCGGCTTAGTTCGCGCGACAGTTCGGCGCAGGCGTGACTGGTTCTTTCCAGCTCGGCGCCGTACTGGTCAACCTTGTCGAGGACGACGATCACCTCGACCTCCATCTGAGCCGGTGCCGCTCCGGAGGCTCCGTCACCGGACAGGTAGACGCCCCGGAGGGCGCTGCCGTAGAGAGGACGCAGCGCGTCGGCCAGTCTGCCGGCGATCTCCAGCCCGCATGGATCCGGTGCCGTCGAGGTCTCCTTTGCGCTGGCCATCGGTCCGGACGCGACGCCAGCAGTCGAAATCTCGGGCGAGGACAAGATGCCACCGCACTCGTCCTGCGGCCGGATGGCCGCCTGCGTTGCCTTCGACGCCCCCGATGCCGCGATGACAAGAGGCGCCCGAGTCGGGGCGACTTCCGTGGTCGGGGGGACGCCCCCGGTCAGGGTGGCGTCGGTGGCGGGGCCGGTTTCGGCGGGCCTAACTCGAGGGAGTCTGGGCGGCCGCGGCTTGAACTCCGGCGCCGGCATCGCCACCAGGAGCGACCGCATCATCGATGCGAAGGGCGACGCGGCTGCGCGGAAATAGACCTGGTTCCCTTCGGCCTCACGATCGATCAGGCCTGCCGCGACCAGTTTGCCCAACTCACGGCTGGCGGTCCCCGGGCTCGTGCCGGCCCGGCGCTGGATCTCTCGCAGGTGCAGTCGGCCGGTCGACTCGTCGATCAACAGAGCGAGGATCCGCTGGCGCACGCTCGAGCGGCCAACGGCCAGACCGACGAGAGGGCTGTTCTCAAACACGAGAACGACCGTTCTCCAACACGGAACGATCGTTCTCAGCGATCGGACGAGCGTTCTCTGGCATGACGACAATCGTACTCACGCCTGAGAACGAGGCAATAAGGGCCCGCCCGGATCCGCAAGCCCCCAGGGCGACCCGCGATCGGCCGCTATTACCGAGATTCCGCGCCTTGAGGGACGCCTAGCCGACAGCGCGTACTTTGCCAGGTTGCCATACTCGGTGCATGTCCACAACACAGGGCCGTACCGCGTCCCTTCGAGCCCAAACAGGAGGCGTGATCGCGCCGGCGGCCGGGCTCAAGTCGTCGCGCGATTGGCTCGATGTTCAAGCGCCGCCGCGGTCGTTCCGCCGATACCGGCTGGTCCGTGCGTTCCTCGGGCTTCTGGCACACGTGTGTTCGAAGGTCCGCGTCGAAGGCGTCGAGAGGCTACCGGGCGGCCCAATGATCCTGTGCTTCACCCATGAGAGCTGGGCTGATCCGTTCTACGTGTTCGCAACCATGCCGCTCCGACCCCGGCTTTACTTCTTCGGTCCCGAACAGGAAGAAATGCGGCGCGGCATTCGCAACCGGACGATGCGCTGGGGCGGCGTCGTCGTCCCGTACCGACCCGGGAAACGTGGTCTCGTGGCCACCACCGGTCGCGTCGAGGCCTTGCTTGGTCAGGGCGCGGTCGTGGCCATTGCAGGCGAAGGGCGGATCCACTCCGGCGAGAGTATCGTCCTGCCGATTCGTGACGGGTCCGCCTACCTGGCATTGAGGGCCGGTGTTCCCATCGTGCCCGTAGCGATCAATGGCACGAGCTGGCTGGGGTTCCGGCGAGTCGTCCGGATCCGCCTTGGCTTGCCGATCGCCGCGGTACCGTCGACTCCCCGGCGGCCGAGCGCCCCCGAAGTCGCGCAATTGACTGGCCAGCTGCAGTCGGCTCTCGAGCTCATGGTCGCCGATTTCCCGGACCAACCACGGCCCGGCATCATCGGGCGATGGCTGACCGAGCTATTCAACGATTGGCCGGAGGGCTCGAGGCCGCCTACGCAGCCCCGCAAGTCCCAGCTGCCCGACGTAGAGGCGGTCAGCTCGGTTTCGGGGCAGTAAGTTCCCCCCGTCGCCCCTTCGCCGGGCACTCCGGACGCGTAGAACGGGCGTGCTATATATGGAGCGAAGCGAGGCATCGCCGGCGCCGCCGTCGAGTCTGCGATACTGACGCCGAACAACAGAAGGAGGAGATGTGGGCGCTACGGGCCTGGCGGCAAACCCGACGGAGTATCGCGATCGGTTGCGCGAGCAGACGGACGAACAGCTCGACGCCTGGACAGCCGAACTCCTGCGTGACGTCGCCAAGCGCCGCGGCGTGGCCAAAGTGGTCGCGGACTTCAGAAAGACGGCCCACCTCGACGAGAAGGCGTTCCGACGCGTGTTTGCGCGCGGTGGCGGCGCGCCTCAGACGGTCGGCAGCGACGCCGGCGGGCACCTCATGGTCCCGACGATCTCGCTCCACTTCCTTGTGCCGGGGTTGAGGGCCCAAGTCCCAGATGCCCGAGACCGCATGATTGCCTACCTCGTGGCCAGCTTCGACGAGATCGTCTACGTCTGATAGGCGGCTGCCACGCCGCTCGACCGGAGTCGGGCTGATCCGGGTCGTCCATCCATTCCCATCGACCCTCGATGCCGTTGCCGCGGCGACCGTGGCCGTGATCGCCGGCGCTCAGCTGGATACCGCTCTGCGGTTGGGCTTCGGGATGCTTGGCGTCCAGTTCGCCATCGGAGCAATCAACGATCTCGCGGACGCGACCGCCGATGGCTTGGCCATGCCCACCAAGCCGATTCCGGGCGGGCTCGTGTCGAAACGTGCGGCCGTGTTCGTGGCGCTCTCTGCCTCGGCCATGGGATTGGCGATGGCGGCGTCCGTGGGAGCCGCGGCGCTCATCGTGGGAATCGTGGGGCTCGCGGACGGTCTGGTCTACGACCTGAGACTCAAACGCACGCCCCTTGCCTGGCTACCATTTGCGGGTGGAGTGGGGCTGCTGCCTCTCTACGCATGGTGGGGCGCACGTGGAGTTGTGCCGCCCGCCTTGCTTTCCGTCGTTGCTCTCGCCGTCTGCGCGGGCGCCAGTCTGGCTCTCGCAAACGCCTACGTCGATCTCGAGGGCGATCGGGATTCAGGAGTTCCGTCTGTGGCGACCGCGCTGGGGGCTCGACGGACCGTACTGCTCAATGCGGCGCTCCTAGTTGCCGTTCAGGTGATTGCGGGCGCAACTACCTTCGCTGCCAAAGGGCTGACACCGCTGCTACTCGTCGAGGGCGCCGGCTGCGGATTGGGTTGGCTTGGACTCGCGCTGTCCCGGTGGAGAGTCGGCCTGAGGCGTTCCCTGGTGTGGGAACTGCAGGCGATCGGCGTCGTCGTTCTCGGGGCCGCGTGGCTGGTTGTGCTCGACTCGGCCGGGGTGCTGCGCGGCTAGCCGACTACCCCTGGCCACACCAATACTCACCTAACCCGCCCGCACCGCCCGACCCTGCGACTTCTCGGTGCGCCGCCGCCTGCAACGCGGTCTGGTCGGCAGCCGAGGGCTACTTGTCGGGGCCCCGCCGGACCAGGCCGATGGCATTCTCGACCCGCACCTTGACGATCATCAGGTATTTGGCCAGGTTCTGGCGGTCTGTGTCGTCGATGGTCCTCATGACGTCCGATTGGAGGACGGTGATGAGGTCCGCCATTGCGTCGGTCAGCCTGGCCCGCACGGCGATGAGTGAGTCGTCGGTGAGCGGTCTCCTCGAGCCCATGGCCAGCCAGTTGGCCTCGGCCTCCGCCTCGATCGCGTCTTCGACCGTGCCGGCTCGCGAACCCCTAGGGGTAGTCCCGGACGACGATCGGCGAGCCCGCGGAGCTCCGTCTATTTTCTCGCGGAGTTTGATGAGCGAAAGTTCCCCTCGAGCGACCATGTCGGCCAGATGCTTGCGCTTCTTGGGGTCGTCTACCTTCAGGAGCTCGTAGGCGTGCGAAAGGGTGTCTTTGCGCACAGACACCAACTCGCGAATCTCCTCGGGCGCATCGGCCAATCGGAGGCGGTTCTCCAGGTAACCCTTGTCCTTGCCGAGCTTCTGGGCGAGCTTGCGGATGCTGTAGCCGTGTTCGCGGATCATCTTGTCGTAGATGAGAGCTTCGTCGAGGGGCGAAAGGTCCTCGCGCTGGAGGTTCTCGATGACCGCTATCTCGAGGGCAGTCTCATCGTCGATCTCCTCGATCAGGGCGGGGATCGTGCTCTGCCCGGCCCCACGGGCCGCGCGCCAGCGGCGCTCGCCCGCGATCAGTTCGTATACGCCGTTGGGCCGCGGTCGGACGAGGATGGGCTGGAGAACGCCGTGTTCTCGAACTGACGCGGTGAGATCCTCCAGGCCGGCCTTGTCCATGGCAAGGCGAGGCTGGTTCGGGTTCGGGACAACCCGATCGACGGAGATGTTGCGAACCGCCGCAGGTCGGACGATCGTGGTTTCGTCGGCGTTGAGGAGGCTCAGCACGTTTTGCGAGAGCCCCTGAGTCCGCTCTTCGTTGAGGCGGGCAGTGGCCGCGGCGCGGAAATCTGGCCTAGCCAAGCGCGATTACCTCCCTGGCGAGATCGCGGTAGTTGGACGCGGCTTCGGAGGCCGTGGCATAAGCGGTGATCGGCTGACCGGTCAGCGGGGCCTCTCCGAGTTTCACGGCGTTGCGGATGATGGTCTCGAAGACGTGGTTCTCGCCGTTCTCGCGCATCTCGTCGAGCATTTCGCGACCGAGAACGGTGCGCGGGTCGTAGAAGGTGGGCAGCAGCCCCAGGACCCGCAGGTCCCGGTTCAGCTTGGCTCGAATCGTGCTGATGACCTTCACCAGGGCAGCGAGGCCCTTCAGGGCGTAATACTGCGTCTGGACCGGGATGATCACGCCGTTGGCAGCCACCAGGCCGTTTATCGTCAACAGACCGAGCGTGGGCGGGCAGTCGATCAAGACGTAGTCGTAGTGGCCCTGGGCCCATTCGTCGATGGCCTCTGCCAGGGCGTACTCGCGGCCTATCGCACTCAGCAGGTCCACCTCGGTTGAGGCCAGGTCGAGGGTGGCCGGGGCAACGTCGATCCCAGGCGTGTCGGTCGTGATGATGATGTCCTTCAGACGGGCCTTGGGCTCGCCCAGGACGTTCGCCATTGACTGCTCGACGTTGGCCAGGTTGATCCCAAGGCCGACCGTGAGGTTCGCCTGCGCGTCCATGTCAACGCACAGCACTCTCAAGCCCTGCTCCGCGAGGGCGCCAGCCAGATTGATGGCGGTGGTGGTCTTTCCGACGCCACCCTTCTGGTTTGCGATCGCGATGACTTTGGCCACCGTGGTTTCACCTCGCTCGGAGTGTGATTGCGTGGCGGACGACCCACTCATGCCAGGTTTCTGCTCGAAGCGGCCCCTGCAGCGACGAGTGCCATGTCCGTTGTTGATTCTCCGATGATGCTACCGCACGAGCCTTTGCTGGCGGTTCTCGCTTATCCACAGAATTGCGAAGTTGTTCACCGATTCTGTGGATATCGTGGCCGCAATCACCATTACCCGAACGGGCCGCGCCAACGCGACCATCTGCAGTACGTAGATACCGGACCAGCTGCCACCAGATGTCTTTGCGCAAAGACGCTCCGGCCTAGGTGGAGGTCCCTAGCGATCAGCCCTGAGCCTGAGGTGGTCGTGGGGAACGATCCTCAACCGGCGGGGCTCGGCCTGCTCCTCGTTGCCCGGTATGAGTGGCGTTTGGAGGCGAGTCCGTGCCATCATCGCGGGGCACGCTCGCGCAATCAGCGGCAGGGCACAGCGAGAGGAAGCGGTACGTGGCGGACGATCGGGGAGCAACTCACGACAGAGCCAACGAAGGGTCGGCAACCGACCCGGAGCGAGATCGCTGGCGCGCCACGACTCGCGCCAAGGCTCTGGCAAGATCGCCAGAGCGCCAGGAGCGCTTCTCGACGACATCCGGTTTCGAGCT
>Ga0182021_10003900_pt1 | contig 17483 bp, 15 predicted proteins | sample 612E3MmetaG_FD_120493 | JGI IMG/M metagenome (GOLD analysis project Ga0182021, IMG submission 120493) | Permafrost microbial communities from Stordalen Mire, Sweden - 612E3M metaG (Illumina Assembly) | ecosystem: Environmental > Terrestrial > Soil > Wetlands > Permafrost | place: Sweden... | reverse complement strand
CCAAAATAGTTATCAAAGGTGTGGTTCTCTTGCATGAGAACGATCAAGTGCTGGATCGGCGTTTTTGCCTGTGGACCGGTGGTCTGGGCCGCGCTGGCTTTGGCCGTGACAATTTGACTGGCTGCGAGCAGAACCGTCAGGAGCAATGCGAAAATCTTGCGGTGAATCATGGGTGCACCTCAAAAATAATAATGACTGGTTGGGAAACCAGGTTCCCCTGGCTGTCCTTGACAGAGATGGATTCAGTATGGACAACCCGTCCGTTATATTTCTTCACGTAAGCCAACAGCTTGTCTGCAAAGAACCTCGAGCGGCCGGAGGAATACGAATCCCAGACAATGTACTGTATATCGGAACTACGCAGCTGCAGGTCTGGATTTAAGATGGGGTCATAGGCCGGGTTGCGATGGAGCGGGTTGGGATTGACAGACAGGCCATTCGCTGCACGCTCGCCGTAGAACTCGATGATATTTGCCATGGATGGGCCGATGGCCATAAATTTCGCTCCCAACGGGACGTTCTGCTTGATCCATAGTCCGGCTTCCCGGCCGCCTGGGATTCCGCCCGTCCCGGCCAGGAACAGGGAGGAAGCCTCAGGCTGGATGCGTTGCCAGCTGGCAAAGCCGAGGGAAAAAGCCATCACCCCCACCACCGCCCAGGAGAGCAGGGACGGCACAGCCAGGAGGTTGATGCCTCCCCGGGAGGTTTGGGCATCACGTCTCCGGTCCACCAATTTTCCCAACAAGCGCCCAGCCAGCAATGCCACCGCCGGCGCAATGGGTAACAGGTATTGGAATCCCTTGACCGGCCAGATCTGAAAGAAGATCACCGGCACCATGATCCAGGAGAGCAGTAGGGTTTCACGCCAGGAGCGTTCACGCCAAAGAAAAACCAATCCCACAACTGCAACCACGAGTAGCATGATCCCCAACGCCGGCGGAACAGTCTGCCAGTAAAACAATGCGGGATGGTTGGGCCGCCGGAATAATTGATAGGTCAGGTAATTTTGGCCGGTGGAACCTCGCTTGGCCAGCAGGAGCGTGATCGGCATGGGAGAGATGACCAGCACCAACAGCACAAGAGACAGGACCAAATCCCTGAAACGCAATCGCAAAGCCGTGGATAAGGCCAGGAAAACGAACACGGACGCCAGCATGATGATGCCGGTTTCCTTGGCCAAAAATGTCAAGCCCAGGGCAGCCGCAGAGGCATAGAACCACTCGACCTTCTGGGTCTTGGCAAAACGGGCCAGCAGATAAAGTGTCAGGGTGCCAAAGAATACCATCGGCCCGTCCAGCAGGAATTGCCGTGAAACGGTCACATCGTATGGCATCAGGGCGATGAATAAGGATGCCATTGCCCCTGGAAGCCGCCCGTAGAGAGTCTTGCCTGCCAGATAGGTCAGGTATACCGTGCCCAGGCCGAAAGCCACTGCCAGGAATCGCCCGGCTACATCGCTGAACTGGATCTTATAGATCAGCGCTAGCATAAACTGGATCAACAAGGGGTGGGCGCGGAATATTGGAAAAATATCCTTCAACACAGGCACGCCAGCGATCGCGGCGGCCTGACCGGCATAAACGGCTTCGTCCGTGTTAAATCCCATGGCATTGATTTGCCAGAGACGCAGGATCGAACCTGACACCAGTGAAATGGCCAGGAGCAGCCGGCTGATCGCGACTTCGTGAAGCTTTGCTATCGTCGCAATTCTTGGACGGGCAACCCCGGTTGAACCGGTGATGGACGATCCAACGCTGGCTGAGCCGGGCAGACTGGTGGAGATACTTAAGGACTTCCCAGGTTTCGTATTCATGGCATTCACTGGACACTGGCCCGTTCGAGCTGCCGTTCATAACGACTTTGCTGGACGCTTTCCAATTCGCTTGCCCGGGTGATATCGGTGGATAAGTTCTCATCGTTTACGAAAGTCGGAATCTTCGACCACCAGTCCAGGTTGTCGGAACAGATCACCCTGGCGGGCAGCATATCCATGGCCCGCCGGATGATGGCCTGTTCCACAACATGCAGGTCAAGATCGTCATAGCAGAACAGGAATTCTTTGACATCATCATAGGGAGGGAAACCATAGGCATCTTCGCAATTCTTCAATAAAACTTCCATGGCTTCATTGTTCTGGATTGGCAGGGTTTCGTCTGCCCCGCGCTCGATGATGAACATGCCGGTCAGCTTGGCCGTCTGGGCAAATTTAACATTGGGTACCAGCTTATCCACAAAGTATTTGGGAGGCGGAATCAACATCTGGGTAACCATGTTAATGGTCGCAGCCGGCATATGGGTTTTACTGATCAGGAAGGCAAAACGCCGGCCGGAGCGGGAATGGATGCGGCTCTGGAATGGCAGGGATATTTTTTCCTTGAAATTCAACGTGTCCGTATTCACGGCCCGCAGGGTGTGATGACTGATGGTCAGCGGTTTTGGATAGGTCATCGCCATGCCATCTGGCGAAACGAGGGTCATATCATCCGAAAGGAAGGTTGCCTGGTCGCAATCGCGGCGCTGGTAAGCCAGGATCTTCAGCAGGGTGGTGGTTTTACCGGTATCGGTCCGGGCGGTGATCATGTAGGCTGAGTTGCCAAATGCAATGGTAGCGCCGTGCACCAATGCATAGCCCCGTTTAACAAAGGTCCAGCGCAGCAATGGTTCAACCACATTGGTGTAAAGGACGTGCGGCGAGAAGCGCAACATGGGGGCTGCGACTACCTTTACCGTCGGATCCCCCATCTCGATACCGACCTCGAAACCAAGGTGCCCGAATATTTCACGGTAGCGCATATAATGGCCATTTTCTTCGGGGGATTTTTGCGCCCGGGGCAGTCCGATGCGAACATCGATGGTTGGCTCTTCAATCTCGGCCATAACCCGGAAGGGTTCGAGCTCGGGTAACACCACCTCTGACACGACGGTGATAATATTGTGAACGTTATACGCAAATCTATTCTTCATTTTCTTTCTCCTTTCAACCAATCGAGATTTTTGTGAAGCGACAGTGGAAGAGGCCTTGCCCCAGATAAGATTATCCGCCACCAGGAACCGCAGTATGGTTAAGGCTGCCAGCGAAACGAGGTTGGAGATCACGTAGTAAATCCCCATAACACTGGTCATCAAATAAATTATCGGGGTCCGCAAGACCAGGGCAATCACATTCACCACAAAAAACCATCCCAGCCTTTTCACACGGCCCTGAGCCTGGCTTTGCGCCCGATAAACGATCGCTTCGGTCAGGCTGAAATTCCATAGAGTGGATGCAACGGTGGCAATGCCGGCGGATACCAGGTAGTAGACGCGCAGTTTATCGGTGGCCAGGAATAGGAACAGGGAATTTACCAGGATTCCGGTCACGCCAATCAGGGCAAAACCTATGAAGCGCAAAGAGCCTTCACCGAAGCGCAATGTCCATAGCAGGTTGAAATATTTAAAGGCTTCCTTGGCAGAGGCCTTGCTCTGCCCGGTAAAGCGCTGCCCGAAGTGGAAGGGCACCTCGGCTTTGCGCAGGTTTGGATTCCTCACAAGGAGCTCGAGCAGGATCTTGAAACCCTTGGGATGCAAGGCCTGCAAGTCCAGAGCTTTCACCCGAACCAGGAAGAAGCCTGTCAGTGGGTCGCTGACCCCGCGCAGGCGCCGGAAGAAGAAGGCCCGTGCGACTAGGTCCAAGCCCTTTGAGATCAGGTTCCGGGCGGCAGTCAGCCCGCTAACCTGGCTGTCTTCAGCCCGCCGAGTCGCCACCACCAGGTCGGCCTGCTGTTCGATGGCAGTTTTCAATAGGACCGGCACCATCTCCGGCGGATGCTGCAGGTCGCCATCCATTACGCAGGCGTAATCAGCCTGGGCAGCTTTCAAGCCAATCACCACTGCCCCTCCCAGGCCGTCCGCTCGCTCTTCCGGGGAGCGGTGAATCATACGGACATGCTGTTCAGGAAAACGACCGGCCGCGGCTGCCACCACCTGCGGTGTGTCGTCGGTGGAATCGTCTACGAAGATCACTTCAATGGACATCCCGGAAAAAGCCTCCGTGAGACTGGTCAGCAGTTTCTCCACATTTCCCGATTCGTTGCGTGTCGGAACGACCACGGAGATGCTGAGGCCGTCCTGGTTTGCCCGAATTTCAGGGGTAAAAACTTTTCTAGAATCTTCCGTTTTTGTTAACATATTCTTCTCCAGGTGCAATGATTTTTTATCAAGCAATGATGTTCGCAAGCTTCAGAAATGAAAACCCTGCAATTTTTGACAACCGGTCGGGTTTTTCTATTTTTTATTGTGGTGGTTCAATTCATTCCAGGCAAAGGACATCCAGCAAATCAGTCTGGCTGGTCACCAGCTTATCTTTTTTGCTGAAGACATGCAGCCAATTGTTACCTTCCCCTACAACGATCACCCGCAACGCCGGAAAACTCATCAGTAGTTGTCCCAAAGAATCTTTCGCAGCCAGCGGCGTCGATTCTCCGAGGATGACCACATCCGGTTTTTGTTCCGAGGTTTCTGCAACCAAACCGACTATGTCCTTGGCTTTGTAGGTGATCACCTTAAGCTCGGATTTTGAACTTGAGAGAACGCTCGTCAGCGCTCGACCTATTAGAGAATCTTGTTGGACTGCCAAAACACACGATTCGCTCATATTCATCCTATTTATGTCTTATTTATCATATTAATAGGGCTGATAATACCGGGTCGGTTAATAAATGTCCATCACTCGCCTGGCTTGAATCGGGATTAAAAAAGAGCCATCCTTGGATGGCTTATTTAATAAAAGAATTAACCCGGAGAACAACAAGTATTAACCCCTTGTTAATAACCGCTCGCCCTCTGCCTTTAGGATCGCAAAATGTTTTGCATATCTGTGAAAATATTGCCAAAAGTGCTAGTTTTAGCTTTGTTTTGATGGGAAATTTTCACCGACCCATTCGTCTTATTGTCCTTTGAAAATTAGCCCCCATTCCCCCCCACAACCCTTAACCGCCGCCAACCTCTTAAATATGCCCACAATCTGCGTTATCAGCTTCTTCCTGCCTGTTCCCTTCCGGTTAGGGCGTCGCAGACCCCCTGATTGCCTGATCCTTCCTGCTCATCCTTCCATCGTTCATCATCGTTTTATCATTTCGGTCGAGTTGTTCCTTATGTTTGTTTCATCCTCATTCCCTGGGCAAGATTCCTGATTTTCCCCTCATTTGCAGCGCTGCGGCATGATCAATATTTAAGTCGTTGCAACCTGCTAAACCACTATTATTAATGAAGTGGTATCCTGGCTGAGTTCTTCGCCCTCTTATAATTTGTTATCCGGTCCAGGTGAAAATCAGTTTAGCTTAGGGTGTCGAAGCTTATTGTCCGGCGCATTTTGGTGTGCCAGGGAACCCGCCTGACGCCTGTTTTTCAAATCCAATTTACTTAGGATATTCCGGATATGATGCTTGACGGTATTTACCGATAAAAACAAGTGTTCTGCAATCTCAAGGTTGGTCGCGCCTGCTTCTATCTCCTGCAATATTTCCATTTCGCGCGGGCTAAGTTTTGTCAACAATTTCTCATTGCCCGAATCAAGCGAGCGGGTATGTGAAAATTCATCCATTACGGTTGTCATCATTTTCCGGGAAACCGCCATTTCCCCCCGGTCCAACGCTCGCAGACTGGAAAGCAGGTCGGTGCTGCTGACATTTTTGAGCATGTAGCCTTTTGCTCCCCTGCGCAGTGCAGCAAACAAGTTTTCGTCTGTCTCATACACGGTGAGAAATACAATTTTACAATCTGGCAAGCGCGGCAGGATCGCCCGGGTGGCATCCAGTCCAGTACCATCCGGCAGGGAAAAATCCATCAGGATGATGTCTGGTTTGTGCAATACCGCCATTTCACTCCCTTCAAAGACACTGCCTGCACATCCAACCATGTCGAAGTCCGGAGTCGAACGAAGCAGGCTCATCAGCCCTTCGCGAAACAGGATCTGGTCGTCTATGATGAGAATTTTTTTAGGTGTTTGGGTTGAACCATTATTATTATCCATAAAGCAATATCTCCAAGCCAGAGCCAAAACACGGCATGAATTCCTAAGCGATTTATACCCGGAAGAAATAGTATATGAAGTTTTTAAAGAGTTGCTCCAGATTGCCTCAGGTTTTGATTTGGAACTTGAATTTTCACGGTCGTGCCGGAATTTTCCAGTGTGTTAAAGTTTATCCTGCCATTGATCCTGGCCATGCGTTCGTTCAGGATTTCCAACCCGAAGTGCTGGTCAGCATTTACCGTCTCAAGCGCGAAACCGATCCCATTATCACAGATCGTTAACGTGAACCCGTCCTGCCCCCATTCTGCCAGTATCGCGATTTTGTCCGCCCTGGCATGTTTTTCTATATTACTGAGCAGCTCTTCGAATGCAAAGAAAATTGCACTTTGAACATCTTGTGGGAAACTATACGGTTTCCCCATGGTCTGAAAATCGAGCTCGAAATTTGCGCGCGAAGATATTTTCTTGGCATGTTCAAGTAATAAATTCGTCAACGTCATGGTCGTTTCCGGGTGGAGCTTTTCGAGGATGCCACGCATGATCTTATAAGAATCACTGGCCGCATTGCGCATCATCTCGAGATCGTTGAGAACTTTTTCGAGCGATAGCTGCTGCCTTTGCATGATAAGCTGGTCCAATTTAATATGCAAATAGCCCAGGTTTTGACCAAGGTGGTCATGCAAATACTGGGAAACAGAACGCCTTTCCGCCAGGGCTGTTTCCGAAGCCAGCATATCATAAAAGATTTTGCGGTCCTGCCCGTTTTTTAGCGCGATCGTAATCTCGTCGCCGATATTGGTGAATATATCCTCCTGATCGCTGGTCAGGGATTCCCCCAACTCCAGCGTAAATTGTAAGACCCCAAAAAGTTTTTCCGAATCTTTAATCGGAAGACAAAATAACTGCGATTGTGGTGATGCCCCGCCAGCGACAGATTTAGATTCGCACTGGTTAAACGCCAGGCCAGATATGGGATCCTTGCCGAACCATTCCTGGCAAGGCCCACAGGCAAGCGCATCCGACAAATCATCCCCTGCACGGCTCCATTGCGCAACCAAATCAAAGTTGTTGGTAATTGGATTGGATACATACAGACAGGTTTGATTGACATCTGCCAGAGTGCGGGGCAGCCTGGCAATCTGGTTGACCAGCACATCCCAGTCAATATATCCAGATAATTCCAAGCCCAGTTTGCCCTTGACCTCCAGGATCCTGATGATTCGATTCTGGTTGCGAATTCCCCGGGATAATGAAATAAGCAGTAGTCCGATTACCAGCAGAAGGATGAGAAAAATGCCGAATTCGAAATCATGCATTGAATTTTTTAGATTGCGGGAGAAATCATAGGCTTCAAGAGACAATATAAGAAAAGCCGCCAGAATGAGAATCCACCATCGCCAGCCAGCAATCCAACTTGGGACGGCAGAAACCTTGCCGGACCCGCTAAAGGGGGTGGGGGTTGATTTCGTTTTTTGAATCAAACTTTTCTTCATTTTGGCCTTCTACAATTCAATCGTCAAAAAGCAAAATAAATATAGCAAATCATTCATTTTTTCTTTACTGGAATTTTGTTTCTAATGCGTGTAATATTATCACAATTATCATAATTAATAAAAGGCTGCCACGGGTACCTTTGGGGGATGGCAGCCGGCCTCCCCTTTCCTGTGAAATCCGGATCATTGAAAAAATACTGATTCGGTTATAATGAAAAAGTCAATTGGCTGAGTCATGCTCATTTAGCCAGATTTGTCGAATAAATATGGAGGATTTTGTCTCATGAAACGCCTTGGAAAAATAATCTGGCTCTTGATAGCCTTTATCATTGTTGGTCTGTCTGGTTGTGGCGGAGGAACCGCGGTTGCTCAGCCGACGGATGATTCTGCTGCGATTTTCACACAGATTGCGTCCACTGCACTCGCCTTGCAAACGCAGACCATTCTCTCCATGCCAACGGCAACCAGCACTCCCCAAATGTCCCCCACCGCTCAATCAACCAACACTCCGCTGATCACCAATACCCCCCTGCCAGGCACAGCCTCTGCCACGCCGCTTGCCTTAACCACGCCGCTCCCCACAAATCAAACAAGCTGTGACAACATGGCTTACGTTGCCGACGTTACCATACCCGACGGCTACGTAGCCGCTCGCGGGGAAACGATGAAAAAAACCTGGACGCTTAAAAATCTTGGCCCATGCACCTGGAATCAGGATTATGTACTTATTTTCGGTTGGGGCGGCCAGGGAACCAACTGGAAGAATATCAAGCCGGTTAATCTCTCAAACCAGGTTAAACCGGGTGATACCATCGATGTGTCGGTAACATTAGCAGCGCCCAGCACCCCCGGAGAGTATGTTGGCGTCTTCAAACTACAGAATGATAAAGGTTTTAATTTTCCTCCCGGGCAGCAAGTGACGATTGATATTGTAGTGAAATAAAAAGCCCGTCCATGTTAACCTCCCAGGCCATTAAAAATGAGGCCCGCAACCTGGGGTTTACACTGGCGGGTGTCACCACCCCCGAACCGGCGCCGCATCTGACTGCCTACGAAAACTGGTTGAGGTTGGGGCGGCATGCATCCATGGGATACATGGCAAGTGAACGCGCAAGAATGTGCCGGCGTGACCCGCACTTGATTCTGCCTGAATGCCGGTCCATACTCATACTTGGCGTGCGCTACCCAGACCCAAAGATTGCCAAACCGGATGAAAAAGTCAGACCCAGCGGTCGGGTGGCTGCTTATGCGTGGGGACGGGATTATCATTTAGTCTTACCAGAAAGATTACAGGCTCTGGTTGCCTTTATCGAGCAGAAGGTTGGGGGACGTGTGCCGAATCGCTGGTATACCGATACGGGGCCCATACTGGAACGCGACCTGGCCCAGCGTGCCGGACTGGGCTGGATCGGTAAAAACACCTGCCTGATCAACCCAAAACACGGTTCTTATTTCCTGCTGGCTGAAATCCTGCTCGGCGTCGACCTGGAACCCGACTCGCCCTTCCCGGCCGACCGCTGCGGTACCTGCACACGTTGCATCGAAGCCTGTCCCACGCTTTGCATCCTGCCTGACCGCACGCTCGACGCCCGGCGTTGCATCTCCTACCTGACCATTGAAAACAAAGGGGAAATCCCGCCCGATCTGCGAGCGTTAATGGGCAACTGGACCTTCGGATGCGATGTTTGCCAGATGGCCTGTCCCTGGAACCGGTTTACGGAAAAAGAATATGACCAAAGTTTCATGCCATTTCCCGACCTGCCAAATCCGGATTTGATTGCCGATCTCATGCTAACACCGCAAGGATTCAACCAGAAGTTCAAAGATAACCCGGTCCAACGGGTCCGACGAGGCGGCTACCTTCGCAATACTGCCGTTGCGCTTGGAAATAGCGGATTCACGGCAGGCGTGCCAACTCTGGAAGAGGCAGCGCGGGATGGTGTTCCGCTCGTCCGCCAGCATGCCGAATGGGCGTTGAAACAAATAAGCAGCCTCCAATAAGAGTTCATACGACAATCATGGACAAATTGCTGCTCGCCACCAACAACGATGGAAAAGTCGCCGAGATAAAAGCCCTTTTGGAGAGAACCGGTCTAAGCTTGATCACCCCTGCCGACATTGGACTGGCGATTGAGGTACCTGAAGATGGTTTGACCTATGCCGATAACGCCGTTAAAAAAGCGAAAGCATTTTCGCAAGCCAGTGGGTATATCGCATTAAGCGATGATTCGGGCCTGGAGGTGGATGCGCTGCACGGGCAGCCCGGGCTTCATTCTCACCGCTTCAGTCCCATTCCCGATGCCACGGATGAAGAACGGCGGAAATATTTGCTTGATAGGCTCAAAGCAATGCCGCGTCCGTGGTCCGCGCATTTCCACGCCACGGTAGCCGTGGTTTTGCCCTCAGGCAAGTCACATATCACTTTTGGCCAGTGTGATGGGGAAATTATTCCCGATGAGCGCGGCTCGAACGGGTTTGGATATGACCCGATCTTTTTTATCCCGGAAATAGGTCAAACCATGGCCGAACTGGAAATGGACGAAAAAAACCGACTGAGCCATCGGGCAATCGCAATCCAAAATGCCATCCCTATTCTTATAGATATATTCGGATTGGAGGGTGGCCAACCATCCGGTTCTACCTTCCCGGATAATACGGGATCGTTGCCAAAAAAACCCTGATCAGTTTTGCCAGGCGATCCGGCTGTTCAAGGATGAGCATATGACTTGCACCTTCCACTGTCTGCAGAGCTGCACCGGGAATCTGGCTGGAAAGGGTCTCAGAAAAGCGGATGGGGGTAAGTCTATCTCCGGTACCACAAACAACCAGGGCAGGACTACGGATGTCACCCAGACAATCAACCATATTAAACCGGTCACAGGCCAACAGGTCACCCAAGAAGAGTGACTGCCGGGTTTCAGTCAGGCGCTTAAAATTAATATCACTCAGATTGTGAGGGGTTTGAGGGCCAATCGACATTTCATGCAAACTCTTGAAGGCAAGCAGGAGAGTAGATTGGTTGGCAGCATTTTCGATTACCGAAGTTGGGATGGGTAAACTCGCACCGGTTGAGATCAATCCGATCCCGGCGACCCGATCTGGATAATCATGGGCGAGGGCCAGGGAAATTGCGCCACCCATGGCATGACCAATAAACACGGCCCGAAAAAGGCCGGCAGCATCCACAAATTTTGCAACACAACGAGCATAATCTTCGATGGATTGACAGCCTGGACCGTTTGTTTTGCCATGGCCGGGTAAATCGAGAGTAATCACCCGACAATCCGGCATGCGCCGTATCTCTGGAGGCCAAAATAAATAGTCGCCACCAGCGCCATGAATAAGCACCAGTGGAGGTTTTAGAGTACTGCCCCCTTCATGTAAGAAGTAATGTAAGCCGGCAGCTGTTGGCATGAGTTTTCGGTCAAAGCATGTGATTACCGGAGGCGTGATGCAAACGGTCAGCAGCCTCTTCCGTTAATGGAATATAGACCTGTACCCGGGTTCCTTTGCCCAGGGAGGATTGAATATTCATCACACCGTTGACGAGTTCGGTCCGTTCGCGTAAGTTGACCATACCCAGACTACCGCGCTGGTCATAGGACCGATTTACGGCTGCGACATCGAAACCTACGCCATCATCCTGGACCTCCAGCAGGGCCATCTCTTTTTCAAATGAGCGCAGGTTCACCCAGATATGTTCTGCCTGGGCATGTTTGCGGGCATTTGTAACGGCTTCCTCAACAATGAAAAAGACTACACCCTGTTTGCCCACTTCAAAGTTGGTTAAGATGTTCTCCTCGACGGAAATTATGACATTTTGCGAGTAGGTCTCTCTTATCTTGACCGCCATGGATCGCAAAGCAGCAACAAGTCCCTGCGATTCCAGCACGAGTGGCCGCAGGGTGAAGAGCATGTGTCGAATTTCCTTGGTGGTCCGGCGGGCAAGTTCCTCGATACGGGCCAATTCCTCTCCAGCAGCCTTTGGATCCTTCATCAGAATAAGCTGAGCCATGTTCACACGCATGGCAATTGCCGCAACTGATTGCGTGGGGCCATCATGCAGATCTCGGGCCAGTTTTTTACGGGCCTCTTCCTGGGCATCGATCATACGTTCCCGTTCATCCACTACATCCTGGTAAAGGCGGGCATTCTGGATGGCTATGACCGCCTGACCGCCAAGAATATCGAGAACTTCGCGCCTTTCACGCGTAAAAAAACCAGGTTGAGGATGGCCGAAAAGTAAAACCCCGTAGGCGCTGAAACCGCTCCGTAAAGGAAAACAATAAATTTCGGCGCATCTTTGAAAGGCAATGAAACGGGTCAATTCTGGATCATTACTGACATCATTCAAGAGGATAGATTTGTCTTGTTCAATCGCCTGGGCCACCGCTCCTGTTTGACCATGCAAGACAACTCGCATGTCTGCAGTGGTCAGCCGGCGGGCGGAACCAACCTCGAGGCTCTCATTTTTGGAAAACAAGAGCACTGCACACACCAGGCGATCGTCTGCGGCAGCTTCGGCTTCGGTATTAATGGCACTCAGACTCAGATCCAACACAGATTCAAGAACCCGCTGATAATTCAGGGTGGCAAGCAACGTGGAAGTCAGGCTGTATATTGCCCGCAGGCGTTCATTCTCCATGCCCAGTTTTTTTTGCTGAATTTCCTGTTGGGTCTGGCGATTACGGCGGATTGTTTTAACAAGCTGAACACTGATAAACCCAAACACACCTGCAATAAGGAATGTAAACAGGGAAAAAACTCCCAGAATAATTAAAGGGATAGGGGACAAGGTTTGAGAAATTGTCACTACCAGCTGGACAGCAGTCATGAAAATTGCAGAAATCAGCGCGCCAGTTAATTCGAAATAGAGCGCAGACGTAATTAAAGGCAGAAACACGATCCAGAAAGCAGGGTTGGTGTAACCTCCTGTCAGTCCAAAGTATGCGGTCGCAATTACAATGTCAACGCCCAAGCCAATCTCGCGATGGAAAGCCAGGCGACGATTAAGACCGGTCAATAATGTCAGAAAAATATTCCAACAAGCCAGACAAACCAGAAGAATATTAGGCAGAACCAAAAAATTTCCCCCCAACGCAAGTGAAATAACCAATCCCACCAGAAACAACCAGCGGATGGAAACAGCAAACCAATCTGTAATGTATGGAGTATCAGTTGTACGCATGGCTCAATAATATCGCAAAATTCGCTTCAGAAATCAAATCTTTTCCGATGAAATTCGCATTAGCGCGCCAGCCGCGCTGACAATTCCCAGCGATATCCAAAGGTAAGGAAGGGCAAATGTATCTGTACTGAAGCCCTCAATTAAATACGCCACCAGTACAAACAGTCCACTCCAACCAATCATCCTGAAAAGAGGATTCTTGCTAAGCCTTATAAACCAACTCAGCCTGAACAAAACATAAAACCAGACGATAAAAGCTGAAAAACCTACAATGCCCGTCTCTGCTAAAAGCCGAACCCAAAGACTCTTGATATTTGGAAGATCAGCGGTTCTATAATAAGCATCCATAACCTCTGGGAGATTCCAACTATATGCAGGAAGTTGACGTTGAAAAAAGAATCCGGCATTTCCCAAGCCTACCCCAAGTATGGGATGGATATTGAAAACATTCCAACCGCCGACCCAATAAACATAGCGTTCGGCAAATTCCAGAAAATTAAAAAAAGTATATGGGTTCTGGATAATTTTGACCCATTGCATCAGGGACTGGGGTTGGAAAATACGCGCCAGCCGTCTGTCAACATGCGACAATCCGTAAACCAATCCGATCGCTCCCAACACATAAACACTTATGAACACCAACAAAAGGACAAAAGGTAAGAGAATGCGCAAGGTTTTTTTTAAAGCGGCTGTAAATCTTACAAACCTGGTCAAGCTCCAACTATAAACCCGTCGGGCCAGCAAAAAGTTGGCATAAATACCCAATAAGGCTAATACAAGTAAGATTCCCAGGGTTCCCACCCTGGAAGCCAGGAAAACGACCACTGCTCCGACCAAGAATAAGAGATTTTCCAGGGATATTTTCCAAAGGCGGAAGCGATGAGCCGAAGTTCCTGTTACGGTTGCACCCAACCAGAAAGGTATATAGAGCAGATTCATTTGGTCCGCCAACCAGGATGGTTCAAAAGCAAAGGAGGTGATCCTTCCAATATAAAGAGCTCGCGTGGAAACAAGCTGTTGAAATATTACCAGGATAGCAGGATAATGACTTTGGAATAGAAAGATGTAAAATCCCTGTATGGTGGCCCAAATAATGATAATAATGCCACTTATATTAATCCACTTCAAAACAAAGGCCAACCTTGACTGGTCCCTGGAAAACCAACTGGCAGTTATCAGATAAAAAGCCGCCCCAACCGACAGGGTCAGGAAGGATCTAATTTCCTCGTGAGAAACGCTGACATCCTTGAAAGGCGGGATATTCAGAAAAAAGGCGGCAGCGCTGGAAACAATGGTGATAAAGATGAAGAATATAAAAGGTAAACTTTCGCGTGGTACCACTCCTTTCTTAAAAATATACGGGATAAACCAAAAAAATGCTACCCATAAAAGGGGCAGGATGGCTGCCGGAGCCACCGACGAACCTCCTGCCAAGAGAGAGAATAATGGCAAACTGGTTATTGGTAATAAAATAAAAACGGCTGCCCAGGCAATGACAAGGGAAAGGTAGCCAAAGCGCCTTATTCTTTCAGGCATGCTGGTGCACCCCAAAACTGCTCACCACCCAAAGAGAAACAACGAATCCGATGCCAGCCCCTGCCAGCACGAGGAGTGCCAATCGATAAAGCACGGGGCTTTGGGGAACGGGGGCTGATCCGGTTTGTGCAAATTTCATGATCGATATAACTCCCTGACTCGATCTTTGCTCCTGCAAAAGTTCATCCGACAAATTTTTCAGTGTCGTCTGAGCCTCCGGACTTAGGATATACGATCCTGATGCAGCCAAGCCAATATTTATGGAATCCATTTGAGATTGGATTTGGTCTGCATGGATTGCATGCACCAAAGCCGCATTCAAAGCCTCGGTGAAATCCTGTGCCCATAGATTTGCAAGTCTGGCTGCAATATCAGGATTCCGATCTCGGATGTGGAGTTCCCAGACCGATTGCTTTCTTTCAAGAAACATTTGTTGTTGAAGCTGGTCCAATTCGATCTGGATTCCATTTTTTTTTGCATCTGTAACAACCTGACCATCCACCACGTCTGAGGTACCGATTGCCCCGGCAGCATTGAAAGCATAATCTTGTTCATATTGAGTAAGATGGCGCTTCTGAAAATCCATATTTACAGTGATGACCGACGTGGCCTCATATATAGGAGGGTTAAAGAAGTGAAATGCCCATCCGGCAATGCCTCCCAAAGCAGTTATGAGGAAAACGACCCACCAATGCCTAAAAGCATGTTCCAAAGCTTCACGCGGCGAAAATTCTTGATTTTTCATTAGATTAATCGATTTTCGGATTCTTGTAAGCGAGGAAGATTAATAATCCCGCGCCCAATAAAAGTACTGCAAAAAATGTCAGGGTGGCTTCCAACGGGGGCAGGGAAAGGGCAATAAAAGCTACGAAACAAAGGACAAGGGTGGTTAACTGGATGACTAATACCGCCCGATACGGATCAAGTCCCCAGGCAACCAGTTGGTGATAGGTGTGCGTACGGTCAGCATGGAAAACAGGTCTATGATGAATTAATCGCGAATAGACCACCATGGAAGTATCAAAAATTGGAACTCCCAGAACCAAAATGGGTACAAACCAGGATGAGGCTTGTGGGAGAGCATGAGGGGTGTAGATCATGCCGACTGCAGCCAGGGTGAATCCCAACATCTGTGCACCGGAATCGCCCAAGAAAAGCCTGGCCGGGGAGATGTTAAAAACATATAGGCCGATGCAAATTCCCAACACACACGCACTTAATATGGCCAGGAAGGTCTGCTGAGCCACCAAACTCATAATCATGAAGAACGCAAAAGCGATTCCTGCAATTCCGACAGCCAATCCATCCATGCTGTCTATTAAATTAAAGGCATTCGTGATTCCGATAAACCATAAAATCGTAATCCCCCAATCCAGCACCACGAGAACGTTTCCGGTTAGGTGAGGGATGGACAATCCTTCCAGAAAGTGAACGGAAACATCCGACGCGATGAGAAAAATGGAGGCCGTTATCTGTCCAACGAGCTTGAGAGGGGCCCCCAATCCCTTCGCATCATCCCACAGACCAAATATAAAAATGATAAAAAGTGCGATCAACAGGGGAGAGAGATCTTTGCCAAATAGATGAAAGACAGGTGTTAAAACAACCATACTCAAAACTAATACAATTCCCCCGGCTAATGGCATAGGTTTTAAATGTTTTTTATGAGCGGCACTACCTGGAATATCCATCAACCCGCTCCGTTCAGCTATCCAAATCGCCAGCGGACTTAATGCTATTGCCACTATCAATCCTCCCAAGCTGGCTTTGAACAAATCCACTAACTGAAGAAATGAGACTGTCATACCATTCTTCTCAATAATTAATGTTCATTCTTACAGGATTGGTAGAATGCAATAGTTTCCCAAATAACCAGGTTTTCCGAAAACTCTTTTTCTGCAATTATCCGGCCGCGGCCACCCATTTCTCTGCGTAAGTTGGGGTTTTGCAGCAAATTCAATAATGCTTTGGCCAATGCGGATGCATCACGGGCCGGAACCAGCAAACCATTTTCCCCATGGTGGACAACCTCACGGCATCCCGGCATATCACTTGTGACGATTGGACGACCACAGGCGGCTGCTTCGATCAAAGATTTTGGGACGCCCTCCCGGTATGAGGACGGTAGACAGACAATGGCAGCCTGTGCATACACATCCTGCATGTTCTCTTTCCAACCCCACCATTCTATCACACCCTCATTTTCCCAAGCCCGCAACTGGGAAGCGGACACCGAGGCGGGATTATCATCATCACTATCACCCACCAGGGCAAAGCGAGCGCCTACACCTTCCGTCTGAAGCAAACGAGCTGCTTCGACAAACTCTCCTACGCCTTTATCCCATAACAAGCGAGCCGCCAAGACAACCAAAGGTTTGCCTGCGGGTTCAGGGAGGGGAAAAAAGCGCTGGATATCCACCCCTGAACCGCGAATCAGAGTCACTTTTCTTGGATCCACCAGTCGACTTTCAAGGAAAGCAGATTTGTCTTCCGGGTTTTGAAAGATAACCCAGGTATTTTTTATCAATAACCGGTAAGATAGCTTTATAAAACCTCTCAACCACCAGTGCGCTCTTTCCTCCCCGGAAAATACATAGCCCAAACCGGTTACCGAGTTGACAACATTATGGATGCCCAAGAGGCAGCAAGCCAACGAACCAAACAAGACACATTTAACCGTGAACTGGTTAACCAGATCTGGCTTTTCCTGCCGGTACAACTTAACCAGACGGAGGACTGTAAGGATCCCTTCAAACGGATTCAAGCTGCGCCTTGCTAGAGGAAATTTCAGCCAACGAATTCCCAAATCCTGCATACGAGGGCCATACGGACCATCCGGAGAAACCAAGACTACGTCATCGCCTCGATCATGCAGCGCCAGGGCAAGGGCCAGACGAAAATTGTAAAGATACCAGTCCGTATTTGCAAACAATAAGATCTTCATGAAGGCTTATCTGTTAGCTTCAAGCCAGGATTGGAACATGAGGATATCCCATAAATGATATTGCCAGTTATGCTTTCCAGTCAGGTGTTCCTGCCATTTTTGTTGAATGGGCGCAGGATCAAGAAAACCCTCATCATTTAACCTCTGACTATCCAGCAACGCTGCGGCCCATGCACGCAAAGGTCCTTTCAACCAGGTATCTATGGGTACACTAAAGCCTTTTTTAGGTCGCTCTACCATCCGACCTGGCACGTATTGGTAAAGGACCTGCCTTAAAAGCCATTTACCATGTCCACCACGTAACTTCAAGTG
>Ga0182021_10003899_pt1 | contig 17484 bp, 11 predicted proteins | sample 612E3MmetaG_FD_120493 | JGI IMG/M metagenome (GOLD analysis project Ga0182021, IMG submission 120493) | Permafrost microbial communities from Stordalen Mire, Sweden - 612E3M metaG (Illumina Assembly) | ecosystem: Environmental > Terrestrial > Soil > Wetlands > Permafrost | place: Sweden... | reverse complement strand
GTGGACTCGATCCTGATTGATGAGGCGCGCACGCCGCTCATCATCAGCGGCCCGGCGGTGGTCACATATGATGAGCAGTATGCGAATTTTCGGCCACAGGTCGAAGCGCTGTATCATGTGCAGGAGCGCCTGTGCAATCGCTTCCTGTCCGAGGCGCAGGAGCTGCTTCGCAAGCTGCGGCCGGAAGACGGTTCCAACGTTGAAAATCGCGAGGCGGTGGAAAGGCAGGCCGGTTTGCTGCTCTTCCGCGTGAAGTGCGGCCAGCCGAAGTCCGAAGGCCTGATGAAGCTGCTGGAGGATCCTGAGAACCTCCGGCTGATGAACCAGGCTGAACTGCAGCTCCATGGCGACCAGAAGAAGATCGAGCTTTACGCCGAGAAGGAGCAGTCGTTCTTTGCCATTGACGAGAAGAGCCACGAGGCCGACCTGACCGAGAAGGGCCGGACTTATCTAAGCCCACAGGATCCGGACGCCTTCATGCTCCCCGATCTGAGCACGGCCCTGCACGACATTGATACCGGGCCGGAAGCCGATCCGCGCAAACGGCTGGAAGCCAAGACCAAGCTCCAGCAGGACTTTGAAACCAATGCCCAGCGCATCCACGCCATCTCCCAGTTGCTCAAGGCCTACTGCCTTTACCAGAAAGACGTGCAGTATGTCGTCCAGGAGAACAAGGTCATTATCGTGGACGAGAACACGGGCCGCCTGATGACCGGTCGCCGCTGGAGCGACGGCCTCCACCAGGCCGTCGAGGCCAAGGAACAGGTTGAAATCGAGCGCGAAACGCAGACGCTGGCCACCATCACCATCCAGAACTACTTCCGCCTCTACCACAAGCTGGCCGGCATGACCGGCACGGCGGAAACGGAGGCCTCCGAGTTCTTTGACATTTACAAGCTGGGCGTGCTCGTCATCCCCACCAACAAGCCGGTGGCGCGCAAAGACGCGAACGACTCGGTCTATAAGACCCGGCGCGAGAAGTACAACGCGGTGCTCAAGGAGATCAAGGAGGTCCACGGCAAAGGCCGGCCGATGCTCGTCGGCACGATCTCGGTCGAGGTCAGCGAGCACCTGTCCCGCATGCTCAAGCGGGAAGGGATCATCCACTCGGTGCTCAACGCCAAGTTCCACCAGCAGGAAGCTGAAATCGTCGCGCGCGCCGGCCAGCGCGGCTCGGTGACCATCGCGACGAACATGGCCGGCCGCGGCACCGACATCAAACTCGGCACCGGCGTGGCTGACGCAGGCGGTTTGCACGTCATCGGCACGGAACGCCACGAAGCGCGCCGGATTGACCGCCAGTTGCGCGGCCGCTGCGCTCGCCAGGGCGACCCCGGCTCCTCCCACTTCTTCATCTCGCTCGAAGACGACCTGATGCGGCTGTTCGGCTCGGACAAGATCGTCAAGTACATGGGGAAGATGGGCCTGGAAGAAGGCCAGGAACTGGAACACCCGCTGCTTAACCGCTCGATCGGCCAGGCCCAGAAGCGCGTCGAGCAGCACAACTTCCAAATCCGCAAACGCACGCTGGAGTACGACGACGTGATGAACAAGCAGCGCGAGGTCATTTACGGCTTCCGCAATGAAATCATCCACTCCCCCGATGTGCGCGACCGCCTGATGGACATCATGGAGGAAGTCGTCTTGCAGAAAGTGGAGCAGCTCACCACGGCGTCGAGCGAGTTTAGTGAATGGAAAGTGCGGCCGCTGGCCGACTGGGTGAACCTGAATTTCCCTATCGGCATGCCGGAAAAGGAAGTCGTCAAGGCGGCCGAGTCCGGCAAAGAGGAGCCAGTCAAAGGTTCGCTTTTCGATGGTCTCACCGCGGCGCAGTTTGCCGTCTGCAACTTCATATCGGACAGCGTCCGCAAGGCCTACGAGATCAAGATCAGCTTCGAGAACCCCGAGGCGCTCCAGGAAGTGGAGCGCTACACCATCCTGAGCGCCATTGACAAGCTGTGGCAGGAGCATCTTTATGAGATGGACAGCCTGCGCTACAGCATCGGGCTGCGGGCCCATGGTCAGCGGGACCCGCTCATCGAGTATAAGGCCGAGGCGTACAAGATCTTCGAGGAGCTGATGGTCAACATCAAGACCGAGATCTGCCACAACATCTTCCGCAGCGCGTCGAGCCTGATGGCCTTCGAGAGTTTCCTGCGCAGTATCCCGCAGCAGACGACCCACCAGTCCACCAGCGCCTTCGGTGGCACCACGACCGGGACCGGCACGACCGCGGCTCCCGCCGGGCGCGCGCCGCAGCAAGGGAGCGACATTGTCAGTGAAGCCGCCGCTGCGGTCGAGAAGGCCAAACCGGTCCGGGTGGGCCCCAAGGTCGGCCGCAATGATCCCTGCCCGTGCGGCAGCGGGAAGAAATACAAACATTGCTGCGGCAAGAATTAAGCCCGAAGGCCGTCCACGCTCCGCAGGTCACGGCCCCCGCATGCGGCTGACGTTACCGCCTGTTACGTTTTGCCGAGCGTCATCATTGCGGCGGACGCGAGTCACCAGGGAGGCTCGGCAGGAAGCTCGACGCGCTTGCCGGTTTGGGCGGACTGCCGCGCGGCATCGAGGATTTCGGTCACGATGAGGTTCAGCTCGAGGGAAGACAGGCCGGAAGGTTGGATTTCGCCGCGAACAACGGCAGCGAGGTAGGCGATTTCATCCGTAAACGGGCTAGGCACCGGCGGCGGGAGGAGCTTGAGTTCGCTCTCTTCGGCCCCGGCCTTGCGGAGGCGGAGCAAATCCTTTTGCGGCACCAGGACGTAGCCGGTCCGGCCATACACTTCCATGTCCTTGCGGTCAAAGGGCCAGTTCCAGGACGCCTGGATAATCCCCTGCGCGTGCGGATAGGTCAGGACGATGGTGGCCTCATCTTCTACCTTGGGATAGACTTCCGGCTTGATCTGCTGCGTGATGGCCAATACGGCGGTGGGTCGCTGGCCCTCCATCAGCCACGTAATGAGGTCGGCGCCGTAACAGCCGAAATCGGTCAGGGCGCCCCCGCCGTTGAGCACCGGGTCGGTCAACCATTCCAGGAAAGCCGGGGAACAACCAATCTCTTTAGGTCCGCGATGGCCGTCATGGACGACGATCTTCCGCACCTGGCCGATGGCGTGCTGATCGTGGACGATCGTGTAGGCGTTTTGGTTCCCCAGGTACCAGGAGGTTTCATAGTTTACAATGACGTGGATCCTGCCCTTTTTGGCCGCTGCCGCAATGGCGCGAGCGTCCGCCAGGTTGACGGCCAGCGGTTTCTCCATCATCACATGAATGCCCCGGGGCGCGCACATTTCCACGACCTCGCGGTGCTGGAAGGTGCTGGTGAAAGTCGCGACGGCCTGGATATTCGTCTGGGCCAGCAGGGCTTCCAGGCTCGGGCTAAAGAGATTGCTCGCCAGGTTAAGCAGCCTGATATAATGCGCGGCCAGGTCCGGGTTCGGCTCGACGATGCCCGCCAGTTGGAGCTCGGGCCGGTTCCGCACGCGAGAGATGAAGCCGTAGGCATGGTCATGAACCAGACCCACGATCGCATAGGTTACCGGGGGTTTGGCCCCTTGCGACCAGCCAAAGCTCATGCCCGCCCAAAAGAGCGCCGCAGCGATACCTGTTTTCATAACCGCCACACGAGGTTTAGACAATCACCAGTCGTTTTCAACTTCAGTTGACTGCGCAAATTACGGTCCGGCGTTTCGAACTCTTAAAAACGTGGACGGGCTTTGCTCTGAAATGAGAGTGGAATACATCGCCGGGTTGGTGGTGACCGAGAGCGAGGCGGCGCTTTGCCAAGGCGCAGCCGTGAGATTGGACGACGTTTGAATCTCCAAGCCCGCAGCAGACAAATAACCCCCAATCGAAAAGCTTAATTGGCTGCCGACCAAGGTCAGGTCATAAATGACGGGGCGATTGGATTCGAGCCCGGTGAGCCGAAGACTCGCAAGGCTCAGGTTGCCGGAGACTGCATTGGTGAAAACGCGGTCGAGTTCCGCCGAAACGAAACTGTTCGGCGCGTAGAGGCGGCGCAAATTGTAAAGGCGGGTTGCAAGCGTCAAGTCATTCGTATGCCAGGAGAAACTCGCATCCAGGCAGAGCCGGCGGAAGTCCTGGATGATGCCCAGATCCCGAAATCCATAATCCTGCGTTGGTTCAACGATGGTCCCTTCGCCGAAATCGTTCCAGGTGACCACCTGCACGAAGGCGGAGGCGTTGGTGAACGCGCGGCCCAAAGTCTCGCGGAGCGTGTCTCCGCCCCGGTCATCCAGGTAACCGTACGAGGTGCCGACGCCCGCCTGCTGGTAAATGTCCTGGAACCGCGGGAAGGCGCCGCTGATGAAGGCCGGCCAGGCGGGCGCGGCGAGGGCTTTCTGCTCGAATGCCGCCAGGTAAGTCTCCAATTGGGCGACCGACAGCACCCCGCCGTTGGTCCGGCTCATCCACATCGGCGGCCAATCGAAGGCCCCCCTCCCGACGGTCAAGCGGTTGTCTTCTGTGAAGAAAGCCGGCTGATTGGTGGCGTTGAGCACGGAGAAAATGCTCTGCCAGTCGGAGCTGGTTTTGAAATACTGCGGGCCGAAGTTCAAAAGGACGGGCTGGTTGTTCCAGCGCAAATAGCTCGGAGCCACGAGATAATTGGTCTCCGCGTAACGCAGGGTCTGCTGGGCATGCGCGATCGCGCCGGTCGCGGTGATGTAGCCGCCGTTCACCTCCTGCTGAATGGTCTGGTCTTCGTAGCAGAGGCAAAACTCCAAACCCGCCTTTCGCGTGAAATTGAACAACGCCGTCGTGCGCTGATTGTTGACGCCGTAGTCAAGATAGTTATCCATGCCGTACCAATCAACGATGACCCCATCCAGCCCGGCCAGTTTCATCAGCAATACGTGGTACTCGAGCACGACGGGGTCGGCCGAATCGTACGGGCCGATGAGGGGGTAATACCAGGAGGCAATCGCGCGCTGGCCGTTGGCGCCGATGTTGTCCGGGTTGTAGTGGTTCATCGTCCAGTGCCAGCCCCAACTGCTGCTGTAGGGCTTGGCGACATACCATGGCATGTAATGAACCAGCACCGGCCGGGGCGCGGGAACGGCAGCAACCGGCGCGGCGAGGCCCAGGAGCGCCAGCAGCAGAGCAGTTCTCATATTCGGGCAAAAACGAAGTTGCGCCGACGAAAGCGGTTTACCGGCGCATGCCCCTCAACCAGGCTTGCAGAAAGCCCGGCTCATTGCTGCTGAATACGGAGGAAGCCAGCGTTGCTGCTGGGCATCGTCACCGTCGTGGTGGTCTGGCTTCCCCCCGAGGCGATGCCGCTGGCCAGGGTGGTGAAGCTGCCGGCCGCTAAGGTCGGCGACGTCAGCACGGAATAGGTCGCCCCCGCCATGGAAGTCCAGGTAAGCGTGAAGTGACGGTTGGCGCTGTTGTATTGCCACGCCGTAATCGTGGGCGGCGGTGGGGCGGTGTCAATCAAAACGAAGTTGTCATAATAGTAGATGTAGGGGATTCCTTCCGATGCGCCATTAAAGGCGAAAATGAGTGCCGGGTCTCCGCCGGTCGGCGACCCGCCCCAGGCGGTGATTTGATCCAGGGTCACCGAATAAGTCAGGCGTTGCAGACCCGATTGGCCAAGGCTCTGCCGCCGGCCCTGGGCCATGGGGAGGTAGCTCGATCCGGTGCAAAAGACCATATTCTCATAATCACCATCGCTACTAGGCCCCCAGACTGCGGGCATGGTGGTGTCCCAGCGCAGGGTGTAATGAGCCAGATCCGCCGGGGAGTGGCTGGACGCGAGCACCTCGGCCAGTTTCGTGCCGGCAAAGGGCAGGACAAAATCAAACTGGAAGTTGATATTGGCAGGAAACCGGTTGCTGACTTGCAGGGCGTGAGTCCCGTCGGTCACCGCGAAATCACCGTCCATCGGGCCTTTGTTGGTGGTGTAAATGCCCGCTACGCCATCAATCGAAGGATCGTACAAACCGTTGGTTACAAATTGCGTCAACGTCGCGCGCGTGGAGGTGGGATTTCCGAAGAAGTTGGTAACCGCAGGATACAAATCGGTAGCCCCGCCCAGCGGATTGGCGGGATTCTCAAACGATTGTAGCGGATAAATCACGGGGGTGGCCCCGGGAGCATAGGTGTCCACCAGGCGCACGTTGTCGAGGTAAATGGTGCAGTTGGTGAACGGGGACTGTGTGGTGGCGAATTGGTCGGTGATGATCCAGCTTCCGCCCCACCAGCCCAGCGCGCCGCTGGTCGGCAGTGCCGTGGTGGGAAGGTCCAGGGCTGAGGAAAAGCTGACCACCGCATACACCACCCCGTTGTTGGTCTTATAGACCGCTCCGCCGAGGTTCACATAGTTCCAGTCATTCCCAATGAGGGCATGCTGATTGAAATAAACATACTGGTCGGCATGTTCGAAAATGACATCGTAGCGCAGGATGTAGCGGGCGAGCTGATTGGAGGTGGCCGCATTCTCAATGGCCGCCGTCGCCAAGTCATCCAGCGCAACGCCGAGGTCATTGCCGAAGCCATCTAACAGAAAGGTCACGGCGAGGGAGTTGGTTCCTTCCGTAACGCGCGGATCACCCGGACTGGTGGCCGTATAGACCCCGACGGTGACCTGGCCCGAGGCAGAACGCCCGCCCCACAGCGTCCAGAGCTCCACGAACGCGCTGCTGTTGGTGGACCAGACGTATTGTCCCGGCAAGAGGTCCGCAAACTCCTCAAATCCTTCGAGGACCGTTGTGCTCTGCGCGTGAAGAGTTGCGGTTGACAGGGCGACAAGTGCGGCAGCAGCCAGACATTTATATCGTATTCTCATAAGCATCAAGACATCAGTTAAGTGCTGAATCGGCAATGATTCTAACGCCCTGATTTCAGAATCATAGTCGCATGAATTGAGGACAAACACGGGGGGCGATGCCCGGAAGTGCCTGGCGCGGGCCATGATCACGGGCCCAGGCCCACGCCAGCGGCTTGTCATCACTTTATGCGACTACCCCGGCCGGTGCGGGGTTTGCTAAACTAACACCTAAATGGGTTGATGTTGTATCAACCCGGTCAATATGGCGAATCCTTAACACTTCGAGAAACCAAGAATATGAAACGAAATATAAAGTGGCTGACGGCCGTAATGGCAATTGCGGGCGCACTGGCGACTGCCAATTGGGCATGGGCAGATGTAACGATTGACAACTTCCATAACTTCACCGCGAACGCGCTCTATGGTTCATGGGCGACGCCGGCGGCGACGATCACGAGCGGCCCAACGAGTTGGGAAGTTTCGTCTATCGGTTACGGGAGCCTGTGGAAATACGAGGGCGATATCAACGGCTCGGGCGCCACGCGAGTTCAACTGACCATTGACATCACAGGCGATCCCGGGTTCATCGCGGGGCCGATCGTGGACCTCGTGGATAATAACGGGGCTTGGGCAACTTTCGCGTGGTACGGGATAACGACCCCCGGCAGTTACGTGTTGACGGGCGATTTGAGCACGACCCCCTGGATCAATATCGCCGACATCCAGCACATTCATCTTGAGTGTGACCCGGGCGCCGCCCCGACCGTTATGTACGATCTGACGTTCAGGGATCTTTCTCTGATTCCTGAACCGGCTTCGCTAACGCTGGTGGGGTTGGGTGTAGCCGCGTTAGTGATTGCCCGGCGGCGGGCTCGGTAGAGCAGCGATTGCTCGAGCTGCATGAAAAGCCGGCCCCGCAGGGGGTCGGCTTGCCTCCGGATTCACGGGCGCAGATACTTCGCGACGGCTTCCGTGCGCGACTGGACATGCAGCTTTTCGTAAATGCGTCGCAGGTAGGTTCGGACGGTGTCAATGCTGATACCTAACTGGTCGGCAATCTGTTTGTAAGTGAGCCCCTTGGCCAGGTAGTCGAGAACCGCCTCTTCGCGGGGCGAAAGGTGTGGTCTCTTGCCTGAATGCGGCGTCACTATTTGGAAGGAGGCCACCACTTTGCGGGCAATGGAACTCGACATGGGCGAGCCGCCTTCATGCACCTCCTGAATGCCCTGGAGCAGTTTGGCTGGGGGGAGCCGTTTCAGGAGATAACCGGTGGCGCCGGCCGCCAGGGCTTTGAAAATCTGGTCTGTGTCCTCATACACGGTGAACATCAGAATTTGGATATCCGGGGACAGCGCTTTGAGTCTCCGCACACACTCAATCCCGTTCATGCCTGGCATGTTGATGTCCATCAACACCACCTCCGGCCGGTCACCGGGCAGGCCCTGCAACGCCGTCTCGGCACTCCCGTAAGTGCTCGCACAACAGAAGCCAGGCGAGCCGTTGATAAAGGTCGCGATGGATTCTCGCAGCCCGGGCTCATCATCTACAATGGATACACTGATCATAAACTACCTCTCTGGCGCCGGTGGGCTGAACGGGAAGACAAAGCGGATGGTGGCGCCCTGTCCAGACGCCGAATCGAGGTGGCAGCGCCCCCCGAGGTCGGCCAGGCGCCGGTGCATGTTGCGCAGGCCGTTTCCGGATTCAGCTCCCGAACCTGCCTCCCCTGCCGCACGGTGCGGCGGGGCGAAGCCTTTGCCATTGTCGGAGACCGCGATCTCGAACACGGATGGGCTATAAGTAATGGCAACTTTGGCCTGCGTCGCTCCTGAGTGTTTGAGAATGTTGGTGAAGGCCTCCTGCACAGCCAGGAACAGGTGATGGCGACACTGCGATGACAGTGGGTGGGGTGGCACCTGCGAGGGAATGTCCAAGGCGCATTCGATGCCCGTCTCCTGAAAGTAATCCTGGGCATATTGCCCGATGTAGGAGGCGACGTGCTCGAAGGTGTCATTCCGCGGGTTGACGGCCCAGACGATCTCATCCAGGGAATGGAGCACCTCGCGCGAGTCGTCGGAGATGGTGGCGATTTGCTGGCGCAGTTCGGCGGGCACATCCCCGCTGCGGCGGGCATGGGCGCTCAAAAAGGAAATCCGGCACAGTTTGGCGCCCATCTCATCATGCAGGTCCTGAGCAATGCGCGTTCGCTCTCGTTCGAGTATCCGCTCCTGTTCCAGGCGCTTGAGCCGGCGCTGAAGCTTTCTCTTCTCTGCGACGCGAGCACCGCCAGCGACCGAAACCAGCATCCCTGCGGCGGCCAGTCCCATAAACCACCACGTCTGCCAAAAATGCGGCAGCACGATCAGCGCCAGGCTGGGCCCGCCTTCCGCCCAGACCCCGTCGCTGTTGCAAGCGGCGACACAAAACCGGTAGTTGCCCGGCGGCACATAGCTGTAAAAGGCCGTGCGGCGTGTGCCCGCGTCCACCCAGTCCGAATCCAGCCCTTTCAGCCGGTAGCGAAAGTGCACGCGCTCGGGCGCATCGAAACTCACCGCAGTATAAACCACCTCAATCCGATGCCGACCAGGAGCGATGCGCAGCGCGGTAGCGATCGGCTCCAGACCAATCGCCTGCCCGTGCTGGCGCCTGGATGCTGGGTCCTGGACGCCGAAGTTTGGCTGGCGCGTGCCATCTACCAGCACATCCTCGAGCAAGACCGGCGGGGCCGGTGCGCCGGTGGCGCGCAGATGCGTGTCGGCGACCACGATGCCTTTCAAGGTGGAGAACCAGAGCAAGCCGGATTGGGTCTTGAGGCCGGCGGGATAAAACCCACCTGTGCATTCCTCTGACAACATGCCCTCGGCACGGCCATAGACCTGCGGATAGATGGCAGAGATTCTGCCCTCGGCAACCTGGTCGAGTTCGCGCTTGCTGATGCAGGCAATCCCCCGGTTGCTGCCCAGCCAAAGCCGGCCGGCATCGTCCTCGAGGATTTGGGAAACGGTATTGTCCGGCAGTCCTTCACGGGTGGTAAAGGTGCTGACGCGCCCGTCCAGCCATCGGCTCAGCCCGCCGCCAGCGGTGCCGATCCAAAGTGCGCCTCGGGCATCCAGGTAGAGAGTGCGAATCAGGTCGCTGAGCAGCCCCTGTTGTTTGTCGAGATGCGTGTGGCTGCTCCCCAGGTATCGGTCCAGGCCGCCCCCCTCGGTGCCCAGCGACACGCTGCCATCCTGGCCGTGGACGATGGCAGTGATCGGGTGCGGCTGCCAGAGATTGGTTAGGGCGATCCATTGGCCCTGAGCTAGCCGCCACAGCTCCCCCTCGTGCGTGCCCACCCAGACGGCTCCTTCTCGATCTTCGGCCAGCGAGATGACGCGCCGCCCCGCCAGGGCCGACAGCTCCGCCTGGGTGGCGGCGTTCCGGGGCTGTTTAAAGTGCAGCAATCCGCTGGCGCCGGCCACCCAGCAACTGCCATCACGCGCCATCAGCAACGCATTGACCTGGGGGCCGCCCAGCGACAGCCCGGCTGCCGCCAGCCGGCTAAAGTTCCGCCCCTCCCACCGGTAGAGGCCGTCGCTGGGCTTGCCGGCCCAGATGACCCCCGGGAGGACCTCCGCCAGGCTGTGGACGGCACCGTAGCCTAAGCCCTCTTTTTGGCCGAACACGAAAAGTTGCTTGCGCTGCAACCGGTTCAGCCCCCCATGAGTGCCGACCCACAGCATTCCTTCCTGATCGGTCAGCAAGCACTCGATGAGGTTGTCCGACAGCCCGCTCCGCGCGCTGAGCACTTCGGCCTTTCCGCCCCTGAATTGCAGCAGTCCTTCGCCCGCCGAGCCGGCCCAAACGGTGCCATCGGGGTCCTCGGCCAACGCACAGACATAGGGCCGGACTTGGTGCCGGGGCGTGCGGTAAGGACGCCATCGCCTATCCTCCAGGCACAGGACAAAATCATCACCCGCGCCGACCCAGAGCCGGCCCTGCTTGTCGCCCAGCAAGCAGTGGGGATCTTGGAGCAATTCGTCCACCGATGCGTCCCGCAACGGCGCAAATCGGCCGTCCTGGAAAAAGAAAACCCCCGCCTTGGCCGCGCCCAGCCACATAATTCCCTTCTGGTCCTTAAACAACGCGGCAATGCGTTTGCCCTTGAATCCATCCGCTGCCGCCAGCGGTGCCAAGCGCCCATTTTCCCACACGACCACCCCGGCTTCCGTGCCAACCCAGATCCGTCCGCTATTATCTTCGGCCAGGGCGGTAATCGAGTCGGCGGGCAGGCCATCCCGCAGTGTGAAGGTCGTTAACCGTCCTTCGTGCAAGCGGGTGAGCCCGCCACCGTCGCCGCCGATCCAGAGGTCCCCACGAGTATCGCCCAAGAGCGTGCGCACCGGCCCGCTATGCAGGCCCTCGCGCAGACCGAACGACACGAAACGCAGACCGTCAAAGCGCGCCACGCCGTCATTGCTGCCGACCCATAGGCAGCCATCACAAGTCTGGCCCAGAGCGCGCACGTAATTCTGGGGCAGCCCTTGCTCGGTCTGCCAGGAACGGAAGGCGAACGGCAGTTCGCCCTGGCCAATGCCGGACCCGGCGGCGTTCGCGGGCGCGCTGGCCGGCGCGGTAAAGTCGCCGAGCGACGTGGCGATTTCCAGGTCGCTGAAAATCCAGCCACTGCCGCCCCCGCTATGGCGCAAGTGAATTTCATCGAAAGAGGCATTGGCGTTGAAGCGGGTAACGAGCGTCTCGGGCTGGCTCGCCTCGGTAGCCCCCGGCCCCAGGTCCGGATTGAGCCACACCGTGATCAGGTCGTCACCGCCAGCGACATACTGGACCTTGAAAACGATGGTGCACTCCAAGCCGCGATGCGGATGCTCATAGGCATAAAAGGTTCCGGGCCCGGAAGGTTCGGGCCGGGAGGAGTGCAGATCAACATAATCAGCGACCTTGGCGGACTCGCCAGTGTCAATTGTTTTGAAGGCGCTGTAGGCCCAGGCCTTCAGGGCGTTGCCCACTCCCAATCGCTCTTCGCCCCCTTCGTACAACTCAAATGCGGCGAGGTACTCCTCCGTGCTGGAGTCGGACAACGGGTCCACGTGCAATTTGAAGTAGAGCGTGTCGGTGGAAGAGTCATCTCGTTGGAGAGCGCCGTTGAGAATGTCGCTGCCCTCGCCGTTTTCATGCACCAGTGTTGGACCCAAATCACTCCACAAAACCGCGGCCCGCGTAACCGCCGGTGACGCCCCCAAGCCCCAGACCAGCAGCAAACAAAGCAAGCTGCTTGGCGCGGCCCACATGGCCGCCCCGAGGTTTTCCCGGGTCCCATGCTGCTGCTGCTGCTGCTGCTGCCGCCGCCGCCAAAGCGCCCAAAGCGCGGGCCGGTACTGAAACATGTTCGCATTCTGCCGTTAGCAGCATCCTGACACAAGCTGACAGTGCGGGAGGCGATGCAATACACCTTGCCCCGGCTCTACCAGACTGTGCGAGGGCGGGTTTAGTCCGGTCATCGGCGGCTGATTTCGGGGCTGCTCGCGTGAATAACACTCGCGTGAATAACACTTGCGCTGCCAGAGGTCCTGTGCTTGATTGGGGGCGTAAGCGTGCAATCGGGACGAGCATTCGGCGGCTTTGGCCGCAGGCCAAGAGCAACACTCGCTGTCTTGCTGATGTTCTTGCTTGTGGTGGCAGCGACCTTGTCGGTCAGCCGGGCGCTCCATCAGTTTCTTCATCAGGACAGCGCGGCGGTTGGCCATTTTTGCCTGGTCTGTGCCTTCGCCAAAGGGCAGGTGAGCGCGGCGCCAGTTGCGGTCGTTTCAGCGGTGTTGGTTTTCTGCCGCCTCGGTGTTGTCTGCCTGATCAGCACCTCTCCTTTCCCGGGTTTCGATTATCGCACTTCTCCCAGCCGCGCCCCGCCTTCGTCCTGACTGCTTCAGATTGGTTTGCAGTTTCAGGAAACCGTATGCGCCGCCGATCGCCCGGGGGCGCCACCTTCGGAGTAAGTATGAAAGCGGAAAATTCAGTTGGCCGGTTTAGCACAATCAGTAAAAGTAACTCGAGGCCCAGGGGCCGGAGGTGCACTGTTCACCCCCAGCCAGGGAGGCTTGCCTTGGCAGTAGGTCGTCCCAGGCTGGCGGTCGCCTCTGCCGCTGTTGCACTGGCGATCGTGTGCGGCGCCCCGCAGGTGCAGGGCCAGGCGACCAATGAAGTGGAGGCGTTGAAGCGGCAGTTGCAGCAATTGCAAGAGAATTTTGAGCGAATGCAGCGTGAGCAGCATCAGCAAATCGAGGCGTTGACCCGGAAGCTGGACGCGCTAACCCAGCAGCAGGCCGCCGAAGCGGAGAAGAAGAAGCTGGAGCAGAAGCTGGCCGCCGAACTCCAGAAGAACCAGCCTGCGCCCACGGCCCCGGCCGCCGCGCCGGCGCCGTCCACCGCCTGGTCGCCGGCGCAGCCGCTGACAGTGGCGCGCGCGGGTTCGGCCTATATGAATATCAGCTTCGATGTGCTGATGGACGTCGGCTGGTCAACCGCGGCGCAGCCTTCCGAATTTCTCCAACTCGGCGATCACGACCCGATCAACCGCGGATTTTCGCTGCGCAACGCGGAAATCGCGCTGGATGGCGCCGTGGACCCGTATTTCAAAGGGTTTGCCAACATCGCGCTCAAGCTCGACCAGAACAACGAGACGAGCATCGAGCTGGAAGAGGCCTATGCGCAAACCACGGCCCTGCCGGGGAACTTGCAGATCAAGGCCGGCCAGTTTTACGCCGCATTCGGCCGGCAGAACCCCCAGCATCCGCATCAATGGGCGTTTGTGGATGACCCGTTGATTCTGACCCGCACGTTTGGCCCGGATGGGTTGCGGAACGTTGGCGCCCAGGTCTCGTGGCTGGCGCCCACGCCCTTTTACACCGAGGCCTTCCTGGGCGTATTCGACCCGCAAGGGAGCACCGCTTTCAGCTTCCGCAATCCGGGCGAGCCGGATGCCTTCGGCGTGGACTGCCTCCACGGCCGTGCGACGACCGACCAAAGCCTGCGCGGCCCGGGCGATTTGTTGTATGTGCCTCGGCTGGCGGCGTCGTTCGATTTGACGGACCAGCAGACACTGGTGGCCGGCGCCTCCGCGGCGTTCGGCCCGAACGCGACGGGCGACGGCCTGCACTCGCAAATCTACGGCCTGGACGTTTACTGGAAATGGAAGCCCGCCAACGCGCAGGCGGGTTTCCCTTTTGTTTCCTGGCAGACGGAGGCGCTGTATCAACGCTTCGAGGCGGGCGCAGATCCTTCCGCATCCCTCTCAGCCGAGGTCCTGCGCGACTGGGGCTTTTACTCCCAGGTGCTTTGGGGCTTCAAGCCGCGCTGGGTCGCGGGCCTGCGCGGCGAATACGTCAACGGCAACCACGGGGAAGACGACGCCAACGACGTCTATCGCGGCGAGCGGACGCGGGTTTCGCCGGACCTGACGTTCTACCCCAGCGAGTTTTCCAAGATCCGGCTGCAGTACAACTACGACCACGGGGCCTTGTTCGGCATAGAACACTCCGTGTGGCTGCAGTTCGAGTTTCTGCTGGGCGCGCACGGGGCGCACAAGTTTTGAAGGACCAAATGAGTTCCAGGGTGCGCATCTCATTGTTCTGGAGCGCGGACATTCCTGTCCGCCTCCCACGGCTGGTCAACACCCAAGCGGACAGGAATGTCCGCGCTCCAGTCACCCGGGTTGTCTGCGCCGGAAAAACATAGGGAGTGCACGTTACAAGAGTTAAGACAGGAAAATGAAAGCAAGCCTTAGAATATGGATCGGTGCGTTGCTGGTTGCGGCGTTTTGCCAACCGGCGTGCGCCAAGCTAAATGTCGTCGCTACGACGCCAGACCTGGCCTCCATCGCCCGGGAAATCGGCGGCGACCACATTGAGCTCACGACCCTGGCCAAGCCGACAGAGGACCCGCATTTTGTGGATGCCAAGCCGAGCCTGATCGTGAAGCTGAACCGGGCCGACGTGCTGATCGAGGGCGGCGCGGAGTTGGAGATCGGCTGGCTGCCGCGCTTGCTGGACGAAGCCCGCAACCCCAGGCTGGCTGCGGGCGCGCCGGGCCACGTGGTCTGTTCCCAGGGTGTCCCGCTGAAGGAAATCCCCGCGACGCTCGACCGCTCCAAGGGCGACATCCATGCCGCGGGCAACCCACACTACGTTGTGGACCCCGTTAACGCGCAGATCGTGGCGCGGAATATCGCCGAGGCCCTTTGCGCCCTGGATGACAAGTCGGCGGAGGCCTTCCGCGCGGGCTTGAAGAAATTCACCGAGGCCCTCGACGCAAAAATGGTGGAGTGGCAGAAAAAGCTCGAGCCGTTCAAAGGCCAGCAGGTCGTTGCCTACCACAATTCCTGGCTCTACTTCGGCGACCGCTTCGGCCTGAAAATTGATCTGTTCCTCGAACCCAAACCCGGCGTCCCGCCAACCCCGAGACACCTGGCGGAGGTGATCGTGAAGATGAGACAAGACAAGGTTCACGTCATCCTGGTGGATCCGTATCTGGACCGTCGCACGGCCGAGGCGGTCGCGGGGAAGACGGACGCCACGGTGGTGGATGTGGCGCAATTCCCGGGTGGCGTGAAAGGCACGGAGGGCGGCTACATTGCGTTGATGGACTACCTCGTGAATGCGGTCGCCAAGGCGCTCGCTGCCGGCAAGTCATCAGTGATCAGTAATCAGTAATCAGTAATCAGTAGCCAGTCACCTGTCACGCACCACTACTCTTTTCCACTATGGAACTGCTCTCTTTGATGAAGTGGCCGCTGATCGCGAGCCTCGTTTTGCCCTGGCTGCTGGTCTATCTGGGACTGCACATCGTCCAGCGGGGCGTGATTTTCGTGGACCTCGCGCTGGCGCAAACCGCAGCCTTCGGCACCTGTATCTCGATGCTCGTCGGCTATGATGTCCACGACTGGCAAAGCTTTGCCTTCTCGCTCGGATTCACTTTTGCCGGGGCGGTGGTGCTGACCTTTACGCGCAGCCGCGGCCAGCGCGTGCCGCAGGAAGCCTTGATCGGCATCGTCTATGTCGTCGCCGCGGCTGCTGCCATTCTGGCCCTGAGCAAGAGCGCGGGCGGACACGAGGAGCTGCAGCGGTCGCTGGTCGGCGAATTGCTGGTCGTGCCGCCGATTAATGTGATCAAGACGTTTGGCTTGTATGTGGTCCTGGGCGTCGTTCATTTCGTATTCCGAAGGCAGTTTCTCGCCCTTACCACCAACCCCGCGCAGGCGGAGGCGAACGGCTTGAATCCACGCTGGTGGGATTTCGTATTCTACATGCTGTTCGGCCTGGCCGTGACGAGCTTTGTGCATATTGGCGGTGTGCTGCTGGTGTTCTCCTACCTCGTCGTGCCGGCAGTCTGCGCCACCTACCTGGTCAACTCGATCCGCGCCCGTTTCGCCGTCGGGTGGGGCATCGCCACGGTGGCCGGCATGGTAAGCCTGTTTATTACCGCGAAAGTGGATCTCCCCATCGGCGCCGCGATCGTCTGTATTCTGGGCGCGGTGTTGGTTGTGGTCGTGGTCGCCGCCCGATTCCTTCACCCGCGGCAGAATCTGCCATAGCCCACCCTCCTGAGGCAGCCGTTGCTTTGCCTCATCCTTGAGGCACCGTTGTTGGACGAGAGAGACGCCGGAGCTTAATTCGTCGAAGCTCCCTTGACCAACTGGGCTTCGTGGGCTTTGAGGTAGGCTTCCATGGTGTCAATGCCGCTGGTCTGGGTGCGGCGCATTTGCCCCACCTGCCGCACCATCCGGTAGTGGATGAGCCGCTTGCCCAAATCCACAATCTCGATGTAGGCATCCTTGGTCTTCCAGCGCTGGCCCGAAGCCAATGGCTGCAAGGCCCTCTTCCCGTTAGTCTTTCTATCCATGGAGATTAGACGCCTGAGAGCCTGGTTTTGTTCATTCCCGCGCCCCCGGCCGGAGGCGCGCCGAGTCGGAAGATGGCCGGGCAAGTCACCCACATTACTATTTACTATTCCCCGATAATCTTCACCAGCACGCGCTTGCGCCGGCGCCCGTCAAGCTCGCCGTAGAAGATTTGTTCCCAGGGGCCGAGGTCGAGCTTGCCCTTGGTGATGGCCACCACGACTTCGCGGCCCATGATCTGGCGTTTCATGTGGGCGTCCGCGTTGTCTTCGCCGGTGCAGTTATGCTTGTATTGGGAGGTGGGGGCGTGAGGCGCGAGCTTCTCGAGCCAGACGTCGTAGTCGTGCAGCAACCCGTCTTCGGCGTCGTTAATATACACGCTGGCGGTGATGTGCATGGCGTTGACCAGGCACAAGCCTTCCTGCACGCCGCTCTTCCGGACGAGCGCTTCGATCGTGTGGGTGATGTTGAGGTAATCGCGCCGGTGAGGCGTTTCGAACCACAGATATTCGGTTAGAGATTTCATGACATGGACAGAATGCCAGTGTCCAGCCGTCTGGCCAGCCTGTTAGTCGCGTTACTGTAATACTGGTTCAACCTTTCCGCGGTCTTGCCCTCTGTCTCCGGTCTTCTTATTCATATCCACGCATGTCAAGACCAGCAATTCTCATTTTGACTGGCCCGGCAACATCGCTGCTAGCTGTGGATGTTAAATGACTTTAGGCCCAGAAGGCGCTGAGTGCGCTGATCGCCCTCTGCCGGTTGGCGCGCCGGCTGAAGGCCCTTGAGCGGACGGTTTCCCGAG
>Ga0182021_10003898_pt1 | contig 17486 bp, 16 predicted proteins | sample 612E3MmetaG_FD_120493 | JGI IMG/M metagenome (GOLD analysis project Ga0182021, IMG submission 120493) | Permafrost microbial communities from Stordalen Mire, Sweden - 612E3M metaG (Illumina Assembly) | ecosystem: Environmental > Terrestrial > Soil > Wetlands > Permafrost | place: Sweden... | reverse complement strand
CTGCAGTAGGATATCTCACCTGCCCTATGCCCATGAATCCTGTAAGTTTCTTCAGCCTTTTCTCATTAAAGACCTCGCTGACCTTTCCTTGGGATTTTTCTATGGATAATGGATTAAAATCCTCTACTGCATGCTCTGCTGCGATAAGCCTTGCATACCTATAGACCTTTCTTGAGACAGGAAGCTTTTTTATCGTCGCAATCCCTGCAGAATAATCTCCCCTGTGCTGCAATTGGTACAATCCGAATGCTATGAGTGATCCTAAATCATCCCTGTTTTCCTTAGAAATCAATCCAATGATGCCGCACATGATGCATTTACGGAAAAATCCTTTGTTTATAAAAATTTCGGAAACCCAAAATGGGTTTCTGAGACCCAAAATGCATGGCATTCTGTGGTTTTGGTTGAGTGATTTTCCATTATATAAACACTGCAAATTCAGTATCGACACCAATAAGCAATAAATTTTCCAGGATTATTCTCTAAGAATGCTTGGCCGCGCTTATCAGCTTCTTATAATATGAATATGATGCAAATATGGTTATAATCAATGCTAAGATGATATACACATAAAAGAAGACAGGAGAGCATCTTACAGTATCGCGATCGACTATGTTGCATGCCATGAAGTTGAATAAATTGGATATGTAGAGTATAAACAGGATAATGATAAATATCAGCATCAAGATGAATCCAGAGAATATTGCTTTTTGCTTTTCATGCATATGTATTCCTTATATATTGAGGTTTAAATACTTATCTAAGATAATATGTTCTCAACAATTAATATCAGGAGATCTCTTCCTTAGTTTCCTTTTGACACTATTATATTCTGGAGTATAGAAATATTTATATATTAGTTAGTGTATACCAAACAATAAGCTCGAAGGTTTTACTCGAGCAAAATACTAAGTGTAAAACAAAAACTAAGAACAAGGACGGAATGAAACTAAAACATCCAGAGGAAACTGATCTTTACAATGAGACAATGGATCAGCTAGGACCGAAAGAATCAGACACAGGATATTCAGTCTGGCAGGCCATACCTAGGGATGTGAATATTTGCCTAAAGCCACGAGTGATGGCAGGAGGGAGGGCAATCATTCGAGATTATTTAGACAATAGCCCAGGAGGCCTGGAACTATGCATTTTGCAAGACGGTATGCCTTTTATTTCTGGAGATCCAGTAATCCAAGTGATTGGAGAAAAGAGCCAGGCAAGGAAATTAGAAGCAAAAATCCTTTCAACATTATTCTATATGACTGAGGTCGCAACTAGGACAAAAGAGCTTATGGATATTGTCGGTGCTGACAGACTGATTGAAGTAGGAATGAGAGGGGCAGCACCAGGATCATGGACATATAGTGCAGAGGCTTTCTTGATAGGTGGAGGAAAGCTCACCTCAAATACTACGTTAAGGAATGTCCCTGGTTTGGCAGAAGGAAGAGACTATAGATTGGTAGGCACGACAGGACATTCATTATATTTGGAATATCTGGCAGCAGGATATACACAAAAGCAAGCTTTCAAGACGATACTGGAAAAATTCGAGCAGAGCTATCCGGGAAGGCCATGCTCGCTGCTTGTCGATACAGTCGAGCCCGTGCTTGGGATAAACCAGGCATTAGAAGTGATAAGAGAGAAAAAAAACATAAGCGGACAAACACACTACATCAGGCTAGATTCGGGAGATTTGCTTAACCAAACAATCTATGCATTAAAAGAGATGAAGGAAATCCCTGATTTCAAAGTGATAATAGAGGATGGATTGACTGCAGAGAAAATAAAGTTCTATGAAGCTGAAATATCAAAGGCAGGATTTGACCCAAAGCAGCATGTCATCTATGGCGCAGGAGGATATTTTGTAAATAATATAACAAGGGATAATAATGGCGCATGGGCATATAAGCCTTCAGTCTTCAGGACGATAAACAACAACGATGTCGATGTGGTGAAGCTTTCTGGAAACCCGCTGAAGCAATCATTGCCTTCGCTGATTGGCATCTCATATGACATATTCAGTAACAGGTTGGACGTCTACAATGATGATTCAGCAAATATTGTCGTCAATTCAGATAATGTCCAAGAATATCTTGACAAAAGCATTGATGAATTGGCTGCTGAAGCAAAGCCTTATTGGGATAAAATAGAGAATATGCCAAAAGAATGGTATGAAAAATATGATATGAGCGAAGAATTGAAGAGATTGCAGCACGATGCGGTGAAAAGGACTTATGAGTTCGGCCACTATAATGTTTAGGTATTGATATGAATGATGCTGTAAAAAACAATGAACTAGTTAGTGTAAATAATACACTTAATAAACAGATGTATGGAGGTAAAAAATGATAACTGATGATTTGGATAAAAAGAACACGATCTTTTACATGGTCGATATGCAGAATGATTTTGTAAATCCAAACGGAGCATTATATGTCCCAAATGCAGAGACATTGATACCGACGATACAAAGATTACAGGCCTATGCAAGAGATAATGGCATCAGGGAATACGCAAGCGTAGATAGGCATTTCTTCAGCGATGCGGAGATAACAGACGCGCCTGATTGGTCAAAGACATTCCCTCCGCATTGCATGGACGGCACGATAGGGCAGAAGATAGTTGATGAATTGAAATTGGCTGGCGCAGATTATATAGGCAATAAATTAGATGAGGCTGGACAACAAAATTTCTATAAATATGATGACCTGTTGATAGAGCTTGGCACACTAGAGAAAGTGGTGTTCGAAAAACAATCAAATGATGTGGCGACAAACAAGCATTTTGCAGAAGCGATATGGTATCTGAAATCACAGCAAGGCATAACAAATGTCGTGGTCTATGGCGTAGCTACAGACTATTGTGTGAAAGATGCTGTCAAAGCCTTTCAAGATAATGGGTTTGGCGTCTTTGTTGTGCGTGATGCGATAGCAGGCATAAGCCAGGACAATTCTAACAAGGCTCTTGATGATTTTGTCGCACATGATGCCAGGCTGATAAGTTCATTAGATATCCTCAGAAGAGATCATGGATAATTATCCAAGAAAATAAAATATGCAAGGTGATGCAAATGGAAAACGAATATGAGAAATCAAACATAATAAAACTGCCATACATGGATCCAGCCATCGTGAGCCGTGAGATAGGCGATTTTGTTATAGGCACAGTGAATGATGTGAATGCGACAGGATGCGTCATAGGATTGTCAGGAGGCATTGATTCTAGCACGACTGCGGCATTGATAAAAAACGCATTCGACAAATATAATTCTGACCATGGCCGCAGATTAGAGCTTGTAGGATATATATTGCCTTCTAAGATAAATAGCGCAAAAGATTCAGATGACGGTGTGAGAGTGGCTGATATATTGAAATTGCGATATGAAGTGGTTGCTCTTGACAAGGTTATAGATGCATACAAGACCACAAATCCAGAAGTGTACGCAAGCCAATATCATCGTGGCAATATGATATCTAGGATAAGGTCGAATGTATTGTCCACAAAAGCAGCTACAGAGCATAAGATAATTGCTGGCACAGGCAATAAGGATGAGGATTTTGGGGTTGGATATTACACATTGTTCGGTGATGGAGCAGTGCATCTCAGCCCAATAGGAGGATTGTCAAAAAGGCTTGTGAGGCAGATGGCAGAATATTTAGGCTTGCCGCATGATCTTGTTTATAGGGAACCCACTGCAGGGCTTGAGCAAGACCAGACAGATTTCTCAGACTTAGGCTACAGATATGATGTTGTCGAACTTGTCACAGAAGGATTGCAGCAAGAATTTGGCCCTGGAAAAATGATAGTGAATGAACAAATCAGGTCGCTTGTAGAATCACAAATAAAATCTCTCAAAAATCCTGAATTGAATACAGTCGATGCTGTGGTATATGATATCTTGAGGAGAAACAAAGTGGCTGAAATGAAATCAAAGATAATACATCCTCCGATAGCGCCTGTGACATTGGAGTATAGATGATTGTACGGTGAAACAAATGAAGTCAATTGAAGAACTTGTAGGGAAGAATTTCTTGACTTGCTCAGCTTGCATGTCTGTCTGGGCTGATGGGCTAAGCTGGGCCAATGCACATACTGATGCAATAACAAAAGATCCTGCAGAGGCCGAGAATATCATTGTGCTCTCATGCCAGGTCACAGACCTTGCTGTGCTGAATGATCTGCGTACAATAGAGAAATATCATTCATTGTATCCAGATAAGAAATATTTCATCAGCGGATGCTTGGCAAAGCGTGAAGACATAGAATTGCCAGCGTTCGCTGAAAGGTTAGAGACTCCTAGAGAGAATTATCAATTCATAAATGATCGCAGGCTAGTCAATTTTGAAAAGCCTTTCTGGACACCTAATTTTAACCAGCAGGATCCTGACAAGTCTGACGGTCATCTGTTCAGAGATATGTATCCTTTGCGCATAAGCAAAGGCTGTCCTAAGAAGTGTTCATATTGCACCATAAGGATAACAAGAGGAGATTTTGAGAAATTAGAGACTGATCTTTTGGAGAAAGAATTCCTGAAATTCGATGATATACTGCTGATTGCAGACAGCCCCACAGCCGGCCAATTGAAGCAATGGTATGGCATTGCGATGAAACATCAAAAGCCATTTTCCATAAGAAATGTCGAGCCTTCAGTCACTGTAGCTTGCGCCCAAGAATTGGATGATTTGGCAGGCAATGGCCTGTTGAAGGTGTTTCATTCCCCTGTACAAAGCTCTAATATAGAGGTGTTGCAGGATATGAGGCGTTCTGTGGAAGCGACTTTAGAGACGATGGATATCGCGCGTGCATTGAAGGATAAGGGCGTATACGTCGCCACAAATATAATAATCGATTATAAGAATTTTTCCCAAGACTTCAGAAAGATTTATGCATTTTATGATTATGTCAGCTGGAATCCCCTCTGGGACGGTGTCTGGAACAGGGCAAAGGCTGAGGAGAGATTCGACAAATATATCACATCAGGGATATTGCCTGCAGAAGTAAGAAGGGCTGTTGAAGCGAAGATATGAATGACTTTTTGACATTAATCGATTTGGAGGAATGAAATGAAAATAGGAGTCTATGGCGGAAGTTTCAATCCTGTGCATAATGGGCATCTTAAGATAATGAAAAAGATATTGTCCAGGAAATTAGTGGACAAGATTTGGATTGTGCCATGCAAGAGCCATGCTTTTGACAAACAATTGGCTCCTGTAGAAGATAGGATAAAGATGATAACGCTGGCTATAGACAGGATGAAGGATGTCAAGATAGACTATTCAGAGATAGACTGTCCTGGCAAAAGCTATACATCAAAGACATTAAGAAAATTTAATTCTCAATATGTACATAAATTTTATTTTATAGCAGGCGCAGACCTCTTGCCTACGATGCATGAGTGGGATGATTTTGAATATATCAGAAAGACTCCGTTGATCGTGGTAGACAGGGAAGGATCATCCCAGTTTAGAGATGATATGACCATAGACACAGTGATTGATAAGCTGTCTATCGTGTCATCTACAGACATAAGAGAAAGATTTGCTAATGGTGAATCGATCAAAGGATTGGTCCCAAGGGTTGTTGAGCAATATATAATTCAAAATGGTGTGTACAAGGGCAGTATGGATTATGACAATCCTGCTGCCACTGCATCGCTTATTGTGCCGATGAAAGAAGGCATCCTTTGGGTAAAACGCAAACATTCCCCATTCAAAGGATATTGGGCTTTGCCTGGAGGATATCTTGAGACAGGAAAAGAAGACTTGTCCCAGGCTGCTGCCAGAGAATTATTTGAGGAAACATCACTGATAGCAAGACCTGAAGACATGGAATTGCTTGCAGTGAACTCTTCTCCAAAAAGGGATCCAAGAGGGCACGTCATAGACCATGTCTATGTCGTGAAAAGATTCAAAGGAATACCTAAGGCCAATGATGATGCTGCAGAAATAATCATCCTTGACTCTAAACCTGAGTATCTTGCATTCGACCATTCAGAAGTCTATGAGGATTATATAAAAAAATACAAGGGCTAAAATGAAAATCGATAAGATTGAACAAAAGGATAGGACAGGTAAGGATAAGTCGATGATCAAGAAAACAAAAATAGGCATGCTCTCGAGGGTAAAGGATTATGTCAAGGAATGGACTGTGTTCGAGAGGATATGGCTTTTGACTTTCACTTCTGTAAACATCTATCTTTTTTTTGCATTAGGAGACACTTGGATAGGTTTGACTGCATCCTTGACAGGAATGCTATGTGTGGTGCTGACGACAAAAGGCAAGATAAGCAATTTCTATTGGGGTCTCATAAACATATTCGCGTATTCTTATGTCGCTTGGCAGAGCAAATATTATGGAGATGTAGGGCTCAACATGCTTTTTTTCCTTCCTATGACTGTCCCGGGGATTTATTATTGGAAAAAGAATTATGCTAAGGTGAATTCTTCAAAAAGGGTTCTTGTCAAGATCCTGAGCTGGAGAGGTAAGGTATTATGGTTTGCAGGCTCGCTCATGGTATTGTATCTGTTCGGGCTTTTCCTAAAATCAGTGCATGGGACTCTTCCATTCATAGATTCGACAACTACAGTGTTCTCGATAGTCGCGACAATCCTGCTGACAAAGAGATATTCTGACCAATGGTTCTATTGGATCATGGTAGATGTCTGGTCAATAGTGATGTGGATCTATATATTTTTGAGAGACGGCAATCAGGTGAGCATGCTCGTGATGTGGACTGCATTCCTTGTGAACGCGCTTTACGGATATTACAATTGGAGAAAGCTTGAGAGATTGCAGAGATCTCAATATATAGGTAATGAGAGGATTCAAAATGCAAGAGCATACAATCAATGGCAATAAGCACACAGTAGGGTTTGTGGGAGGGAAATTCCTTCCATTGCATCTAGGACATGTGTATTTGGTAACAACTGCTGCAAGCTATGTCGATGAATTATATGTGATATTATCCTCTTATGAGATAGGTGATCGGAGGTTATGTGAAAGGGATGGGATAAGATATATGCCGCCAGAGGTGAGGCTCTCTTGGCTCGGCCAAGAATTTCATGATATCGAAAATATAAAGATATTGCACTCAAAAGACGATAGGTGGGGTGATGATTATGATTGGGCAGAAGGGTCAGAAGAAATCAAGAAGATGATTGGAAAGCCGATCGATTATATATTCACATCTGAGCATTCTTATGATAAGTATTTCAAAAAATCCTATCCTCAGGCAAGACATATTGTCTTGGACAGTGATAGGGAGGCATTCAAGGTCTCTGGCACTCAAGTCAGGCAGGATCTTTACAAATATTGGGATATGCTCCCAGATTGCGTAAGGTCTTATTTCACAAAAAAAGTTGCAGTAATAGGCACTGAAAGCTGCGGAAAGTCAACACTGGCAAAAAAGCTGGCAAAAATATATAATGCTTCATATATCCAAGAGGTTGGTAGGGAGTATTGTGAAAGATATTCTGATAGATTGACTCCAGGATTGTTTGATGTCATCGCAATGGAACATTACCTTCTGCAGGATAAAAAGCTGAGGCGCGGGGATAAGATTATTTTTGTCGATAGCGAAGCCACGATCACCCAATACTATCTTGACATGTATTTCAATGAGACAAGATCCCCGTTCATAGATGCGCTTGTCAAGCTCCAAGATTATGATCTGGTCATTTATCTAGAGCCTGATGTGAAATGGGTCGATGATGGTTTTAGGTTTGCAGGCGCAGATGAAGTCAGGATGAAGAACAATGCTAAATTGAAGAAAATGTTTGAGGAGAGGAACATCCCGTTCGTTAGCATCAGCGGAACTTATGCCCAGAGGTTTTCAAAAGCAAGATCTCTTGTGGATAAATTATTCGAAAGCAAGATTGTGCCTTTGAAGGTTGATGCGGTGATTAGATGAGAGATCATAGCCTTGGCAATGATTTGGAGCAATGGATGGTTTTAGATAGATATCATGCCACTCTTCTAGGCTGTGCTGTAGGGGATGTTTTAGGGATTCCTGTCGAGACTTTTAATAAAGATCAGATCATAGAATTCTATGGAAAGATTAATGTCCCGATAACAGCAAGATATCTTAGGGTAGGAGATTTCAGTTCAGGAAAGATCTTTCCTATAGAGGCTGTTCCAAAGGAGAAACAAAGATATGTATTCAGTTATGGGGAATATAGTGATGATACTATATTGACGTTATCGATCGCTGAATCAATAATAGGCTCTGGCGGGATAAATATTGAAGATATTGCATCAAAGCATGTGAATGAATACTTATCAAGAAAAATGCTAGATGGAAAAGTGGCCGGAGGTTTTGGCAAGACCACAATAGATGCATTGAATAATATGGCAAGAGGTGTTGCCCCAAAATATTCTGGTGCACAAGGGCCTGGTGCCGGCCCTGCGATGAAGATATCTCCTGTGGCGATCTATGCGCATGCAAGGAATGATATAAGCTATTTATCTTTAGCTGAAGATATATCTTTAATGACCTATACTGATACAAGATCTGTGGCTGGAGGGATTGTTCAATCGCACGCGATATATTGGTTGTTATCATTGCAGGATCATGTGACAAGCGATCATGAATTAGCCGATTATTTTAGAATGGATTCTGATTATTTCAGGGGACGTTTTATGGATTATATATGTGATGTGTGCCTGAAAGTTGAGAAAAAAGCGAGTGCTAGGATGGCATCTCCAGAGATCAGGTTATTTGATAAGCTTTATTGGATAAGAAACAATCTGGATGCCTCTGATGAATATGCTTTGAGGTCTTTAGGCAATGGAGGAGCATCATTTGAATGTCATCCATTCTCACTTTTCATGTTCCAAAAACATTGGGATGATCCTATCGATGGGCTTATCGAGACTGTGAATCTCGGCGGCGATTCAGATACCATAGGAGCTATCTATGGCGCGCTTTGCGGAGCCAAGAACGGGATGATATTTCCTGATAAATTATATTCTCCTATTGGAGAGAATCTTTCAAAAATAAGATCATTGGCTGAAGGATTATTTTCTTTCAGAGAATATATTGGTAAATAATATTTTGTGGTGATTAAATGAGATATATAGAATGTCCTGATGAATATGTTAGAGCAAAGGATAAGGGACTGTCATTGTTTATTGCAGGAGGGATAACTGGCTGCTCGGATTGGCAAAAGGATTATGCAACCCTGTTTGAGCATGAAGATTTGGTGCTGCTAAACCCTAGAAGAGAGAAATTTCCTGCAAATCATCCTGATATCAACAGGCAGCAGATTGTCTGGGAATATAATGCTCTTAGGGCTGCTGATGCGGCCTCTTTCTGGTTCACAAAAGAGACTTTATGTCCTATAACATTATATGAATTAGGGAAACAGCTTGTATCATATAAGCCTGTGTTCATAGGTGTGCACCCTGATTATGCAAGAAAAGAGGATCTGGAGATCCAAGTCGGCCTTATCAGGCCAGGGATAAGGATAGTTTATGATCTGTCATCATTGGCAGACCAGGTCAAGGGGTGGATCAGGGGATATTGAAAGCGATAGCAAGACATGATATAGAAGAAAGACTTTTGAAAAACAGGCTTTGCAAAAAAATGAATTGGCGTCAATTATGTGAGCATCATAAAATGTATAATCATGTACGAGGACGGAATTGCAAAGGATAGTCCTCGTTGTTAAGATAGCTATGAGTATGCGAGCTGACGCCAACCCGAAAGGGAGTTTTTGTGCAAAGCCTGAAAAACAATAAGATTTATAAATAATAAGCTACTTCATAGTGATAACAAAATATTTATTTTGATTGTATAGTATTTAGCAATTTACGGAGTGATGCATCATGAATCTGGATAACAATATTTTTCCGACTGAAAAACAAATCCCTGACCGATATAGGACAGGCAAGATGGACCAAAAACAATATCTCGTCAATGGAGAATTGAGAGAATGGTCTGGGCCTATGCAAGAAGTATCCTCTCCTGTAATGATAAGAGATGAAACGACAGGAGAATTGAAACAAAGATCATTAGGAAGCCATCCAATGATGGATGCAGCGAGCTCAATAGAAGCGCTCGATGCTGCTGTCAATGCTTATGCAAAAGGCAGCGCGCATAACACCTGGCCTACCATGAGTGTAGGGCAGCGTATAGAACATGTTGAAAGATTCTCAAAAGCAATGCTTGAAGCAAGGCCTTCTGTGATAAATTATCTGATGTGGGAGATAGGAAAGTCATTGCCTGACGCTACAAAAGAATTTGACAGGACAGTGGCATATATCTCAGATACAGTCGAAGCTCTTAAAGATATGGACAGGACTTCTTCAAGATTTGATAAAAAAGAACATGTCTATGCTCAGATAAGAAGAGCCCCTTTAGGAGTCACTCTTTGCATGGGCCCATACAATTATCCATTGAATGAGACTTTCACGACATTGATCCCTGCATTGATAATGGGGAATACTGTCGTGATGAAGCCTGCAAAATATGGTGTATTATTGCATGAGCCATTGCTCAAGGCATACAAGGAAAGCTTCCCAAAAGGCGTCATCAATATTGTATATGGAGATGGAAGGGAGATAATAACTCCCCTAATGCAGTCAGGAAAAGTTGATGTGCTTGCATTCATAGGCTCAGAAGGAACAGCCAATAATATAATAAAAAATCATCCAAGGCCATCACATCTTGAGACAATATTAGGACTGAACGCAAAAAATCCTTCAATTGTCCTGCCTGATGCAGATATTGATCTTGCCATCAATGAATGTGTTGCAGGAAGCCTGTCATACAATGGACAAAGATGCACTGCATTAAAAATACATTTTGTGCATGAAGACATTGTTGATAAATTTGTCTATGGTCTTTCTGACAAGATTGATGCATTGAGAAAAGGCATGCCTTGGACTGACGGCGTAAAAATAACTCCGATGCCGACCATGTCTGATGTTGAGAAGATGCATAATTATGTACAGGATGCATTAGCAAAAGGTGCAAGCATAATCAATAACGGTGCTGATAGTGTTGGCACATTATTCAATCCTGCAGTGATGTTCCCTGTGACAAAAGAAATGCTGCTTTATAGAGAAGAACAGTTCGGACCAGTGGTCCCTATAGCAGTATTTTCTGATATTAACGAGCCCATACAATATATGATAGATTCTGATTTCGGACAGCAGGCGAGCATATTTGGCAATAATCCTGCAGAAGTCGGAAAATTGATCGATGTGGCTGTCAATCAGGTTTGCAGGACAAATATCAACGGCCAATGCATGAGAGGGCCTGATGCTTATCCGTTCACAGGAAGGAAAAGCTCAGCAAAAAAAGTCTTATCGATAACAGATGCCTTAAGGGCATTTTCCATAAGATCCATGGTAGGAGCGAATGATACTGATGCAAACAAGAAGCTGCTCAAAGAAATAATAGACGGAGGGCATTCAAAATTCCTTTCGACAGACTATTTGTTTTAATATCCATATCTTAGTTAATAGAATATTCGCCTTAAGGATTGCCATGAAGATAAATGAAACTAGCTCGGTCATTGTAGATCTTTCAGAAGATCTTGCTTTAGGAGATACTGTGCTGCGCATCGGTGCGCTCAAGACATTGCATAGGAATTGCAGAGAGCTTTATGTGATCTCTCATAGGGCTGATCTCTTGAGAGATTCTGGCATCCAAAATATAATCTCATATTCTGATGTCGCTAAATTGCTCGCATCGATAGATTTTGTGGTGCGTCCAGCATCTTGGATAGGAAATTCAAAAAAGTTCTGGTCAGAAATCTCTCTAGATAACAAGACAGGCTTTATTGATGGACTGCTTGATTGCAGGCATGATTACGATATTGAGCAGATCAGGAATAATCCAAGATATTTCAATCCTGAAAGATCTGTCATCAATAGGGTACATAAGAATTTCGTGAGCCAATTAAGAGAATTCACAGAATTCGATATAGGCCTGTGTGATGTTGTCCATGGAATGACTGCTCATGCCATAGCGTCCAATCTTTCTAAAGAATATTATGGATCTCCTGAGCATAGTCATGACAAGATCTTGGCTATTGCAGATTCGAGCAGCATTTCAAGCAAAAGCTGGCCTCATTTTGCAGATCTGGTCAATCGTTTGAACGCAATGCGTCCTGATCTTAAGTATGCATTTGTCTCTAAAGACAGTGCTTTTGATTCTGAAAAAATCAAATCGCTCAACAATCCTCAGAGTGTTGTCTATTCTGCAGCACGCGATGATATCAAAGAGTCATGGAATGTGATGAAGCAATGTTTTGCCTTTTTAGGCAATGACAGCGGGCCAGGGCATTATTATTCAATGATCCATTCAGGAAAAAGGCCTATGCTTGTCTTGTTTTATGCAAAAAATGATCCAAGCAGATGGATGCCATTTAGTATTTCTTCAGATTTCATCTATGCTGACAGGAGCGGAAGCCTGATCGACAAAGGCCATTATGATTATCTTGATTGGCAGAAGGATTATGATTCAGCACGGTTCAGGCCCATGAACCTAATCAGTGTGGATGATGTTGCAGAAAGGCTCATTCCTCTTATAAGATAATTATTATCCATCGTCATCATTTCTTAGCTTTGATACGTATTGTGCAGAGTGATATGTGCAAAACTAAACATTTAAATATCTTATTGTATTATTGGCCTTAAGATAAAGGTTAGAGGGTGTTGGGGATGAATACTGAATTATCTAAGTTCGAAAGGCCTTTTGTGACTGTAGACACTATCATCTTTAGCATCAAGGGCAATAATCTGAAAGTGCTGCTTGTAAAAAGAGCTGTCTCTCCATTCAAGAATAGATGGGCGATCCCTGGAGGGTTTGTCAATCCTGAGGACTCGTTAGAGGATGCAGCAAAGCTTAAGCTTGAAGAAAAGACAGGTGTCAAAGATGTTTATTTAGAACAATTGTATACTTTCGGGAATCCGAAAAGGGATCCTAGAGCAAGGATTATCACAGTCGCGTATTTTGCTTTGATAAATTCTGATGATGTCTTGCTTAAGGGAGAAGATGCCAAATGGTTCTCAGTAAGCGGGTTGCCGCACCTGGCATTTGACCATAGCATGATTCTCAATTATGCATTGAAGAGATTGAAATGGAAATTTGAGTATACTCCTGTGGCATTCTCCTTATTGCCTAGCAGGTTCACGATGACTCAAGTGCAGGACTTATATGAAGTAGTGTTTGACCAAAAGTTCGACAAAAGGAATTTCAGGAAAAAAATATTATCGCTTGATATTCTTGAAGAAGAGGATGTTTTGAGAAATGTTTCTTTCAGGCCGCCAAAACTATATTCATTGAAAGCAGACAAGGGAGATATTGTAAATATTTTGTGATCAAGATGATGCAACGACCAGATTATGAAGCATTAGGCCTCAAGGTCGGCCTTGAAATACACCAGCAGCTTGATACTAATAAATTATTCTGCAGATGCTCTTCTATTATTAGGGAGGATACACCAGATTTAATCATTAAACGCATTCTCAGAGCATCAGCGGGGGAAACTGGAGATGTGGATATTGCTGCGAAGGCCGAAGTGGAGAAGAAGAAGTATTTCATTTATCAAGCTTACACAGATTCTAATTGTTTGGTGGAGTTAGACGAATCGCCAGCTGAAGAGATAAATGAAGATGCCCTAAAGATTGTATTGCAGTTGGCAAAGATCCTGGATGCTGATGTCGTCGACCAAGTACATGTCATGAGAAAGACTGTTGTCGATGGCTCTAACACTACAGGATTCCAAAGGACTGCGCTCATCGCAAGGAACGGCAGCATGGAAGTCGAATTGGAACAAGGACAGATCATAGATGTAAAGATTGACACATTATGCCTTGAAGAGGATGCTGCACGGATCATTGAGAAAAACAAGGATTTTGATGTTTACAGGCTCGATAGATTGGGCATCCCGTTGATCGAGATAGCGACAGGCCCGGACATGCATTCTCCGATGCAGGCAAAGAATGTGGCTGCGCATATTGGAATGTTGCTTCGCAGCACTGGGAGGGTTAAGAGAGGCTTAGGAACTATCAGGCAGGATGTGAATGTCTCTATTTTCGGTGGTGCAAGAGCAGAGATCAAAGGAGTGCAGGACTTGAGATTGATTGACAAGGTTGTTGAATTAGAGGTGGAAAGGCAATTGAACTTGATAAGATTAAGAGAGGAGATGAGTTCAAGAGGCATAGAAAAAGAGAATATCATAGCGCAACCGAAAGATTATTCTGAATATTTCATAGATACACAATCAAAATTCATAAAAAAAGGCCTTGACTCTGGAGAAAAGATGTATGGTAAGCCATATAATAATTTCAAAGGATTGTTTGGGTTTGTCATAAATCCTGACAGGAGATTCGGCACAGAGCTCAGCGATAGGATAAAGCTCTTGGGATTGAATGGATTGATACATACTGATGAAGAGTTGGAAAAATATAAGATATTGGATATTGTAAAAGTCATATCAAGCGATCTTCATTTAGAATATTCAGATGCAATGATATTCATATTAGGCACTGATGATAGATGCATCGCTGCATTCAAAAGGATTGATGATGCTATAAAAGATTTTTTAGAAAATGGATTATCTAAAGAAGTGCGTAATGCAAAAGATGATGCGACATCAGTATTTCTAAGGCCGATGCCAGGCTCGTCAAGGATGTATCCAGAGACTGATGTACCTACATTAGTGCCAGATCTTTCTGGGATAGAAAAGCCAGAGCTGATAAAAGATAAGATAATCCGATTCGGGATCCAATACGCCTTGCCAAAGCAGGTCGCTAAAGAATTGGTGTTCGAAGGTGATTTTGAATATTTTGTGAAAAAATATCCTCAAGTCAAGCCTATGGCGATAGCAGAAGGGCTTGTCTCGATGCCAAAAGAGATAAAGACAAGATATGGCAAAGATGTCAACATAAGCCATGAGCAGTATGACCAGATATTTATGAGATTGAATTCAGGGGATATTGCAAAAGAGGCTGTTTTTGAGATATTATTGGAGATTGCAAGCAATGAGCAGGGCGAGAAGATAGATTTCTCAAAATACCAAACTTCTGAGGACGAGGTCTCTGAATATATCACAAAGATTATATCAGAGCATCCGCAATTCAATTCAAATGCAATAATGGGCCTTGTGATGAAACAATACAGAGGAAAATATTCTGGGCAGAAGATATTGGAACTGATAAAGAAGTTCAAGGGCGAGTGAGAATCATAGAACAATTATCTCCATGGAATTTTCGCCCAATCTGTTAAATATTCTGGGGCAATCAGCTTTTTTTTTCTTGCATAATTCTGGAATTCTCGGATCAGCTTTGAAAGTAGACCATACCTTTTTGCAATATCTGCTGTCTTCAACATCTTTTCCATTACAGGTCTTACCTTAGGCACTAATTCTCTTAATCCTGAAAATTCATGATAGAGCCACTGATGATGTGTTGGATGATATTTTTTATTGAACAAGAATCCTAGCATCATTGCATTCCACATAGCATTATTCATATGAAGATTGAACATAAATGAATTCTTCCTTTTCATGTCCCTACTAGCATTGTATACGCCATCCTCTAAAAACGCCCTCCAATAATTAAGTATCTGCGTCTTTTGCAATTCTTTAGGATAATATCCATTGACCTTTTTTTGCAATCGGGCCATGCTTTCTTGAGGATCATACATTATTATGAATTTTGAGACGGCATACAGCCCGAATGGTGAACATCCTTTCCATGCCTCGACTGAAGATGATTTAAGCAACGGATTTATGCAGAATTCATCTATTGTCGTCGGCTGGAATTCAATCTTATGTCCTTCCTTGGTGATTGTAAGGCCTTTGATTTTCCTTGCATCCTTAATATATTTTTCAGGGAGGATGATCTTGCCATCAACATCTGAATATTTATCGCAATACCCAAAACTGACTGATCCTGTGATTACTGCCTGAATATCCTTATCAGACACAATCTTTTCTAGTTCTGGCAATAGCCTTTGATTGAAATGTTCTTGCGCTAATCCAATCAATTTCTTCTTATAATCCATACTATTGAAATCCTTTATAGGTTTAATAATCTTACGGATAATTTTTTAAACAGCAACAGTTTCTCATTTATCATGTCATCTGATGAATCTTCAACTCCTCTATGCCCATATTTCGGCAAATGCGGCGGTTGCTCAAGCCAGCATATCTCTTATGAGCAGCAGCTTGATAACAAGAGAAAACAGCTCGCTTCATGCATTGGCGCAGACATAATAAATGATCCTGATTCTATAAAAATATTTTCTGCTGAGCCTTATCATTATCGCAATCGCATGGATTTCATATTCCATAATTCAGGGATAGGGCTAAGGGAAAAAGGGAATTGGAAAAGCGTCGTGGATATTGAACAATGCCCGATAAGCAATGATAAGCTGAACAAGTTGATAAAGGAATTGAGGGAGCATTTCTGCCTCGGATCCGGCATCCATGATTTGGATTCATTTGATGTGAGAAAAAACACAGGCACATTCAGGTATGCTGTCATCAGGACTCCGACGGATAATTCTTCAATATCATTTGTATTGAATGAGGATTCTTCAAAGACAGGTGATGCTATCGATAGGATTAAGCATTATGCAGAATCCTCTACAGCTGACAATATAATAATAACCTATGTGCCGAAACATACTGATTCTAGCATCTCAGAAGAGTTCTTTGCAGTAAAAGGCACTGATATGCTCTCTGAAGATTATCTTGACAAGACATTCTATTATTCTGTGCAAGGATTTTTCCAGAACAATACTACGATGGCTGAGAAAATGCATGAATATGTAAGATCATTGATCAATTCATCATCATCTGATGTCTCTGATCATTCTCTGCTGGACTTGTATGCTGGTGTCGGGACATTTGGGATAAACAACAGTTCATCCTTCAAAAAAGTATTTATCGTGGAATCTGACAAGCATTGCATAGAAGCTGCGAGGTTGAATATTGAGAAGAATGATATAAAGAATGCTGAAATAATTGAGCTGGATGCCATGCAATTGAAGAAAATAGAATTGTCAGAAAAGCTTTTTGTGATAACAGACCCTCCAAGATCAGGAATGCATCCTAAGACCATCGAGCAGCTAAGAAGATTGAAGCCGAAAACAATAATATACATATCATGCAATATAGCCCAGCTCGGAAAAGACTTGGAGAAATTCAAAGAATATCATATAAAAAATTCTGCAATGTTCGATTTGTTCCCTCAGACACCGCATGTAGAAGCGATCGTGCTTCTAGAGAGAAGATGATTCTGGATAAATTTTTGGATGCATAGATACAAATCGGTCGAGCAGTAGCTGCTGTGATAAATATTTTCGTTCACCCTCTGTGATCCATTTTATAGATCATGATATCTACGATGAGTTCTCTTCAGTTCTTTTGTTGCATCTTGCGATCCTTTCAGTTAGCTTTTGCATCTCTGAGCCTCGTGTCTCTGGATTCAGCAGTGCTTCCTGGTCGATGCCTCCTCTATGCCTGTAT
>Ga0182021_10003897_pt1 | contig 17490 bp, 13 predicted proteins | sample 612E3MmetaG_FD_120493 | JGI IMG/M metagenome (GOLD analysis project Ga0182021, IMG submission 120493) | Permafrost microbial communities from Stordalen Mire, Sweden - 612E3M metaG (Illumina Assembly) | ecosystem: Environmental > Terrestrial > Soil > Wetlands > Permafrost | place: Sweden... | reverse complement strand
GATATTAAACGGTGCCGTACTCTATAAAGATATTGGTTATGAAATGGGGCCGCTCACGCCTTATCTGCTGGCATTTATCGCCAAAATATTCGGTATCGGTATTTATACTTTTGTCGGCTGCGGCATTGTTCTGACTATCCTGATGGTTGTTTTGATATATAGGATCTCCCGCCTTTTTCTCAGCCGTTTGGCTTGCGTAGAAATAATCCTGATTTTTTTGATGTTGTTCGCGATAAGAGAACACAATTACAATGACATAGGCAATTTTATTTTACCTTATAGTTTTGCCGCGGTGATGTATGCCTTATTTACTGCCGCGGCGCTCTATTGCCTGCTTAAATTTATCCTTACCGATAAACATTTATATCTAAAAGTCTGGATTATTTTTGTAGCCCTCGGTTTTTTAGCCAGGCCGGTTATATCTTTCCCCACTTGGCTGGGTTTCGGAACGGCATTATTGATTTATGCCTGGCGCTATCAAAAATCCCGCCTGGGCAGATTCTTCATCACAGCTTTTTTGCCGCTTGCCGCAAGCGCTGTCGTCTACCTTGTATATTTTTCCGCTACCGGCGTTTTCAGTTATTTTAAAGAGATTGTTTGGGGGATGGCAAAGTTGTCTTATGTCTACCGAAGAACAATGGGCCTCTATGATTTGCGTGAATCATTGACGAGAATATTATTTTCTTTTATCTGGGAAGGCGGCACGGCTCTTTGTATCGCCGGTTTATCCGTTTGTCTTACGCGCAGATTTAATTTAGAGAAAAAAACAGTGTTATTATTTATTCCGGCGCTGGGCTGTATCATATTCTGCAACTTTATGTTTTACTTGTATACCGCCAATCCCAATTATTACCTTTACGCGTCTTTTCCTTTAGTTCTGGCCATCGGCCTTTATGTTTATTTCTGCCGCATGCGGGAGCGCCGGGCCGGGAAAAAAGATTTTGCTTTGTTTATTCTTTTTATGTTTTCTTTATTTATGAATACCCGTATTTTTTTGCGTACCTATTTTGACGGCATAGGCTATTGTCTGCTATTTTCTTCATTAATAGGCTATTTTATTTTTTCGCTTTATACGGCGCGTGTCATTTTTGCGCCGCTTTTATCCAATAAAAAGACCGTATTTTTTTATCGTATCATCATGATGTGTTTTTTATTTTGTATGCCGCTGATGCCGATTCTCTATTCCTGGGGGAGGTTTGCCCAAAAAAGTAGTTTACTGATAAACAAAACTAGCGGCGATAAAATCTATTTTCACCCCGGCTACGATACCGATATACTTTTCCGGCTTTTTTATTACATTGCGGGGCATACTACCCGCAAGGATACCTTAACGGTTGTGCCGGAAGGTATCGGGATAAATTATTTTTTACGCCGCGATAACCCTTTGCGTTATTACCATGTGAATCCCGGTTTTTTTGAAAATATCGGAGAAGATAGAATCGTCGAAGAGTTTTCTCAAAAAAAGCCCGATGTTATTGTGGTGGTGCAGAGGGGAACGCCGGAATATGGCAAGCGTTCCTTTGGCAAAGATTACGGCATGGGATTGGATAAGTGGATCAGGCAAAATTATACGCTGGAAAAAGTATTTGGCAGTTACCCTTTTGCTACTAAAAAGTTCGGGGCGGCGTTCTATCGAAAAACTTTACCGTCTCTGGAGAAAATAAAGCTTTTTTCAAGACGGAAAAGCGAGAGCCGGCGGGGCGAAATTAAAAATCGCCGGAGAAGTCTTTCGCAGTAAAAGGGGCGAGAAGTCTTTCCGATAAAAAACGATAAAACGGATCAGCTTTTAAATCTATATTTTACTAAAGTACATATTGCCCGCGCCCCGTCTTTCCAATTTATTTTTTTTCCTTCTTCTATTGTCCTCGGATTATAAGATATCGGTACTTCGTATATTTTTATGCCTTTTTTAAGGATTTTCGCGGTAACTTCCGGGCAAAATTCAAATCCTTTGCATTTAAGGCCGATATTTCTGATTACGTCAGCTCGGAAGACTTTATAGCAGGTGGGTTCGTCGGTAATATTAGAGGAGTAAAGAAGATTTGTGAGAAAAGAGAGGAGCTTCCCTCCGGCATAAAATAAAATACCCGATTGTTTTTTATTATCTTTATTTAAAATCCGGGAACCATAGACCACTGCGGTTTTGTTTTCTAAAATAGGTTTTATTAATTTTCCATAATCCCGGGGGTCATATTCTAAATCCGCGTCCTGGATGACGATGATATCTCCCGTCGCGCTGTTTAACCCGGTTCTTATCGCCGAGCCTTTACCTTTATTTCCCGTATGCAAAATCAATCGAATACCGTCAATATTTTTCAAAATTTCCGCCGAGCCGTCTTTACTGCCGTCATCGACGACGATAATATCTTTTTCCAGGGGTATTATTGCGTTCTTTACTTTTTCCAGCAGCGCGGCGATGGTTTTTTCTTCGTTGTATACGGGGATTATAATTGAGAGTTTTTTAAATTCCATTATTTTTTTGCTCCGCAAAAAAATAAACACCATCCGCTTCGCGGATGGGAATGCGATAGGATATTAAATACAATAATACTGAAGGGATTACCCAATTAAGGAAAAATTCTAAATCGTAAGGGTTTCAGCCCGTTGACCCGTCGGAAATGCCAGGCGTATTTTTATTTTACCGCAGAAAACCACCACCGTTAGGTGGTGGATGGATGCGGTAAAATAATCCCGCCGTATTTTGGCGGGATTATCCCGGTAAGCCACCGGCGTGAGCCGGTGGTAGTTCACTATTTTTTGCTTCCGGATTCAGGGCAACGGGTTGATTTATCTTGGTGCCGAATACCAGCCATCCGGTGTGTGACGGCATAGTTTGTTCCGGCCGGGTTTTGCCGCGGCGTACTAGAATCCTGCGCACCAGTATTTCCATGGTTTCGATGTTGATAAAACCGGTTTCTTCCATGGTAAATACGGTTCTCGTAAGCTGGTCGAAGGTAGGACATATCGCGCTTACGCGGCATCCGCCCTTAAGAGATTTATACGCGGCAGGGACTAAATCCCATTGGCTTCCGATATCGATCATGACAAAATCTACTTCTTTTTGGTCGAATTCCCCGGATATTTCCTGATTTTTTGCTTCCCAGCACTCGGTTAATCCATAGCGTTCGATGTTTTTACGGGCGTTTTCCATAAATTCAGGGTTGCGTTCATAGCTGTAAACTTTACCGGTCGGCCGGACAAAGTTTGCCAGAGCGGTAGTCAGGGCGCCGCTGCCCCCCCCGCATTCGATAACCCGCGCGCCGGGAAAAATGTTGGCCTTAACCAGGATCATTCCGATTTCTTTGGGATAAAGGATTTGGGTCATGCGTTTTATTTTCATGACCATATCATCGATGGTTGGTTTTAAGATGAAAAATTTATGGCCGAGGTTTGTTTCTACGTAGTCGCCGAAGTCTTTGCCGATTATATTCTGGATATCGATGTAACCAAAATCATTATGCAGCCTGCCCCCGGAAACTTTCAGGAGGTAATTCCGGCGTTCGTCTTTATAGAGTAATACGAGATCGTTTTGTTTAATCATAGCTTAACGAGGGGCAGCGCGAATTTTAAAAACGCGGATTAACGTTAATAAAATAATTAATAATCTTAACAGTTATTTAACAATGATACCATCTTAAAAAAATCTTGCAACAATATAAGGTTTGTAATATAGTTATTAACGCATATGAAGTATATTGTTATTGTTCCTGATGGCGCGGCGGATTATCCTATTGAGGAGTTAAAGGGCAAAACTCCTTTAGAGGTTGCCGATAAGCCGGCGATGAATTCCCTGGCGGCGGGAGGGATTCTGGGCCGGGTAAAGACTATCCCCCGGGGATTTGCGCCGGCAAGCGATGTGGCTAATCTTGCCCTGATGGGTTACGAGCCGCAAAAGTATTATACCGGCCGCGGGCCGCTGGAAGCGGCAAACCTGGGCGTGGATTTGTCCGAAAACGATATCGCTTTTCGTTGTAATCTTATCACGCAGTCTGAAGGGAAAATCCTTGATTATAGCGCCGGGCATATCAGCGACAGGGAAGCCAGGGTTTTAATTACCCATATCGCCAAAGCTTTGGGCACTGAGGATATTGAATTTTATCCGGGGACAAGCTACCGGCATTTGATGGTTTATCGAAAAACTGCCGATTGGGGGCTGGATAAGCTAAAATATTTTCCTCCCCATGATATTATGGGTAAAGAAATAAAAAAGCATTTACCCAAGGGTAAAAACAGCCAGCTGCTGAATGATTTAATGCTGCGCTCCCAGGCTCTTTTGAGTGACCATGAAATCAATAAGGTCAGGATTGATTTAGGCGAAAATCCCGCCAACATGATCTGGCTGTGGGGCTGCGGGATAAGGCCGGCCTTGCCATCCTTTAAAGAAAAATTCGGCCTCAACGGCGGCGTAATTTCCGCGGTCGACTTGATTAAAGGGATCGGCCGGTTGGTTAATTTAAAAGTTGCGGAGGTTAAAGGCGCAACCGGTTATTATGATACCAATTACGAAGGGAAAGCTAAGGCCGCTTTGAAGATTCTGGAAGATAATGATTTTGTGTTTATCCATATCGAGGCGACGGATGAAGCCGGGCATAATAAAGACTTATTGATGAAAATTGCCTGTATTGAGCGTATCGATAAGATGATTGTCGCCAAAATCGTTAAGGCGATGAAGGGCAGTGATTTCCGTATTTTAATTACGCCCGACCATCCTACGCCGGTGGCCAAAAGAACGCATACGGATGAGCCGGTGCCTTTTCTTATTTATGGTTCAGGGATCAAGCCGCAAAATTATTCCAATTATTGCGAGGCGCAGGCGATGGATTCCAAACTTTATTTCGGCAGCGGCCCGGAATTGCTTAAGTTTTTTTTGACGGTAAAAGGTTAATAAAAATTACGGTTACCAACAGTTACTACTGGTTACTAAAAGTTACTAACGGTTGCGAGTGGTTACTATTGGTTATTTTGTAACCCGTTGTAACCATTGGTAACTATTTGTAACTAATAGCAACCGTTTAATCATGGAGGGATAGTTTGTGGCTGGTCAGTTGATTGTTCAAAAATATGGCGGTTCTTCCGTGGCCAATACCGCGTGTATCGAAAATGTGGCCGCGAGAATTATTAAATATGTCGGGAAAGGCAATAAAGTTGCCGTAGTCGTTTCGGCGATGGGGGATACGACCGATGATTTAATCGCCATGGCGAAGAAAATAAATCCTAATCCTTCCGAGCGGGAAATGGATATGCTGATGTCTACGGGCGAGCAGATTTCTACCGCCCTCTTGGCGATGGCAATACATAAAAAAGGCTGCGAGGCGATATCCTTTACCGGCCCGCAAGTAGGGATAATCACGGATACGTCCCATACGAAGGCGAAAATTTTAAAGATAAAAACAAACCGGCTTAAGAAAGAACTCGATAACGGTAAAATTGTCATTGTGGCCGGTTTCCAGGGTATAAGCACCAATGATGAGATTACAACACTCGGCCGCGGCGGGTCGGATTTAAGCGCCGTGGCGTTAGCCGCTTCTCTGGGCGCCGCGATATGCGAGATTTATACCGATGTTGAAGGCATCTTTACCGCCGACCCCAGGGTTGTAGCTGACGCGCGCAAAATAGATTATTTGACTTTTGATGAGATGCTTGAGCTCGCCGCGCGCGGGGCCAAGATGCATACTCGGGCGGTGGAAGTAGCAAAAAAATTTAATATTCCTTTGCATATACGGTCGGCTTTCAGCGATAAGGAGGGGACGATAGTCATGGATAAAGGTGAGCGTATTGAGGAAGCGGTAGTCAGGGGGGCGGCGCTTACGGAGAAGGAAGCCAAAATTACCCTTTGTAATGTTCCGGATGAACCGGGCATCGCCGCGCGCGTGTTTACGGAACTTGCCGGGAGCAATATTAACGTAGATATGATCGTGCAAAACGTCAGCCATAAGAACAGTACCGATTTATCTTTTACCGTTTTAAAAGATGATCTTAGCCGGGCTTTAAAGATTTCCCGTAAACTGGCCGGCCGTATCGGGATAAAAGAAGTTTTAGCCGATGAGAATATCGCCAGAGTTTCCATCGTGGGCGTGGGTATGAAATCGCACCATGGCGTTGCTGCGAAATGCTTTTCGGCTCTGGCAAAAAATAAAATCAATATCGAGATGATCTCTACTTCGGAGATAAGCATTTCCTGTGTGGTAAAGAAAGAGCTGGGGAAGGCGGCCTTAGCGGCGTTGCATAAAGAATTCGAGTTGCAGAAAAAATAATGAGACTTCGCCGAGTCCAAGCCGAAGAGCGCCGGACGAGGCGGTAGTCGAATTACCCAGCACTAATTTTGTACGCAAAATTAGTGCTGGGTAATGTGCTTGAGACTTCGCCGATAATCCTGCCTATTGGCAGGCAGGGAAATTTGCCCGGTACTCCGGGTTTAGTTGAACAATGAAACTTATTCTGCTGAAAGCAGGATTTAGTTGAATTGTCCCGTAGGGGATTATCAAGCCCGGGGGGCGGAGGATGAGGCTTCACTTGTAGTTATAGCTTTTATTTTTTGTTTCACAAAAAATAAAAAGGGGGAATTTATGGATAATTCTTCAGGAAAAAGGATATATTACTGGATGCCTTTGCAGTATGAAAGGGCGCTTGACACCGGGGAATTCGATATCCCCGTGGTAATGCCCGGCCGCGACATCAAGCGCGACGGCGTAAGTTTCTACTCTAATGAAAAAATGGCCCTGAATTCTAAACTGCGCATGGCCATTTCTTTATCGGAAAGCGAAACGATTTCTTTTCTCGCCCGCGTCATAAAAATCGAAATGTCCGACGAACCGGGGATGGATTATGTGATTGGCGTGGTAATTTGTGAAATCAAACCCGGGGATAAAGAAAAAATAGAGGTATTTTTACGGCAAATTGATATTGACCATGTTTTAGGCAATATCGCTTTAGACGGGGTGGTGGATATTAATTTTATCGCCGGTTTCCCGCCGGTGATAAAAAAAATCGGCAGCCTCGTCCAGGAACATAGCGAGGCTTTGGGCGAATATATTTTGAAGTGTTTGCTTTTCAGCATTTTAGATAAGGAGCGGTATAAAAAATTTATCGCCGAAAAAGAGCTAAATTTTGTTTATACCCACAGCGAAAAAGCCAGATTCCGCGTTAATCTGCATATGCAGCGTGGCAGGGTTGAGGCGACGTTCCGGCTTATTCCGCCTAACGTTAAAAGCCCCTGCGAGTTGGGTTTGCCGCCGGTGGTGGAAAAACTTCTGGAGAACAAGAAAGGCCTGATTCTGGTCGCCGGCAGGACCGGTTCTGGTAAGACGACTACAATCGCTTCGATGGTAGATTTCTTGAACCATACCCGGGGCGGTATTATTGTTACCATCGAAGACCCCGTGGAATATATTCATACCAACAATAAGTGTATCATAAAACAGCGCGAGGTGGGCCGGGATACCCTTTCTTTTTCTGCCGCGGCAAAAAACGCGCTCCGGCAGAATCCCGATGTCCTGGTGATTGGCGAAATCCTTGATACGGAAACCATGGATGTGGCGATAACCGCTTCCGAAACGGGAGCGTTGGTGCTGGCGACGATTCACGCCGCCAACGCGTCGCAGGTTTTGGATCGGGCGACATCGTTTTTCTCTCCCGATATACAAAAAAATATACTTTCGCGGTTATCGTTGGTTTTGCGCGGCGTGATCACGCAGATGCTGGTACCGCGCAGTGATAGCGAAGGCCTTGTCCTGACCGCAGAGGTGCTCATCGCCAACGATGCCGTAAAAAAACTTGTGCGTACCGGCGATTGGAAATCAATCCCGACTTTTATCCAAACCGGAAAAAGCATCGGCATGCAGACGATGCACGATTCCCTGGAACATTTTTATCAGCAGGGAATGATCAGCGCCGAATATTTGCTGGAAGAAGTGAAATCCTAAACCAGAAAAATGCCAATGACATTTTTCCGGTTAATAAAAAACTATTTTCAGCCGAATTCAGGAGGGTTACGTGAAGAAAATATTTATTTATGATACAACGCTACGCGATGGCTCGCAAACCGAAGGTATCTCTTATTCCTTAAAGGATAAAATAAATATCGCTAAAAAGCTCGATGAATTCGGTATTGATTTTATTGAAGGCGGCTGGCCTTATTCCAATCCCAAAGACAAGGATTTCTTCGATTATTTTAAAAAGCATCCTTTAAGAAGAAGTAAATTGGTTCCTTTTGGTTCGACCGCGCATCCGGCTAATCCGGCGCATCGGGATAAAAATCTCATCGCCTTGGTTGGCGCCGGAACGGAATATGCGACGATTTTCGGCAAGAGCTGGGACCTTCAGGTAAAAGATGTTTTGCGCATCAGCCTGGAGGATAATCTGCGGCTTATTGCCGACAGTATCGGATTTTTGCGTAAAAAAAACCGGAAGGTTTTTTTTGACGCGGAGCATTTTTTTACCGGTTATCAGAGGAATTGCCGATACGCCGTTCAGACAATCGAAACTGCCGCGCGAGCCGGCGCGACAATCGTTTTTTGCGATACCAACGGTGGTACGCTGCCCTGGGAAATAAAAGATATCGTAAACCGTGTGCGGCGGGAGACGGGAATAGAAAATTTCGGCTTGCATTGCCATAACGATTCCGGTATGGCCACGGCCAACTCGCTTATTGCCGTAGCCGACGGTTGCAACCATATCCAGGGTACGTTTAACGGTTACGGCGAACGCTGTGGGAACGCCGACCTGGTATCGATAGTAAGTATTCTTAAATTAAAGATGGGCTATGATTTATCCTGCGATAAGAAATTAAACCAACTTACCGAATTTTCGCATTATGTGAGCGAAGTAAGCAATGTCGCGCATGCCGATAACCATCCTTTTGTCGGCCGGAGCGCTTTTGCCCACAAGGGCGGCGTGCATATTGACGCAATGCTTAAAAATCATCTGGCTTATGAGCATGTCAGCCCGGAGTTAATCGGCAATAAACGCCGCTATATCGTTTCGGAGCTGGCCGGCAAATCTTCGATTGTGATTAAAGCTAAAGAACTTGAGTATGAGCTGGACAAAAAAAGCGAACGCGCCAAAAAACTACATAAATTGATTCAAGAATTAGAGAGCCAGGGTTATCAGTTCGAAGCCGCCGAAGCCAGTTTTAAACTTTTGCTCGAACGCGAGTTCAGAAAATACAAGAAATTTTTCGACCTTTTAGGTTTTCGGGTTATCATCGAGAAAAGAGATGACGGGAGGCTTATTTCCGAGGCGACGATAAAGATAAGGGTCAAGGGGGTTTTGCATCATACGGCGGCCGAGGGCGACGGCCCGGTTAATGCTTTGGACAATGCTCTTCGCAAAGCTTTACGGAATTTCTATCCAGCTTTGGCGAAAATGAAGCTGGTTGATTTTAAGGTAAGAGTTCTGGACGCGCAAATCGGCACCGCCGCGAAAGTGCGCGTGTTGATCGAATCGCAGGATGAAAAAGAAAGCTGGTCAACCGTAGGTGTTTCCGAGAATATCATCGAGGCTTCTTATAATGCCCTTGTGGATTCCATCGAATATAAACTTCTTAAGGATAAGCCCCGTTAGAGGACTTCCTTGTCTGGTGGGAAAAATCCTGATTATCATCTAAGGCGCCCCGGACATTTTTACTTTGGCTTGACAGCCCCGGACATTAACATTGTTTTTCCAATGGTAAGTGGTATAATTCCTAATATTTGAACGATTTTAAGCTAAATACGCCCTGGATATTAAAACTAAATTTTGGGCGTATTGAGCGATAAAAAAATTCGGAACGAATTTTTTATGAAAGGCGCAAAAATACTTATCGAAAGTCTGTTAAAGGAAAATGTTGAGGTTATTTTCGGTTACCCCGGCGGCGCGGTTTTACCGCTTTTTGACGCGTTGTACGACGCGCCGCTAAAGTTTATTTTGACCAGGCATGAGCAGGCCGCGGCGCATGCCGCCGACGGATTCGCCCGCTCCAGCGGTAAGGTCGGCGTCTGCCTTGCTACCAGCGGTCCCGGCGCGACTAATCTGGTTACCGGTATCGCTACTGCCCATATGGATTCCATTCCGATGGTGGCGATAACCGGCCAGGTTAAAACTTCATTAATAGGTAACGACGCCTTTCAGGAAGCCGACGTTATCGGCGTGACCCGGTCTATTTCTAAACATAACTATCTGGTGAAAGATATTAATGATCTGGCGCGGGTCGTTAAAGAAGCTTTTTATATCGCCAGGACCGGCCGGCCCGGGCCGGTAGTCATCGACTTTCCGGTGGATATACAAATGCAGGAAGCGGATTTTAATTATCCGCCGGACGTTAGTATACGCAGTTATAAACCTACTTATTTTGGCCATCCCGGCCAGATCAAGAAGGCTTTGCAGCTAATCTACCGTTCCCGTAAGCCGGTGATTATCAGCGGCGGCGGCGTGATTCTGGCTCAGGCGAGCCCGTCGCTTTTGAAATTAGCGGAGAAAATTCACGCTCCCGTAACATCAACGCTTATGGGGTTAGGCGGGTTTCCCGGGACGCATGAGCTGGCTTTGGGTATGCCGGGGATGCATGGCACAGTTTACGCCAATATGGCGATTACCGAGTGCGATCTTTTGATTTCCGTGGGCTGCCGGTTTGATGACCGGGTTACCGGAAAAGTCAGCGCCTTCGCGCCGGAAGCAAAAATAATCCATATTGATATTGACCCGACTTCGATCAGCAAAAACGTCAGAGTTGATGTTCCGATCGTCGGCGACGCGAAAAATATTATCGGCCAGCTTCTGGAAGAGCTCAATACTTCAAAGCTTCCCGACACGGCCGGCTGGAATGAAAAAATCAAAGAGTGGAAAAAGAAATACCCTTTAGTCTATAAGAAAACCGGCCGGCGGATCAAGCCGCAATATGTTTTGGAAGAGTTATACAAGCAAACAAAAGGAAAGGCGATTATCGTCACCGAGGTCGGTCAGAATCAGATGTGGGCGTCGCAGTTTTATAAATACGATTACCCTAGGCAGTTTATTTCCAGCGGCGGCTTAGGTACAATGGGGTATGGTTTTCCGGCGGCAATCGGCGCTAAAATTGCCAATCCCGAAAAAACTGTTGTTGATATCGCCGGCGACGGTTCGATACAAATGAATATCCAGGAACTGGCGACTGTTGCCGCCTATGATATCGGGGTTAAGATAATTATTCTCGATAACGGATATCTGGGGATGGTCCGGCAGTGGCAGGAATTGTTTTACAACCATCGATATTCCGGCACGACGCTTAAAAACCCCGATTTTGTGAAAGTCGCGGCCGGTTACGGCGTTAAAGGCAAAAGGGTGGATAAAGAAAAAGATGTTAAAAGCGCGATAAAAGAGATTATTTCTTATAAGGGGCCGGTGCTGGCCGATTTTTTAATCGAGCCGGAAGAAAACGTTTTCCCCATGGTGCCGGCGGGAGAAGCGATTAACCGAATGATCGGGGGAATGGCGTAAAACGCATCTAATCTGTGGCCATCAGTGTAGCGAGCGGAGCGAGCAATGAAACATATAATCCAGGTATTAGTCGAAAACAAATTCGGGATATTGGCGCGGGTGGCTTCTTTGTTCAGCGCGCGCGGTTATAACATTGATTCGCTTAATGTCGGCGAAACGCAAGACGCGACTATTTCGGCGATGACGATAGTCGTGGACGCTCCGGATGAAAGAATTCTGGAGCAGATTAAGAAACAGCTTAACAAATTGATTGATGTTATTGAGGTGGTGGATTTTACCCGCCGGGAACATATCGAGCGGGAGCTGATTTTTGTGAAAATTTCGCGGGAAGCAAAGGAGGAAGGCGTAATCTCAAAGTTGATTAAAGACAATAAACTATCGGTTGTCGCCAATGGCGGCAGCGACTGTATTTTGCTGGCTTGTGTCGACCGGCAAAGCGAAGAAGAAATATTGCGGGAGCTTAAAAAGATAGGGATTAAAGAATTAGTCAGGACGGGGAAGGCGGCGATAAGAAAGTAGGGACAGGCCTAAGGCCTGTCCGTTACTTAATAATTTATTGTTTTGATTAATTGTAACAATTGTGCGTGTATGGTCAGGTGTAATTATACGTATTTGGCATAACGGACAAGGCTTAGCCTTGTCCCTACATAATTTGTTGGTGGCTAGTTAAAAAGGAGGGTATCATGGCGCAGGTTTATTATGACAAGGACGCGGATTTAAATGTTATAAAAGATAAAACTATCGCCGTCATCGGCTACGGCATACAAGGCCGGGGCCAGGCGTTATGTTTACGCGATTCCGGGTGCAAAGTAATTGTTTCGGAATTAGAGGGAACGCCTAATTTCGAACAGGCGAAAAAGGATGGATTTAGCCCGGTGCCGGTAGCTACCGCGGCCAAAGAAGCCGATATTATCCAAATTCTCACCCAGGACCACGTCCAGGCTAAAGTTTATAAAGAGAGTATAAAAAAATATTTAAAGAAAGGAAAAGCTTTATGTTTTTCTCACGGCTTTAACATCCGATTTAAGCAGATAAAGCCGGCTAAGGATGTCGACGTGTTTATGGTTGCGCCTAAGGGTCCGGGAGCGTTGGTGCGCCGGATGTTTGAGGAGGGTAAGGGCGTGCCTTGTTTGATCGCGGTTCATCAGGACGCTACGGGTAATGCCAAAAAAATAGCGCTTGCTTACGCTAAAGCCATCGGCGGTACGCGCATGGGCGTGATCGAGACGACATTCAGCGAGGAGACCGAAACCGACCTTTTCGGCGAGCAGGTAGTGCTTTGCGGCGGAGTGAGCGAATTGATCAAGGCCGGATTCGATACGCTTTTAGAAGCCGGGTATCAGCCGGAGATCGCCTATTTTGAAGTTTTACATGAATTAAAGCTGATTACGGATTTGATTCAGGAAACCGGCATCAGCGGGATGCGCCGCCGGGTTTCCAACACCGCTTGCTACGGAGATTTAACCAGAGGGCCGATGGTTATTGATTCAAAAGTCCGCAAGCAGATGAAAAAAATCTTAAAACAAATACAATCGGGAAAATTTGCCAGAGAATGGATTAAAGAAAACAAAATCGGCCGGCCTAATTTCAACAGGCTTTTGGCTGAAGGCGATAGCCATAAGATTGAAGAAGTCGGCAAGCATCTACGCGAAATGATGCCGTGGATGAAGAAGCAATAGCCGTAAACAATTGCAATATATTTTAAATTGCAAATTTATTATTTTAAAAGTAACATTTTTAATAAACCGCTCGTTTTCACAATTTAAAATGCTCAATGATAATTTTAAAATTTAAAATAAAGAGAAAGGGGTTTACGCTTATCGAGTTGGTCATTGTTTTGGTAATCGTGGGAGTTCTCGCTACGATTGCCGCGCCGTCTTTTTTCCCTTTAATCGAGAAAGGGAAGAATAAAGAGGCGATTGCCTTGGTGAATTCTCTTCGCGCCGGGGAGCAGATGTACCGGCTAAAGTCCAATAGCAATAGTTTTATTAATTGCGGAGACCTCGTGACATGCGGCAATCTTTTAGGCCTGGCCTTAACAAGTTCCGAATGGACGTGCGCGGTAAATTCGGCGGGAGTTGTATTCACCGCTTCCTGTACTCGGGCCGGTTCCGCTGTCAGGGTATGGTCGGCTAACTGTGGCAATAGTACTTATCCTGCTTGCGTCGGAACCTATTGCAATTAATCTAATTCCTTGGAGCCGGAATTATGCTCCAAGGAATTAGATATTTGAAAACCTATGGAAAAACTGATAATTTTCGACACAACTTTGCGCGACGGCGAGCAGGCACCCGGCGCCAGCTTAACCAGCAAACAGAAGCTGGAGATAGCCTGTCAGCTGGAGCGACTGGGCGTTGACGTTATTGAGGCGGGGTTTCCCATCGCCAGCCCCGATGATTTTAAAGCCGTGGCGGATATCGCCGCGATTATTAAAAAATCCGAAGTTTGCGGTTTGGCCAGGTGCCTGCCGCAGGATATCGAAGCGGCCTGCCAGGCGGTTAAAAATGCCCGGCAGCCGAGGGTGCACTTATTTTTAGCAACCTCGAAGATTCATCTTAAATATAAATTTAAAAAAGCCGAGGACGAAATCGAAGAAATCGCCAAAAGCGCCTTGCGCGCTGCCCGGAAGAAATGCGGCAATATCGAATTTTCTCCCGAAGACGCCACGCGCACCGAACGGGATTTTCTTTTCCGCATGGTGGAAACGGCGATTAAGGAAGGAGCGCGGACGATTAATATTCCCGATACGGTCGGTTATTCATATCCGCAGGAGATGTATTCGATCATCGAGGGTATTTTTAATAACGTGCCCAATATTAATAAAGCGGTTATTGCCGTGCATTGCCATAACGACCTGGGACTGGCCGTGGCTAATTCGTTATCCGCGGTTTTAGCCGGGGCCCGGCAGGTTCATTGCACGATTAACGGCATCGGGGAGAGAGCCGGCAACGCTTCTCTGGAAGAAACCGTGATGGCGGTGAAAACCCGGCGCGATGTATTCAAGGATGTTTACACTCAAATAAATACCAGAGAGATATTCCGCACTTCGAAAATGGTAAGCGTTCTTACCGGTTTTGTCGTGCCGCCCAATAAAGCAATCGTAGGAAAAAACGCTTTCAGCCATGAATCCGGCATTCATCAGGATGCCGTTTTAAAAAAGAGAGAAACTTACGAAATTATGAATCCCCGGGACGTAGGCGCCGGCGAAAGCGTGATTGTGCTGGGTAAGCATTCCGGCCGGCATGCCCTGGCTAATCGCCTTAAAGAATTGGGGCTGAAACTTGACGAGAAAAAATTAGCGACAGTTTTTACCCGTTTCAAGATACTGGCCGATAAAAAGAAAGATATTTTTGACGATGACATTATTGCTTTAGCAGAAGAAGAAACAAAAGAGAGCAAAAAAATTTATGAGCTTGTTTCTATCCGGGTTATCACCGGAACGGATATAATCCCGCAGGCAACGGTGGAGATCAAGCGCAAGAAAAAAAGCATGCGCGCGCAATCCCACGGCGATGGCCCGGTCGACGCCTGCTATAAAGCCATAGATAAAATCACGCAAATAAAAACGAAGTTGGTTAATTATAAGCTTGACGCGGTGACTAAAGGAAAAGACGCTCAGGGGATGGCCAGTGTGGAGATTAACGTTAAAGGCAAGACGATTATCGGCCGGGGCGCCAGCACGGATATTTTAGAAGCCTCCGCGAAAGCGTATCTGGACGCCGTCAACAAGGCGGCAAAATAATCGGTTAGGGTAAGGGTAACGATGCCGGTATTGTAAAAGGTTATGGTTAAAGGCTATGAAGCCAGTTTGGGCTAAGGCAAGGGTTAAGGCTGATGCGAATTAATAAAGCCATAACCTTAGCCATAACCTATACAGGCTTCCTTACCATTACCCTTACCGTTTTTTAACCCATACCGGCTTCCTGACCCTAGCCTTTACCAGGATTTTAATATGGGCGCTACGCAAATCTACGGATTAATCGGGTATCCCGTCAAGCATAGTTTTTCCGCCGCGATGCATAATGCCGCCTTTGAAGAGCTGGATATCAACGCGAGGTATGTGCTGTTGGAAATTAAGCCCGAGGAGCTGAATGATTTTTTAGTAAATAAACTCTTTAAGGATACAACCATCAAGGATATCAACGGCCGGGCTGTTCCTACCGGCCATATTATGGGGTTTAACGTAACGATACCTCATAAATTGCGCGCCAAAGAAATATTACAAAAGCAGTGGCCGGTAAGCAGTTCCGATTATTTTCAATCGCCCGCGGGTTATTTTATTGATGTCTCGGGAGCGGTGAATACGGTGACCAGGGCGGAAAAGGGGCTGCGTTACGATAATACCGATGTTGTGGGTTTCCTGAAATCCCTCGAAGAAGATTTGCGTTACGATAGTACTAATAAAAAAATTTTTTTAATCGGATGCGGCGGAGCAGGCCGGGCGATTATCGCCGGGCTCAGCGCTCTCCCTACGCGTAAAGCCGGCGCCGGTTTTGAAGTAAAGCAAGTCAGCAAGATTTATATTTACGACAACAATCCGGATGCCGCCGGCGCCGCGATGCAGTATTTCTCCAGTTTTAAAACTTTGACGGGGAAACTGGAATTTGTTTTTGTCAATAAAATTCCCGAAACGATCGCGCAGTGTGATTTATTGATTAACGCTTCGCCGATAGGTATGGAAAACGATTCCGGCAGTATTATCAGGAAAGAGTGGCTGCACAAAAATCTTAACGTTTACGATGTGGTTTATAATCGGGAAACAAAACTGGTTAACGACGCGCGCTCTTCAGGATTGCTTTGTTGCGGCGGGTTGGGGATGCTTTTATACCAGGGCGTAGAGTCTTTTCAAATATGGACGGGGCAAACCGCGCCGGTTGCGATTATGAGAGAAGCGTTGAAAAAAGCCTTGGAAGAAACCAAGCCGCATTGAAATTAATTAAACAATGATGATTGAAAAAATATTTTCTTTTATTTTTGGCGCTGTCATCGGGAGCTTTCTTAATGTTTGCATTTGGCGTCTCCCCAAAGATTTATCGATTGTAAAACCCTTTTCGTTTTGTCCTAAATGCAATACGCCGATCAAATGGTACGATAATGTGCCGATATTAAGTTTTATTATTCTGGGCGGGAAGTGCCGTTCCTGTAAAGAAAAAATATCGAAACGCTACCCGGTTGTCGAGGCGATCACCGCGGTAATGTTTTTACTGCTTTACGCAAAGTTGGGCCTCGGCGCCGATTTTTTCAAATACATCTTTTTCTTCTCCCTGCTTATTTTGGTTTCTTTTATCGATATCGATTATCACGCGATACCGGTTTATTTATGTTTTATCGGTATCGCGGCAGGTTTGACAATCAGCGCGGTAGATACCTTAAATTATTTACGGATGGGTTTTTTTGATTGGAAGGGGATACCTTTCGTGAAGGCGCTGTGGGCGCTTATTTTCGGTTTCGGTTTTTCCTATATGTTTAAATTTTTCGGTGATATTTTTGTCGGCCTTTATTTAGCCTTGAGGAAGAAAGAATCGATTGAGGGCGAAACGGAAGCCCTTGGCTTAGGCGACGTTGATTTTATGGGGATGGCGGGAATTTTTTTAGGTATTAAATTATGCGTATTAACTTTTTTTCTAGCGCCGTTTTTCGCTCTGGTTTACGCGGTTTTCGCCATTATTTTTAAAAAATCCCATCTGTTGCCGTACTTACCTTATTTATCGTTAGGGGCGCTGGCGGCATTCTTCTGGGGGGATAAGATTTTACGCTTAGTGATCATGCAATAATTGTTTTATAGATAGTGTCAAAAGTTTTATGAAAAACGAAAAAACCCATTTTTACCACCAAGGCACCAAGGGCACGAAGTTGATAAAGAAAGGACAAACAAAATAGTTTTTACCACAAAAAGATATAATCTTTAAATCTTTTTTAGTGCCTTCGTTCCTTTTTGGGAAGGCTTCACATTGCTTTTGCGGTTAAAATCTTTAGGGTTTTATTACTAAGACTTGAGTTTTTCAAGCCGTAGGCGCAGAAAAACGATTAGTCGCAGTT
>Ga0182021_10003896_pt1 | contig 17493 bp, 8 predicted proteins | sample 612E3MmetaG_FD_120493 | JGI IMG/M metagenome (GOLD analysis project Ga0182021, IMG submission 120493) | Permafrost microbial communities from Stordalen Mire, Sweden - 612E3M metaG (Illumina Assembly) | ecosystem: Environmental > Terrestrial > Soil > Wetlands > Permafrost | place: Sweden... | reverse complement strand
TTTCACAGGTCACGCCGCTTCAATCCGAAAGAAAACACATGGATGGGTTATGAGAGAAAACGGGGGAAACTAGCCGATCTGAACATGTTTCTGCGTGGCAGGATACAGGGTCCATTGGGCAATCTCTTTTCGCTGGTTGCCGGCGACACGACAGTATTAAGAAACGTTAAATATGTAATCACTCTTGATACCGACACTATGCTTCCCCGTGACGCGGCATGGCAATTTGTAGGAACCATGGCGCATCCTCTTAATCACGCGCGATATGATGAAAAAAAGAAACGCGTTTGCGAAGGATACGGCGTATTACAGCCACGGGTTTCCGTTTCTCTCCCCAATATCAGCCGTTCGCTTTATTCACTGATGTATGGAAGCAGTTCCGGAATTGATCCATACACAAGAGCGGTTTCCGATGTTTATCAGGATATATTCGGCGAAGGTTCTTTTATCGGCAAGGGCATCTATGACATTGACGCGTTTGAGGCCGCACTTAAAGAACACTTACCCGAAAACCATATCCTCAGTCATGACCTTCTTGAAGGATGTTACGCCCGTTCAGGATTGATAAGTGATGTTCAGTTATACGAAGATTATCCACCCGACTATAAAGCTGACGTAGCCAGAAGACATCGCTGGATTCGCGGAGACTGGCAGATCGCGTGGTGGGTTAGGTCGCGAGTCCCCTCTCCCGACGGAAAAACATGGAAGAATCCACTTTCAATGCTTTCCCAGTGGAAGATATTCGATAATCTGCGCAGAAGCCTGACACCAGCAGCTTTAATTCTTATGCTTATTTCGGGCTGGACATTTTTGCCTTCGGCCTGGTTCTGGACATTTACCATGCTGGTAATCACAAGTCTTCCCGTGTTAACTATATCCTTACAGAACATTTTTCAAAAAGAGCGCAACGTAATTTTGTCTCATCACTTGACTTCGGTAGTTCAAAAAACCGGTAATAATTTCCTACAGGTTTTATTCACACTCGTTTGCCTTCCCTATGAAGCCTATTTCAATATTGATGCGGTATTGCGCACTATTTGGCGAATGATGATATCTCACAAACGCCTTCTAGAATGGAATCCGTCGGAAAATGTAAAAAACAATCTGAGTAATGATATTGCCGGTTACTTTAGAACAATGTGGTTCGCTCCGATTTTTGCCGCCGCTTCATCAATCGCCATATTCTTTTCCAAGCCATCAAATTTAATGTTAGCGGCGCCCTTTCTTCTTATCTGGCTTATTTCTCCATTCATCGCCTGGTGGGTCAGCAGACCTTCACGGCGCCGCGAAGCAAAACTGTCCTTAACTCAGATTAGTTTCCTGAGAAAAACAGCCCGCAAAACATGGGCATTTTTTGAATATTTTGTCGGTCCCGACGATAACTGGCTGCCGCCGGATAACTATCAGGAACAACCTGTAGATATAGTCGCTCATCGTACATCGCCGACCAACATTGGCCTGTCGCTTCTAGCTAACCTTTCCGCCTGCGATTTCGGCTATATAACAACTCTAAAGTTTATAGAACGAACTTCCAATACTTTGCGCACAATGGCGTCGCTGGAACGGTATAAGGGTCATTTTTATAACTGGTATGAAACCCAATCGCTGGACCCGCTATTGCCCCTGTATGTTTCATCTGTGGACAGCGGAAATCTCACCGGCTACTTGTTCATTTTAAGGTCGGGATTACTTTCCACACCCGACAAGAAAATTATAGAGTCGCAAATATTTGCCGGACTAAGAGATACTCTGGAAATCCTGGCCGAGACTGCTGGAAAATCAGCGCCGAGTGAACTGGCCCAACTCAGAAAGAATCTGACGGAAATGATTTCTTTTCCGCCGGTTACTCTTATGGAATTGAAGAACTGTCTCGAAAAAATTGCGGCGGCGGCGGCAGAAATTGAAGAGAAAATTACTCCCTCTGAAAGCTCAAATAAATACTGGGCAAAAGCTTTTGCCGATCAATCAATGGCAGCACTTGATGAATTGTTGTTTTTTACTCCATGGATATTTGACCCGCAAATTCTCGACGTAATCAATGAATTACCTAAGCTAAATGATATAATGACCTTGAAAACCATGGCATGTTTTTATGAAGAATTTCAATCATACACTGAAAAGATAGAAAGGCCATTGTTGACCGTCTCCCAACTTACACAAATTGATGAACTTAAAAATCTTGTTTTGGAAGGCGTCAAACGCGCAAACAATATCATCGAAGATATTGAAACTCTGGCCCGGCAATGCGAAGAATTTACCAATATTGAATACGACTTTCTTTTCGATAAAGCGTGTAATCTTCTTTCCATCGGTTACAACGTCAGCAACTGGCGGCTGGACACGAGCTTCTATGATTTGCTGGCGGCGGAAGCGAGATTCAGCAATTTCGTGGGAATTGCGCAGGGGAAATTGCCTCAGGAAAGCTGGTTCGCTCTGGGAAGACTCCTTACCAACGCGGGGGGAAAACCAGTACTCGTTTCCTGGAGCGGTTCCATGTTCGAATACCTGATGCCTCTTCTCGTTATGCCGACATATGAAGATTCCCTGCTTGACCAGACCTACAAAGCGGCGGTAGCCACACAAATCGAATACGGCAAAAAGCGCTCGGTTCCCTGGGGCATTTCAGAATCGGGATACTATGCCTTTGACAGTCATCTCAATTATCAGTATCGCGCCTTCGGCGTGCCCGGCCTTGGGCTAAAAAGAGGTCTGACGGAGGATTTGGTTGTGGCTCCTTACGCTTCGTGTCTGGCTTTGATGGTGGAGCCGGAAAAAGCGTGTCTCAATCTGGAAAAAATGGCCGCTAGGGAATTTGAAGGACGTTTCGGTTTCTATGAAGCGATCGACTATACGCCGTCGCGTCTTACACGCGGCCAGACAAACGCTGTAATCCGCTCCTATATGGCGCATCACCAGGGCATGAGTCTGCTCGCGCTTGCCTATCTGCTGCTGGATCAACCGATGCAAAAGCTATTTGAGGCGGAACCATTATTCCAATCCACATTGCTATTGCTTCAAGAGATGGTTCCCAAAAATATCGCTTTTTACGCTTCGACTACCGAGCTCGTCAGTTCACAAAAAGAATCGGATGTCGTGGAAACTCCGGTGCGCGTTTTCAACACTCCGGATACAACAATTCCGGAGATACAACTTCTTTCCAACGGCAGATACCATATAATGCTGACCAATGCCGGCGGAGGTTACAGCCGCTGGAAGAATATTGCCGTGACCCGTTTTCGTGAAGACGTCACCTGCGACAACTCCGGAATTTTTTGCTATCTAACTGATGTAAAAACAGGCGAATTCTGGTCAACCACCTATCAGCCGACTCTCAAACAGCCTCGAAATTACGAAGCCATCTTCTCGGACGGACGCGTCGAATTCCGTCGCCGTGATCATGATTTCGACGCCCATACGCAGATTGTAGTCTCTCCGGAAGACGATATCGAACTTCGCCGCCTCACCGTAACAAATCAATCGCGGTCTCGAAGAACAATCGACGTAACCAGTTACGCGGAAGTAGTCATCACGCAGCAAGCCGTGGATAATATTCATCCCGCTTTTTCCAATCTTTTCGTCCAGACAGAAATCATCGAACAGCGCCGGGCGATTCTGTGCAACCGCCGTCCACGTTCGGAAGGAGAGAAGAATCCCTGGATGCTACACCTGATGGCCGTGCATGGAACGAAGATCGAACAGATTTCCTATGAGACGGACAGATCCCGTTTTATCGGCCGCGGCAACACTTTGTGTGATCCACAGGCGATGTGCTCGCCGGATGACCTTTTTGGAACCATGTCGGACAGCCAGGGCTCTGTGCTCGATCCGATTGTCGCTATCAGGTCGCGGATAACTCTTGAACCTGAACAGTCGGCAATAATCGACATGGTTTTCGGCATCGGCAATACGAGAGAAGAAGCCATGATTCTGGTTGATAAATATCAGGACAGGCGAATTGCTGACCGTGTTTTTGAAATGGCCTGGACACAAAGTCAGGTGCTCCTGAGGCAGATAAACGCCACAGAAACCGACGCCCAGATCTACTCCCATATAGCCAGCTCGCTCATTTATCCCAATGATTCAATGCGCGCCGGCGCCAATATCATAGAAGAAAACCGCCGGGGGCAATCCGGCCTCTGGGGCTACTCTATATCCGGCGATTTACCGATTGTGCTCTTAAGGATGTCCGATCAATCCCATATGGAACTGGCGCGTCAACTCATCCAGGCTCACACGTACTGGCGGCTGAAAGGACTCACTGTTGATCTTGTAATATGGAATGAAGATCACGCCGGATACAGGCAGCTTCTGCACGATCAGATTATGGGACTTATTTCTTCAGGGATTGTTGCCGATACAAAAGATCAGCCCGGCGGAATTTTTGTAAGGTCCACCGAACAGATGCCCGAAGAAGACCGAATCCTTTTTCAAACTGTGGCTCATGTAATTATTTACGGCAGTAAGGGAAAACTGATCAACCAGGTCAAACAGCGTGGCAGTCTGAAAGTAGCGGTGCCTCGCCTGATACCAAGCCGCACTCATCGCCCTGCGCCAATTCCAATACCAGCGCCGTTGCGTCAAGATTTGCTTTTCTTTAACGGATTGGGCGGATTCAATCCCTCTGAACACGAGTATGTTATTTCCACTTCTCAAAACCAGATAACACCGGCGCCCTGGGTTAATGTTCTGGCCAATCCGACGTTCGGCACTGTTGTGTCTGAAAGCGGCATGGCTTACACCTGGGCGGAAAACGCCCATGAGTTCCGGCTTACCCCCTGGCACAATGATCCGGTATGCGACCGTGGCGGTGAAGCTTTTTACATTCGCGATGATGAGCGCGGCCGTTTCTGGTCGCCCATGCCTCTGCCAAGACGCGGATTCAACCCTTACGTAACCCGTCACGGCTTCGGCTATAGTGTATTCGAACACAATGAGCATTTCATTCAGTCCGAAGTATGGGTTTATACCGCTATGGATGCGGCCGTAAAATTTATCGTGTTCAAGATAAAAAACACAACGGGACGAAAGCGCCGCATTTCCGTTACGGGCTATACAGAATGGGTTTTAGGCGATCTCAGAGCGAAAAATGCGATGCATATAATCACCGAACTTGACCAACAAAGCGGCGCCATTTTCGCGCGCAATCCCTATAACACTGAGTTTCCCAACCGCATCGCCTTTTTCAACACCAATTCCGCGACGCGAACCATAACCGGAAACCGCACGGAGTTTTTGGGACGCAACGGAACGTTTAAAGACCCGGCAGTAATGAAACGCCAGCATCTTTCCGGAAAAGTCGGCGCCGGACTGGATCCCTGCGCCGCTATTCAGGTTCCCTTGGAATTGGTTGACGGAGAGGAAAAAGAAATAGTCTTCACTCTCGGCATGGGACGAAACATAGCTGAAGCCCGAAAGCTTGCGCAATTTTTCACCGATCCGGCAACAGCCGATGAAGCTCTCCACGCTGTTAAGAAATACTGGAGTTACAAGCTTGACGCCATACAGGTAAAAACCCCAGATCCATCTCTTAATATGCTGACAAACGGCTGGCTTTTGTATCAGACTCTGGCCTGCCGGCTCTGGGCACGCACAGGTTACTACCAGTCGGGCGGAGCTTTCGGTTTCCGTGATCAGTTGCAGGATGTGATGGCCCTTATCCATACCGAACCAAAATTCGCGCGCGAACAACTGCTTCTTTCCGCTTCGCGCCAGTTCGAGGAAGGAGACGTTCAGCACTGGTGGCATCCTCCGCTGGGACGCGGCGTGCGCACGAAATGTTCCGATGATTATCTCTGGCTGCCTCTGACAACCTGCTACTACATTTCGAAAACCGGCGACAGTAACATTCTGGAGGAATCCGTGCCTTTCATTAACGGCCGCCCGGTAAATATAGAAGAAGATTCTTACTACGATATGCCGGTCAGATCTCAGGAAACGGCCAGCCTTTATGAACACTGCGTCAGAGCCATTGAAAGAGGTTTACGCTTCGGCGAACACGGACTACCGCTCATAGGTTCCGGAGACTGGAACGACAGCATGAACATGGTCGGCATTAAAGGGAAAGGTGAAAGCGTCTGGCTGGGATTTTTCCTTTATGAAGTTCTCACGCAGTTCGCGGAAATCGCCTGCCTGCGCGGGGACACATCATTTGGAGAACGTTGCAAAAAAGAAGCTCTGCAATTGCGTTTGAATATCGAACAACACGGCTGGGACGGCCTGTGGTACAGGCGCGCTTTCTTCGACAACGGTGCCGTGCTCGGCTCGGCCAAAAATCAGGAATGCCGCATTGATTCCATTGCCCAGAGCTGGTCGGTTTTATCAGGTGCCGGCAACGGCAATCATTCGCGTTTGGCAATGGAATCATTGAGCCGGCATCTCATTCGTAACGATATCGACATAGTTCAGCTTCTGCATCCGCCGTTAGACAAATCCGGTCTCAATCCCGGCTACATTAAGGGCTATGTGCCGGGCGTCAGAGAAAACGGCGGACAATACACCCACGGAGCTGTCTGGGCAGCAATGGCTTTCGCGATTCTGGGCGACAACAGCCGCGCGTGGGAAATTTTGACTATGATAAACCCCATAAACCACGCAAGTTCTCCGGAGGCTATAGAGATATATAAAGTCGAACCTTACGTTGTCGCGGCCGATGTTTACGCCTTCCCGCCGCATACCGGACGCGGCGGCTGGACATGGTACACCGGAGCCGCCGGCTGGATGTACCGGCTGATTGTAGAATATCTTCTGGGATTAAAGCGCGAAGGAGATAAACTACACTTCGCACCATGCCTGCCCGCTGAATGGGACGGATTCAGCATGCGTTACCGTTACGGAGAAACAAACTATCAAATTGTAATCACCCGCGCTCGGGAAGAGAAAAAAGAAATGAAAGTCATTGTTGACGGCATCAGGCAGGAGGGAAAAACAATTTTGCTGACTGATGACGGCATGGAACATAAGGTTGATGTCATAATGTAATTTTCTCAACATTGTTAAAGAATTGCAAATTTGACTCGCTCAGCTACAAAGTTTCATTAATAGGCAATTGTAAGAATCGAGGATTGCGGTTTGAAGAATAGCATATTAAAAAATCAACGGCAGTATTCCTTGCCTTTCGCTTTTTCCAAAGCTATGCAGGTCCCCAGCGTGCAGGCTGTTCGAGCATCATGACAATAAAGCTCTTTGTTCCCTTCATAAAAATAAACCATCGCTCTGTTGTTGTAGGCAAAAGCGTAATCTGGTTTCAGATGAATAGCTTTATTTAAATCATCCAGAGCGCTTTGATACTGACCAAGTTGAGCATAGGCAGTTCCCCTATTATTATATGCATAGGCATAACGTGGTGCCATGAGTATGGCCTTGTTATAATGATTGATAGCCTCCTCCATTTTACCTTTTTCATATAAGGCAAGTCCTAAATCATTATGCGCTAAAAAATTATTTCTTGTAACGCGCAAAGCGTGATTGAAAAGCTCCATACTGTTTTTCCAGTAAACACATTGCTTCCACGATAAAACTGACATGATAGCTAGAACGGCAATTCCCGCCGGAAATAAAAATCTTTTTCTTGTTTCTTCACTCCTAATCATAGACGGTAGTCCCCATACCAGCATAACGGTAATGCCAACAGAAGGCAGATAAGTGTATCGGTCGGCCATTGCGTAGTCTCCATTCTGAATGATTCCGATAACCGGCAGAATGGTTATTACGTACCACATCCATCCTACGAAGAGATACTGAAGACGTTTTGCCATTACAATGACAGCGGCACTTATAATGACGCTAAGTAAAATGGTTCCGAAAACTTGCCAGAGAGGAATTTGAAATCTAAAAGGATAGCTAATAGTCAGGTCATGAGGCCATAATATTTGGATTGGATAAGTTATAAAAGTAACAAGCGCGTTCGAGATTCTGGAACTCAAAGGAAAACTTTCGCCTGATGGCTTGAACTGATAATAAATTGTGATGATAGAAAAGACTGCGGACAAAACAAAAAAAAGTATTTTTTCCTTCAACTGCCATAGAAGCAAGTTGCCTTTCTGCGATTGGAAACGTGTCAACGGCCAGTAATCCAGTAAAATCATAATAAAAGGTAGAGTTACCACCATTGGTTTACTCATCAGAGCCAGAACAAATGAAAAAAGAACCAAAACATATCTTTTAATAGCCGGTTTTTCCGTATAATAGACATACAGGCACAAAGTAAGCATCCAGAAAAAACCGCTTAAAACATCCTTTCGTTCGGATATCCAGGCAACTGATTCCACACGCAGAGGATGAAGAGCAAAAAGTCCCGCGATAAAAGCGCTTTTCCAGATGGCTCCGGTCATTCGGTTAAAAAGCCAGAAGAGCAATAAAGTGCTTAGAATATGCAGGATAATATTGGTAAAATGATAACCGCCGGCATTCGGGCCATAAAGCTGATAATCGAATATCAAAGAAATCCACGTCAGGGGGTGCCAGAATTGGGCATAGATTGTGCTGAATGCCAAAGGAATTCCCTTCATTCCTAAACGAATAAGGCGATTATATCTGACATAATCGCCATCATCAAGATTGACAAAACCATATTGAGTGACCTGCCAGTAAACGGCAAGCGTAGCCAATGTCAAAACAATATAAACAATCAGTTTCTGCCTTTGAGAATTAATATCTGTTTTCTTTAACATAGCTATTTTTAGTTTCCTTTAATCTCTCAAATCCAACTCTTAATAAAAACAAAGGTTAAGTTTTGTATAATAATTTCAAAATAAATGTCAATACTGATTAATGGTAGTTGATAATAACAAAGCTTAAATTTCCTTGCTAAAAAGACAGATATTTGTAAGACCAGGTTATGCAAAACCAATTTTTTATCGGTGTTAATTTGCATTATATGGGGGTCATGATTTTCGAATTTATGCTGCTTCATTCCGGCAAAAAACCGACGCGGAGGATTCCTTGATTCGACGATATATCCTTTTACCGCTGGCAGTAATCCTGGTGTGCCGCATCGGTTATGTGTACTTTGAGGTCGGCAGAGGAATCACCGCAAATTTCGGGGAAGGCCCCTCAATTTTTTACGGACGCCCCACGGAAATCCAAAAGGGCACTCATCTCGGAAACATCCGTTTTGCCGAACGGCTGCATAGGCTTTCCTACAAGAAGGTTATGGGCAAACCAGCCAATGCCGGAAGTTTCTCTGAAGAGAAATCGCATATCAGGATATTCCTCAACAACAAAGGCATAGAGAAACCATCTGGTGAAAAAGGTCCAGTGGATATCGCAGTGCGAAATGGCCGTGTTGATTCGATAACTTCTTCCAACGGCAAACAGTTGGATTCAATCCATCTTGAACCGGAAGAAATTGGCCGCATAATTGGTCCGAAGATGGAATCCCAACGACCGGTTTCGCTTGCCAACATTTCTCCTTATCTGCAAAATGCGGTAATCGCGTCGGAAGATGCACGCTTTTATTCCCATATTGGAATTGACTTGCTGGAGATGGGCAGGGCATTGTTTGCCGACCCCAAGAACCAGCAATTCGCTCGAAGCGGCTCAACCGTTACTCAACAACTGGCAAGAAATTTTTTCCTCTCGCCGGAGAAAACCTTTGGACGTAAACTTCGTGAAGTGGAACTGGCACTTATTCTTGAGTTGCGATACACGAAAAAACAGATACTGGAAATGTACCTGAACAAAATATATTTGGGACAGGATGGTTCCCAAGGCATTTACGGCGCCGAAGGTGCGGCCGGTTTCTATTTCTCGAAGCACGCAAAGGACATTACCCTTGAGGAGGCAGCACTGCTTGCCGGAATAATACAATCTCCAAACCGCTACAGAAATCTTCAGGCTGCAAAAGAACGACGCAACGCAGTTCTGGCCAGAATGCAACATCTGGAGATGATCACGGAGGATACATTCCACAGAGCATCAAACTTGCCCGTGCGAATCCGGTCATCCAAAGCACCTGAGCAAACATCATACTTCATTGACTATATACAGCGGATAACCAAAGATGAGTTGGGCAGTGAGAAACTCTACTATAAGGGATACCGATACTATACCACGATGGACCCTATTTTACAGGCGGTTGCCCAGGAAGCAGTCACAAAAGGTATTGAAGAAATCGAAAAAACGGCTTTACCTGCCGGCGAACAGCTTCAGGCTGCACTGGTCGTTGTTGATCCATTAACAGGAGAAATGATGGCTATGGTCGGCGGTCGTAGCTACAAGCAATCCCCGTTCAACCGCGCAGTAGACGCAAATCGTCAGCCGGGAAGCGCTTTCAAGCCTTTTGTTCTTCTTACAGCGCTTTCACTGTCATTGCAGGGCAAGAAAGATTTGACGCTCTCTTCAATTGTGTCCGGCGAGCCGATATCGATAACTACTCCCGAAGGGATATGGACACCGACGAATTTCGAAGACAAGAGGTACGGAAAGATTACCATTCGAAAAACAATAGAGGATTCTGTAAACACTGCCACCACTCGTTTGGCCAGTAAGATTGGATTAGAGAAAGTGCTCAAAACAGCTCGTCTCGCAGGTATCACCAGTCCTCTTTCACCGGTTCCTTCTATGGCATTGGGAAGTTTTGAAGTCACTCCGCGGGAACTCGCCTATGCTTATACAACAATTGCCTCCGGTGGTATCCGTTTTGAACCATTTCCCCTCTACTTAGTGACCATGGCAAACGGATCTGTTATCACAGCGAAGAAGATTCAACGGCAACAGGTTTTCGATCCGCGAGTTACCTTTCTTACAGGGTATGCACTTGAAGGTGTGTTGGAACGCGGCACAGCCAATGAAGCAAAGACAATGGGAATTAACTTTCCGGCATCAGGAAAAACCGGAACGACTAACGGCAATAGAGATTCCTGGTTCATAGGTTATACTCCGGATATAGTTTGTGCCGTGTGGGTTGGATACGACTCCGGAGCCGATACCGGTTTGACCGGAGCCAAAGGAGCGCTTCACATCTGGTCGCGGTTTATGCGTTCCATATATTCAAAATCCAGGCCGCCAGTTACAATTCCGCCCAAAGGGATACAGACAGCAGTTATCGATCCCAAATCAGGTTACCTCGCCACATCAGCATGCCCTCAAAAACTTACAGAAGCTTATCTGAGAGGAACTGTGCCCAGAAAAACTTGTCCTGACCACTCTGTAAAACCGGCTGCTAACAAAACCAGCAATAATTTGAAATAGAGTAATGTTAAAAAAATCAGCGGCACAACTTTCCGGCTTTAGCATTCTCTAACACCAGGCAATTCCCCAGCGTGCACGCTTTTTGTAAATCACCGCAACCGAGCTTATTGTTGCCCTGATTCAAATAAACAATCCCTCTGTCAATATAGGTCTCTATAGAATTCGGTTGCATACGAATTACCTGATTGTAATCCTCGATGGCACGCTGATATTGACGAAGAACGGCGTATGCATTAGCCCTGTTAAAGTAGGCTAAAACATAATCCGGCTTTATGCGAACGGCTTCACCATAATCCTCAATTGCAGGCTGATACTGGCCGAGGTTGTAATAAGCAGTGCCCCTGTTGTTATAGGTCTCAGCATTATTTTTCTGCAGTTTGATGGCATTGCTCAAATATTCGACAGCCTGCGCCGGTTTGGTATATTGTTTCCCATTCCATAGTTGTTGCGCTTTATTAATCCAGTCCAGCGCCGTTTCGCTTTTTTCCGAACAGGAACAAATAAAAATCAAACTAAGAAATATGAAAATGATAATTTTTCGCATAGTTTCTATTTACAACCTTTTAAATTAAATTTGATATTGACCTGCATATCATAACTTATAAAATACTTCACAACATTCTTATTAAAGAGTGATTATTTGAACAATCATTTGTAACGAAAATACAATTTGTATTAACGCTGGGATTCCGGAGCTTCTACACGCGATAAGTTTTCAAAGCTCGTGTATTTATCAATAAAAGCCAGTTTGACTGTGTCGGTGGGGCCGTTTCTTTGTTTGGCGATGATAATTTCCGCGGTGCCTTTGTCAATATTATCGTCCGATTTGTTGTACACTTCATCACGGTAAATAAAGGCAATGACATCGGCATCCTGTTCGATGGCGCCCGATTCGCGCAGATCCGCCATTTGCGGCCGGCGGTTGGTGCGGTCTTCCACCTTGCGGTTGAGCTGGGAAAGAGCCACAACAGGCACTCTGAGTTCTTTGGCCAGCGCTTTAAGTGAACGGCTTATTTCCGATATTTCCTGTTCGCGTGAATCGCGATAATTTCCGGAACGCATGAGCTGAATGTAATCCACCACAATCAATCCCAAGCCTGAATCGGCTTTGAGCCTGCGCGACTTGGCTTTCATTTCCAGAACAGTAATAGCGGGAGTATCATCTATAAAGAGAGGAGCTTCCGAAAGACGGCCGGCGGCCATCGTCAGTTTCGGCCAGTCTGTTTCTCCCAGGAAACCTTTTCTCAGACGCTGAGAGTCAACCTTGGCTTCGGAAGAAAGAAGACGAAAAGCAAGCTGTTCCTTGGACATTTCCAGTGAAAATATAGCAGCAGGAATCTGATCTTCCATCGCCGCGTGCAGGGCGATATTCAAGGCAAAAGCCGTCTTACCCATACTGGGGCGCCCGGCAATAATTATCAGTTCGGATTTCTGTAAACCGGCAGTTAAATCATCAATTTTTTCAAAACCTGTCGGAACTCCGGTAATCAATTGCTGGCGGGAGAACAGATCTTCGATTGACTTGAAACTGTCCTTGACGATATCCCGAATCGGGAAAAAATTCTGACGCACTTTGTTTTCGGAAATTTCAAAAATACTGTGTTCGGCCTTATCCAGTATATTATCAACATCGGAACCCGTTTCAAAACAGTTTTCTATTATTTCCGTCGCCGAAGTGATTAATCCGCGGAGAATCGCTTTCTCCTTCACAATCTTCGAATAGTTCGCGGCGTTGGCCGCCGAGGGAACGTTATCCACCAGGGAAGCCAGATATGTCGTGCCTCCGACGGAATCCAGCATATTTTTATCTTTCAGGGCGTTACTTAAGGTAATAAGATCAACCGGCTCGTTTTTTTCGGAAAGCTCAACCGCAACGTTGAAAATTTTACGGTGAGCCTCGCTATAAAAATCGCCCGCGGATAAAACTTCAAGCACTCTGTTAATAGCGCTGTTTTCCAGCAGAATACTTCCGAGGACAGACTGCTCGGCCTCGATATTCTGCGGCGGAAGTTTGTATAAAGATAGATCCGTTTCTCGCATTATTATTCGCCGACAACGTTTAGCTTGATTTGGGTTTCCACATCATGTGCCAACTTGATTCTTACCTTGTATTCACCAAGTTCTTTAATATGTTCGCCGTGTTCATGGACAATCATTTTCCGGTTAATGTCGTAGCCTTTTTCCTTAAGAGCCGTTTCGATGTCCTTGGCGCTCACTGAACCGAAGAGTTTGTCCTGATCGCCCACTTTACGGACTATGGTTATTGTCTCGCGGGACAAAACATCCGCCAGATCCTGTGCGGATTTATGCTCCTTTGCCGCCTTCTTTAGTATATTATTTTTTTCATGCTCAAAGAGTTTGACGTTTTTCTCGTCGGCTTCGATAGCCATTCCTTTCGGAATCAGGAAATTGCGGGCGTATCCGTCGGTGACTTTAACAATGTTCCCTGCCTTGCCCAGAGAAGACACGCTTTGTTTCAGAAATACTTTCATGAAAATCCTCCGTTTATGTAAAAAATTGAATTAATCACGGGTATGAACCACAAAGCAAGCTTTGAAACGTTTAGCAGCAAGCTGCTGTGTATTATACCCTCCGCTTCGCGGGATCGTTCAACTTTCCAATTCCGCTGCGCTCCGCTGTCGGAATTGGAGTTTCACGAAAATTAAGCCGTTGTCTGATCTTTGTGAATAAGCTTACGGAAATCAATCCACATGTCGAACAGTCCGATTGCCATTATAGGTATCATAAGAATTTGCTGAACTGCAATTAAAAAATAAAAAAAATAACGGAAAAAAGAAGGCACGTTTTTACTCTGGAATAAGAAGCCGACAATAGCAAGACCTTGCAGTAAATATATAAAGCAAACAACCCAAAATACATTCAAGCTTAAGAAATTAATGTCTTTTTGCGGCATAAAGAAAAGCGCGCCGGAAATTATGAAAATCCAGATAATTAAATCAGGAACCTTCCAGCGGACCAACGCCGCAAATCCCGGATAAACGATGCCGGCCCTTTGGAGATAATCTTTACCAAGAAGAAGATTCAGCCATATTATCAATACGGACAAGATGACGACAATAGACGGGAATATCTGAATAAATCCGATGATAATGTTCTTTTCATTATCTTTTATTAAATTAATATTTTCAGCTTGTAAAGGCAATTGGCTGTATTGTTTCACGAATTCTTGAATTGTCACAGTAATATAATTTTTCACTAGCTGCCAGGGATTTACCCCAAGGGCGACCGCATCATAAATGAAATAAAAACATACCGCTCCTATAATAAAAAGAGCCGGATAAATAATTGTTTTTTCAACGGAATAATTTTTAGCCGCAATTTGCGACATTAATATTCCGGCCACTCCCATAGTAAAAACGGCGATGGCCGGCACATCCAGACGCAAAATTATCGCTAAAATCAAAAGTAATGAAAATGAGACCAGAAAAACCGCTGATGTCTTAATCGAACCGTTGATACTGCCGTTTAAAAATAAAATCATGGGCAATAAAAAGAGAAAAAGCGGCCCGATTAAAGGAACGAAGACAGCAGCAAAAACAAAAATAAAAATAACCGGAAGGAGTTTCGAAAAAGAATTAGCTGATGTGGTCGGTCTAAATTTTTTCAAGAAAGATAAACTGCTCAAAATATGATACCTTACAAAAAAGATTGACCAAGTGTTAAAAGAAAGTAACGCCATGTAAATGACGTTACTTTATCGGAGATTTACTCTAAATTGATATTTAACCGCTACGAACAGTTTCAAACTCTGCCCTAGAATACTAAATTCATTTACCCCGTTAGAAAGCCCCGCTGATTGCAGCGGGGATGATGGTTCTTCCTTTTTCAGCGAACACGGGGTTTAATGCCCCGTGTGAGCCTACCCGTCGGAAAGTTAAAGACTTTCTAACAGGGTTTACCAATTTTTTCTTCAGGCGAAGAAAAAAACTTTATTTACCGTCACCCAATACAAAAGGCATTACCGCAATCATCCGGGCGCGTTTGATCGCCAGAGCCAGTTCTCTTTGATGAGAAGCGCAGTTTCCCGTTATTCTGCGCGGCATAATTTTGCCCCGTTCGGTCACAAAATTATTGAGAATGGCGGTAGTTTTATAATCAATCTTTATATTGGAATCCGAGCAAAAGCGGCAAAATTTCTTTCTGTGAAAAAACTTTTTCTGGGGATATCTGCTTTGTTTTTCTCCGTTTTGTGTTTCCATTGTTTATTCCCCTTTCGTTGAAACTTCTTCTTTATTGTAATTTTTCCTGGCGTAAGGCTTTCCTTCCCTCGGCGCCTTCTCTATCTGATTAACGGCCTTGCCTTCCCCTGAACCGGCTTCGCTCTCCACCTTCACCTGAGCGCGTTTTGCTTCTGCAGCAGCGGCTTCCTGCTCAATTCCTTCAGCCGTGGTCGCGCCTTCTTTTTTCACCGTCATGAATTTCAGGACGCGGTCGTCAATCTTGTAATTTCTTTCGATTTCATTGACAACTGAACCATCGCCGGCAAAATCTATCAGAAAATAATAACCGTCTTTCTGTTTTTTGATTTCGTAGGCGAGATGTCTTTTGCCCCATTTGTCTACTTTGGCAATGACACCTTTGCGGTCGGTGATAATTGTCTGGATGCGTTCAATTAACGCGGTGATGTCGTCTTCGTTTAAATCGGCCAAGACGATAGCCACAACTTCGTATCTTTGCACAATTTTCTCCTTTCGGCTCTAAAGCCCGCTTAAGACGGGCAAGGAGTCCTAAAAATTAGCAGGCGTGACTTCTATATCAAACCAAAACAGAAATCAAGGACTAAATGTAATTGTCATAATTACATGTTGTTTGTCATTGCGAATCCCGATTTATCGGGATGTGGCAATCTAATACAATCAATAGCTTATGAGATTGATCCGTTTGGTCAAATCTTTTTGAGTTGACCAAATTTACGAACCGTTTATCAGGTGCATTCGAGTCCAAAAGACTCGAACGAACTAGGGTCATTATCAATTTATCCTTAACTCATCATTACATATGCATTCTATCACATGTGCCAAGCAAAGACTTGATTCCTTTCATTGTTTTTAGAAACTTAGTATTTTAGGGGCGTCCCCATCGCCCATCGCTTGATACAACGTTTGGAACAAACGGCAAGGTAACCACGGCTATTAGAAGTGATGATGATTATGCCCGTGCTCTTGTAATTCAGTCTGACGGCAAGATTGTAGTAGCGGGACATTCTTACAATGGTAGCAACGATGATTTTGCCCTAGTTCGCTATAATGCAAACGGGAGCCTTGATACAACCTTTGGTACAAGCGGCAAGGTAACCACATCTGTTGGAAGTTATGATGATTTTGCCCGTGCTCTCGGCATCCAGCCTGATGGAAAGATTGTTGCAGCGGGATGGTCATCCAATGGCCACTCCATGGATTTTTCACTTGTGAGGTATTGGCCATAATTATACAATAGAAAATTTTTGCAAGAAATTGTTAAAATTATTCAGAACTCCGGTAGTATTATTCAAACGTCGCCGGAGTTTCTTTTCTCGTTATTCATCAAAAATGCGTGAGTCAAATCCTAGATTGGTTCTGTAATATCGAATACCACATTTGAACTCTAATTTAATCTATGATAAAAAATCTCAGGGTGAGAAAAAGTGGTCATGAAAAATAAGACAAATATCAATCGCAAAAGACAGATACTTATAATCTATGTTGTTTTAACTATTGCTACCCTTGCTGTGTACTGGCAAGTCAACAATTTTGATTTCGTTAATTTTGATGACAACTTTTATGTTACATTAAACACTAATATCCATAAAGGATTAACAAAAGAAGATGTTTGCTGGGCATTTACCACAAAATATTTTGGTTTATGGAACCCTCTGGTGTGGCTCTCGTTTATGTTGGATTACCAGCTCTACGGTCTCAATGCCGGCGGTTATCATGTAACCAACCTCATCCTGCATATCTTAAGCACGCTCTTACTCTTTGGGCTCTTTAACCGCATGACCAACGAAATCTGGAAAAGCGCTTTTGTCGCCGCTTTCTTCGCGCTTCATCCTCTCCATGTGGAATCCGTCGCCTGGATTTCCGAAAGAAAAGATGTCCTGAGCGCTTTTTTCTGGATGCTGACTTTATGTCTTTATGTCTATTATACGAAAAAACCGGCTGTAAAAAGATATCTGCTGGTTCTTTTTTCTTTTGTCCTGGCTTTGATGAGCAAGCCCATGGTTATTACCCTGCCCCTGATTATGATTTTGCTGGATTACTGGCCGCTGAGACGTTTCGAATCGCCGAGCGGTAAAGTTAATCC
>Ga0182021_10003895_pt1 | contig 17496 bp, 20 predicted proteins | sample 612E3MmetaG_FD_120493 | JGI IMG/M metagenome (GOLD analysis project Ga0182021, IMG submission 120493) | Permafrost microbial communities from Stordalen Mire, Sweden - 612E3M metaG (Illumina Assembly) | ecosystem: Environmental > Terrestrial > Soil > Wetlands > Permafrost | place: Sweden... | reverse complement strand
TTATGCGCTGGTAAATATAAGAATCCGACACTAGGCACTGACATATTTGGATCCTATTAGAAACTCTTTGCAGAAACCTATAGGGGCAGTCTAAGAAATTAACACTTATTAAGCGAACGATGCTCTTTAATCTACCATGACTATTCAAGTCCCCTTCCCCATCGTTATTACAAAAGAAGACAAGTGGTTTGTTGCTTCTTGCCCCCTATTGGATATTGCTACACAGGGAAAGACGGGGGAAGAGGTTAAAGAAAACATGATTGACCTCATCAACGATTACCTCAGCGACCCTGACACGCCAAAGCCATCGCTGGAAGATTTGCTGTCTCTTTCGTTAACTAACATTCCAGTTAAAATTCCTAAAGGTGTTCTGCATCGCAAAGCTTCGACCGCTGTCACAGCGAAAAGTAATTGAAATCTTACAGTCAAACGGTTTTGAAGAAGTACGCTAAGGCAAGCACACGACTTTTAAGAGAGCGTTGGGAACAGAGTGCTGACAACCTGGGTTCCGCACCACAACCAAGTGACTGTGTTTGTAATTCAGTACATTATCAAGCAAACCGAGAAACCGCGCTCTGAATTTGAATAAAACTCGTTTTGGATATAAGGGGTAGGTCGTATTGTCGTTTCCAGTAGCCAAAACATAAGCAGACCTTTTTCTTGTGCCAGCCAAATACATTAAATTTATTAATAATCCCAGACTGCATAAGGTAAAGGCGAAGCATCCGTGTCCATAGCAACCAAACTAAAAACCCAAAAGCCACTTCAATTAGCCTCCTTAGCTTTCTTTGCAGTCACAGGAATAATTCTTTTGGTTACTTTGCCGTTGACGGGTTATCCGCCGCATGTTGGCTTCCTGGGAATCCTCAGCATCATAACTGCTTACAGTCTCTTCGCGAAAAGGGCTTGGGCACCTTGGCTAGTCGCTATCCTATTCATAACCATCACGGGTTTCACAATCGTTACCCTCACTTCAGCAGGCTTCAGCAACCTATTAGTTGGCTTAAGCATGCTTGGCTACTTCATCCTCACATTGATCTTTACAGCCTATCTTTTGCTGAACCGCAAAGACTAAGCTTTTGCGGCGAAACCGCGGAACAGCACAACCGCGACTTCCTGGTCAACATCGATAAATTGTTCGTTTTCAGCGATTTCCACAAACCCATCGGCATTTGCCAAAGTGGTGATTGCGCCTGAAGCACCTGATTCAACGGGTTCAGCGATTAAACGGCAGTTCTCGTCAAACTCTAAACGCACCATCACAAAAGTTCGCCTACCCTTCGCACTAAACATCCTTGACCCAGCAAACGCCCTAACCATCCTCATTGCGCCCACTGGTCGACCAGCCAACCGCAAAATTAGAGGTCTTGCAAGCAAATAGAAAATCAGAAGAGCTGATGTTGGGTGACCTGGCAATGAAAAGATGGGTTTGTCGCCTACGAAACCGACGGTTGTGGGTTTACCGGGTTTCACGGCGATTCCATAAACTACGATGCCTGGTTTGCCCAACGAATCCACGATCTGGGGAGTGTAATCGCGGGGACCAACCGAAACGCCGCCTGAAGTTATTACCATGTCGGCTGAAGCCACCGCCGTCTGCATCGCCTTTGCTAATGCAGCTTTGTCGTCGGGAACCACGCCGAAGTACACTGGTTTGCCGCCGCTTTCGATTACGGCTGTGCTGATGCTATAGGCATTGATGTCGTAGATTTTTCCCGGTGGCAACGGTTTGCCGGGTTCCGTGACTTCTGCACCTGTAGAGATAACTGCAACCATGGGAATTTTGAGAACCTTAACTTTGGTCAAACCAAGTGCGGCTAAAACGCCGATTTCGCTGGAACCCAAAACCACCCCTTTCTTGAGCACCAAAGCGCCTTTTTTTAAGTCAGAGCCCTTCTTCATCACGTTTTCGCCCGAAGTAACGGCTCCAAAAACCTGCAAATCGGCATCTTCACGCTGAGTGTCCTCAACCATAACGACTGCGTCTGCGCCTTCAGGAATTGGTGCGCCAGTAACGATTTCGACGGCTTCGCCCTTCCCAACTTTGACGTTTGGAGGTTCGCCGATGTTTATGGCGCCGGAAACTTTCAACGTTGCAGGGGTGTTCTCGTCGGCTTCAAAGGTGTCTTCGGCTTTTACCGCGTAACCATCCACGGTTGAACGGTTAAAGGGCGGAATATCCAGAGTGGAAACCACGTCTTCGTTGAGTACGCGGTTGTAAGCTTCCAAGAGCACGGCTTCCTCTTCACCCAGAAAAACAGGTTTGAATTGTTCATCGATTTTTTTTTGTGCTTCCTCAAACGTCAACAGTTTCCTAAACACCTTTACGCAACCTCCACGATACCAAACATTTGGACGATTACCGTTTCGCCTTCAGTGACGCCTTCGCGGTTCTCTGGAACCACAACGTATCCGTTACTCTGGGTCATGGTGGATATGGCGCCTGAACCCTTCGCGCTTACTGGCTCAGCAAACAACTCGCCATCCTTTGTTGTAACTAGAACTCGAACGTAGGTTTTTCTTCCCAACGCACTCGTGACTCTTCTTGCCAAAACCGCTTTAACGATAGACCTTGGCTCTTCTCTGTCCATGCCGAGCATCTTGCAGATTAAGGGTCTACCGAAAACTTCAAACCCAATCACCGCAGCAACCGGGTTTCCCGACAAAATCAAAACGGGCTTACCCTCCAACATCCCAACGGCTGTAGGCATCGCTGGACGCAACGCAACGCCATGAACAATGACCCCTGGTTTACCCAACTTGTTGACGGCGTCTGGCACCAAATCTAAGCCTCCGACACTGGTTCCGCCTGTAGTGATGATAGCGTCGTGGGTTTTGAGAGCTGCTTGGATTTTTTCTGCGATTTCGTCGGTGTTATCTTTGGCGATGCCGAGGTCGCTTGTTTCTGCGCCTAGTTCACGGCACATGGATGCGACCATAGTTTTGTTTGAATCGTAAATTTGGTTGCTTGCGCGTTCTGTGCCAACTTCAGTTATTTCGTTGCCAGTGGCTATGATGGCGATTTTAGGTTTCTCCGCGACCTTCAACTGCAAATTGCCCAACGCAGCGGCTAAGCCCAAATGGTAGGGATTCAATCGGTTGCCCGCTTTAACCACAATGTCACCCACTTTGAGGTCTTCTCCGACCTTAGAAACGTTAGTCCATGGCGCAAGTTGACTCCAAACCTCCACCTTTTTGCCCTGCTTTTCAGTGTTTTCAAGCATGACGACGGCGTCTGCGCCTTTGGGTATGGGGTTTCCTGTCCAAACCTGCTTAGCTTGCTTAGTGTCAATCTGTTCTGCTTGGGTTAACTTGAGAACCACGGGCTTAGATTGTGAAGCACCTGCTAAATCCACAGACTTCACAGCGTAGCCATCCATGGCTGACTTGTCAAAGCGGGGCAAAGATTCTTGGGCATAGAGGTCTTCGGCTAAAACACGGTTAAGAGCCTGATTCAGCGGAACCTGTGTCACTTTGGGTTTGCCAATCTTAAGCGTGTCAAACCAGATTTGTAGGGCTTGGTCTATTAATGTCAGTTTTTGGAATCCTTTCAGTTTCACCAAAACGGTCGCCACTTTAGCACTAGCGATTTAACATAAAAAACATATCGAACCCAAACTTACGCTTTGATAATGTGATAGGCCGATGCTTTCCGAAGCCGATTCATTACAGCCAAACCCAACCCTTCCGATGAAACCCCCTCCGCAATGATGACGTCAACATTTTCGGCGTCAACCTCCCGCAATAAACGGAACAAGTTTTGGGCAACGGTTGCTAAGTTGGAGTGGCTGCCAAGCGATTTAACCACGTCTGCGGTGTAAGCGCTTTGGGTTTCATCGGTGGCTAAGACGCCGACTTTTTTGTGATCCAACCTGTAGGATTCAGTTAAGGCTATTATTTTTGTGGTTACAGCTGAAACTTTTCCTTCAACGAGGATGACTTCGGCTTTAGGTGCGTAATGCTTGTGCTTCATTCCTGGCGAGCGAATCTGCTGGAGCGACAGTTCCTGCTCTGCCTCTACGAAAGGATGGAGTTTGAGGTCGCCTAGAACCTTCTTTAGGGCTTCGTAGGGTGTGCCACCTGGGCGAAGCAGCATCGGCGGGTCAACGCTTAGATCAACGACGGTGGATTCTACGCCGATGTCGGTGGCTCCGCCGTCAAGGAGTGCGTCGATTCTGCCGTTTAGGTCTTCGTAAACGTGCTGTGAGGTGGTTGGGCTGGGTTTGCCCGCGAGGTTTGCACTGGGCGCTGCGATGGGGCAGCGGCTTTGCCTTATTAGTTCGAGAGCGACTTTGTGTTTGGGCATGCGGATAGCCACGGTGTCTAAACCCGCAACCGTCACCTTGGGCACGAGGCTTGAGCGTTTAAAAATCAATGTTAAGGGTCCAGGCCAAAACTTCTCCATAAGCACCTTGGCTTTAGGCGGCACTTCCAAAACTAATCTGCCGACTTCTTTTAGGTCGGCGACATGGACAATTGGCGGATTATCCAGCGGACGCTTCTTAGCAGCAAACAATGCCAAAACCGCCTCCGAGTTAAGTGCATCTGCTCCTAAACCATAAACCGTCTCAGTAGGAAAAGCCACCAACCCACCCTTTCGAATAATATCTGCCGCTGTCTGAATAATTGTTGGGTCAGGATTTTCTGCATCCACTTTTAAGAGGAGGGTTTTCATTGGCTTTTCCCTTTGTATTCGAGCACTATTGAGGTTTCAACTTGACGCTCAGAAATCTTCCAATACTTCTTCAATAGCTTATTGGTTTCTTCCCTCGAAAGCAGGGTAAACCCGTGTTTTCGGTAGAATTTGATTGCCCACGGCGCTGTCTCCCATGTGCCCACCAGAATTCTATCTGTTGTGGCTAGGCTGAGCAATTGGTTTAGTAGTTTTTTGCCTAAACCTTTTCTTTGGTGGCTGGTGAGGGTGTAGGCATGTCGAATTAATGTAACATCACCGACAAGCTGGATGCCCATAACTGCAACCAACTTCTCTTTCTCAAAGTAACCGTGGAATTGTATGCCGCTGCGGATTTCCTCTTCTAGCTCTTCTTTGGGCATGTAGGGTTCTTTCCATCGGTCTGCTGGAATCTTGCCCTTGTAAGCGACCGCAGCATCGTTTACCACGTTTAGGATTGTTTGGAAATCAGTGTTTATTAACTTACGAATCATGGATGTGCACGCGAAACCTAAATTGCCTCTGGCGCTTTTTGGCCCTCAACCTTGAGGACCTTATCGATTAAACGCATAAAGAACGCTTGCGCCTGCATCTCCCCCATCTTCTCAAGGTAAATGGAGACCATGGCGATTTTGCCTTTTTTAGTCGCCACCAACTCTGCAAACATCCGCGCCGAAATCATGTTCTTATTCCCCAAAAGAACCGACGAAGTAACCGAACCCATCAAATCTTTAGGTTTAGGAACAGCAATGGCTAAGGTTCCCAACTTATCTTCTCTTTCACTGAGCATAATCATTACGGAGTTTTGGGCTTCCACATAAACCGCTAAAAACCTGGTGTCTTTTTCCTGCAGTTCTTCTTTGGTAACTTTTGCACGTTCGCGTTCCATTTCTTTTCGCCTACATGTTTTGTTAATGCTTTAATTACTTAAAAATACCTCACAAAACCAACGCATACGCATATTTTTGTTCCCCAAAAACAAGCAGTTTTATAAGCGCTGGCTACGGCAAATAATTAACAACAATTCAAGGGCGCTTTCGATTGGAACAGAACGGTTTGGAGCCAAACAAGAAACTTGCGATTCCAGTCGACCTCATCCGCACTTTAGCCATCGGCTTAGTCGTGTTGCTCCATGCCTCCAACGAGGCGTTACAGGCTCCTTCCGTGCCAGTGCCCTACTGGTGGACAGCTCTTATCTACAAAAGCCTCGCCCTCTCATGCGTTCCGCTGTTCGTCATGCTAAGTGGCGCACTTTTGCTTCAACCAGCCAAACTCAACGAACCGATCCGTGTCTTCCTAAAAAAACGACTTACCCGTATCGGGTTGGCGTTCGTGTTTTGGAGCATGGTTTACCTCGCTTGGGGTTTCTTCGTCTACAACGTACCAGTTACCCTCGATAACGTCGTGCAGGGCATCGTGAAGGACCTGTTTACGGGCGCTTGGTACCAGTTCTGGTTCATTTACCTCATCATCGGTCTCTACCTTGTTACCCCCATCTTGAGAGTTATAATCGCCTATGGGAATCAAAGAATTACGCGCTATTTGATTGGCCTTTGGTTTGCAGGGGTAGCTATCTTGCCTTTAATCCAACTCGGATTTGGTTACACTTTAGACGCCGGCGTCTTTGTCCTCGGCGGCTTCATTGGCTATTTCGTCATGGGCAGTTACCTCCAGAAAATAACACTGCGAAATGCCATACTCTATGGGCTGTTAATCGCCAGTTTTGTCGGCACAGTCTTCAGTGTATGGCTTATGACTTATCCATTAAGCGGCTTGGGGCAGAGCGACTATTTCCTGGGCTACTTAACCGTGAATGTCATCGTGGGGTCAGCGGCGCTTTTCTTGCTTCTGCTCAAGGTTAAGCCCGATTGGCCAGGAACAAATAATCCTATGCGACCAGTCGTCCAAGCTATAAGCAATAACACCCTCCCCATTTTCCTCTTCCACATCATAATCCTTGAAACCTTCGAGCGCGGCTTACTTGGATTCAAAATAAGCTACACAACACTGAACCCCATTATAGAAATCCCCCTGCTCGCAGCCTTAACATTCTTCATTACGCTCGGACTGGTTTTGTTGATGCGGCGGGTGCCTGTGCTCAAAAAACTGATTGGTTAAGAATCCTTTGAGTTCATGGTTATGGCTTGGTAGATGGTGTTGGCTATTATTTGGGCTCCTTGGCTGTTAAGGTGGACACCGTCAGGGAAATATTCAGGATGGTCAATCAGTGGCGTATAAACATCGATTAGCGGCAAACCCAAGTCGCTTGCAATCTGTCGTATTCTTGGAATTACCCCGTTCACGTAACTTGTAGAATTCAAGTCGAGCGTATTGTTGAATATCGGCGGAGGAATGACCAGAAAAATCTGCTGTGTACTATTCCACCGTTGCGTCCGATTTAGCAATCTTTCGTAGTTAGCGGTGAAGGTGCTGATTTTTTGGTAATTATCTGACCGCGCATCGTTAGTTCCCAACATTATGATGACTGTAGTTGGCAGAAAGTTCCGGGCATCACGGTAAGTTAGGTCATAGTAGTAGGGGTTGTTGCTGTTCAAATTCACAGTTGCCCCATTAACCCCAAAATTACCCACTACCGAACCATTGCCAAGAAGAGACTGAAGCTGCTCTGGGTACCCTGTACTGTTTGTGATGCTGTCGCCAAGGCAAGCAACACGCGTCAGCTTATTGCTGGGGTCTTTGACAGCGTGGGTTGCAAGATTTTCTGAAAAAACAACGGTTAAGCTTAGAGCTACTAATAGAACTACAACGGGAACAATAATTATGCTCTTTCTTTTTGCGTTCATTTTTTTTACTTGCTAAATTGTATTGATTAAGGAGATGGAATGATTAATGGGTCGTTTGCATGCTTTTTTGTTTTACGGTTTCCGAGGAAAAATTCGTGCCCAAAATATAAAAATAATATTTTTTCTTATCTAAGAGAAGAAGAAAGTGTTATTTTTGCAGTTATTTCTTCTTCTTTCAGTTAAGAGTTGGCTTTTAGCATGCTTTCCCATCTCCTTTTTTTGTTGGAAATGCTTAATTAAGAGCTTATCTTATTGCTGGTACGGAAGGAATAAAACGTGAGTGACGAAATTTCAAAGTTACCGCCTAACGTTCAAGAAAGGCTTCTTAGGTTACAGCAACTTCAACAGACCCTCCAATCAATCTTAGCACAAAAACAGCAGGTTGAAATGGAAAAAACCGAGGTAGACCAAACCATTGCCGAATTGGTTAAAACCGCTGACGATGTAGTGGTTTACAAAGCCATCGGATCACTATTGGTTAAAGCAGACAAAGCCAAAATTAACGAGGAACTAGCCGAACGCAAATCGCTCTTAGACACCCGAAGCACAGTTATGGCAAGACAAGAAGAACGCATACGCAGCCAAGTAAAAGAAGCACAAACGAAACTTCAAGAAGACCTAAGCCCAGTCTCTGGTCAACCCCTATCTTAAGGGTGATGCTTGTGGGAGAGCTCGGATTTCCAGAGCTAACCACAGAGCAAATCGAGATTTTATGTTCCACATCTGAACAAGCAGCCAGAAAATACATCCTCTCAAAGGTTCCGCAGAAGGAGATTGACCGCTTGGACATCAGCGTGGAAGCAGACGGCTCCAAACCAATTAACGTTACGGTTGAAATCAACCTTGTTTTATCGCCCCAAACAAAAAATGTGGATGCAGAAGCTCTCGTCAAGGAAGCAGTCAGTGAAGCTCACAAAGCAACAGAAAATTTTTTGAGAAAGATAAAATGAGCTTCAAAGAACTACTCAAAACTTTGGAAGACACAAGGGCTTCCTTTGTTCTGCTTCTCTGTCATCGCAGTGCTGATGCAGATGCGATTTGTTCAGCTTATGCATTGCAGGGACTTTTGAAGCGGTTTTTGCCCGATGCAGTCGTTGAGATTGGTTGTCCGCAGGGCGTCAACAAACCAGCTAAACAACTCTTCGAGCACCTGCCCATAACTGTTAACCTTAAACCAAACATCGAATCCGCAGAAGTCATAGTGCTCTTAGACATGAACACCGTCGAACAACTCGACGAAGTCGCAGATGTAATAAAAAAGTCGCCTGCACCAAAAATTATCATAGACCACCACGCCCCAAACACTGAAACAATGCAAATCTGCAAAGTCTGCGTAGTAGACGAGAAGGCAGCAGCAAACTGTGAATTAATCTATAGGCTTTTCAGTCAAGCAGAAGTTGAACCAACCCTAAACGAAGCTAAAGCCCTCTTTGTGGGTATCGCGTTTGACACGCGACACTTTGCGTTGGCTAATTCGCCGACCTTTGAGATTCTCGCTAAACTAGTTGCAACAGGGATAGATGCCCAGCCAACATTAGCGTTGTTTGCAATGCCTATTGATCCTTCGGAACGGATGGCGAAGTTAAAGGCTTGTAAACGCGCAAAAATTGTGAAGGTGGAAGGATGGATTATCGCGCTCTCGCATGTCAGTGCTTACCAGGCTCCAGCAGCTAAATCTCTTGTGGATTTGGGTGCACATATGGCGGCTGTGGCAGGCAAAAAAGGTGGGAAAGTCGAGTTGAGCCTACGTTGCACACGACAATTCAACGAGTTAGCAGATGTACACTTGGGAACCGATATCGCAGCGCCGCTTGGAGAGTTCTTGGGTGGAGTCGGCGGAGGTCACGCGATGGCTTCTGGCGTGAGTGGCACGGGAGAAATCCAACAAGCCCTCAAACAATGTCTGTTACTTGTAAAGCAGAAAATAGCCAAAAAAGCGTAGCTACGCTTAAATGAGCAAACTCTCACGCTTAAGGTGAGCAGGCACAAAAAACATGGCTATAATTGAAACAAAAAACCTCACCTACACCTACCCCGGCGCCACAAAACCGTCGATTGTGGATGTTTCAATCAAGGTGGAGAAGGGCGAGTTTGTTTTAATTACAGGTCCAAGCGGCTGTGGAAAAACGACATTGTGCCGAACCTTCAACGGGCTCGTACCCCATTTCTATCAAGGCGAACTGAAAGGCGAAATCACTGTTGCAGGAATCGACACGCTTAAACATCACACTTACGAAATAGCAAAACACGTTGGCTTGGTTTTTCAGAACCCCGAAAACCAGCTTTTCGCATTATCCATCGAAAAAGACGTCGCCTTCGGCTTAGAAAACGTCGGCGTGCCCCGAGAGGAAATGCGCCGAAAAGTCGATTGGGCACTAAACCAAACAGGCATCTACGACATACGGGAACGTTCACCCCACGAAATCTCAGGAGGGCAACAGCAGCGGGTAGCGATTGCATCTGTGCTTGCAATGGAGCCCGAAGTCATCGTTTTGGATGAACCAACATCTTTTCTTGACCCGCTAAGTGCCGAAAAGATTTTTGAAGTAATCTACAAGCTAAACAAAGAGCAGGGAATCACCGTTATCCTCGTTGAACATCGCTTAGATCTGACGGCGAAGTACACCAACCACCTCATCGTAATGGATGAGGGAAAAGTGCGTTTTGAAGGAGATCCACGGCAAATCCTCAGCAACGAAGAAACCCGCTTAATCGGCGTCGGAATCCCCAAAGCCACCCTGCTCTATCAAATGCTCAAAAAAGAAGGCTTAAACCTACCCGACAAAACGCCGCTGTCTTCCGAGGAGTTAGCTAACCAACTGTTGGAGGAGCTAAAGCAGCAGTGATTGAAGCCCAAGACATACGCTACGCTTACCCCAACAAAGTGGAAGCACTAAAAGGCGTCTCAATAAAAATCGAAGATGGCGAATTCCTAGCCATCATGGGTCAGAACGGCGCAGGAAAATCAACGCTTGTCAAACACTTCAACGGGCTCCTTAAGCCTTCACAGGGAAAAGTCCTCATAGATGGTGTAGAAACCACTAAGTCGAGCGTTGCAGCTTTAGCCCGAAACGTCGGCTTCGTCTTTCAAAACCCCGATCATCAATTATTCAGCGAAACCGTCGAAGAAGAAATTGCATTTGCCCTCAAAAACTTTGGTTTCAAACCGGAAGTCATCGAAGACCGAGTTACATGGGCTCTAAACCTGTTATCATTAACTCAATACCGAAAAACCTCACCCTTTCTGCTAAGCGGGGGTGAACGCAAGCGTGTGGCTTTGGCGTCTGTTCTGGCATGGGATCCCTCGACTTTGATTTTGGATGAACCCACCATCGGCCAGGACCACGAGCAGAAGGAAAAGTTGCGCCAATTTATCTTGCAGATGCAGACACAAAAGAAAACAGTGGTGACCGTTACCCACGATGTGGAGTTTGTTGCAGAATGTAACCCACGCGTGATATTGATGAAGGAGGGCAAAATTGTGGCGGATGGCGAAGGAAAAGAAATCCTCACCAACCCAGCACTACTTGAGTTGTCTTCCATTGTTCTGCCTCAAATCGCTCAGGTCTTCACTAAGTTGGAGTCACTGGGTTTCCCAAAGGACGTTATTGACATTTACGAAGCCAAGCAAATTATTCTAAAAGCTAAGGAGAGACAACGCTGAAATGAGCGTTTTTGACGGTTTACGGTTCAGGAAAGTCTCCTCTCCAATCCACAACTTAGACCCCAGAATAAAATTTGTTTACGTTATCGGCATCTTTGTTGTAGCTATTCTCTTCTTTCAAATTATTCCCTTGCTGATTCTGTTCTTAATGCAGCTTCCCTTTGTGCTTTTGGCGCGTGTGCAGCGGCAGTGGCTGCGTTCGTTGCGTGGAGCTTCATTTTTGGCGATTTTTATCTTTGTCGTTAACGTTGGAACCACATATTTCACTTCAGGCTATCACTTAGCAGCTCCAAACATCGAGAATGCAGCAGCAATGACACTGCGTTTCGTCGTGCTTGTTGAGTCATTCTCAGTTTTCTTCTTAACTACCTCGCCCGACCACCTAGGCTTAGCACTGGAAGAATCCCACGTCCCCTACGAATTCGCTTTCGCATTCACAACAGCCGTGCGCTTTGTACCTGTTCTGGCGGAAGAAGCCCAAACAATTATGGACGCTCAAAAAGCCCGCGGGTTGGAGCTTGAGAAAGGCGGCTTACTCAAACGAATCAGAAACTACGTGCCCGTACTTATCCCGCTTATTGTTAGCGCCATACGCCGAAGCCTCGAATTGGCGGAAGCGATGGAGTCCCGGGCTTGGGGCGCCACAAAAAAACGTACCAACCTCTATCTGCTTAAACTGCACAAAGGCGATTATGGTTTATTGGCGATTACAATCGGGATTTTGGTAATAGCGGTTTATATCCACTTTTATGTGTCGATTCCAACCATAACAAGTTTACTCTAACCCGTAATTATTGGATAGAAAGCCTTAATGCAAACAAACCAACCCTAAAAAACAAGAGAAGACTCCGATGAATGATCATACTCGTTTTGGTCCAGCAGGCGTTCCGCCAATGTTTAGGTTAATGGGCGCAACCATGGCTGACGTACCAAAACTTTTGTATGAAGAGGGGCTGGACGCTTTTGAGTATCAAGCTTCCCGCTGGGGACCAAAACCGCAAATCAACCCCGATGACGCCAAAAAACTCAGCGAAGAAACACAAAAAAACGACGTTAAACTCAGCATGCACGGCTCATACTTCATTAATTTCTCAGGGAAAAAAGAGGTTGTGGAAGCCAGCAAACGCCGCTTAATCGCCTGCGCAACCGCCGCCGACTGGATGGGCGCTTACGTCGTGGTTTTCCATGCAGGATTCTATGGCAAAGTAGAGAAAAGTTTTGCCTTCAACAATGTCCTTGTTGCTTTAAAAGAAGTCAGCGCCGAAATGAAAGCGTTGGGCTTAAAAGTGAAACTTGGACCTGAAACGATGGGCAGAAAATTTCAAGTTGGCAGTATAGACGAAATCTTAACCATCAACCAAGAAGTCGAAGGTACCCAACTTGTCATCGACTGGGGGCACCTGCACGCAAGGCATTTGGGGGCTTTAAAAAAAATGGAGGATTTCCGCTCAATAGCCGAAAAAGTCGAGGAAAAACTCGGAACAGACGCCCTAAAAAACATGCACTGCCACTTCTCCGCCATCGAGTTCAGCACTCAGGGCGAAAAACGGCACCACACACTCGACGAAACAAGGTACGGACCGGATTTCCGAATGCTTGCCGAAGTTATTGTGGATTTTGGGTTGCATCCGACGATGATTTGTGAGTCGCCGATTCTTGATGTGGATGCAAGAAAAATGAAGGAAACGCTAAAAGAAGTTATCGAAACTAAACAACAAAAAACCCAATAGCGCCATTTTTTGGGGTTATCTTTGGACTCTAATACCCGGGGCATACAGGAAACCTATAGAGGAAGGGCGGGTGCAACAACAACTTCTCTTCAAAATTTACCCGTTACTGGCACCCCACAAACACAAAGCCACAACAACGACTTAAGAACCTACTCAAAATAGACCAATTTCCCCCCCCCAAAAAAAAACTTACAAAGAAAATGTAGATAACTTGTTTAGAGGAGTGTCCCATGGGGGATATAGATCCAAATTGGCGTTTTCAGCTTATTCGTATGTTGAGATTCTGTGTTTATTATTAAGGAGCAGTCGTAGAGAGCAAGAGGTCATTTTTTACTAGAAAGCAATCGTTCTGCAAGTTGGAGTTCCTGAACTGTGTTTATGTTTACCGCTAATTCTTCGTTATTCATTAGGAAGATGTCTTGGTCGAGCCATTCGTCACCATATCGTTTGCCTCCATCAATGACGTTTATGCCAACGGGAACAACTTCGCGGTCGTCCTCTTTGAAAGAATATTCGATGCACATTCCGAGTTTGGCTTTAATTTCCAAAGGGACAGCGACCGTTAAGGCTGGTTTGCCACAGCGTTCATAACGTTCCACGACGGCATCTATCATTTCACCCCTAACCAATGGCAAGTCAGCTGCGACGGCTAAGAAAACCCCAAGTTTGAGGGTTTGAACGACATAGCCCATGTCAGAAACGTAATCTTTGCCAGGGGTTTCGATTACTTCCACGCCGAGCTGACGCATGAGAGCTGTGGTTTTTGGCGTGCAATTTGTTGTGGCAACGATTACCCTGTCGATTTTTTTAGTCTCTTTGAGTGCTGCAAGGACGTATTCGATGACGGGTTTGCCGCAGACTTTAATCAATGGCTTTTCTTCTGCGAGTTTCATGCGGGTGCCCTTGCCGCCAGCCATAACAAGTGCAACTACACCCATGCAACCGCCGCCAACAAAACAACCACACAAACCATCCGCGACAACTCATTAGTTGCGCCAAACACGTCGCCGGTAACGCCGTTAAAGTTTTTGTGGGCAATTCCCACAATAACAAAGCCTGTTAACATCGCCGCCAAAATGACAAAGATGCCTGCCCAACTGAGAAGCAGCATGGCAATTACAAGAGAAATCGCCAAAGCCAAAATCAACCGCAGGTTGCCTTTGCCACCGCCCATCGCTGCCAGAAAAGCTGAGTTCATGCCTTCATGGACCGATTTGCCTGCCCAAGCCACAACAACCATGGATAATTTTGCGCATAATTCTATAACGATTAAGGCTGGGAAAATCAGAGGAACAGCAAAATTCCCATAAAACAATCTTATACCCAATTCGGCAAACGCGAAAGCGGTAATTATGTAAGTCATCAGTGTTAAGCCGATGGCTCCTGCGCCCGTCAACTGGTCATGCATAACCTCAATTTTTTTCTCGAATGAACCGTGGACCATAATGCCATCGCCAAAATCCAGCAACCCATCTGTATGATGCAAACCAGTCATCCACAAAAGCAGAGCCAACGCCAAGGCACCGACGACGAGGCTGGGCAAAAACTGCAGCGTCACCCAACCGAAAACGCCCGCTAACAAACCAAGGAACGCGCCGATTAGGGGAAAAGCCCACATGTTTTGGGCGCAATCCGTAAGCAGGTCTTTGTCCATGGCGACTGGAAAGACGGTTAAGAAGGATAGGAGGTTTTTTAGTTGTTTAACGACCAATTCTGCGTCACTTTTTGCTCATCAATAGGGCATAGTTACGCTCTATTTCCTTAAGAAGTATATCCTTCGTGACCGCACCACCTGTCTTTGCCATAGCAGCGATTGACGCACCGCCCGCTCCGACGCCTTCTTTGACCAACCCAGTTTCATAGATTCGTAATCCAGGGTACTTTGAGGGTCCGAAATCCAACTCAGCCGCTAAAATCGGGACCTCATCGAACTGATTGACTATGCCGCAGATATCAGATTTTACGTCTTTTGCAACCCACCGGGTTGTGCCGATGGCGACGCTGCAGAGAGATTCAGGACTCAAAGCGTTGATTACTGCTAAGACCGCGGTCATTTGGGTGCCACCAGCCATCAGAACAGGCCCCTGCCGCGCACCACCGATGACTAAACCAACAATCGCCGCCATCATTGGGTCGCCAACACAGGAAACCGCTTTTATGGGATTGCCCTTTAGGCTACCGAATTTTTCACCTGCCGCTTTTAGACCAGCCGCAACCACCTCCGCTTTCAAGTTGTGGGGGTTTTCGGGGAGGGTGCTGCTTACTTTGCCCTGAGCATTTACGCCCAAAGCCGACAGTACACCAAGCGCCGTTGTGGTGCCGCCCGGAATGCTCTCTCCGATAACCAGGTAATCCGACGCTTTAGATAGTTGTTCACCTAAAATCTTGGCGCGTTCGATTACTTCTTCCACATTATCAACTGAGTTGCCAGTGCGTATGTCGCGCCCAGAACTGCCGCCTAAATCTACGAAGGGAATTTGCGGTTTAACCTTCACTCCGCCGTTGACAACCAGCACGGGTATGTCGGCCAAATGCAGTGCTGACATGGTAATCAAGCCAGGCGTCGGAATTCCGTCGGGTGTGATTGGGACGCCTTGGATGGATTTGCATTTGCCAAGCAAAAGTAGCTCGGCGTCTGCAGGAGGCGTGAAATCGGTGAAGTCGGGGTTTGCGCCAGCCGCCGACAACCCTGGGATTTTGCCCGTTTCTGTGGTTGCAATAGTGGCTATGAAGAGGGGCTTTTTGCTTTCGATTTCGTCAAGAAAAGCTTTGGCTTTTAATGAGTTATTTGCAATCAGTACGTCCATTTTGGTTCCCTTACTTTGGGACGGCTTTCCACTTTTTTATCTCTAAGTAGCCGAAGCCGCCGTCCAACTTATGTTTCTGTGTTTCCTCAATTTCAATCTTTTTCTTGAATGTTGGTCCGTCTGTTACGACTGTGTGGTATTCGCCCCCTTCACCACATGGGTCAATGTTACCGAGTTTTAGGATGTCATCGTAGAATTTGCGGTCTAGCTCACGTCCAAGCCAGTCGACGCCGAGTAGGTCTAGTTTGGTGCGGACTACAGTTGCTTTGAACCCGGTTTTGAGGTAGTCGAGGTAGATCTTTTTTGTGTCGCCCATCCATAGAGGTTTGACGGGTGTTAAGCCGACTTCTTTGCATACTCTTCCAAGCCAGCCTTCCTCGTGCCCAGCAACCTCATAGATGTCGCCTGTAACCAAGCCCTGCATCCCCCTTGCTTTGCACTCCAAAAGGACCGCTTTGAAATCCTTCTCATAGTTCTGTGGACTGGTGGTTTTTTTAATCAACGGAATCCCAATAGCTTCGGCCTGCGCATCGAGGATGGCAGAAGGTATCATGTGGAAGTTCGATTTTTTCTCGCTCATCATCATAGTGAACAGGTTCATTACTTGGTGGCCCTGCTGAGTTGCAAGGTATTGTGTGTAGCAGCTGTCTTTGCCGCCGCTCCATGAGGCAACAACTTTCATACAGTTTTTTCCTCCAAAATTTCCTTTTTCATACAAACATTTGAATGCAAAAATCCAATTTTTCTACTCAGGTTTTTAGATAATTTGCCTTCTTGTAAAACTTTAGCTGAAATAACGTTTGTTTTCTTTATGTTCAGCAAATGATCAACCCGCTGTTGGTTGGTTTATCCAGCCTTTTTCATATAAGTATATCGGTAAAACTTGCCACACAACACTTAAAACAAACTTCACCACTAAAAGTGCGGTTGAACAGCATGAACACGCAAACTCCTCCACTGTTAACTTACCTAGAAGCAAAGGGCATTACACTGCAAAGCCTAATCGACTGCGCCCTCGAAATGTACGTGCCCCACCCCGGCATAGAAACCGAGAAAAAAGTCACCGAAATGCTCAAAGAGGAACTTCTCGACATCCTCTCAGATGTCAATGTCTCTATGCTGGAAGTAGCTGCGTTTTCTGTCCAAGAACAAGCAGAAATGGGACAAATTCCAGGGTTAACGCAAGAAAGGTTTAGGGGAAGACCTGGTCCAGTCGCTGACGAAATCTTGGGGTTGGCAATCGCCACCTATATCGGCGGAACCCGAGGCGTCTTTGAGTATGTTCGCTTTGACCAAGCTAAACCTGGTCTTCTAAAAACATTGGGTTCCTTAACAAACGACGCCATAGGTGCTTTAGTTGCGGGTGCATCAGCAAACGTTTATACGCGCGCTGTGAGGAATGCAGGAATAAAACCGTAAAATGCCATGTTTTTGTGCAGTTTCAGTCGCGTCAGCGCTTAGCCTTGACTTTACCATAAGATTATAATACTATGCCGATTGAGGATTTAGCCTGTTGGGCAGCATGGTTCAAACAAGGCTCTGCATTGTCACGCACACTTTTCTGCCGCATGTGGGCGGTATAGAAAAAGTGGTTAATGAACAAAGCAAGCGGTTGCGAACGAAAAATTTTGTGCCCCTGGTTGTAACTAATAGGATTGGTACACCTCAAAAATACGTGGTTGACGGCGTCCCCGTGGAATGCTATGAATCGCTAAACACTGGCTTTAGGTTGGGGATTCCTTATTCGATTCCCACGGTTACGAGTTTCCCCACTTTTCTTAAAGCTGTGAACCAGAGCAAAATAGTCCACGCACACGGC
>Ga0182021_10003894_pt1 | contig 17501 bp, 19 predicted proteins | sample 612E3MmetaG_FD_120493 | JGI IMG/M metagenome (GOLD analysis project Ga0182021, IMG submission 120493) | Permafrost microbial communities from Stordalen Mire, Sweden - 612E3M metaG (Illumina Assembly) | ecosystem: Environmental > Terrestrial > Soil > Wetlands > Permafrost | place: Sweden... | reverse complement strand
ATCTAGTTGGACTGCCGAATGCAACGCCGTCGCTCTCCTCGAGGAGGCTTAAGGGGAAGGGATCCCCAATCTTCTTAATGGTGACCTCAGCGCCGGTTTCCTTCGCGCCCTCGACTATGGCGGTGGCCATCTTCTCGGTGTTCCCAGTTTTACTGTCGTAGATGATTAGAACCTTCATCTTCTTCACTTTCACCCGACCGATGTTTCAACTCTGCTCGACGGATTATATATAGGTCCCGGGTAAGCGGGATAGGTATGAGGCTGGGCGAGGTCAAATGCAAGAGCATCCTAGGACACAGTGGCATCGGCGGCATGGACTACGCCGTGAACCCCTACCTAGGCTGCGGCCATGCATGCACTTACTGTTATGCGCGCTTCATGAGGAGGATGGGTCACCCCGGGGAGCCCTGGGGGAGCTTCGTCGATGCAAAGGTAAACGCCGTGGAGAGGCTTCGGGAGGAGGCGGCGAGGAAGCCGTTGGGCAAGGTACTCCTAAGCAGCGTGACGGACGCGTACCAGCCGATCGAGAAGAAATATGAACTTACTCGGGAGTGCCTTGGTGTCCTCCTGGATCACGGGTTCAGCGTTGATATTCTGACAAAAAATGATCTAGTTCTCAGGGACCTCGATGTCATAGAGCGATTCGACGATGTTGAGGTCGGGTTAACCGTTACCAGTTTGGACGACTCGGTTCGGCGCGCCTTCGAGCCTGGGGCGTCAACTATCCCTGCCAGGCTGGATGCGCTTAAGAGGTTCACCGACGAGGGTATCAGGACCTATGCCTTCCTAGGACCTATGCTACCCTACCTGAGTGACGAACACCTCGAGGACTTGCTGAACGTGTTGGCCGACAGGGTAGATCGGCTGATAGTTGATCGGCTGAACATCAAGTGTGGTAACCTGCCCGATATCCGGGGGACGCTCGCAGCTCATTACCCTGACCTTGCTCCAATGTTCGAGGCAGCCCTGGCGTCTGACTCCGACTATTATAGGGGACTCAGGGTAAGGGTCTCCGAGTTGTGCCGGGATAGGTCGATCCCGGTTGACCTCATCCTCTGAGCAAGTTACTTATCCCCGAATCTGATTGTTACGGATATGAGTCTTCGCGACCGGTCAGAGACGCTGTTCTCCTCGTATTCAGGTGCAGTGCCTGGAGCTGCTTTTGCACTGGTAAAGGATGGGGAGTTGATCCTGAGCAGAGGTTACGGTTTGGCGAATATATCTGCTGGTACACCAGTGAGTGCGTCGACAAACTTCCGCCTTGCATCGGTGACGAAGGCATTCACCGCGATGTGTGTCCTAAAGCTCGTAGACTCGGGGAAAATTAGCCTCGGGGACAGGCTCTCCTCATTCATCCCCAGTCTACCGGGATACGCTGACGACATCACGGTGAGGATGATGCTCGGCCACACTTCGGGGCTCGGCGACTACGAGTCAGACGTTCCCGAGGACTACCCGGGGCAGGTGCATGAGGACTACGTCGTGAAGAAGGTTAGGGGGCTCCCCTCCACGTACTTCCCCCCGGGGTCGGGGTTCCTGTATAGCGATACGGCGTACGTTCTTCTGGGCGTCATCGTTGAGGGAGTATCCGGCGTCCCCTTCCCATGCTTTGTCGAGAGGGAGATTTTCAGGCCACTGGGTATGGCGGGTTCGAGGCTCTACGAGGATGAGGGCGCGAAGATCAAGGATCGGGCGTATGGCTACACGAAGAGCGGCGCAGTCTTCAAGCCAAATGATCAGAGTAAGACGAGCGCTACCCTCGGGGACGGCTGCGTCTACTCCTCCATCAATGATCTCGTTAAGTGGGATCGGGCACTCAACTCGGGTAAGCTTGTTAGTGAAGAGCTTCTCGAGGAGGCGTTCAGTCCCGGGAGACTAAATAACGGTACGCCTACAGAGTATGGCTTCGGTTGGTTCATAATCAACAGGAATTGGGTGAAGATCCTGCACCACGCGGGGGAGACGGCTGGATTCCAACACAAATTCATACGCGTCCCGGAGAAGCGAATAGCTCTCATCATACTCTCAAACCGGGACTCATGGGATTTCTCACTCAAAAAGAAGCCCACTGAGGCCGAGGACACCGTTGGGCTGCTGAAGTATTTCGATCTGATCTAGACGAAGCTGTCTAGCGTGACCTGTCGACGAGGTCCTTTACCTTCGCCTTAGCGCCACCGATGATGTCCTTGCCGTGAGTATAGATGAGGTTGTCGAAGTCGTACTTTAGCAGCCTGTCCATCTCCTTGGCTGCCTGCTTGGCGTCGAGGCAGTACTTCTCGGGGGGTGCCATCAGGTTTCCCTCGGGGTCGCCGAAGATGGTGTCACCCGCGATGATGGTTTTCTGCTTTCTTAGGTAGTAGCTCGAGTTTCCCTCGCTGTGGCCTGGTACCCAGACGACCTCTATGCCTCCGCAGAAGGGGATGATCTCACCGTCTTCTAGTCCCTCGACCTTTACTCCCACGGCCTTCTCTATGAGTGGGGCCTCGAGTTTATACGCCTTAATGGGTGCGCCTGTGAGTTCCTTTAGCTTTGGGAGGTTATTCGTGTGGTCGCCGTGCTTGTGGGTGACTAGTATAAGTTTGACGTCTCCCCATCCCTTCTTCATCGATTTGAGCTCCGCGGCGATATTGTCCACGTGTGGAGGCGTCATGCCGCCGTCGACGAGGACGACGCCTTCAAGGCAGTCGAGTGCCCAGCATTCCATGCTATGGTCCTTCTTCTCCGAGTTGTCGATGGTGTGGATCCCCTTGAGTTCTTCCATGGTTATCGTTAGAGGTATGTGGGGTTATATTACTTAAGATTGAATTTTGGGTTATTTCTTCTCGATGTATCGAGCGTATAGCTCCCGGGTCTTCTCAGGGGTGATCTGTAGTCTCATCACGTCGCCCTTGCGCGGCTCAGTGCCGAGGTAGACAAAGCCCATCTTCTCGTAGAACTTTCTGAGCTGGCGCCCCTTCTCGTCCTGTTCCTCCGTGTAGAGGGTGACGTGGCTGTGGCCGTTGTTCACGGCGTGCACCAAGATGAGGGTTGCTAGTGTATGGCCGATACCCTTCCTCTCAACCATAGATGCGAGTGTGTCTAGGAAGAACCCGTTCTCCGGTTCGTTGTAGCCGTAGACTATTCCAATAGGCTGCCCGCCGCACTCTACGAGGAGGAGGAGGAAGCCGGGTATGTAGCTGTGTTCCAGTACTTCCTCGTGCCTGTATCTAAGCTCCTCCCTGAACTTCTGGGCGTCCACGGTGAGTATCGTTTGGATTAGGGAGTCGTTAAGCCTGTGGTGGATGTTTATCGTGCAATCTGAGCCAAGGAGCTTGTCGAGTCTCGCCTTCGTGGCGGCAACTGCCGCGGCTAGGGTCGGCGTATCTGCGGTCATCGCTTGTGGAGTGTATAGGTGGGTCTCCTCTATAATGGTGCCCCGGGTTCCCGGGGTGTTGGACCACCCCCGGCGGTGAAATTATGGTGTAAATTTTAAGGTTTGGGACGTCTCCCTGGGGGTTCTCGGCGTGAAAGGTGTCAATTTTAGCGTAATTTCAGCGCTTTCTTTGCGTAGGGATGATACCTTAGGTTAAATAATCGACGGCAATCGGAGGTTATTATTTGCCTGTTTTCCGAAACGGGGCTATTTTTAGGGCTATTGACCTCTATTTTCGGTTTGTATTAAGTGTGGCTCTATGCTGACCTTGGTTTGGTGTCCCTCCACATGCACCAGAGTGTTGGGCCATCTGGGAGATGGATCTCGTCGGTGATCTTGAATCCGTAGCGCTGGTAGAGGGGGTTGTTTCTCGGATTGCTGCTCTCCAGGTAAGCGGGTGTTCCCTCGGCATCGAGGCGTGTTAGGGTGTGACGGAGGAGGGCGGAGGCGTAACCCTGCCCCTGCTTGCTCGGGTGGACGCCTATGAAGTCGAGGTACTGGTGTGGGACGCGTGGCCTCTTCGCCTCACAAGCGTCAAAGAACGCCATCATTCTGCGGAGCCTTCCTAGACCCGAGTAGCCGAGAATGTGGGGTAGTCTGAGTATGGGGTCGAGTGGGCCGTGGGGCTCGTTCAGCGCCTCGGGCGGCGCCCAGATGGCGCATGCATTCAGGTCTTTGGTCGTCGTCTCCTCACCGTAGTGGAGGTCCCCCAACATCCCCCTGCGGAACATGTCGCGGAGTGCGCCCATCCTCCCCCCATCGGGGCGCATGGCCCAGTCGAAGACGGGGTCGGTGCTGAAAGCCTGGGTGAGGACCTCTGAGAGGCGGGGTATGTCTTCCCTCCTGAGCTTCCTCACCTCTACGCAGGACACGGGAGATAGATGTGTCTGCTCGTTAGATAATCCCTTTCATTGAGAGGGCACGACGGCCCGCCATCTCCTTAGTAGGCTCTACAAGGTGGGAGACTAGGTGTTAGGCTTTGATATTCTGTGGATTTAGGGGAACGGTTTTATCCCCTGCTGGTGTCTGGTGGCGTTGGCTGGGCGGTCTAAGACTGTGTCTGGGGAGGCTTCTAGGTACAGGTGGACGGTTCTCGGCATCGCCTGGCTCAGTTATCTTGCAGTCTACATGGTCAGGGTCTCTGTGCCGCCTCTCTCCCCCTTCATCGTGGGGGAGCTCAGCCTATCGAAGACGGAGGTGGGGCTCCTCGTCTCGTCTGGGGCCATCGGGTACGCGGTGTTTCAGCTCCCCGCGGGGTGGCTGATCGACAGGTTCGGGGTGAAGCGGATGCTTGTGGTGAGCTGCTTCGCCGCAGGCGCGATAATCTGTGGTATGTACTTTGCGAGTTCACTCCCGATTGCTTCCGTGGTTCTCTTTCTCGGGGGCTTCGGCTACGGCTGCTTCCCAGCCGTGGCGACGAAGGCGCTGCTGTTGTGGTTCCCACTGACTGAGAGGGGGACGGCCGTGGGTTTGCAGCAGACCTCGATTAACGCGGCGGGGATAATCACTGCGGTGAGTCTTCCGATCCTAGCGGAGATGCTGGGATGGCGCTTCGGGTTCATCGGCGTCGGGGTCTTCTCGATGATCGTAGCGCTTGTTGTCTACGTCTTCTATCGGGAGGCGCCGGCTGAGCGAGTCGGGCCATCTGCACGTAGGAAGTCGAGCCTCGCTGATTTGAGGGAAGTTGTCTTCAACAGGAACATCTTGCTCGTGAGCGCCTCTTGCATAGGCTTCATGGCGGTCGACTACTGCCTGACGACCTATCTTGTGATCTACCTCACCGAGTCGGTGGGGTTGGCGGTAGCCCTCGCGGGTGTCTTCCTCGCCCTCACAAACATTGGGGGGCTGATGGGTAAGCTCTTCTTCGGCGTGATGAGCGATCGTTTCTTCGGAGGGAGCAGGAAGAAGCCGCTGCTACTCGCGGGGTTCGTGATGCTTACCATCTCCGTCGCGGTTCAGGTAGTAAGCCCAACGTCACCTTGGTGGTTGATTTCCCTCGTCTTCGGTGTCTTCGGCTTCAGCGCCATTGGCTGGGGCGGTATGAACCTGATACTCGTCTCGGAGTCGACTCGGAAGGAGAACTCGGGGCTCGCCATGGGCTTCTCGCTGATGATATTGCTCATCGGGAACATCGCGGGTCCCCCGATCTTCGGGTACATTGTTGATGTGACGGGCAACTACTCGCTTGCGTGGTGGTTCCTGACGGCGTGTAGCGTCGTGGCCGTCGCACTGATGTCACTGGTGAGGGAGAGGAAGGAAGAATAACCTAGAACATCGGCTTTCTCTGGTTCCTGTTTATGGGCTTGCTCTCGGATTGGGCGAGGGGGAAGCGTCTGTCGTGTCCCTTGTTCTTAGTGTCCTCGTGTTTGCCCGTCGGTTGGGGTGGTATGATGGCGCCGCAGAATACGCATGTCTGTTCCTTCCCCGCTTCTGCGGGTGAGGTGGGGTTGAGTTTTCCGCAGTGTGGGCACTTGAGGTAGACTGGGCTCGACATCCTTTCAATTAAGGTGAGACTGGGAGAAATAGGTTTCTAGATGCTTAGGCCCTTCTCCATTATCTCAAGTGTGTGGCCATCGGGGTCCTTGAAGAAGGCAATGTTGGCGTCATTCATTTGGACCTTGCGTAGCTCGGTGCCGGCAGCTTCGAGTTTCTTTACCTTGGCGGCTCAGTCGGGAACGTGTATGGCGAGGTGGGTCCAATTGCTGCTTGGGGGCGGGCAGGGTGAGCCTGGGCGCTGGACGAGTTCCATTAGCCCCTTACCCATGTCGAGGACGGCGATCTTGGCCTCGCCGCTTGTCCAGCGTGTCTTCTCCTTCCAGCCAAAGAGGTCTTGGTAGAAGATGAGGCTCTCTTCGAGGTCTTTGACGTACACTCCGCAGTGATCTAGGTGTGACATGGGTGTGTGGCGTGGCTGGTGGGTTTTAGGGTTATCGGGGGTGGGTTTTTTTCATGATCCCCAATGCAACGTATGTGACCTGCATGCACGCAACTTGTGAAAATGCTGGAACCGTCACCAGTATTTACATGACTTGGAATGGTAATTGGATAATTAACATGGTAACATATTAGATCCGATGATAGCGCATTGACTTAATTAAAAATTTGAATAATAAAAAAATATATACAGTGGTTTACGTTGCCGGGCTACTTTTTCTCGCTGAGGATGGCGATCCTCGCGGCCGCGAGACGTGCTACCGGTATACGGAATGGGCTGCAGCTCACGTAGTCGAGCCCAGCCTCGTGGAAGAAGTAGATGCTCTCCGGGTCGCCGCCGTGTTCGCCGCAGATGCCTATCTTGATCTTTGGGTTCGCGGGGCGAGCCAACTTGACGCATATTTTCACCAGTTCGCCGACGCCTTTCTTGTCGAGCGTCTGGAAGGGGTCGTCTGGGAGTATCTTCTTCTCCACGTAGATGGGGAGGAATGTGCCCTGGGCGTCGTCGCGGCTCAGACCCATGCCAGTCTGCGTCAGGTCGTTCGTGCCGAAGCTGAAGAAGTCGCACTCCTTCGCCATCTCGTCCGCAGTCAACGCGGCGCGCGGCATCTCGATCATCGTCCCGTACTTGAAGACGATATTCTCCCCGTACTTGTTCATCGCATCGTCGTATGCCTTGACCACGAAGGGTTTCAGGTACGCTAGCTCGCGCCATGTGATTGTGCCGGGGATCATGATCTCCGGGTGCGGGTCATCCCCCTCCTTCTTCAGCTCGCAGGCCGCCTCGAAGATGGCCTTCGCCTGCGTCTCGTAGATCTCAGGGTACAGTACACCTACACGGCAGGCGCGTAGCCCGATCATCGGGTTTGCCTCCTGTATCCTCCGGACCTTGCCGAGGAGGACCCTCTTCGCCTCGATCTCCTTCTTCGGCGCCTTCGCCTTCTCCACCTCGTATATCTCGGTGACCACGTCGACCTCGTGTGGCATGAACTCGTGGAGCGGCGGGTCGAGGAGCCTGATCTGGACGGGCTTGCCCCTCATCGCCTTGAGGAGGCTCTTGAAGTCCTTCTTCTGCATGGGCAGGAGCTTGTCGAGGGCCTTCTGGCGGTCCTCCTTGGTGTCTGCCATGATCATCTCGCGGACCAGCGCCACGCGCTCGACGCCTAGGAACATGCGCTCCGTCCTCGTGAGCCCGATGCCAGCAGCGCCGTTATCGTACGCCTTCATTGCGTCCTTCTCGTCGTTCGCGTTCGCCCAGACGCCGAGGCGCTTGTACTTGTCCGCCCACCCGAGCAGGGTAGCAACCTCCCCTCCAACCTTGGGTTCGATGAACTCAACCTCGCCCACGTAGACGTCCGCCGTGAGGCCGTCGATGGTGATCAGATCGCCCTTCTTCACCACTATCTCCCCAACCTTGAAAACCTCTTTGTCAAGGTCGATGTGGAGCGCCTCGCAGCCGACTATCGCGGGCTTCCCGATGCCTCGGGCAACGATTGCTGCGTGGCTCGTCATGCCTCCTCTGCTGGTGAGCACGCCCTCGGCGGCGATCATGCCCGCGATGTCCTCGGGCGTCGTCTCGGGGCGCACGAGTATGACCTTCTTCCCCGCAGCCTTCCACTCCTCCGCCTCCTTGGGGACGAACACTACCTGCCCCGTCGAGGCACCCGGGCTAGCAGGCAGCCCGCGGCAGATAGCCTTCTTACCCGTCGCTGGGTCGATCGTCTTGTGTAGCAGAAGCTCGATCTGCTTCGGCTCGACGCGTAGGATCGCCTCCTTTTCGTCTATGAGCTTCTCCCCCACCATGTCGACGGCACACTTAACCGCGGCCTTAGCCGTCCGCTTCGCGTTGCGGCACTGGAGCATGTAGAGGGTGCCCCTTTCGATGGTGAACTCGACGTCTTGCATATCCTTGTAGTGGGACTCGAGCTTCTCGACGATGCCGACGAGCTCCTTGTGGATCTTTGGCATCTGCTTCTTCAGGTCGTCGAGGCCGATGGGTGTGCGTATCCCGGCGACGACGTCCTCGCCCTGAGCGTTGAAGAGAAGCTCGCCGAGGATCTTTTTCTCGCCGCTGCTCGGGTCACGGGTGAACAGCACGCCGCTGCCCGAGTCGTCGCCGAGGTTTCCGAAGACCATCGTCTGAATGTTGCAGGCGGTCCCCATATCATCCGGAATCCTCTCCATTTTCCTGTACGTGATGGCTCTTGGTGTGTTCCAGCTGTTGAAGACCGCAGCGATGGCGAGTCTCAGCTGCTCGTATGGGTCCTCGGGGAACTCTCTCTTGACCACCTTCTTGTAGAGTTTCTTCTGCTCCGCAACAACACTCTTGAGCGCCTTGGCGCTGAGCTCGGGGTCGTTCTTGACACCCTCCTTCTTCTTCCAACCTTCGTGGACAGCGTCGAACTCCTTTCTCTCCGCCCCCATGACGACATCGGCGAACATAGTCACGAAGCGCCTGTAGGCGTCGTAGACGAAGCGTTCATCCTTAGTGAGCTTGGCCAGGCCGGCGGCGACCTCGTCGTTGATGCCGAGGTTTAGTACGGTGTCCATCATCCCAGGCATGCTACGAGGTGCCCCGCTGCGGACCGAGAAGAGTAGCGGGTTCTTTCCATCCCCGAACTTCTTACCCGTCGCCTTCTCGATGCCCTTAAGATGCAGGAGCACATCCTCCCAGAGCCCGTCGGGGAAGTTGCCCTTCGCTGCGAAGAACTCGGCGCAGGTCTTAGTAGTAATCGTGAAGCCGGGTGGGACGCGCAGCCCCATGTTCACCATCTCGGCGAGGTTCGCGCCTTTGCCGCCCAGCAGATCCTTCATGTCCTTATTGCCCTCAGCGAAGTTGTAGACACGCTTTATCATCGAAGTCAACTCAGATGAACAAAACTCCCGGAGAGCTACTCATAAATGTACCCCCAAAACTGCTGGAAAAACAAAGGTGTTAACGACGAATAAAACCTCTTATGGCCCCAATAAGCCTCAATAAATGCGTCTAACTAAAAATAAGGGTGATATTTCACCCAGTTTCGCTGAAAGAGCCCACTTTTAACCCCCTCTCAGGATATTCAGAAAGGGTTATAAACCGCCTCTAGACTCGCTATATTAGTCTTTCGGAGTGGTTCTTTGGCAGCGACGCTACGAAGCAAGACTGTGTGCACCGAATGCGGCAGCACAAATCTCCTCCGTGATTATGACTCAGGCGAGCTCGTCTGCGAGAAGTGTGGATTCGTCCTCTCTACGACCCTAATCGATCAGGGCCCGGAGTGGCGCGCATTCGACCAGGAGCAGAGGGACAAGCTGCCCCGCGTCGGCGCCCCCGTGACGTGGACCATACATGACAAGGGACTGAGCACCACCATTGGCTGGCAGGACCGGGACGCTTCCGGGCGCAGGCTCAGCCCCGAGGAGCGCGCAAGGCTCTACCGCCTCCGAAAATGGCAACGCCGAAGCAAGGTCAGCGACTCAACCCAGCGCAATCTCGCACACGCTCTCAGCGAGATGAGCAAGATCGCCTACAAACTCAACCTACCACGCAACGTCATCGAAACCTCAAGCATGATCTACCGCCGAGCAATTCAGAAGCAACTCATCAGGGGCCGCACAATCCAGAGCGTCGCGGTCGCCAGCATCTACATGGCGTGCCGCCAGTGCGCCGTCATTCGCACCCTCGAGGACGTGGCAGTCGCCGCCAACATCACTAAGAAGGAGGCGGCCCGCAACTACCGCTTCCTCTTACGCGAGCTACAGCCCGAGGTCCCGCAGGTCGACCCACATGGCTACATCAGCAAGATCGTGAACAAGCTTACCCTCACTGGGGAGACGGAGATGCTCGCCATGGGCATACTTAAGAAGGCGTCCGACATGCGCCTCACGAGCGGCAGGGGCCCATCGGGCATCGCCGCCGCATGCATCTACATTAGCAGCCAGCTAACGGACGAGCGCCGCACGCAGGGCGAGATCGCCAAAGAGGCGCAGGTGACGGAGGTCACCATCAGGAACCGCTACAAGGAGCTCGCTCAGCGCTTGGACTTCACGGTGAGCCTTTAAGCCTTTATTCGACCCTCGCTTCTAGTTCGGTGACCTTTATGGGTGACCAGTTCATCGTCTTCACCGGCAGGCCCAACGCGGGCAAGAGCAGTATCATACGCGCTGTCACCGGGTTGAAGGTCGACGTCGGCAAGGATCCGGGTACCACCCAGAAGATCATGCGCTACCCCGTCGCCGAGGGCCTCATCCTGATAGACATGCCTGGCTACGGTAAGAGCCTCCGTAGCAGCCGCGGAAAACAGGAGGAGACCAAGGACGACATACTCGACTTCCTCGAGCTCCACGCGGGGAGTATAGCCGTTGCCATCCACGTCGTGAACGTGAGTACCTACCTCGAGACCGAGATGCGCCTCGCCAATAAGGGCTTCATCCCACTCGACGTCGAGATGGTACACTTCATGAAGAGGGACCTCGGCGTCACCGTTCTTGTGGCGCTGAACAAGATAGACAAGGGGCCGAAGGACTATATAGAGGACAATGTTGAGGCGATCAAGGAAGGTCTCGGCCCATCGATTCCCGTCTTCCCCGTGAGCGCCCGCACCGAAGAGGGCGTCGGCGCACTCAAAGAGGAGGTCAGGAAAAGGCTGGCAATCCGGGGCTTCCAGAGCCCCTTCGAGAAAGTACGCTAACTACTGCTCGCAGCCCACCACGCCCGCGGCGTCGACGGCGAAGCGGGCCTTGTCCTCGGGGAGGTAGGGTGAGTCGATTATTGTGGCGATCCTCGTATTCTCTTTTCCCTTCCTGAGGTAGACGCGGTGTGTGCAGGCGTGTGCCATCACGTGACCGCCCGTCGGCTTGTTCGGGTCGCCGTATGATGTGTCTGGCTTGGCCTGCACCTGGTTGGTGAGGACGACGGCTAGGCTGAAGGCCTCGGCTACTCTGAGGAGGGCGGCTAAGCATGAGCCTATCTTCTGCTGGCGGTCGCTGAGGGTGCCCCTGCCGATGTACTCGCCGCGGAAGTGGCCGATCATGCTGTCCACGATGACGAGCTTTACTTTGTGCTCCTGCACGACCTGGGGGAGGTTCTTGATGAGTATGGTCTGGTGCTCGCTGTTGAAAGCGCGGGCGACGAGGACGTTCTGGAGGATTGTGTTGGCGTCGTAGCCGCGCGCCTCGGCAATCTGCTTGATACGCTCGGGGAGGAAGGTGCCCTCCGTGTCTATGACACATACTTTGCCGCCGAAGCCGCCCTGGTCCACTGGCTGCTGGGCGAGGACGCTGAGAGTGAAGCATATCTGCGTCTTGCCGCTGCCGAACTCGCCGATGAGCTCCGTGATGGCGTCCGTCTCTATTCCCCCGCCGAGTATCTTGTTGAGGTCAGGGCTCCCCGTGTTGCACTTCAGCATGCGCATCCTCTTCTCTAGGACCTCCGTGGCGGGGATGAAGCCGAGGTCTACCTTTTCACGGGCGAGCTGGTTGACCTTCTGGGCGGTGTCCGCGCCCATGCCGGTGAGTTCCTCTATCTCCCTGCTGGGGGTGATGGCTATGGATTCGTAGGTACTGAGGCCTGCCTTCCTCAACTTCGCCATTGTGGCGCTTGATACGCCGTCTAGTTCTACTGGGTCGTTCTTCTCGACGTCCTCAGCCATCTTGATCGATTCGGTTGGGTCCACTTTCGCTTATAACGCGTGCGCACATGTTTGGATGGGGGAGTCGAGTGAAAGTGAGTCAGGCGGAGAGGAAGCCGCCGTCAACCGCCAGGAGCGCTCCGGTGACGTAGCTGGAGAGGTCGCAGGCTAGGAAGAGCGCGGCCCTCGCGACCTCATCGGGGTCCCCGACACGCCCCATGGGGAGGCGTGCCATGAAGTCGTACCCAGTCTTGGCGAGGCCAATGTTGCCCCTGAAGAACTCGGTGGCGGCGCCCCTCGTGCCTGGGGTGACTATGCCGCCGGGGAGGAGGGCGTTTACGCGGAAGCCCTTGTCCCCGAAGTCGCGTGCGAGGCCGCGGGTGAGACCGATGACCCCCGCCTTCGAGGTGTCGTAGTGGACCATCCCCCTCTTGAATGGGAGAACCGCCTCGATACTGCTGACGTTAATGATGACTCCTCCCTCCTTCTTCCTCGCCTCTATCATGCGCTGGCACATCCAGAGTACGGCCTCGAGGTTGATGGCGTAGACCTTCTGGAAGAACGCTTCGTCGATGTCGAGGAAGTCGCAGAACGGGTAGATGCCCGCATTGTTGACGAGAGTGTCCGGCTCGGAGCCGCTCAGCTCGTTCCAGAGGGCGTCTATCTCTGGCTTCTTGGATAGGTCAACCTTATTCGTTGCCACGTCGACGCCCCACTCCGCGAGTTCAGCCGCCGTCTCCTTCAGCTTCTTCTCATCCACATCAACGAGGACGAGGTCCGCGCCGGCCTCGGCGAAGCGGTCCGCCATCGCCTTTCCTATGCCCGCGGCAGAGCCGGTTATGAGGGCACGTCTCCCTCTGAGGGAGACGAGTTCGCCGAGTGGCTTCTTTGATCCCATCGCTGCACCAATCCCCGAATACTCGGATGCGCCTTTAATGTTTCCCCGCGGGGTCTCGTAAATGATATCAGCTCAACGGGGGACTCCTACTGGATTGATTTGGTCGACGTCAAGGTCCTGAAGGAATCCGCGAAGAAGGAGGTAGACGCCCAGAGGAAGCGTTTAGTCGAGATCGCGAAGTGGATGTACGAGAACCCCGAGCTGGGCTCCGAGGAGTTCAAAGTCTATGCTCTCCTGACGGGGGAGCTTGAGAAGCAGGGGGCGAAAGTGGAGAGAGAGCTACTTGGGATACCCACTGCGTTCTCCGCCTCTTGGAAGGGGAAGATGAAGGGGCCGAAGATTGCGGTGCTCGCTGAGTACGATGCTCTGCCCGGGGTAGGGCACGGCTGCGGTCACAACCTAATCGCGGCATCCGCTATTGGCTCAGGCGTCGCCGCGTCTAGGACCGCAAAAGACCTCCCTGGTGAGATCATGGTCGTCGGGACCCCCGCCGAGGAGGGCAGGGGGTCAAGTGCGGGTAGTAAGGTCATCATGGCGAACAAGGGGTTCTGGGACGACGTCGACGCGGCGATAATGCTACATCCCGCGATGCACTACGGGGTCGGGGGTAAGGCCCTCGGCATCTGGCAGCTGAAGATGGAATTCAAGGGGCAGACAAGCCACGCCGCCGCGTCCCCCGAGAGGGGTGTCAACGCGCTTAACGCCGCCACGCTCGCCTACATGGCTACCCACATGCTCAGGCAGGAGGCGCGCCGCGAAGCGAATCTCGTCATCCACGGCATCATCACCGAGGGGGGACTCGCGAGCAATATAATCCCTGACAGGGCCGTCTGCGAGTTCGGGGTCCGCAGCAGCGACGAGAAGTACCTCGTAACAATGGTGGACAAGGTGGAGAAGTGCGCCGAAGGTGCAGCAATCGCTACCGGGGCGCAGGTTAAAGTGACGAAGTACAAACTGTATAGCAGCATGAAGCCAAACATCCCACTCGTCAAGGTTCTCTACCAGAACTACATTGACCAGGGCGTCAAGGTGGATGACTGGCAGGAGACGCAGGCGGGGATACCCATGGCCTCAACCGACTTCGGGGACGTAAGCCAGAGGTGCCCTTCGACCGGCAGCTACATCGGAATAGGCCCCGAGAACACCCCTGGTCACAGTAAGCAACTAGCTGACTGCACAATGACGAAGGAAGGACTCGACGCGATGGTGATCGGTACGAAGGCGCTCGCCATGACGATGGTCGAGTTGCTCGCCAAGCCGGAGCTGCTCAAGGAAGCTCGGGACTATTTCCAGTCCCAATAGATGCTGGCTCTTCTTTTTTCACTGTGTCATGGTCGGGTATATCACTCTCAACGTTTCTGATCGTCTTGATTGCTAATGCCCCTACCGAGATGAGAGCTCCAATTATCCCTAGGAAGACAAAGAGTAGTCCAATTCCAGCACCGGGTCCGGTGCCGACGAACCAGCCGAAAACTCCGTAGAGTGCACCCCACGGCATCATTGATGGGGTCATCACCCTGTCGGCAAGTGAGCCGGCTATCACCATAACTATAGGGGTGGATATCTGGGCTATGAGAGCGCGTGTTGCGAAGACTCTCCCTTGGACCTTCGGCAGCACCTTCGACTGCCAGATGGCGCGCGCGCGCAGTCGTTGAACAGGGCGGGGGAAAGGTTAAGGGGGTCGCCACGTTCCATGCCCATTATGCGACTTCTGCTCGTCGTCTCCACCCTCGCTAAGCTCCGCGATGTGGAGGGGCTCAGCAAGGCCGCGGCGAGGGCCGGACACAACGTCACCGTCTTCTTCAACGAGGAGTCCGTCCAACTCCTGAAGGATCCGAGCCCGGTCGAGTACCTCTACGCCGATCTCCTCGCCTGCAGGGCGAGCGCAGTAGAGTACCAGATAACGAAGGAGAACATGGCTGTCAACGCGAGGATGAGCAGCCTCGCCGAACTCGTGGACCAGCTCGAGGAGAACGACAAGGTGGTGTTCCTGGGATGAACGAGGAGACCACCTTCATATTCAGGAGCAAGGTGGAACCCGGGAGCAGGTTCTGGGAGGGGCTCCGCCTCAGCGCTGCCTTCGTCGGCATGGACCACATCCCCCTCATAGTCTTCATGGACGATGCGGTACCCGGCCTCCTCCCAAACGCCCTACCCCTCCGCCAGCTCTGGGAGTATCTCAAGACCACCGCCGACCTTGCCGGAATCAACGTCCTCGACACCGACATGGACGAGGTACACCTCACCCTAGCCGACCTCGACCCCCAACTCAACGTTAAGATGATCACACTAGACGAACTCGCCGAGAGGGTCGCTGAGAACCGGGTAGTCGCCATTTTTTAGGGGGAACATGGATGATAATACTCCTCCAGATAGGGACGCAGGAATACGGGGAAGCCTTCAGGATCGCCCGCAGGGTCGCCGCCCAGGGGAAGAAGCTCCTAATCCTCTTCACCGGCGAGGGCTGCCGCCTGGTCGAGGACCCCAATATGGCCGAGAGCCTCAGTTTCGCGAGGCTATTCGCGTTGAAGGAGGACGTGCGTAAACCCGTGGAGGGTGTCGAGATCATAGACTACGAGGGCTGGGTGAAGTTGCTTGAGTACTGCAACAAGACGGCCTGCTGGACCTAGACCCACCAGATCCAGCCTCGCCTCTCTTTCGACATCTCGCCGTGAATTGCGCCGCTTAGGCGGAGTTTGTTGAGGAAGACCGCCGTCGAGTCGGGGCAGCGGACGAGCCGCTTCTGTGTCTCCATCTGCACCTCACGTGTTGTGAGAGGGTGACCCGCGTCCATCAGAAGCTGGAGTATGAGCTGGTCCGCCTCCTCCCCCTTGAGGACCCTGTTCTCCATGCCTGAACCACTAATATGGCCCCATTTATCCCCATCGCCGCCCGCCCCAAACCCTACACTTTTATCCTGAATATCGCAATTTCTCACCGAGGGATCTAGGTTTGAAGCTGTTCACGGTCGGCCCCGTGGCGTGCTACCCGGTCGTCCTGAAGGCGATGGGGGAGCAGATGTACAGCCACAGGAGCGCCGAGTACAAGAAGCTCCACTACGACACCGTGGAGCGCCTCCAAGCGTATATAGAGACGAAGAACCCCGTCTACCTCTTCAGCGCGACGGGCACTGGCTTCATGGAGGCAGCGGTCAGGAACTGCGTCAGGGATAGTCTGGTAGTCTGTGTGAACGGAGACTTCGGTAAGCGCTTTGCCGACGTCGCCAAGGCCAACGGCAGGGGAGCGGTCATTGTCGAGCCCCCGATGGGGGAGCCGGTCACCCCGGCCCAGCTTGATGACACTTTCCGAAACCACCCCGAGACCGAGGCCGTCGCTATTACCCACAACGAGACGAGCGCGGGCCTCATCAACCCGCTCAAGGATCTCTGCGCTGTCGCTAAGAAGTATGGGAAGTTAGTCTTCGTCGACGCCGTCAGCAGCATGGGCGGCACCGAGATCAAGGTCGATGACTGGGGCATCGATATCTGCTTCAGCAGCAGCCAGAAGTGCTTCGGCGTCCCACCGGGCCTCGGCATTGGCTCGGTGAGCAAGAAGTGCCTCGACGTCGCGGAGAAGATACCGAACAGGGGCTACTACTTCGACCTCCTCCTCTGGCAGAAGGATCACGAGAGGGGACAGGGGACACCCGTAACGTCGGTGATCCCCCAGATCGCCGGCCTCAACGCCGCCCTCCGCATGGTGGAGGAGAAGGGCGGGAAGCAGTGGTATTTCAACCTCTACAAGAGGAGGAACACGAGGATACGCCGAGCCGTGAAGAGACTAGGTACACCCGTATTCCCGAAGAGGGGCGCGGAGAGCCCCACGGTTAGCTGTGTCAAGGCGCCGAAGGGCGTCCCCGGCCCAAAGGTCTACGAGGCGATGAGAGCGAAGGGGTTTGAGCTCGCCCAGGGCTACGGGGCACTAAAGGACACGACGTACCGCATAGGGAATATGGGCTATATCCCAAACCTGAGCGTCATCCAGATGCTAGACGCCCTGAAGGAGGTCTACGAGGTGATAGCTCCGTAGCCCCTACTTCCTGAAGTAATCTGATATTTCTGGCCTCGTCAGGAAGTAGATGACGATGGCGTAGACGAATATCTTTGTTAGCGCCTCAAAGGGTGAAGCGGGTTCGATGTCGAGTGTTATGAAGAGCTCGAGGAACCCAATGAATATCTCCCACCCGGAGAGCGCCATCATCCCGATCCTCCCCCACCTGTACCCGCTCCATAGACCGTAGGCGATGCCAAAGCCCGCCACGGAGGTTACGACGTAGTATAGGGTCGCGTAGAGAGGCGCGCCACCCGCGTAGAAGCCGAAGAGTATGACGACGTTAATGACGCTCTGTATGAAGAAGAACGATGCGAGGAGGGTGACCCCTAACGGCCTATCCATGGGGGATAGCCCGCGCTGCGGGGTTAAAGCCTTGACCCCTAAACAATACCCCTCTTCTGCATGACGTGGTATGTGATGGTGAGGCGGAAGGCCGCCATGAAGGGAGGTGGAAGGCCCTCCCGTAGGACTTGATAAGCCGATTATCGGGGCGTAGCCGTCTTGCAACTCCACGCACGTGCGTTTGGTCTTCGGGTGCTGCCACGATTAACCCCTTTGGGTCTCAGCGCCTCTGGAAGCCGACGAGTTCCCCCTT
>Ga0182021_10003893_pt1 | contig 17502 bp, 10 predicted proteins | sample 612E3MmetaG_FD_120493 | JGI IMG/M metagenome (GOLD analysis project Ga0182021, IMG submission 120493) | Permafrost microbial communities from Stordalen Mire, Sweden - 612E3M metaG (Illumina Assembly) | ecosystem: Environmental > Terrestrial > Soil > Wetlands > Permafrost | place: Sweden... | reverse complement strand
TCTTATAAAAAAAGAGGGTGACTTTACATGCGAAAATCTGAATTTTTATTCAAAAAAAATTACTACCTGGATGAAAGGTATAAATAATAGCATAACTAAAAAACAATAAGCCATTCATAACCGGAGGAATTGTTCAGAACAAATAAAACCTGAATCATTGACTCTTTTTTGAACTTTCAACTATTTATAGGTACCTTTACTTCATTCATTACGATTTTATTATTGAAAATATAAACTTCTAGGTATGATAACAATTCTTTTTTCCAGACCTGAGATTTTTTGGTTTTTAATTGGATTGGGCATGTTTCTGCTCGAATTAGTGATACCAGGGTTCATTATTTTTTTCTTCGGACTTGGTGCCTGGATTACAGCACTGGTATGCCTGATCGGAGACCCCGGAATCAATGCTCAGATAATTATATTCGCAATATCATCAGTTCTTTTACTCATCGCTTTAAGAAAAATTCTTCAGAAGAAGTTTTTTAACAGGAAAGGTCATCTGTCGGATGAGGTAGAGGATGAGTTTACAGGAAAAGAGGCTCTTGCGACAACAGATTTTGGTAAGGATAAATATGGGAAAGTAGAGTTTAAGGGCACTACATGGAAAGCCGAATCGATCTCAGAAATAAAAGAAGGACAAACAGTTATCATAACAAAAAAAGTGAATTTCACACTAGTAGTTAAACCTAAAAATAATTAAAAATGGAAGGATCAAGCACCACTTTTATTCTCGTTGGGATAATCTTCCTTGGATTTATCCTTATTGTTTCAATGATTAAAATTGTTCCTCAAAGAACTGCTATAATCGTCGAAAGACTTGGAAAATACCGGGCTACATATACAGCAGGTTTCCAGTTACTTATCCCATTTTTCGATAAAGTAAGATACAGACACACTCTTAAGGAACAAGCAATTGATGTCGCCCCTCAGATATGCATCACCCGCGATAATATAGCAGTTGAGGTTGATGGAATTCTGTACCTTCAGGTCCTTGATGCCCAAAAAGCATCATATGGAATTGATAATTACAGATTTGCTTCAATTCAGATAGCACAGACAACAATGAGAAGTGTCATTGGTAAGCTTGAGCTTGACAGAACTTTTGAAGAACGTGAAACAATAAACGTATCGATTGTTGAAGCTGTTGATAAAGCCAGTGAACCATGGGGTGTTAAAGTTACCCGTTATGAGGTTAAAAATATTTCACCTCCCCAGAGTATTAAGGATGCAATGGAAAAACAGATGAGGGCTGAAAGAGAGAAAAGAGCTGTAATTGCCGAATCTGAAGGAACAAAACAGGCCAAAATAAATAATGCAGAAGGTGACAAGCAGGAACTTATCAAAAAATCTGAAGGTGAAATGCAGAAACGTATTAATGAGGCTGCCGGACGTGCTTCAGAGATTGAACAGCTTGCCAAAGCAACTTCGAATGGACTAAGAGCAATTTCCTCAGCTATATCTGAAGAGAATGGACTTAATGCAGTTAACCTTCGTATCGCTGAGCAATATCTTATGGAGTTTGGTAAACTCGCAAAAACCAATAACACTTTAATAATACCATCAAACCTTGCGGATATTGCTAGTGTAATTGCCTCAGCTACATCTGTTTTTAATGAGACAAAGGATAAGAAAGCCAAATGACCTCTCCCTAAATCCCTCCCCCAAGTGGGAGGGACTTAATTAACTGATTATATTTACATTACATAGGCGGATATTAAAATCTTCGCCTTTTTCATTATTACCCACCCCTACCCGCTCCAGGGAGGGGAACTTTAGTATCACTTTTGTCTTTAAACTTTTATCTTTTGTCTTAGTCATAGCCTTATACTTCTTCGTGTTCAGTCCTGTTTATTATCTCATCCTGAAGATCCTCTCCAAGATCATTAAAATAATCACTGTATCCGGCTACCCTCACAATGAGATCCCTGTATAATTCGGGATGCCTCTGTGCCTCTTTAAGTGTTTCAGCATTAACTACATTAAATTGAATATGATGCCCATCGAGACTGAAATAGCTGCGGATCAAAGCAGTAAGACACGCGTAACTATCTTCATCCTCAAAAAACTGCGGGGAGAATTTCTGATTAAGAAGTGTGCCGCCGGTACGTAAATGATCAATTTTCGATGCTGATCGGATAACCGAGGTCGGTCCCTGTTTGTCAACACCCTGACTCGGCGAAATACCCTCTGACAATGGTTTATTTGCCTTTCTCCCATCGGCTGTTGCCCCGATAACACTTCCAAAATAGACATGTGAGGTTGTTGGCAACATATTGATCCGGTGTACTCCCCCTCTTGATGAAGGCCGACCATTAACAGCATCATAATAGATCTCAAAAACATCTACAGCCTGCTGATCGGCATAATCATCGTCGTTACCAAACTTGGGAGTGTTATAGATCAACTCATAATGTACCTGTTCAAACCCAACAAAATTTTCATCAAGAGCTCTGTTTAACTCCTCCCATCCAAATTTCTTTTTATCATAAATATTGTACCTGATGGAAGTCAGCATATCTGTTACACTTCCCAGACCTACTCCCTGTATGTAGGAGGTATTATATCGTGCACCACCACAATTGTAATCTTTTCCGTTCAAAATACAATCTTCAACAAGTAACGATAAAAAGGGTACGGGAAGCCAGTTGGCAAATGTATTTTCAATAACATTATTCCCTCTTATCTTAATGTCAATAAGATAGTTAACCTGTAATTTGAAAGCCTTCATAAGATCTTTAAAACTCTTATATTCACGAGCATAACCTGTTTCCAAACCAACTTGTTTACCGAGTCTTTTATCAAATCCGTTATTAAGTGTCAGTTCAAGGACTTTTGGAAGATTGAAATAACCTGTCAGCCAATATGCTTCCGTTCCGAAAGCTCCGGTTTCTACACATCCCGACGCCCCGCCATTACGGGCATCAACGATACTTTTTCCCTGCCTCAGTAACTCGGCAATTATTGCTTCGGTATTAAAACACGATGGCTGACCGAAGCCTGTCCGTATTATATCAAGAGCCTTGTGAATAAACCTGTCGGGACTTTTCTTGCTGATCTGAACCATCGAACTGGGCTGAAGTATCCGCATCTCCTTAATTACATCAAGAAGAATATACGATATTTCATTCACCGCATCGGTCCCGTCAGCTTTGACACCTCCCAGATTGATCAGGCAAAAGTCGGTATAAGTGTTGCTCTCGCTGGCCGTAACACCCATTTTGGGGGGAGAGGGATGGTTATTGAATTTAACCCAGAAACATCCAAGCAGGTCATGCAAACCATCCTCAGTGAGTGATCCTGAAGATAATTCTCTCATATATACAGGATAAAGATGCTGATCGAGTCTTCCGGGATTAAATGAATCCCATGGATTAAGTTCAGTAATGACGCCAAGATGTATGAACCAGTAATGCTGAAGCATTTCATGAATTGTCTCAGGAGCATTCGCCGGGACCCTCCTGCAAACAGCTGCCATCTTTATCAACTCTGTTTTCCTTGCAGAATCATTCTCAATCTCAGCCATTTTTTCCAGTATATCAGCATGACGTTTTGCATACATTATTATTGCATCGCATGTAATATCCATAGCTTTAAGCTCTTCCATCTTCGAGAAAGCCTGTGGATCATTAAAAAAGTCGAGAGTAGAGATAGATCTTTTAATCTCTTCTTTAAGGTCAATAAAGCCTGTTCTGAACATCTTATAACCCAATACTGTATGCCCGGGAGCACGTTGTTCCTGGAATTCTGTAAACAGACCCGCATTATAGGCATCAAGCCATTCAGGTGTCATAAAACTCATTATCCTGTCGCGGTTACTCTTTCCTTTCCAGAACGGGATAATCTCATTCTTATAAATTTTCTTCACCTCTTCATCGACCCTGAAAGAAACCTTTTCTCTTGAGTTAAGAATTTCAAGATCCTGCATCGAATGAAGACTTATCTCAGGATAGGTTGGTGTAGCCTTTGGAGCAGGTCCCCTCTCTCCCACTATCAGTTCACCATCATTGATACAAATCTTTTTGTTTTTCAGAAGAAATTCGAAAGCTTTTGCCCTTTTTACCGGAGCTGACAATTCATGGGCCTCATCGCTTTTATAAAATTGAGTCATGAGCAATGCTCTTTCTATGCTGATCATTTCAACTGCATTGAGACTTTGATCTCTCAATTTTTTAACTCTTGATGATATTTTCATTAATGTCTATTATTAATAATCATCTGTATTCTATTTAGTTATGTCCCCCAACCTCCTAAAGGGGGCTATTAAAACACTCTGGAATAAAAATCCACTTTAAGGAATTTAAAGGCAAAAAAATCATCCACCTATTTTAGTTTTAACACCAATATCATTGAAAAAATCCTTAATCTCTTTCATTCTTTCTTTTGAAGGAGGTTGTACGCTCTCCATCCGGTTAGGGATGTTGAATTTCTTATATTTTGATGATCCGATTTTATGATAAGGAAGCAGGTTAATCCTTTTAAGAGATATTGTTCCCGTTTCAATCAGAAATTTTTTCAGCATCTCCAGATAGTCATCATCATCATTGAACCCCGGAATAATAGGAATTCTCATCATAATATCTTTACAGCTTTTCAAGAGGAGTTTGTAATTCGCAACTATCCCGATATTGGGAACTCCTGTAAATTCAATATGTTTTGAATTTACGATGTGTTTAATATCGAACAGGAACAGATCAGTATAAGGAATTATTGATTTTAAAATTTCAGGTGATGAATATCCTGAAGTATCAACAGCGGTATTATATCCATTTGCTTTACAGGCTTTTAATGTTTCAAGAAGAAATTCAGGCTGAAGTAATGGCTCTCCTCCTGAAAAAGTAACACCTCCATTTGATTGATTAAAGAATATCCTCTCTTTTTCAAGTATCGCAAGAATATCTTCCTTTGAATAGTATTTACCAACATCCTCATTTGTAATAAATTCCCTTTCCCCAACTTTATTTATCTGGTTCACTGATCCCTGAAGAGGAGATATTCCTTCAGGGTTATGGCACCAGAAACAGTTCAGGGGGCATCCCTTCATGAAGAATGTAACTCTTATTCCGGGACCGTCGTGGATTGAATATCTATTTACACTGAATATAAGTCCTTTCATAAAAAGAAAATAGGTTGAAACAGTTTGAAATAAGTTGAATAAAAAAGGAAACAGATTATTATTCTGAGATTCAGAACAATCCGGGCGATCAGAGACTGTAAAACATAAGGCAGCAATAAAGCCTTTTGCCAAGGCGCTGCATCATAAAACGGAATTGCAGTTTTGCTAACATCAAAATAAAATGATGGGTGCAAGTTAAAAAAATATCCTATATTAGTCAATCGTAAATGCCAATACTTTTTGAACTAAAATTATGTTTAATGAAACAACTGATAATTTCTTTGATCCTGTTTGTCTTGCTTATCACTAATGGTATGTCTCAAACAAGATCAATTCCTCTTCCTGAACACCCCCGTCCTGATTTTCAGCGTGAACAGTGGGTAAATCTGAATGGTTACTGGGACTTTAAATTTGATAAAAATAATATTGGAGAAAGCGAAAAATGGTTTAACTCTCCACAGTTCGACAAAAAAATAGTTGTTCCCTTTCCATGGGGATCCAAACTTTCTGAAGTGGCCAATGAAGCCGACATTGCATGGTACAGTCGTACTATCGAAGTACCTTCCGATTGGGATGGTAAGCGGATCTTCCTTGTAATAGGCGCATGTGACTGGAATACATCAGCATGGATAAACGGCCAGTATCTGGGAAACTATCAGGGGGGATACACACCTTTCGAATTCGATCTTACACAATTCGTGAATGCAGGACAGAAATCCCGGCTTGTTCTGAAAGTGGATGATACACCTCATGATTTTAAACTCTATGGAAAACAGGGATATGGCCAGGCCAAGGGTATATGGCAAACACCGTACCTCGAAGCCAGGGGATCTGTTGCTCTCGATTTCATTCATTTTCTGCCTGATATTGATAATCAGAAAGTTACTGTAAAAGCAGCATTAAACTCCGTTCCCGGTAAGGATGTTACAGTTCAGATACGGTTCAAAAACGGAGGTGTTTTACAACTGTTTTCATCTCCAAAATTTGCGAAAGCCAGCCGTGAAATTTCTTTCGATATCCCTATCCCAAACCCTCATTTATGGAACCTCGAAGATCCTTTCCTCTACGAAACAGAGGTTATTATTTCAAAAAACAATAAAGTTGAGGACAAAGTATCAACCTATTTCGGTATGCGAAAGATCAGTGTAATGAACTTGCCAGGATCAGATTTTCCTTATATTGCCCTGAACAATAAACCTCTATACCTTCAGCTGACACTCGACCAGAGCTATAATCCAGATGGATTTTACACATTTCCAAGCGATGAATTTATTCGTGATGAGATTCTCCGTTCAAAAAAAATCGGATTGAATGGCAACCGTATCCATATTAAAGTTGAAGTTCCCAGAAAATTATACTGGGCCGATAAACTCGGGCTCCTGATAATGCAGGACGTCCCCAACTTCTGGGGAGAACCCATTGCTACAGCACAAAAAGAGTGGGAAACAGCTATGCGCGGTATGTTGAAGCGCGACTTTAACCATCCGGCTATCTTTACCTGGGTACTATTTAATGAAACCTGGGGACTTTTTACCCAGGTAAATGCTGACAAACGGTTATATCTTCCCGAAACTCAAACATGGGTGGAATCGTGTTATCATCTGGCAAAAAATCTCGATCCTTCCCGTATAGTGGAAGATAACTCGGCATGTAATAACGATCATGTTGTGACTGATCTGAACTCGTGGCATGCATATTTTCCGGGATACAAATGGAAATCATATCTCGACACTGTGGTTCAAAAGACCTTCACCGGATCGACCTGGAATTTTATTGGCGGGAGGAAACAGACTAATCAGCCAATGATCAACAGTGAATGTGGAAATGTATGGGGATATGAAGGAAGCAGTGGCGATGTAGACTGGAGCTGGGATTACCATATCATGATGAATGAATTCAGAAGTCATCCCAAATGCGCCGGATGGCTCTATACTGAACATCACGACGTTATTAATGAATGGAATGGCTATTATAAATATGACCGGACTGAAAAATACACCGGATTGGGGGATATTGTTCCGGGTATGACAATTAATGATCTGCATAGTCCTGTTTACATCTCAACGGGAAGTGATCTTTGTCGTGATGTAAAAAAAGGTGACATTGTGGAGGTACCATTATATCTTTCATGTATGACCAGTCAAATACCCGAAGATGGCCTCATACTCAAATCCTGTTTATATGAATGGACATCTCTGGGCAATTATTCAGAATATGATCACCAGTCACGGAAATTACAAGCTGAACCATTTGCAAACAAAGTTCTTGATCCTTTAAAACTTAAAATTACGGCGACTGATGCATTGATTGTTTTAGCGCTTACTATAGAATCATCAACAGGAACTGTCTTTCAACGCAATTTTACTACTTTCAGAGTAAATCCTGAAAAATCCACCCCAGTGGAGGTTATTACAGATAATAACAAAACAATTAACATAATAACATTTGCCCCAAGTTCATTTTCCGACTCCAAATGGTCGCAGAAACAATGGAATGTTCTCGATGGACTTAAGGTAAACGGAGCTGGTCACGGCTACTTCGAATATCGTGTTTTACTTCCGTCAGGGATACTAACCGGAAAGGTAAATGGTGCCACACTTTTATTCGAAGCCTCATCTAAAAAACTCCATGGGAAAGACATGGAGGGAAGTAAGAATTTCGGTGGCGATTACATGCAAGGGAAAGGGAATCTTGACCCGAGTCTGAACCCAAACTCTTATCCAATGACTGATATATACAAGTTCCCAAGCAAAGTTAAGATTTGGATAAACGGATTGGTTGCAGGTGAAATTTATCTTGAGGATGAACCCGCAGATCATCGTGGAATTCTGTCATGGCATTCCCAACCAAAAAATGGAAGATTATATGAAGCCGGCAGTTATGGCTACCTTTGCAAGGTAAACATACCGGCAGAGATATTCAGAAAAACTGCTAACCAGACCTTAATCATTCGTTTTGAAGTAGAAGAGTCATTGCCAGGAGGACTTGCAATCTATGGGAAGCAATTTGGAAGATACCCGTTAGATCCAACACTTGCAATAGAATATTAGGTAGCTCTATAAAAAACAAAAGTGGTTCATGCTTATCCAAAACCCATAATGCTAAAACATTATATATCTGTTATTTACAGCACTTTAACAAATGTTTAACAAATCATTAACCAATTCCTTTGCAACATTTTCGATTTACGAACGTCTATATATTGTAAATAAGACAAAAGTAAAAAGACAAAAGTGAATACAAAGTTCCATCAAAGAGAAAAACAGGAGACCAAGTTCATGAAAGATATAATTTAACAATAGTTTTTAATTCTTCTACAATTGCCATTCGGCAAATTCTACGATCAGGTTTAGGTTAATCAAGGAAAGGTATCTCCCGATATCTTTCCTTTCTTTTTTTATGAATTTATCATCCTGCAGATGATCCTTATCGAGTTAATGTTATCAAATAGAGGAATTATTTAAAATAGTTATCTTTAGACAAGATAAATCCTTTTTTGTTATATGAGAATAATGCTGGTTCTGTTTTTGGTATTTTTAATACCGGGTAGATTCGATCTGAGCGCAAAGGTCATTGTTCCTAGGGCTTATAAAGGTGTTCTCGACCTTCGCAGTATTTCAAATCCTGATCATTTTGACGTTAATCTGAATGGAGAATGGGAGTTTTACTGGAAAAAGATGTTGCGTCCAAATGATTTTAAAAAAGGAACAATTAAACCTGACTATTTTGGAAATGTACCATCTTACTGGACAGATTATCCTCAGGAGGCCATCAAGACTGAAAAATATGGATATGCCACATACCGGCTGATTGTATTGTTGCCATCAGATTTTAAAAATTCGCTGGGTATAGATCTTCCTGCGTTCGATTCATCATACGATATTTATCTCAATGGAAAATATCTTGGAGGAAATGGAACAACAGGAAAATCAGAAGATGAGACTGAACCTGAGTACAGAAGAAATTTTTACAGGATCAGCCCCCAATCAGATTCATTGACAATAATAATAAATGTTTCAAATTATCATCATCGTCGGGGTGGTTTCTGGCTTCCTGTAAAACTGGGAACATTCTCTGAAGTTCAAAAACAGCTGGCAAACAGCTGGGCTGGAGAATGGTCGGTTATGAGCATGCTCTTAGGATTCTCCATCTTTTTTCTTTTCTTCTTTATTATCTCACCAAGAGAAAGGATAATGGGATTCTTCAGTATTGCAACACTTGGTCTTGCTTTAAGACCGCTGTTTACTTCCCATTATCTTATTCTTACACTATTCAAAATTAACTGGTTATGGATTGTAAGGTTTGAATACATTGGGCTTTACTTGGTAATCATAGGTTGGTCATGGTTTGTTTTGAGTCTTTACCCTTCAAAATATTTCAGAATTATAGTTTGGTTCATTACTGTATTTTTCCTGCTGGCCTTTGTTTTATCGATCTTTCTTCCTGTTAAAATCTTCAGTTATACAATGCTGGCTTATTATCCACTAATGCTATTATTAATGGGTTATCTTCTGGTTAGGAGTTTAATTAGATCATTTAATAAAAGCACCTTAGATATTGTCTATTTTTTGGCATTTATTTTTCTTATATATGGAGGCATACACGATATATTAGTATCTCTGGGGAAGTCAAACAGTTCCGCCGGATATTTGCTTACATATTTTGTCGTGATTTTTGTCTTCATTCAGGCAGCTCTTCTATTGTACAAGTGGGTAACAGCTTTTAATGAGAAAGAGAGACTCAAAAATGAGCTGGAATTTTTAAATAAAAATCTCGGACTTCTTGTGAACGAAAGAACGCTTGAATTAAAAACAAGGAATGAAGAGATCGAATTGCAGAACACCAGAATTGCATTGCAGAACAAACAGTTATCTGACACTATTCATTTAAAAAACAGGATTTTTTCTGTCATTGCCCATGATTTAAGAAGCCCAGTTGTAAATATCCTGTATATGCTGAATCTGCTGAAAGAAAAAGAATATAAAGAGAAGTATGATATTTATGCCAATTCAAGTATTCAATATGCGCAACTCGTCATCACTCTTCTTGAAAATATGCTGGTATGGGGCAGAGGTCAGGAAGATAAGATAAAATTCTCTCCCGAAAAATGGGATCTTGCAGATATTATCCTCACAAACCTTAGCATCTTTAAAGAGACGGCCGATAAAAAAGAAATCTCTTTAAATTTCACGCAGGTGGGAAGTTCCATTGCATTTTGTGACAAAGATCTGCTCGATATAATAATAAGAAATCTGCTTTCAAATGCAGTTAAATATACCCTAAGAGGAGGCAGAATAAGTATTCTTCTCAAAAACAAATCAATAGATGGAGAAGGAATTATGCTGAAAATATGTGATAACGGAATCGGGATATCTGAGACTAAGAAAGAAAATCTCTTTACCGCCACTGAGATTGAAAGTACACCAGGAACCGAGAATGAAAAAGGTACAGGACTGGGTCTTAAACTTTGTCATGAACTCGTAATTATTAACAAAGGAAGCATTACAGTCGAAAGTAAAGAAGGTGAAGGGTCTTGTTTTATAATTACGCTGCCTGTATAGGGTGTGTTTGAATCTTCTATCACACTTCATGATCAACATTATCGTTGCGAAAGACTAATCTGTTCTATTTAATTGTTTCTTAATCACAATTTTGTTAAATTTGAGTATATATTATGTTCCGGAAGATTTGTTTTTAACACGTCAAGACCTCACTTTATGGCACCAGAACCTACCCTTTCTAAACCGCCTGAATCTAATTACTTCCTGGGTTTCGACATTGGTTCTGTTTCGCTTAATACCGCCATTATTGATTCTGATAATAATATCGTGGAGGATTTTTACGATTATGTCCATGGGAAACCATTTAATATACTGAGGGAAAGGTTATCAGACATTCTGAAGAGATATACGCCTGAAACAATAAAAGGAATTGCAATTACCGGGTCCGGAGGCAAACTTGCCACAGGGCTTGTTGGAGGAGTATTTGTAAATGAAATAATTGCTCAGGCTACTTCAACAGGCAGGTTGTATCCCGAAGCCAGAACTTTAATTGAAATTGGCGGAGAAGATTCCAAATTAATATTTCTTGAAAAAGATCCGAAAAACGGACATTCAAGACTGGTGGATTTTGAGATGAACAGTATATGTGCGGCAGGAACCGGTTCATTTCTCGATCAACAGGCCAAAAGAATAGGAGTTCCCATTGAAAACGAATTTGGTGCTATGTCGCTAAAGTCGGTTAATCCACCCCGGATAGCAGGCCGCTGCAGTGTATTTGCGAAAAGCGATATGATCCACCATCAGCAGATTGCTACTCCTCTTCATGATATTGTTGCAGGTTTATGTTTCGCCCTTGCAAGAAACTTCTGCAGTAATGTGGCCAGAAGCAAAGAGATTAAAAAGCCGGTCATTTTTTCGGGGGGAGTTGCAGCTAATATTGGAATGACAAGAGCATTCAGCGAAATTCTGAACCTGGCTAATGGAGAATTGATAATCTCGCCTTATCACGCTTCGATGGGGGCAATTGGTGCAGTTTTCTACGCCCGCGACAACAATCTAAGTATGAACCATTTCAATGGACTGTCAAAACTTGAAGATTATCTCTCCGGAACTGCTGAAGATTTTATAAGCTTACCTCCTCTCAGGGAATCTCAGGCAGAATATAGAAAGGATGTCCATTTTGTTAAAAACGGAAAAGAAAAAACAACTGTTTATCTGGGTCTCGACATAGGTTCACTTAGTACAAACGTGGTATTGATTGATGAAAGCCACAATGTTGTTGCACGACGTTACCTTCCTACTGCCGGAAAACCTCTTGACGCTATTCAGAAAGGATTAACAGAAATCTTTGACGAAGTGGGAAGTGATATTATTGTAGCAGGAGCAGGAACTACTGGGTCAGGAAGATACCTTACCGGCGATTTTATCGGAGCCGACACAATAAGGAATGAGATAACTGCCCAGGCAACAGCGGCAATTGATTACGATCGTACAGTTGATACAATCATAGAAATTGGTGGTCAGGATTCAAAATATATTAGTATAGAAAATGGTGTCATTGTTGACTTTGAGATGAATAAAGTTTGTGCCGCAGGTACCGGATCATTTCTCGAGGAACAGGCAGAAAAATTAAATATAAATATTGTCGAGGAGTTCGGTTGCATGGCGCTAAAATCTGAATCTCCAATAAAACTTGGTGACAGATGCACCGTGTTCATGGAATCAGATCTCAACTCATTCATGCAAAAGGGAGCAAGAAATGAGAATCTTGTCGGGGGTCTCGCCTATTCTATCGTTTATAATTATTTACAAAAGGTAGTCGGGGAACGACATATTGGCAATAAAATATTTTTCCAGGGTGGTGTTACCAACAATAAAGCTGTAGTTGCCGCTTTCGAACAGGTACTGGGAAAGAAGTTAATTATACCTCCTCATTTTGATGTTACAGGAGCCATAGGTGCTGCTATCCTGGCTAAGAGGTCGATGAAAGAGGGACAAAAAACAAGGTTCAAGGGATTTGGAGTTCGAAATGTTGCGTATAAAGTAAGCAGGTTTACCTGCCAGGGATGCACAAACCATTGTGAAATAAGCCGGATAAAAATAGAAGGTGAAAAGAAATCTCTTTTCTATGGCGGCCGGTGCGAAAAGTATGAAACTGAATACCGGAAAAAAGTTAAGAACAACATCCCCGATCTGTTTAAGAAGAGAACCGAAATGCTTATAGAGGGGTTTGTGGAAAATGAATCCGAAAAGTCAAAATCAATATCCGTTGGGATTCCAAGAGCCCTCATGGTATTCTATCAGCAATTCCATTCTGGAGAGTTTTCTTTGAAGAACTTGGATTTACTGTGGTAATTTCACAGGAATCAGATAAAACATTGTTAACAAGATCAATAGAGACAATAAATACTGAAGCATGCCTGCCTGTTGAACTGATGCATGGGCATGTAATAAATCTGATCGAAAAAGGGGTTGATTATATTTTCCTCCCTTTCATTGTAAACGGGAAGGCTAAAGAAGGGAACAAAACTTCAAATTGTAACTGCCCATGGATCCAGACTTATCCCTTCATGGTAAAGGCTGCCCTGAGGGGAAAAATTGACGAATCAAAACTGTTGATTCCAACCCTCCACTTCAGATTTTTCGAAAGAGCTCTTATCGGAGAGATGACTGAATTCTTCAACAAGAAATTCGGGATAAGTAAAGAGGCAATTAAGAAGGCAGTATATAAAGCCGACGATGCACAGACCATTTTTGAAAATAGGCTGATCAGCTACGGAAAAGAGGTACTGAATTCCATACCTGAGAATTGCCGGCCAGTTGTCATTTTGGGAAAACCTTATAACAGTTCTGATCAGCATCTCAATCTGGGTCTTGTAGAAAAGCTTATAAACCAGAATATTATGCCGATACCACTGGATATGCTAGACCTCTCTCCATACAATATATTCAATAATTACCGGAATATGTACTGGCCAAACGGGCAGAAAATAATAGCCGCAGCACAACTGGTTGCAAAAAATGAAAATCTGCATGCCGTGTACCTGAGTAATTTTCGTTGCGGACCAGACTCATTTATATGGCACTATGTAACAGAAGAGCTCAAAGGTAAACCGTTTCTTCATCTTGAAGTCGATGAACATTCGGCCGATGCCGGAATGATAACCCGTATCGAAGCTTTCCTCGATAGCCTCAGGGGGGTTGAGAAAAACAGGAAAAAAGATATAAGCATCTTCAGACCACGTCCGGGACAAACCGCTCCACAAAAAGACAGGGTATTGTATTTCCCTTATATGAATGACAGCGCTTATCTTATTGCAGCTGCCGTCCGCAATTGTGGTATCCGGTCAGAAGTTCTGCCAAAACAGACAGAAGAGGATCTTGCTATCGGCAGGAAGTACACATCATCGAGAGAGTGTTTCCCAATGATCTGCACCACAGGAAGTTTCCTGAAAAAACTAATGGAGCCCGACGCTGATCCTTCCAAAATGAGCTTCTTTATGCCCGATCATAATGGCCCATGCCGGTTTGGTCAATACAATCAATTTCACAGGATACTGTTCGACAGACTCGGATTTAAGGAGGCCGAACTGATTACCCCCTCAAATGACAACTCATATGAAGATGTTGCAGGTGAGCATAGTCAGAAATTCAGGATCAATGCCTGGAAAGGATTTGTCGTTTCTGATTACCTCAGCAAATTACATTCAGAAACCCGACCCTACGAGATCAATAAAGGAGAATCAGACAAGCTTTATGATAACGCTCTGAAACGACTTGAAAAATGCATAGAGAACGGATCAAATGGCCTTCATAAAGTACTTAGCAGAATTGCTTCAGAATTTATGGTAATCAAAGTCAATAAAAGCGTCAGAAAACCTGTTGTTGCCATAATCGGAGAGATATTTATGCGCGGTAATGCCGGATGCAATGGAAATATAGCAAACCGTCTTCAGGATCTGGGTGTTGAAATAAGTATTGGTCCGTTTTCGGAATGGCTCAATTATTCAACGTATCGGTTTACCCGCGACAGCAGGTGGAAGAATGATAACAAAGGTCTTTTTAAATCAAAAATTCAGGAATTGGGCCAGGATCTGATAGAAGCATCATTACTTAGACGCATTGAGAAATTTACTGATCTCAAAAAGGATGTTTCGCTTCACGAAATGTTGAGTCTATGCAACAAGTATGTCAATCAGTTTTACGATGGGGACCCGCCTATAGCAATGGGGTCATCTGTGGCTCTGGCAAAGAGAGGGGTTTGTGGCATTGCTGCCATTCTGCCATTCACATGTATGCCGGGAACACTTATTGCTTCAGTAAGCGATACATTCAGAAAAGACCATAACAATATTCCCTTTATAAATATTGCTTATGACGGACAGGACTCTGTTTCACTTGACACCAGGCTTCAGGCATTTGTTTACCAGGTAAAAGAGTTTTCTGAAGCCAGAATATTGGCAGAGGTTTAACTTCAACCTGCAAACTTAAAACCAATTGTTTCAAGTATCTTCTGAACTCTTTTGGTTCCGTTCTTAAGAGTGAACCTATATGAAGGAAACTCTCTGCGTAGCGGATATTCGCTACGGAGTTTTTCAAAATCGGAGGGTGAAAAACGAAGATTTATATCATCAACTGATATATTATAAGTATGAAAAACAGCTTCCCTGATTATCTCTTCATCTGACTTTCCTTTATAATCAATTGCCATATCAGGATCAGAGGGTGGGGGAATATTATCAGGATACCAGTTTTTAAGAGGCAGTTCAAAATACTCACATAATGAATTTACAATCATAGCAGTTCCATTAGCTTTACCATCAGTTGAGTAACCGGCAATATGTGGAGTAGCAATAAATGTTTTTGCCATAAGCTCAATATCAATATCAGGTTCATTCTCCCATACATCGAGAACAGCACCAGCGAGTTTTCCTGATATCAAAGCCTGCTTTAGGGATGAGGTTTTTATAACTTCTCCACGTGAAGAATTGAATAACCATGTACCCTTATTCATCTTTTTGAAACTCAGCTCATTTAATAAATGATAAGTGCTATCTTCACCAACTACATTATATGGAACATGAATGGTAATAATATCAGATTGATGCAAAATTGATGAAAGACTGTGAAAATTAGTGTCGCCATCCAACCTGGCACGCGGAGGATCATTCAGCAAAACATTCATTCCAACAGCTTTTGCAAACTTTTCAACTTTTGATCCAACATTTCCAACACCAATAATTCCTAATGTCTTGTCCTTCAGATTAAACCTGAAATCGGAAGCTAACTTGAGCAACGCAGCGGCAATATATTGTTGTACCGAGGATGAGTTGCAACCAGGGGCGTTAGTCCATTTTATGTCATTTTTTTCACAATAATTTGTGTTAATATGATCGAATCCGATTGTAGCAGTACCAATAAACCTTACACTCGTCCCCTCCAGGAGGTCCTCTGTACACCTGGTCCTTGTTCGGATAAGTAATGCTTTAGCTCCCATAAGTACCTCTCTGTTAATATCTTTCCCAGGCAAATAGACAACTTCGGCAAAGGGTTCAAGAGCTCCTTTAAGGAATGGAATATTAATATCAGCAATTATCTTCATCTTTTCTGATTTTTGTGAAAGTTAATACTTTTTAGATTACAGAAAGATTCCTTACCTTCAAAAACCTGAATAAATAAAATAGTTTGAAAGTCTGGCATACAAATAGCGGATATTCAATAACATGCGTACTTGGAGGAAGAAGTAATGTTTACCTTTTATCGGGAAACGGGAAAAATATTCTTATTGATACAAGCCCCGGATGCAGGCTATTTCTTCCATCACACGGGACAGCAAATAAATCAGATTTTGTAAAAAGAGAATATCAGAAAAGAACTAAATTTAAAATATGAAAACTGACAATAAAAACAAACCAATAGACATAGTGGAAGCAGGTGTAAAACTTGTAAATGACAAAATGCGTTTTCTTGGCACTGCAGGAAATAATGAACCTGTTTATACCGACTATATTCCACCTCTCGGCGACAGTCAGGGATATATGTCTCTTCAACTTTTTTTAGTCAGTCTGGCATCCTGTATAGGAGGTTCTGTAATTGTACTCCTTCGAAAAATGAAGAAGAATATCAGAAGTTGCGAGATAAAAACCCAGGGATTCAGACGAACTGAACACCCGACTTCATTTGAAAAAATACTTATAGAGTTCAGAATAAAATCAGAAAATATTTTGCCATCGGATATTGAGAAAGTCATCGCTATGTCAGAGGAAACTTATTGTCCTGTTCTGGCCATGATCAAAGGAAATGTCATAGTTGAAACAAAATATTCTCTTGAAAGTTAAAAATAATTAAATATACCGCATATCCTGGCAAAACTCAGGGAATGATAATAAAAGAACAGATGAATTTTTTATTTTAGCGGCTCAATTTTTCTTTATGATCCGTATAATTCTGGTTGCCATCTGCTTTAGTATTTCTTCAATTTTTGAACTCTATTCGCAATCCGGAATAAAGGCTGTTTTCACCGATACTCCTCCTGTAATAGACGGAGTAGTTAATGACGAAGTGTGGAGCAAGGCAGAGGTTATTAATGAGCTGTTTCAAAGAGAACCAGACAATGGTGCGCCTGCAACTGAAAAGAGTGAATTCTACTTTTTGTACGATCAAAATAACTTGTATGTTGGGGTTCGCTGTTACGATGATGTAGAAGGAATAACAGCCAAAGAGATGGCCCGCGATGTGAGTCTTGGCGATGATGACAGAATACAGATAATGCTCGACACCTATCTTGATCACAGAAGCGCCTACTGGTTTCAGATTGGTCCAAGGGGCAGCATCGGCGATGCACTGGTAAATGAAAATGGTAAGGATTTCAATAAATCATGGGATGGA
>Ga0182021_10003892_pt1 | contig 17507 bp, 19 predicted proteins | sample 612E3MmetaG_FD_120493 | JGI IMG/M metagenome (GOLD analysis project Ga0182021, IMG submission 120493) | Permafrost microbial communities from Stordalen Mire, Sweden - 612E3M metaG (Illumina Assembly) | ecosystem: Environmental > Terrestrial > Soil > Wetlands > Permafrost | place: Sweden... | reverse complement strand
GGAATCCACGCAGTAGTCTTCTCAGGATTCAGCGCAGAAGCACTAGCAGACCGAGTAAACGACTCAGGCGCAAAAATCCTAATAACCGCAGACGGCTCCTTCCGCCGAGGAAAGCCAGTCGCAATCAAAGACAACGCCGACAAAGCCATGAAACTCTGCCCATCAATCCAGAAAGTCATCGTTGTCAAACGCACAGGACAACCAGTTCAGATGCAGGAAGGCAGAGACTACTGGTACGACGACGTAACCACCAAAGCAGGCGCAAACGCCTACGTTGAACCCGAAGTCATGAAAGCAACAGATCCACTCTTCATCCTCTACACGTCGGGAACAACCGGCAAACCAAAAGGCGTCCAACACGGCACAGGCGGATACCTAACCTGGGCATACTGGACCCTCAAATGGGCTTTCAACCCCTCAGACACAGACATCTACTGGTGCGTTGCAGACATCGGCTGGATCACCGGACACACATACAACGTCTACGCCCCACTCAGCTTAGGCATAACCGCATTCCTGTTCGAAGGCACACCAGACTACCCTGCACAAGACCGCTGGTGGAGCATGATTGAACGCCATGGCGTAACAATCCTATACGGAACACCAACCGCAGTCCGCATGTTCATGAAATTCGGCGAAGAATGGCCAAACAAACACGACCTCAGCAGCCTACGCATTCTAGGCACAGTCGGCGAACCCATCAACCCCGAAGCATGGAAATGGTACTACAACGTAATCGGCAAAGGCAAACTCGCAATCATCGACACCTGGTGGCAGACAGAAACAGGCGGATTCATGATTGCACCCCTCTCAGGCATAGAACTAACCGTACAGAAACCAGGATCAGCAAACATGCCACTACCCGCAGTCAACGCCGACATCTTCGACGAAAAAGGCCAATCAGTACCAGCAGGAACCAAAGGCTTCCTCGTCATCAAATCCCCATGGCCAGGCATGCTACAGACATTATGGAAAGACAATGACCGCTTCAAGCAAGCATACTTCGGCAGATTCCCAAACACCTACAACTCAGGCGACTACGCAGTCCGCGACCCAGACGGCTACTTCTGGCTACTGGGCAGAGCAGACGAAGTCCTCAAAGTTGCAGGCCACCGCATCGGCACAGTCGAATTAGAATCCGCATTGGTTTCACACCCAGCAGTCGCCGAAGCAGCAGTTCTAGGCAAAGAAGACCCCGTTAAAGGTGAAGTTCCAGTGGCTTTCGTGACGCTACGCACAGGCTTCCAACCAAGTGACGAACTCAAAGCAGAACTCATAAAACACATACGCGTAACAATCGGACCTATCGCCACACCAGACGCCATTATCATCGTCAACAAACTGCCAAAAACAAGAAGCGGCAAAATCATGCGACGCATCCTCAAAGCAGTCTTGGCAGGCACTCCAATCGGCGACGTCTCAACTCTTGAAGACGACGCATCAGTGGACGACATAAAAAGCTCATACGATGAAATGCGCAAACAACTAGAAAAGAAGTAAATCACTTCTTTTTTCTTTTTGTTTACTAGAGCAAATCCAAACCGACTAATCTTATTTTTCAATTAGTTTTCTCGTATAGTAGCGGTACTGTTTTTGCAGCTTGAGCGACAGTGGAACGGAGCCACCCGCAGGCTTACATCTGCCAGCTTTGATAGCCTTCACAATGGCTTCAACGTTAAGGTCTGAGTCAACAACCGTGTAAGCTGACCCTATCTGCGGGCCATAATGCGCATCCGTGCCAGCAACACGAGGCAGCCTAAACGCATCCGCCGCCTGCTGAGCCTTCCTGACGCTGCGACCAAACGGAAAAGCCGACGCATTAACAACCTCGATGGCGTCAAATTTGGCAGTCACATGCTTTCCCACGCTACCCTTAAGCAAAGCGTAAGGATGGCAAGCTATGGCGATTCCGCCCGCCGCGTGGATTCGCTCAACCGTTTCTTCAGCCGCTAAATGCTTTGGAATAACTTCCCTGACATTAAGCCCAACGATGTGCCCATTTCCGCTCGAAACCTCAATGCCTGGAATAATGAGTAGGTCAGTGATTTCTTTGGCGATTTTCAAAGCACCTTCCACTCGATTGTGGTCGGTGACAGCTACGGCATTTAAGCCAGCTTTTTTCGCATAGTAAACAAGGTCTTCAGGGGTTATCAGGGAATCTGGGCTGTAAACCGTATGAACGTGAAGGTCAACTTTAACAGACATTTTAAGCAACGCTCACAACTGGTTCGTTTTTGCATCCCTGATTTTCTGCAGCTGCTCATCCAGCGTTTTTTGGTCAGCGTCGATTTTGTGGAACAACGGCTCCGGCTTACCAATCTTGTGCCCCGATTCCAACGGCGCAACGGCCTCGTCCCACCGCGCCTTAACCACGCTTCCCGAAAGCCCAAGGGTCTGCCAAATTTTCTCCGCCGTACCCGGAATGAAAGGCGCTGAAGTCACCGCTAAAGCTTTAACAAATTGGACAGCCACGTAAAAGATGGTTGCAGCCCTGGCGGGGTCGGTTTTGAGAAGTTTCCAAGGTTCCTTTTCGTTCAGGTACTGGTTACCAACGCGGCTCAAGCTAATTAGCGTGTTAGCGGCGGACTGAAGCTTAGCATTGTCCAGGTCTTGGGCGATTGCTTCGACCCTTTCTCGTATCGTTGTAAGGACCATCTCGTCGTCGGCGTCAAGCTTCTCGGCTTTAGGAACTTCGCCGTTGAACTTTGCATTAACAAACGTCAGGGTGCGGTGGATGAAGTTGCCGTAAGTATCATTTAGGTCCGCGTTGATTTTCCCCACAAATCCGTCCCACGTGAAATCAGTATCCTTCGTTTCAGGACGCGTGGCAATTAGAAAGAAGCGCCAGTAGTCAACGGGGAACATTTCAAGGGCTTCGTCAATCCAGATGCCGATTTTGCGGCTCTTTGACGCTTTTTCTCCCCTGAACTGTAGGAACTCGGTTGCAGAGACGTTCCACGGCAAATTGTAATCCTCACCAGAAGCCAGCAGCAAAGCGGGCAAGATTATAGTGTGAAAAGGTATGTTATCTTTGCCCACGAAATAGAGGGTTTTCGCATTTTTGTTAAACCAGAATTCCCGCCACAATTCAGGCTGACCCATCCGCTGGCACTGCTCTATGGTTGCAGAAATGTATCCCAGTACAGCGTCAACCCAAACGTAGATGGTTTTGCCCTCGGCACCAGGAAACGGCGCAGGAATCCCCCACTCAACATCTCGGGTAACTGCTCGGGGCTTCAAACCTTCCTTAATCCAGTTCAGGCTGAAGTTCTTGGCGTTGCAAGAAATCTGCTGGTTCTCCTCCAGAAACTTACACAGCGGCAACGCGAACTTGGAGAGGTCAATATACCAGTGCTTGGTTCTTTTGATGACGGGTTTGTTGTGGCAAATGATGCAGTAAGGCTGATTGAGCATCGTAGGTTCCAAGAGCCTGCCGCATCGGTCGCATTGGTCTCCGCGTGCATGTTCGTAGTCGCAGTGCGGACAGTGCCCTTCGACGAATCGGTCAGGCAGAAACCGCTGATCATGCTCGCAGTAGAGCATCTCAGTTTCCTTCTCAAAAATGTAGCCATTGCGGTAAATCTTCATGAGATGCTGCTGAACGAATTCTCTGTGAATAGGGCTTTCCGTGCTGGTATAGTTGTCAAAGCTGGCGTCCCATTTCCTGAAAAGCGCGGCAACGCGGGCGTGGTTGCGGTCAGTCAGCTCTTTGGGCGAGATTTTTTCCTTCATGGCCTCCACCTCTATGGGTGTGCCATGAGTATCTGAACCGCTAACCATCAGGACATCTTCGCCCTGAAGCCGGTAGTATCGGGCTACGACATCTGCGGATAACACGGAGCCGACGAGGTTGCCCAAATGGGGTGTTACGTTAATGTAAGGCCAAGCTGAAGTAACTAGAACTTTTTGTGGCGTAAAGGCACTCTCCAAATATGTTAAGCTGATTGTTGTGACATGATATAAAATCTTATGCTTAAATGGTTCTGAACTCAACCACCCGCTCATTTTTCTTGGAAGATTGCTTGAAGGCGGAAAGAACTATTATTTTGTTTCTAGATCGTGCAGAAGTTGGTTTCGCCCGCAGCGCATCGTTTCTTCATGTAGATAATTGTTTGGTCGTACAAGTGCCTGAAATGTTCACCATACGATGAGTCGTGTTTCTCCTTTTGCATAGCGGTTATCCAAGGCTCCAGCTTTCTCCAGTTCAAAACTATGAAATGCCCCAATCGGTCCGCAACAACATCGAGGTCCACGAACTTTTTCAACACCAGAAACCCGACCTGCTCAAAAAAAGCAGTCACCTCAACAGGATACTCGCTGGCTTCAACATCTTTTTCTTCCCACGCCTTATAGGCTTCCAACGTAGTGAACTGGTATTTGTGGTCCATCCATTTGAAGGCTTTTCTAAGCCTGTCGGTCTCCGCCCACTCGAACAGCTTCATTGAAATGTCGACGTTGCGGTGTTTCTCCATGTGCCGAAGCTGAATCAATGCGAAGATGGAGACGAGAATGGCTGAAGCCGCTGAGACTATGGCTGTGCCTTCAAAGATGGTGACCAAGTGGGATTCCTAGTATGAACCTCGTTTGGCAGCTTTATTAAAATTGCCGTGAAACTCGCCGATTAGGCTGTATTTCGCGGGTGACTACTACAACGGCAGCATGCACATCAACGCAGCCTACCAAGGCGGCACCCCTGCTCAACTCAAGGGTCTCCGCCTCGGCGCCTTAAAACAAAGTATACTCAGAAACGTTCCTAAATCTTTAAACAAAACTTCCGCCTTTGAACATTTAGTAAAGGTGACGGTTTTGACTGAAGAAAGAAAATTTACACTTGAGGAACTCGCAAAATTCGACGGGCGAAACGGTAGCCCCGCATACGTAGCGTACAAGAACAAAGTGTACGATGTCACGGACAGCAGCTTCTGGATTGGGGGCGACCACCTTGGCGCGCATCAGGCTGGAAAAGATTTAACTGAAGATATGGATATAGCGCCTCATGGACCCGAAAACATTGACAGAGTTAAACTCGTAGGAACACTCGTCTAGTGACTTTCAGGGCATCGGGTTTTGACTTAAAAGATTATTTGTAAGACGCGGTCCACTTCTTTCAATTCCGTCAGGGCCGTTTGCGCGTCTTCCCTGCTTAGTTTATCGTTTCGAGTAAATCCCTGGAGGTCTGCAACTGCGGCGTGAATCGCGTTGAATGCGCCTTTCACATCTAAATCGTCGTCCATGTATCGGCTGAAAGTAACCGCGATGCTGTGTGCGAGGACTTTCGCTTTCGGGCTTGAACTCTGAGCTTTTGCTTCCTGCAGGTTCTTAACGGAGGTTTTGAAGTCATCGAGAAGCCGGCTCGTCTCCGCCAAGTTCTCCCAAGTGAAATTCCGCCGCTGTCTGTAGCTGCCATAAATCAAAAAGAACCGGATATGCTCGTTTTTGTATCCTTCCGCCGTTAAGTCTTGAGGGTAAAGCACGTTACCTTTGCTTTTAGACATCTTTTTGCCATCCACATACAGATGCCCGCCGTGCAGCCAGAACCGCGAGAAAGGCTTTCCTGAAACGGCTTCTGCCACGGCGAGAGTATAATCGTGATGCCGTACCAAGTTGTCGATTCCGCCACATGCCACATCCACGCAAAAGCCCAGATGCTTAGTTACCATAGCTGCATCCTGGATGTTCCAGGCTGGCCGTCCCCTGCCGACTTCGGTTTCCCAGCAGACCGAGTCGCCGCTTTTGTAGCCGTGCCACAAGATAAAGTCGCCCCTGTTCCAGGGCATGCCGGGGTAGGTGTCGAGGTGGAATCGGCGCTTCTTTTTGGGCCACTTTTTCATGTCGAGGTGTGCGAGTTTGCCAAATCCCGAGAACTTGGTTGGGTCGAAGTAGACGTTTTCTCTGCCCTCGTAGGTGTACTTGTAGGCAACCCCTTTGTCTTCTAAGGCTTTGGTGAGTCTTGCGGCTTGGTCCACAATGGTTGAAGCCCGAACTGTGTAGTCGGGGCGTTTAATGTGGAGTTTTTCAAATTCGCGAAAGAACTCGGCTTCGTTGCGGTTCGTTAGCTCCTCCACCGAGACGCCTTCTTTTTGGGCTTGGGCTATTGCTTTATCCTCGATGTTGGTGAGCGTGATAAGCCTCGTCACTTTGTAATGCAGGAATTCAAGGTAGCGTTGCAGGATGTCTTCAAAGAGGAAGGTGCGGTAGTTGCCGATGTGCGCCCGCTGATAGGTGGACGGTCCACATGTGTACATCTTGACTTTCATGTCTTCGGCTGGATTGAAAGTTTCAGTTTTTGGGGTGAGGTTATTGTGGAGTTTAAGCAAAATCTCACGCTGCGACCTTTCATGGACTGCTGGCTGCTGCTGGAGCAGTTTTTTCTTCCTCGTTGAGTTTCTCCAACACCTTCTTGGCTTCTTCAACATGTTTTTCAGGTTGGTACTGAGAGTTGAAAACGTGCCGCACGACACCTTTCTTGTCAATAATGTAGGTTACTCTTCCAGGAATAACGCCCAACGATGCTGGCACGCCATAAAGTTTCCTGACCGTATTGTTTTGGTCGCTGAGCAATATGAAAGGCAAACCATGATGCGACGCAAACGACTTGTGAGATTCGACGCTTTGTCCACTTATGCCAAGAACCTCCGCGCCCAAACCAGTGAAAACATCGTAGCTGTCCCTAAACGCACAGGCTTCTTTGGTGCAGCCCATAGTTTCGTCTTTGGGATAGAAGTAAAGGACTACGTTCTTTTTACCCAAATACTCGGAGAGAGTTACGTTGTCGCCCATTTGGCTAGGCAAAGTAAAATCAGGAGCTTTATCGCCAACTTGAACAGCCAAGAAAACACCATTAACCCAGTGGCAAGGAAAACTTTTAACTCTTTCTGACAAATGCAAAAGCCAGAAAATAGTATTATAAGCCTCTTTTGAGTTGCATGATTAGGCGAAACGGTTGTCCGAAAAAACCTTCAATTTAGCGGGATACAAATGCAAAGTCATCGTTCACCACGCATCAGGCGTCCCAATCGTGTTCCTGCATGGCTTATCTTACACGTGCGAGGTTTGGCAACGAATAGGAGTCACCGCGCTCCTAACGGAGAAGCACGTGCCCTTTTTAGCATTGGACATGCCATACGGGATGAAAAGTGAATGCCAACCCAGAACGCGCGACCCCGAAAAAAACGTTGCCTTCGCCAAAGAAGCACTTGAAAACGCCTTCGGCAAAGAAACGCCTGTCCTGGTCGGAGCAAGCATAGGCGGACACATGGCGCTAAAATATGCTTCAGAGTTCCCAGTGAAAGGTTTGCTGCTGGTTGCGCCCGCCCGAGCCCTCGACCCAAGCCTCGTCCAGTCATTTGGCAAGTTCACATTTCCAGTTCGCATCGTCTGGGGCACCGAAGACAACGTTATTTCAGGCGAAGAGATGCGAACTCTCTCCGAGAAACTGCCAAAAGCCAAACTTGTAACTTACGAAGGCGCGAACCACTCAGCCTACATAAGCCAACCAGATCGCTTCAAGCGGGACCTGATGGAACTGTACGCCGACGCAGAGCAAAGCTAGCCACATTTTGCATCAGATTTAGCCATAACAACGTAATGATATGAACCTACGTCCTCTATTTTGTTAACTTTGAACCCAGTCATTTTCAGCAGTCCAGCCGCATATTGCTCACTGAAACGAATCTTAAAAGGCGGACCAAAAGGCATCTGAATCTTTTTCCAATCCAAATCCACAAGTAAACCCATGGGTCTAAGCATTTTCTTAGCGTTTTGCAGAACCTGAACAGCGTCTTTGAAGTCGTGAAGAACCATACTAAAGAAGACAACATCGGCGCAACCAGTACAAAAAACGGTTTCCTCAGCAGGCGCAGCTTTAACCTTGATGTTTTTCAGTTGTTGCTTGTCCGCTTTAGCCTTCAAGCGCTCAATAGCTTGTGGGTCTGAGTCGACAGCGTAAATAATGCCTTGCTTGCCAACCACCTTAGCGGTTAAAAGCGAGAAGAAGCCGTCGCCGCAGCCAACATCCACAAAAACCATCCCCGCAGCTAGCCCTGCATCTTTTAGGATTGCATCCGGGTTATACCAGCTTCGCCTTGTCTCCTCGTCTAGGGAGAACCCGCCGTGGCAAGCCAATGGAATCGCCTATCGCTGGAGGATTTTTCGGATTTGCTTCTCGTGGTTTTCACGGGAGGTTAGCGGGTAGATTTCGCGGTCCATGTGGAAAAACATTGGATCTTCGCCAATAACCCGCGAGAGCGCTTCGTCTGAGTCCACGTTTAGCACGAGCATGCTACCCTGCTGCCCGATAAGGTGATAGGTGACTTCGAGGATCTTCTGCTTCTCCAACTCGTCAAAATACTTGAACTGCAACGGCAGAAACTTCGCCCATTTTTCCATGGGAACTTCACGTTTCACTTTTTGCACAACTAAAAACTTCATAAGAATCCCTGAAGAGAAAATGCTTTACTCAAAGCTTAAAGGTTTCTGAAAATTGACGACAAAATGAAAAAGAGGAAAAAACGAGATTGAGCGCCAAAAGCACTTTAGGGTTTACTTTTTTTCTTCTTCCCCGCGCTTCATCATTTCCGGCATCTTCCAGTGCATCTTTGTCATGCCTTCTTTCATGACTTCCATCAGTTCTTCATTTATCTCTAATTCGAGGGTAAGTTTCACTTTTCCTTTCTTCTCTTCAGACATTCAACCACCTCCCTAAAGTTTTGGACCTCTTAGGTAAAACGTGAGCGAAAAAGTGGTGAACCTGGTTTCGGTTTACTTCAAGGTCAACAATAACTCTATAGTGGATTTTTCCGAGCCTTTGTGTGTGGATTCTGTAATCATCGATTAGTCCCTGCTGCTTCCACGTTCGAAGCGTCCGCGACAAATAGTAAGAGATTGCTGTGGGTGCTAAAGGTTCAAAAGTCAAAGCTAACCTGAAAAGGACACGCATCATTCTGGGACTAAGGGTTAATGATATGGTTTTACCTCCTACTCACGTTTACCTTTTTACGGCGAAACAAGTAGACACTTTTCAGTAATAGGACGATTATCTTAAATGCTTGTGACTGTCAGTAACCAACAACAGGTGAGTAGTCTCTTGGCTGACCATGGCATAAACGAGCAGATTCTTCACTGCAGAAAATGCAGGCTCTGGCAAGACGCAAAACGAGCCGTTCCCGGCGAAGGTCCTCTCGACGCAAAACTGATGCTGGTGGGGCAGAACCCTGGGGCTGAAGAAGACAAAGTGGGAAGACCGTTCGTGGGGCGAGCTGGCAAGTTCCTCAACAAAGTGCTGGCTGCAAACGGAATCAACCGGGAAGAGGTCTTCGTGACCAACATTGTTAAGCACTTGACGCCTCAGAACCGCGTGCCCTCCCAAGACGAAATCGTAGCGTGCTTACCTTACCTTTGTGCGCAAATGGATCTGGTTAAGCCCAAGATTGTGGTGTTAATGGGGAAGGTCGCGTGGCAAACCCCCAAGCGCGAAAACGTGCTTTTCGTCGAGACGGTTCATCCTTCGGCGGCAATGCGGTTCACGAAGATGAGGCGGCGGTTCGAAGAAGATTTCGCCGCACTTGCAAAACGCCTGTAATCTGCTTCGGTACGTTCCTGTTTCTTGGTAGGAATGGCTGTTCTAAGAATTGGACTTATATCCCCGCAGTCCCCAAACTAACTGTCTGTGGAGTCGTGCTGATTGAACACTCCAAAACCAAATGACAATGAACTTGAGTATGCCCTTCGCGGTAAAGCTTGGAGAGTCTACTGGTATCTCCTGAAAAGCGGCACTCCCCAAAGCGTGCGCGAAGTTCAACGTGCCCTACACTTCAGTAGCCCCAGCGTTGCAAGCCACCATCTGGAGCAGCTCCGAGAATTAGGGTTAGTTGATAAACAAGAGATAGGGGGACACTATTTCCTGGTCAGTGAGGTTAAAATCGGAGTCCTTCGGCATTACGTGAAGCTGGGAAAGCTACTTTTCCCAAGATACTTCTTCTACGCCGTCTTCTCCACGACGTTTTACGCGGCGTTCTTAGCGGTTATCATGCCCGGCTTGAACTGGTTGGCACGCGAAAACCTCTTCATTATAACGTTTGGCGCAGTCGTTTGTGCGGTCTTCTGGTACGAAGCTTACCGAATGTGGTCGCTGCGTCCGTACTAACAGCTGGAACATGCTGTACTCACGCTTAGCATAAAATAAACTCGTTAACATAAGGTAATCAGAGAAACGGTGAAGAATACATGGTACAGAAAGAAGTCGCAAAAAAAACCAGAAATTACGGAATAATCGGCGCTCTCCTAGCCATATTGCTCGTCGCCATGATTTACAGCTACGGCGGCTCCTCAATTATTTCGCCTAACCCGTCACCCGCTCCCTCAACTCAAACTCCTTCCACCCAAACAGGAAATTCGATGAAAACATTCACATCTTACAACGACCTCAGAAACTTTTTAAACTCAACCAACACTTCAAACAACCCAAACTATAATGTAGGTACCAGTTCAAATTCGCCGCCAATGGCTGTTCCCGTTCCTGTTCCCTCAACTGCTCCCGCGGCTTCTACAGCTGGAGGCTCAACAACTAATGATTTCTCAACAACCAACATCCAAGTTGCCGGCGTAGACGAAGCTGACACAGTCAAAACAGACGGTTCATACATCTACGTAATCGGCAACAACAGCCAAGCCGTCTACATCTTGGACGCTAACCCTCAGACTGCGCGGGTGCTGGGAAAAATCTCTTTCAATGACGCCCAGCTTTCAGGGATTTACTTGAATGGCGATAAACTCGCAGTTGTAGGAAACCAGTACGTGTCGTACTATGTTGACAGCAAAGTTGTCGGCGAATACGCGCCGGGAGTAGCCATGCCCTATTGGAACAGCGGCGCAACCTTCGTTTACGTCTACGATGTCACAAACAAAGCTGACCCAACGCTCTCCAGGAACTTCACCATAAGCGGCAACTACGTAAATAGTCGCATGATAGGCAACTACCTCTACGACATCGTGACCCAAAACGCAGGTCTAGTAAGCGGCACGGTTGTTCTGCCCGAAGTCCTTTCAGGACCACAGCCGTCCCCAGTTGATCCAACAACCATCCATTACGCAAACACCTCAGACACCTCCTACAGCTACACAACCATCCTCGGCTTAGACGTCCTCAACGACGCAGCCCAAACCACAAACGTAACCATAATGATGGGCGGCGCAGGAAACATCTACGTTTCCCAAAGCAACATCTATGTAACTTACCCGGTGGAGAACTACGAAAATGTCCCACAGCCCTCTACTACTCAAATTCCAGCAGGCAACGGAACCATGACAATCATGCCCATGCCACTCGTGTTTAGGCCCAGTTGGCAGGGAACAGCAATCTACCGCATCCAAGTTTCAGGCGCATCCCTAACGTTTGCAGCTAATGGTAACGTAACCGGTGGCTTGCTTGGCGACTCCAGTACTAGCCAATATAGCATGGACGAGTACAACGGGAACTTCCGCATCGTCACAACCAGCTACGACTACAACTCAACTTCCTGGTGGTCAGGAGTTCCGCAGACCAACCTGTACGTCCTGAACTCAGACTTGCAAGTCGTGGGCAAAATCGAGAACTTGGCAAGCGGCGAAACCCTTCATGCAACCAGATTCATGGGCGACAGATGCTACCTGGTAACTTTCCAGCAAGTAGACCCACTTTTCGTACTTGATCTGAGCCAGCCAACCAATCCACAAGTGCTTGGCAACTTGACGATTCCAGGCTACTCGGACTTTCTACAGCCCTACGACGCAACCCACCTCATCGGCATCGGACAAGACGTGAACGCAAGCATAGACGCAGCCAAAGTCCACGAACCAGGAGCAGTATACTACACAGCGATTCTGGGTCTAAAAGTGTCCCTCTTCGACGTCACCGACGTTGCAAACCCCAAAGAAATCAGCAACTACGTAATTGGAGACCGAGGAACCACTTCGGAGGCTCTCAGCGACCCCAAAGCTCTCCTGCTTGACCCAAGCCGCAACCTGCTCGTGCTCCCAGTGGACTTATACCTGGTAAGCAACACCTCGGCGAATCCATCCAACACTCCGGGGCTTGTTCCACCAAACGCTGAACCGATGCCAGCACCAATGCTGCCATCAGACACCGCTTACGGCCAATTCGTTTGGCAAGGCGTCTACGTCTTCAACGTGGACCTCACAAACGGCTTGACCCTAAGAGGCAACGTGACACAACTCGACAACGCTTCGGCGCTCCTCGCTAACCAATCGCTGGGATTCATGAATTCCTACCAGTGGATAAACAACAACCAATTCATCACGCGATCACTCTACATCGGCAACGTCCTCTACACGTTCAGCGACACCAAAGTACAACTCAACAGCCTCGATGACTTCTCATTGATTGCACAAATCAACCTGAACTAAATCTTTCCCTCTTTTTTCTTTTTGTTTCCTTTCCCCATTTGGTTCGCTGGGTTTTTGCCTGCAGCTTTAATAGTGGTTAACGGAATTTTAGGGTAAGATGGGGCTTTCTAACCAGCTCCGAGGCAAAAACGCCGTTCTTTCAGGCAACTTTCTAGTTTTGATGATAACTTGGGTTATAATGTATTCTACTCAGCCAATTCCTGACACTTACTCCAGCCTTTATTACTTGAGCTTGGGCGCAACGCCTTTCCTGCTTTCGGTGATGTTTTTTGTGGGTTCGTTGGCGATTGCGTTTGTGCAGTTTCCGGGCGGATACTTAGCCGACAAGAACGGCAGAAAATGGCTAATTGCCACAATGTCTTTTGGACTGGCTGTTGGCTACTTGTTCTTTATTTTTGCGCCTTCATGGCAATTCGTAGTTATCGGCTTGGTTATTCAGAATCTGTGCCTCATCTATCAACCTGCATTACTAGCGATGATGCTGGATTCTCTGGAACCCGGCAAACGGGGCACAGGAATGAATTTCCAATCCGTCATTGTGAACTTGGTGACTCTTCCCGCCCCAATCATTGCTGCGGCTTTGGTTCTTGTCGGGGGCGAATACGTTTCCCCTCAGTCAAACATGGGCATGCGAATCGCCTACTCAATCGTGCTAGTCGCTTACTTAGCGGCCGCCGCATTGCGTTTCAAGCTCAAAGAGACCCTACCCGCGAACGGTAACGTGGCGCGCCCCAAGATTCTGCAGGCATTACGCGAGTACCCAAGAACCGTGAGAGAAAGCTGGAACGTCTGGAGCCAAGTCCCACGATCCGCATACTACCTTTTCATAACCACCATAGGCATAAACGGGCTTGTTGCCGCTTGCGAAATTTACTTCGTGGTTTACGCCACAGGTGTCTTGAAAATCACCGGCTCCCAATATGCCATCGTTCTGGCTTTGATGTACCTGAGCATTGCATTGCCCGCGTTGGTTGCTGGTCTTCGAATGGACGTTGGCGGAAGAAAACGCTTCCTAATCTTAGGCTATGTGCTCTACATTCCCGCAATGCTCCTGTTTGTAGTGGCCAACTTTTACCTGCTCTTGCTCTCACTATTCCTCTTCAACTTAGGCAACCTGCTGCGCGTCAACAGCAGCCAAGTCCTCTTGGGTGACTTGATTCCGCGGGAACTGCGCGGAAAAGCCGTGGGTTTTCTGCAGTTTTTCCTTTACCTCACCCAGGCCTTCACCTACCTCCTCGTAGGCTTTCTGTATTCGTACGTGGCAGCATGGCTTCCCTTCGTTTTGCTTGCCGCCGCCGCGGTCCCGTTTGGTTTACTTGCAGCGTTGAAGATTTCTGAGGCAAAAATCAAAGAAATCTAACAAAAGTCTTTGCTCATGTTTTATAGGCGTCTTCTCTGAATAGAATTCGGGAGAACGGGACATGTCTAAGAACACAAAACCAAAAATGTGCAGCTTTAAAATCCGGTTTGCCCAAGAAAAAGACGCTGAAATCATTTTTTGCATGATCAAAGAGCTGGCGGAATATGAGAAGTTGCAAGACAAGCTGGAGGCAACAGCGGAACTCGTAAAGGAGTCGCTTTTCCAGCGCAAAGTCGCCGAAACCCTCATCGCCGAATACGCGGGGAAGCCGGTCGGGTACGCGATTTTCTTCCAGAACTTCTCCAGTTTCCTGGGACGCTCAGGGATCTACATCGAAGACATCTACGTCAAGCCAGAAATGCGCGACAAAGGCTTCGGCAAAATGTTGTTCTCGTTTATTGCGCAGCTAGCTGTGAAGCGGAAATGCGGTCGGTTGGAGTGGTTATGCCTGGATTGGAATACTCCCTCGATTGCATTTTACAAGAAAATGGGTGCCGAGACAATGCAGGAATGGACAGTGTACCGGATAAGCGGCAAAAAGCTGACGACCCTTGCCGAACAACTATAACGCTTGTTTAGGAAGTTTAAAATAGATTGGCTCTCACGTTTGAAAGCAGAATTCACGCAGGAAGGTTGATGGATATGGCTCTGGTTAAAATCCGCGAGATCTTAGAAGGAAACTGCAACGACAAATCGGTTTCGGTGCGCGGTTGGGTTTACCGCAAAAGAGAAGGCAAAGAACTCATTTTCCTAGTAATAAGAGATTCAACAGGGGTCATACAATGCACCGTGAAGAAGGCAGCTGCGGCTGCCTGGGCAGAAGCGCAGAAACTCACGATTGAGTCCTCGGTGGTGCTTGACGGCGTCGCCAAACCGGACAAACGGGCACCAGGCGGTTTCGAAATTTCCGCGGAAGCTGTTTCCATCATCGGACTCGCCGACGTTTTCCCAATAGCTAAAGACAAAAGCGAAGAATTCATCCGTGACATGCGCCACCTTTGGCTGCGCAGCCGCAAAATGAACCTGGTCATGAAGGTCCGCGGCAACGTCATGGAGTATACGCGTGAATACTTCAAGAAGCAAGGTTACACGGAGGTTTCGCCGCCAATGTTCATCAGCGCCGCGGTTGAAGGCGGTTCCACTCTGTTTGGTCTAAAATACTTTGACCAAGACCTTTACTTGACACAGAGCAGCCAACTTTACCTTGAAATCCTCATCTATAGCCTCGAACAGGTCTATTGCATTGCGCCATCTTTCCGCGCAGAGAAAAGCCGCACAATCAGGCACTTAACGGAGTATTGGCATATCGAGGGCGAATGGCCGTTTGCCACGATGGATGACCTCATGAAGTTCGAAGAAGGACTCATGGAACACGTTTGCAAGCGGGTGGCTGAGAACTGCCAAAAAGAGTTCGCCGAACTCGGAGCTGACATTGGCAAGCTTGCCGCTGTGAAAGCTCCTTTTCCAAGAATAACCTACAAAGAAGCCATAGACAGGCTCAAAGTGAAGAATCCGGCTTTGAATTGGGGCGACGACCTTGGCTACGAGGACGAAAAGGTGCTGGCAGAGGACTTTGGCAAACCCTTCTTCGTGTACGACTATCCGACGGCGATCAAGGCGTTCTACTGCAAGACTTACAGTGACCGCCCTGAAGTAGCGTTGTCGGTGGACATGATGGTGCCCCGCATCGGAGAAATCAGCACGGGCGGGCAACGTGAAGAGGACAAAGAGCTGCTAATCAAGCGTATGCAGGCTCAGGGTTTGAAACCAGAAGATTACGAGTGGTACCTTGACCTCCGCAGATACGGCACTGTACCGCACGTTGGCTTTGGCATGGGCTTAGAACGCCTCCTCACATGGATGCTGGATTTGGAAAACATCATGGATGCAATTCCATTCCCCAGAACCACAAGAAGATTCTACCCCTAAAGGCAAAATGGGCAGCACAGCCCATATTTCATTTTTAATTCTGCACACAAAATGCCTTCCGATAAAAATAAATAGTTACTCACGAAACCCAATTTAAGTGTTTTTAATGAAGAAATTCATGATTTTATACATGGCACCAATAGCTGCCGAAGCGCAAATGAACGTGAGTCCTGAAGAAATGAAGAAGGGAATGGAACCTTGGAATGCTTGGTTCAAGAAATGCGGGAAACAAATCGTTGATATGGGCGCGCCGATGGGAAAATGAATGCACTTTACTAAACGCGGGAGTTCCAAAGGCAAGACAGAGATAACAGGTTATACCATAGTGCAAGCTGAAGACATGGACGCCGTGAAAGCCATAGTTAAAGGTCATCCTCATTTTATGCTGCCCAAATCAAGCATCGAAGTCCTCGAAATAATGCCTATGCAAATGTAAACCAGCAGGTCAGCCCCCCAAACCGGGGCACACATTTTTTATACTGGCGCCTCCAAAATGCACTAGAAGCGATTGCGATGTTTCGGAAAAGCAAGGCAGCAGAAATAACCAAATTTTTCGAATCACCTTTAGCGAAAAACGAGCTTACACTCTTCTATTTGGGGACTTCAGGCTTTATTGTTAGATCAGCAAGTCACGTCGTACTGTTTGATGTTGCAGGTTTTCTCAAGGACGATGAGGTAAAAGCCCTCAAAGGCGTGGACCTGATGCTCTTCACCCATGACCATATGGACCATTTCAACGCTGGGAAAACGCAGGAAATCTTCGCGGCAACAGGAGCAGCAGTGTTGGCTGAAGGAAAAGTCGCCGATAAACTGAAAGGGAAAATTCCCGATGCCAAACTTACAAAAGCAGAATCCGGAAAAACATACAATTTTGGAACCGTAACTGTCGCGGCTGTGGAAGGCATTCACCGAGGACCTATCATGTTGTTCCAAGTGAAAATGGACCGCGTGGCGCTGTTTCATGGGGGCGACTCCGGATACGTTCCCTTGGGCGAGTACGCTTCAGATATTGCGTTACTTCCCACTGGACGAATGTCGCCGACGGCTTCGCCTGAGAAAGCTTACCAAATGGCTGTAGATCTTAAGCCAACCTGGATAGTTGCGATGCACGGGGCGGGCGGTCAGAAGCAGGAACTCGAGGCCAAAGCCAAGGCGGGCATGCCCCAAACCACCGTGCTCATAATGGAACCCTACACCAGCGCGACAATGACGGTGCAGGAAAAAGCTTGAAACTTAGGTGTGCCCGACCAAAGTTTCCAGTTTCAGTTGAGTCTCAGGCAAGCCTAAAGCTGCAACGACTTTCTGCATGGCAGCAACCATCACGGGCGGTCCACACGCGTAGAAGACTCGGTCTTTGAAGTCGGGGACCTCCTGCCGCATCAAGTCTGCGGTCACGAAGCCAACTTTGCCCTTATATGTTGGGCTTGGCTCGTTGAGAACAGGGATTACTTTGAGGTTTGGGTTTTTCTGTTGCATTTCCTCTAACTCTTTCTTGAAAGCCATCTCGTTTTCGTTACGGCAACCATAAAAGAGCACAATGCTTGTTTGAAGCTTGTTATCTGTGCAATACTTGATAATACTGAAGAACGGCGTAATTCCTATGCCCCCTGCAAGGAACAAGATTTTCTCATACTCGCATTCGCAGGTGAATTTGCCGTAAGGTCCGTCTATGCGTGCCCAGTCGCCGATTTTCATGGTTTTGAGTTGCGTGGAGTATTCGCTGGTGGTGCATTTCTTGGTGAACTCGATGAAGTCGTTGTCGGTTGGGCTGCTAGACAAACTGAGTGGGTGCATGAGTTCTTGGTCGCCTGATTTT
>Ga0182021_10003891_pt1 | contig 17508 bp, 11 predicted proteins | sample 612E3MmetaG_FD_120493 | JGI IMG/M metagenome (GOLD analysis project Ga0182021, IMG submission 120493) | Permafrost microbial communities from Stordalen Mire, Sweden - 612E3M metaG (Illumina Assembly) | ecosystem: Environmental > Terrestrial > Soil > Wetlands > Permafrost | place: Sweden... | reverse complement strand
GATTTCAGGTGCTTACGCGGCAGGCTTTTCTTCTCTGCCACGACGCCTCATCAACGCCAAGTTCCTCTCCCGTATGGACCCGCGGCACGCGAGAGATTTGCTTTTAGGCGGCTTTTTCGCGTCCCGCGCGAGTCTTCGCAGCCGGAGTCGCCGGCTGAAAACCGGCGGCGGTGTGAAGTGGACACTTCAAATGACCATGAGCTATCCTGAAGTCGATGCGGCAAATCAACGCTTCGAAATTCAAGGAACAGTGCCTGAGCTTGCTGGACGACCTGGGCGCGGAGGGTATCGTAATCACCAAACGCGGCAAACCCGTGGCCAAGGTGATCCCGATCGGCTCCGGCTGCGCTGCCCTGATTGGGAGCATGAAGGGGAAGCTGAACATCAAGGGCGATCTGCTGTGCACCGGTGTCGGGTGGAATGCGGAAGACTCAAGGCCCGATGCTAAATCTTGACACTCACATTCTGATCCATGCCTTGACCGGGCAACTCACCAGTAGGGAACGCGGGGTGCTGGCCAACGATCAGTGGGGCATCTCGGCCATCGTGATTTGGGAGCTGGCTAAGCTGGCGCAGTTGGGACGGATCGATCTGGACATCGATTCCGCGGAATTCGCGCGGGCGCTTTCCAGCATCCATATCTGGCCTCTGGACCTGGCGGTATGCCGGCAAATCCGCGCCCTGGATTTTCGAGGCGACCCCGCCGACGAGATCATCGCCGCTACCAGCCTGGTGCACGGCGCGCCGCTGGTGACGCGCGACCGGCGCATCCGCCGTTCGCGATTGGTCCCGCTGGCCTGACCTCCAGCCAGTGCCAACAGGTGTCACAGCAACGCGTGCCGGCGATAGAACCAGGTCTTGACGGCCTGCACCAGGAGCAGGTATGTCAGGGCCAGCAGCGAGATGGCGCCCAGCAACGCGAGCGGTAATGGGGTGAACCCGAGCAAGGGGCCCAGCGGCGTGTAAGGCAGCACGGCGCCGGCAACCGCGACGGCCACTACCCCCATCATCAACCGTCCGCTGGGCCGGCTCTGGAACGGGTTGCCGGCGGTCCGGATCACAAATACCACCAGGGTCTGCGTGGCGAGCGATTCGACGAACCATCCGGTGCGGAACAGCGGCGGGTTGGAGGCGGCGTGGAACATCCAGAGGAGCACCCCGAAAGTGAGGAAATCGTAGAGGGAGCTGATGGGGCCCATGATCGTCATGAACTGGCGAATGAACCCGATTTGCCAACGCTTGGGCTTGTGCAGCAGGGCGGGATCGACGTTGTCGCCGGGGACGGCGATCTGCGAAATGTCGTAGAGGAAGTTGTTGAGCAGGATTTGAGTCGGCAACATGGGCAGGAATTTCAGGAAGAGCGAGGCCGCCGCCATGCTGAACATATTGCCGAAATTCGAGCTGGTGCCCATGAGGATGTACTTCATGATGTTGGCGAAGCACCGCCGACCTTCCATTACGCCGTCGTTCAAGACCGCCAGGTCCTTCTCCAGCAGGATGATCTTGGCGGCGTCCTTGGCCACATCCACGCCATTCATCACCGAAATGCCCACGTCGGCGGTGTGCAGCGAGGGAGCGTCGTTGATGCCGTCGCCGATGTAGCCGACCACGTGCCCGCGCGCCTTCAGACCGATGATCACGCGGTTCTTCTGCTCCGGAGACACACGGGCGAAGATGGCGCCGTGCTCCGCCTGGTACGCCAGGGCGGCATCGTCCATGGTGTCCATCTGGGCGCCGGTGACGATGAGGTCGGTAGGGAGGCCGACATCGTGGGCCACCTTCTGCGTCACGTACTGGTTGTCGCCGGTCATGACGACCACGGAAACGCCGTTCTTCTTGAGCGCATCGAGGACCGCGACAATCCCCTCTTTGGGCGGGTCGAGGAATGCCGCGAACCCGGCCAGCGTCAGCTCCCGCTCGTCCGCCACGGCATAAGAATCCTGCTTCTCCACCTTCCGGACGGCGACTCCCAGGGCGCGGTAGCCATCGGCACTCAACTTCTTGAGGGTATCCGCCGCCTGCGCGCGCCGGCTGTCGTCGAACGGCTGCGGAGCCCCGTCGATGGTGACGGTGGCGCAGATGGCGAACATGCTTTCCGCCTCGCCCTTGGTGATGAGGAAGTCCTCGCCGCCACGGCGCACCACCACGGAGAGGCGCTTGCGGTTGAAGTCGAAGGGGATCTCGTCCACCTTCTCATACTCGACAATGGCAGGGCGCTGGTACTTGAGAATGGCATCGTCCAGCGGGCTCTTGATGCCGGTTTGAAAGTAACTGTTCAGGTAGACGAACCGCAGCACCTCGTCGTTATCGCGGCCCTCGACGTCGACGTGCCGGTCCAGCGCGATCTCGCCTTCAGTGAGTGTGCCGGTCTTATCGCTGCACAGAATCTCGATGCTGCCGAAATCCTCGATGGCCGCAAGTTGCTTGACCAGGACCTTCTTTTTGGCCATGCGTCGCGCGCCCTGCGCCAGCGAGATGGTGATGATCATGGGCATCATCTCGGGCGTCATCCCCACGGCCAGCGCCACCGAGAACAGGAACGATTCCAGCAGCGGACGGTGTAAGACCAGGTTCACGAGCAGGACGAAGAGCACCAGCAGCATCATCACCCGCGTGATCATGATCCCGAAGTGGCGAATACCGCGGGCGAATTCGGTCTCCGGCGGCCGAGTGGCCAGGCGCTGGGCAATGGCGCCGAAGGCAGTGTCCTTGCCCGTGCGAACAATGACCGCGGTGCCGATTCCGGTTTGCACGGCAGTCCCCAGGAAAACGCTATTGCCGGCGTCGGCAATGGTGTGTTGGCCGGCGGGAAGATCGCCGGCCGCCTTGTCGACGGGCAAAGACTCCCCGGTGAGGGCGGACTCGCGCACGTGCAGGTCCTTGGCGTCCAACAGACGGGCGTCGGCCGGCACCAGGTCCCCGGCATTGAGCTTGACGATATCCCCGGGAACCAGCTCGGCGACCGGCAGCTCCAGTTCGCGGCCGTCGCGCACGACGGCGGCGGTGGTGGCTACCTGCTTGCGAATGTCCTCCACGGCGTGCCGCGCCTGAAACTCCACGTAGAAGTTCACTACGACGCTGAGCAGGACAATGGCGACGATGATGGCGCCGCCGACATGATCGCCCAGCACGATGGAGATGACGCTGGCGGCCAGAAGAATGAGGACCAGGGGATTGGCAAAGAAACGCAGAAAACCGATCAGGGGAGCGAAGCGGGACTCCGCCACCAGGCTGTTCGGGCCATGCAACCGCAGCCGTTCCTTGGCCTCGGCGGAAGTCGGCCCGGCCGGGGTGGCTTGCAGCAGGGCGAGCAGGTCCCGCTGGGGCAGGTCCCAGAAGCGATCCAGGGTCTTGTCCGGTTTGCTCATGCGTAGCCTCCCCATTGAATTCTACGCGACTCCGCGGCCTGGCGGTCTCTGCCGGCGTCGGGGGAGGGAAGAAAACCGGCGACAAGATCGCCGACGCTACGCGCTACTATAGCTGTCTGCACCGGACCCCAAGGAGGATTCGCGACATGAAACAGTTCGGATCGAAGATGTGGGGCTTCATTCGGCGGCATCCCTTCGTCTCGGGCGCGGGGTTGATCGTGCTCGTGTTGGCCGCGGTGGTGCTTCGTCTGGCCCTCGCCATGGGCCTGATTGGTCAGGCGCACTTCACGCCGGTCGACGCGCCCAATCGGCCCATGGGCGCAGGCAAAGGCATTCATCCGGGCCGGGTGGTGTGGGTCCATGCGCCGGGTGCGACACGCTGGGACGGCAAGACCGGCAACTGGTGGGACGATGCCAACACCGATCAGCGCGTGGTGGACCAGATGGTCTCGGATTCTCTCCAGAACCTCACCGGCGAGGCTACCGACCGGCAGGCCTGGGAAGCGCTGTTCCGCGATTTCAACCGCACCAGGAAGCTGGGCGACACCGGTTACCAGGCGGGCGAGAAGATTGCGATCAAGATCAACGCCAACCAGGATCGAGACTCCAAATGGGGCACGGGAAAGGGACTCCCTAGCCCCCACATGGTCTACGCGGTGCTGGCGCAACTGGTGGGCACGGCGGGCGTGGCGGCCCAGGACATCACGGTCTACGACGCTACGGAAGGAAGGAGCATCGGCGCTCCCATTCTCGACAAGGTGAGGGCCAACCCGAGCCTGCGCGCGGTGCACTTCGTGGTGGGACCGGATCGCGCGGGAGACGGCCGCACGGCAGCCAGCCCGGACATGGCCGCCGCCATCCACTTTGCCGGGCCGGGGATGGAGCCGGCCTACGTGCCGCGGACGGTCACTGAGTCGAAATACCTCATCAACCTGGCGCTGTTCCGGGCGCATTTCATGCTGGGGGTCACGCTCACGGCCAAGAACCATTTCGGCTCGGTGTATTTCAAGAAGAGCGGAACGTTTTCGCCCAGCCCGTTGCACGGATGCGGGATGAAGGTGAACCCCGAGGGGTCGTACAACTGCCTGGTGGAGCTGATGGGGCACAAGCAACTGGGGGGCAAGACGCTGCTGTACATGCTGGACGGGCTGTACCCGGGCAAGCACAACGAAGGCGGGGTGATCCGCTTCGCCTCATTCGGGAACAACTGGGCCGCGAGCGTTTTCGCATCGCAGGACCCGGTGGCCATCGATTCCGTGGCGATCGACTTCCTGCGCAACGAGCCCAATGTGGACGGCTCGGTTACCGGCCACGTGGACAACTACCTGCACGAAGCGGCCCTGGCGGCGAAACCTCCCTCGGGAACGGTCTACGATCCGGACGGGGATGGCACGCGGCTCTCGAGCCTGGGCGTGCACGAGCACTGGAACAATGCGGCGGAGAGGAAGTACTCGCGCAACCTGGGCCAGAGCGAAGGCATCGAGCTGGTGGCCCGGGAAATCCCCGCGGGGCACTGAGCGCGGCCTTACCTGTCCTCAATTGTGAAGTTGGTCGTCGCCGCGAGGGACTTTGCCTCGCCGGCGGTGATGGTCCAGCCGGGCGGCCGTCTCTGGCCGGCAGGTGGTCTGCCGATGCGAATATAGGCAGTCTCGCCGGGCTTCAGGCCAAGCGACGAATCGGCCAGTCCGCAGTAGTCGCCATTGGCGACGCAAACATGCGTCAGTCCGCCGCCGATCGGCAGTATGCTGGAAACGCGCCCCTTCACGATGCGGTGGCTGTCGACATATTCCAACATGGGCATTCGGTTGAGCTCGCGGCTGGTGGCGGAAAACTCGCGGAGAGTTTCACCGCCGCCCGCGCCGGGTCCGCCGGTGAGGTAGAGCGCGAAACGTCTTTCGTCGACACCCACGAACATCAGCGCGTAAAATATCGCGACAAAGACCACCAGGCACGCCAGGGCCGACGCCAGGCCCGACAACCCTTTGACGACATCCAGCATGTGGCTGTTGGCCGCCCAGGAACTGAAATGGCCGCGCCGGGTGCCGGCGTCCGCCGTCTGCCACATGGAGGCAAAGTGGTCGATGGCGAGAGTGGCCGCAAATATGGCCGCAAACAGAGCAAAACAAGCCAGCGAGATGAACAGGAACACCATGGTTCCTCCTCCCAACCGGAATTTCCGGGTTGGACTTTCGGGCCTGATTCAGTCTACACCCGCCGCCGCCCCGCCAGGTTGTCCGGCCCCCAGTCGGTTCTCAGTGGGGACTTTACCGGAGGACGGGGCCGCGAGGCCCCTCCTACCCGATCCGGCCGATTCCCTCGCGGCTTCTCAGCGGATTGCGATGTCGGCGTCCCGCTCCGGATGCGCGCCTTCTCCCGCGAACGCCGTCAGTTCCAGCCCGGTCGCCGCTTCGGCTTCGAGCGCGTGCGTGAAGTAGTCCGGCCGCTTGTCCCCCCACTTGACGCTGCAGTGCTTCAGGATCACGTTGTCGGCGTAGCGGATGCTGAATCCCGGGTTGCCCTGTTGCTCGATGCCCGGATACGCCGTGGTGGGCCGGTTGTCGAATAAGCCTCCGGGATACTGCGTAAACCGGTCGAGCGTGACGGCGACGTTCTCCAGCGTGATGCCGCGAATGCGGCTCTCCTTGCTGCCCTCGACACGCACGCTGTTCTCGGCGCGGCCGCTCACGTTCTGAATGCGCACGTCGTGGATGGTGCCGATCTTGCCCTGCGGCGTGCGCGGAATGGCCGTCAGAGAAATGGCCTCGCCACGGCCCCACCACGGGTCCGAATGGTAGCGCGACACGAATTTGATGTCGCGGAAATCGACGTTGTACACGCTGCCTTCGTCGCGGAGCTGGATGCACAGGCCGCGCGAGCTCGAGCGGATCTCGCAGCGCTCGAAGCGGATGTCGTGGATGTCCCCGGTGGTCTCGGTGCCGATCTTCACACCCGCGTCCTGCGTCTGGATCACGCAGTCGTGGACGTTGATGTTGGCCGAGGGTCCGTAGTCGGTGGCCTGCCGCGTGGCCTTAATCACGATGGCGTCGTCGCCGCACACGATGTTGCAGTTGCGGATCTCCACGTCGCGGCAGTGGTCCGGGTCGATGCCGTCGCAGTTGGGCACGTCCAGCAGGTTGCGGATCTTCAGATTGTCCACCAGAACGTGCTCGCAGCCAATCATGTGCAGCCCCCATTCGGGCGCCTCGCTGAAGGTAATGTCGTGGACCTCCAGGCCCTTGCAGTTGGTCAGCACGAACATTTTCGGGCGGAAGCCGGCCGGCAGCCACCACTCGTTGGGCTGGTCGTAGCGGCTCATGAATTCGCGCGCCCGGCCGTTGATGTTGCCGGTGCCCGAGATGCGCAGGCCGTCGGCCCCGCTGGCCGTGATGACGCCGCCGCCGGTGTAGTGCTGGGGGTTGGTGCTCACCAGCAGCTCGGCGTCGTCGGCCAGGTGGAAATCGATGCCGCCCTTCAGGACCAGCGTCCCGATGAGATACTTCTTGCCGCCGCGGACGAGCACCTGCGCCCGTCCGCCCGCCGCGGCCGCCTGGTCGATGGCGCGTTGGATGGCTCCCGTATCGAGCGTGCTTCCGTCGCCCACCGCACCGAAATCCCGAACATCGAAGACGCGAACATTCTGGGCGGCCGCCACAGCGGACCCTAGGGCTGTCGCGGCGGCCAGGCGCAGCGCCTCGCGGCGGCTGAGATGGCTCATTGGTTTCTCCTTCCTCAAGGCGTAACGTGTATGGGTTGGACGAAAGCCCCGTCGCCGGCCGAATCCCAAGCGGCGAAGCGAACCCACTTCTTGCCGGTCATGTCCACCGGGATGCGGAACGTGTGCGTGCCAAAGGGAGGCAGATCCGCAGTCGGGACGATCTGCCGGTCGGTCTTCTGGCCGTCGCCCCACACCACCTCCACGAAGTCCAGCGGGTAGGTCCACTCCAGGTCGGCCACCACCGTGCGCTGGCTCCCCGTGCCCTCCAGCGCGTAGCGCTTGATGAGCACTTCGCCGGTCGTCACAAAGTAGTCGCCGGCGCGCATGGCCTTCCAGATGGGCGACCAGTCTTCGTCGAAACGGGGAGTGCGATCCACCTTGATATAGTTGACGCTCAGAGCCGGATAGGTGTCATCGTCCGGGTACTTGGTGTAAGTATCGCCCTCCGAGATCAGGAACTTCGGCCCACCCCAGTTATTCAGATCGTCCATCACGCCGAAGCAGCGCTGCTCGCACAGGCGGGCCTGCGAAAGGTCCACCGGCAGCGATTCCCAGGAGGCGCCCAGATAGCGGTCGCTCTTCAACTGGATGCTGTCCTTGATGGCGTCGGGGTAGCCGTCGGAGCTCTTGGTGCGCGGATGCGCCAGCCAGACCCAGCCGTTCTCCAGGCGAAGCATTTCCATCTCATCGGCCAGCGAGCCTATGTGATAGACCTTGCCGTACGGCGGAATATCCTCGACGAACGGTTGCCCTGCGCGGCGAACCATGGTCCAAAACACCGGTCTGGAGAAGACCATGTTGTAGTGCGCTCCAAGATTCCCGTTCGGCTCTTCTCCCGGAAGGATCAGGAAGTCGCGATCCGAATGGCGCCGGCTGGCGTCGAAGTAGACTTTCTGCTCCGCCAGCCGGATCGGGCCGGGGTCGCTCGGGTGGCTGTCGGCATGGAAGTCCGACATAAAGAGCATGTTGATACCCAGGGCGCGGAAAGTGGGGATCCACTCGGGAACCCAGTCCAGCGTGCCGGCATCCGTGATCTCCTCGTTCATGTGCGTATGGAAATGGCTGGCCGCCACCTTAAAGCCGGGAAGCGGCTTGAATGAATCGTCGTGGGTGAAGGCCATCACGGCCTCCTCGGTAGCGGGCGGCGGATCCGGGCTCAGGTAGAAATAGACCGCCATGCGCTGCCAGGTTCCGGGCGGCGCGTTGTACAGCGCGAAATTGAACTTGAACTCGCGCGACTGGGCCACCCGGGTTTTCCAAACCGCGTCGGTGAATCCGTACGGGCGGAAGAAGTCTTCGTGCTCCGGCTGGCGCACGCCCACGCCGAACACTTCCTCGTTGTCCTTGCGATAGTAGACGTAGCCGAGATTGCGCTCGATCTCACGCGCCCAAAAAAATTTGTGAGGCGCCGGGAAATAGGCCACCGTTCCGCCCGCGGCCTCCACCATGCCGAGCCGGTTGCGGGCCACCATGGCCACCGGGCCTTCGTTGGGCGATCCGCCGAACTCGTATTTCTGCCAGCCCCGGGCCACGTCGCGCCACACCACGCGCTTGGCCTCGTTGATGCGGAAGCCCTTCAGACCGCCATTGTATTTGTAGGCCACGTCCGGCTCGTCGGTCTTGGCGATGGCCTCCTGCCGCAGCAGGTTGGTCCCCTTGTAGACCGTGTATTGCAGGCGGCCGGAGAAGATGCCCATGGTGAGGCCGGGGAAGGAAACCTCGAGGCGCGCGCCATCGGTCTTGACGGTGCAGGAATTGGAATGGAACGAAGCCGTGTCGCGGTGAATCTCCTCGGGCTTGCGCGGCAGGTCCAGATTGCGGCCGCCCACCAGCCCCACCTCTAACGGGGCATCCCAGAAGGCATTCCATTTCTTCGCGGCCAACACAGTCGGGTCGGTGATGCCCAGCCGTCGCAACGGGGCGAGCTGATCCGTGCCGATCCGGCGCTTCCCGCTGACCGTGTCGAACTCCGGCGTCAGCGACTTTCCGAGAATCTGCCACTGGCCGCCTTTCTTCCGCGCCGCCAGCTCGCGCACCACCGGCGTCCCGTTCTCGATGGCGAAAGAAACGCGCAGTTCCTGGTTGCGGGCGCCCTCCCAGGAAAGCTGCAAGGTTTCGCCGGCAACCTGCGCCCTAAGCCCAGGCTGCGCGCGATACGCCGCCAAATCGCATGACAGCGGATCGGCCCAACACCACGCATAGCAGCCCAAAACGCAAATCAGGATTCGTAATTGATGACGCATATGAAAACAGTCCCTCCTTCTTTTCACTCCCACTAGATCTGGTCCGCGCACATTTCCAGCACCTCGATCGCTTCCAGACAGCCTTGCGCGGTGCTGTTGGTCGATAGGTCCGGGACCTCGTCAATCGGGTTCAATACTTCCGGCCCCTTGACGCTGGTGGTGGCGAACCTGGCCGCGCGCGCGAAGCTCAAGGCCTTCTTGGCGAACGCCGGATTCCCGGTCTCCATGTAGGCGTAGGCCGCCAGGCGCCCGCGCGCATACTGGCCGTCGGCGCCCTCGTTCCCCGTGGTCATATCCTTCGCTACTACCGCTTTGGGCGCGCCGGACAGCCGGCAGTATTGGTTCCACGCCTTCTTCCAGCCGGCGTGGTCGAGCAGCGAATTCAGCTCGAACACCACTTCCGCGCCGCCCTGGATGGTGGTCAGGTTGTAGGTTCCGAAACCGTCCTCCACCAGCGGATAGAGCTTTCCCGTATCCGGTTCGTAGCCGTACAAATTGTTGGGCCCCGTCATGAACCAATACGGCATCCTGGCGATGGAATCCATGCCGGCGATAATCTTGTCGCGGTACTTGGGCTCGCCGGTGCGCTCCCACTCGGTCATCCAGTTGCCGATAAACGTCAGCCAGTCCGGCCCGCCGCGCACGCGCCCCGGATACGGAATCGGCCCGGTGCGCGGCGAGGCCAGGCGCATGGGGTCGATTTCCGTGGTCTTGTAGTCGGCATCCACCACTTCGCGCATCACGTCGCCGGTGCGCTCATCGGTGGTGAGGTAGTAGTAATGCCGGCGGAACGCCGCCTGGCTGATGCGCGGCTCCTTGGCGCCGCAGCCCCAGTGGCGCACGTTGTGACGCGAACCGAGCGGAGCGAATCGTCCCAGGTGATAGGTGTCCACTTCCGTGGTGTGGCGCGTCATGGCCTCGGCCATGCGGAAAATATCGGCCCGCCCGCTGCGCAGAAAGCTCGCCCACAGCCACAGGTCGGTGCCCAGCTCGGTGTTGTCCCAGGCGTAGCCGCCCACGTCGTAGCGCCACTCGTGGCGCAGCCCGTCGTACTGGTGCATCACGTCGCCGTAGTCCCAGAAGCCGTACCAGTGCCGCTGCTCCACTTCTTTGTGGTAGACCGCGAAGGCGGCATCGAGCTGCTCTTCGAGCTGCCGCTTGGCGGGCGTCGAACGGTCCGGCAGGCTCCAGATGCCCAGCACTTTCGCGGTGTGAAGATACTGCGGCGTAGTCACCAGCAGGGGCGGCTCCGCGGCAAGTTGAGCCTGCCGCGCCAAGTCTTCCTTGGCCGGGACGGCGGCGCTGGGGAAGAGCGTCATCTCGCTCGATCGCGCCACGCCGTGCGGGGTGCTGAAGCCCGGCTGCACATCTTCATAGCTGGAATCCAGGCCGTGAGCCCTGGTGTCGTAGTGGCGCAGGTCCATAGCGGCAGCGTCGGGCGACCACAGCCAGACAGACAGATCGGCCGCCTCAGTGGAGGCTCTCTGAACTTCCAGCGACGCCGGGTAGGATTGCCAGAAGTTCTTCACGCCGACGGCCAGACCGCCCGATACATCGCCGATGAACACCAGCCCTGAGGCGCGCTTTCCGGCGATGGCATTGAGCCAACAGCTTTGCGGATTGGTGCGCTTCTGGATGGTGAAACCATCGGCCGTGGGTTGCACCAGCTTGAAGGCGTCCCAGACCGCCCAGTCGGCGAGCAGCTTCTGCCCGCGCTGGTCGAAGGCTTCCTTGTTGGGGATGCGCTTACCCGCCAGTTGGTCGGGGTAGGCGTTGCCGCGGCTGCCGGGCAGCACAAGCGGGCGCCCGCTGGCAGGCTCGATCGGTTCGGCCCACAGCCCGTCGCCCTCGCCCGAAAAGCGTACGTGGCGATTGTGGATCTGCTCGCGCATCGGCACTGAGAACGCCACGCCGAGGCCGCGGATGAAGTCCTTCTGGTCGTCGCCATCGAAGACGATGGTGTGCACCAGGCGCACCTGCTCGAGCCCGGCGTAGAAATACAGGCGCACCGTGAACGGAAGCCACTCACGCGCGCCCGTCTCGGCCTTGTGAACGCCCTCGATCTTGACCACCGCGCGCACCGGCCCGGTCTGTTCCACCGTGACCTTGCGGATGCTGCTGGTGAAAGCCGAGCGGTCGTCGAGCGTGCACACGAGGCGCCCCTGGCGCGCTACCACGCGGCCCTCCATGGTCATCGAATCGATCAGAAACGCGCCCTGCCTGGGGATGCGGCATTGCAGCTTTCCCGTGTCGATGTCGACGGCCCCACCGCTCTCGGCCACCTTCACCGCCGCCGCGGGAGCTGCCGCCGCGCCCCGTGCCAGTTGGAACGCCCCCGAAGCGCCGGGGCCGGCCACGGTGGCGAAGCCGATCCACTTCATCGAGCCATCGGGCCAATATGCCAGCGGCCAATTCTGCAACGGCAGGGCTCTGCCGTCGGCGGTGGTCAGAGTGAAGGTCTGGTCCTTGCGCACCGTGCCGCGCGGCCAGGGGACTCCCCAACTGATGCCGCTCTCGACGGGCGGAGGGCTTCCGCCCAGCCATCCAACCGACACCGAGTCGTTCGAGGCAGGGCCCGGAGGGCGCCCCGCGGCCGCATCCTGCTCCAATGCGGCCGTGGAAACGGTGCTCGCCAGGATTCCCAGGGCGTTGCGTCGTGTGATTTTCATGATGCTCACTTCGCGATCAGCCGCACCGGGCCCAGCAGGCCCGATGGCAGCGGTTGTAAGTTGGCCGTGTCCTGGTCCTGGAAGCGGTCGCCGTACTTGGCGACGAGCGCCTTGTAGTCCCACAGCGGCCCTTTGGCCATCTGGTTGATGGCCAGGTTGGCCACGACCACGCTAATGGTGTTCTCACCCGCGCGCAGCAGGCCACTGACTTCCACTTCATAGGGAGCGCACCACACCGAGCCGGCCGGTTTGCCGTTCACGGTAACCACGGCGGCCTCGCGCACCGGGTTTTCCAGCATCGCCCGCATGCCGGAGCCGGGTCGCCCTTGCGGGGTGACCGGCGTCCCTTCGCCGAAGTTCAGGTAGAGCGGGTGCTTGGACGCGGCCATCGCCTGGTCGATGGTGACGGTCTTTTCGTAGGTGGCGCGGCCCGAGAAGTATTTCCTCGCCGCGTCCTCGGTCCAGGAGCGCAGTGCGGGCATGGTCACAGGCGCCGAAGATCCCGCGAACGTGACTTTCCAACCCGAGCTGAGGTCGACCGGCGCCGGCGCCGGGCCAGTGGGCGTGGGACGCGGTGCCACGTGCTGTTTCGAGAACACCACCACGCGGGATTCGTAGGGCGCCAGGTCCAGGTCGATCTTGTTCGTGCCTGCTCCCGTCACCTTGCCCGTGAACGGGTCGAACCAGGCCGATTCAAGACCCGTGACGCGGAACGTGGCCTGGCTGTGGACCGGGTGATTGCTGGTGTTGGCCAGGAAGTAGATATCGCCGAACGCCAGCTTGCGATGAATGAAGCCGATCTCCGGCGCCGTGGCCACGTCGGCAGCCAATGCCGCGTGAAGCTGCTCGCCGAGTTTGGTCTCGTCGGCGACCACGTGCCCGCGAGCGCCGGGCGCTTCGAAAAGCGCGCGCGACGCTTCGCGAATCTTCGCCGTCTGGCTTTCGGCATCGGTCAGCCCCGGCGCCAGCGAGGGTGTGCGCCGCGTGGCCACCAGAGTTCCGCCCTTGCGGACAAACTCGTCGAGCTTCTGGAGCGTGGCCAGCGGAATCCGCTCCACACCCGGCAGAATCAGGATGCGGTAGGGCACACCCACTTTCGCAATGGCGCCGTCGTCGATGTAGTCGAAGTTGTACCCCGCGTCCAGGATCTGCGGAATCACGTTGGACCCCAACAGCCCGTCCATGGCTTGGTTCACGGAGTCTCGACCCAGCGCAAAGCCCGCGTAAGCGTCGTCGGTGGGCAGATACAGCGCCACATCGTTGGCCGGCTGCCCCTGCCGCAACATGAAGCTCACGCGCTGCAGGTAGGTCGTGATATCCGGCATCACCAGCCACCATGGATTGTGATCGTTGAGCACCGCCGCCGCGTAGAAGTGCCATCCCGGCTCGCCCGCTTCCTTCGGCGAATACGGGAAGCCGTGCCCGATGAGCTGGTTGACGCCTTGCAGGAAATGCAGGTCGGCCTCGGCCTTCATATCGAGCGGTGTGGCGCGGAATACCGGTGAATGCAGCCAGGTCCAGGTTTCCGAGGAGGTCACGGGACGGCCGTAGAGGTGGCTCGCCGAAGCCGCCCATCGCGTCGCCGTGAAGCGCCGCCACGGCGCCCCTTCGCCTTCCGGCAGATCCACCAGCGCATAGCTCGACAGCGCCACCGGCGGTATCCCGTAGGTCTGCGAACGGAAGCGCGTCCCATGCGCTTTCGCCCACGCCGTCACGGGCGCCAGATAGTTCTCGTTGCAGAGTTCCGTGAGGGTCTGGCCCCAATCGTGGCGAATGGCCTTGGTTTTGTCGCCGATGTCGCCGGCCAGGGCCGGCAGATAGGGCGTCAGATCGTATCCGCGGCGCTTCTGAAACTCCTGCAGGAAGTCGCCGGTCCAGTCCGAGCCGTAGACCTCCAGGCTGTCGCTGAATATGGCGTACGGCGGATTCTTGGCGACCGCCTTCAATAGCGGTTCGCCGACCAGTTTCAGATGCGTATCGATGGCCGCGCGGTCGTAGTGGTTGAGCACAAAACCCTCGGCTCCCACGGCCGGGCGTTTCACCGTCTGGCGCGTCTGGCTCGAGACGAAGAACAGCACCACGCGCCCCGTCCCCGCCTCGGCCGGCACGCGCACGGCGGCGTTGTCCATCTCCGTCAGGCGGCGAATGCCCTCGGCGGCAAACTGGCGCTGGTCTCCGCGCGCCAGAAATGCGGCCACCAACTTCTCGCCTTCCGCAAGCTTCGGCAGCGGTACGGTCGCGGCATTCGAGGGCACCGGCACGCGATCTACGCGCAGCCGCGGGGCCGCCTGTGCGATGGGGATGTGCGGGCCGCCGAATGGCCAGCCGCTTCCCAGCGTCAGGTCGAAGCGCAGCCCGAGATCGTGCGCCTTCCCGGCGGTGAAGGTGAGGGCGTCGAGGAACTCGGCGGACAGATACGGAAAGTTATGGAAACCGGGCTGTGGATCGTCGAGCTTCAGCGGATACGTCGGTTGCACCTCGAATCCACCGATGCCGCCCTGCTTCATGGAATTCAGCTCGCGCTCCAGCTCCGGCTTGGTCACCGAGGGACCGTACCACCACCAGCGCACCATCATGCGAGCGTCGTCGGGCGGCCGATCGAAAGCGCGCCGCAGATCCGCCACGGTCGCCGGCGCGACCGGGCCCATTGAGCGCCCCGCGGCCAGCAGGCACACCGCCGCCAAGAGGCCCAGGACACCACACCGAAACATGTTGAAACGCATACCTATCATGCTATCCGACTGGCGGGGCCTCGACACCAGGCCTTTTCGAATAACTTCAACCGTTTCAAGTTCCAAAACGGAGGCCCACCCAGACCGTGCCGGCCCGAAAGGGTCCCCGCGCCGCCTAACCACGCCGTAACACGCGACTTGGGTGTCCGCGTCCGGTGGCTCACGGTTTCGCGCTATGAAACTTGTACTTTTCTCGCCGAATGGGTTGACGGGGCGCCAGAGCCCGGAGATCATAAGGCATATGCCCCGTTACTGCTACAGACTGCGCATCAAACCGGACTGTATCGAAGAGTATGAGCTCGAGCACACGCGCGTATGGCCAGAGCTTCTGGCCAAGCTGAAGGAAGTTGGTTTTTCCGACTATTCGATCTTCCGCCGCGGACAGGATCTGATGCTGGTCTTCCGCCTGGATGACTTCGACAAGGCTATGGACGAGATGGGCCGCGACCCGGTGAATGAGCGCTGGCAGGCCTTCATGGGCAGGCTTTTCGAACCGGTGCCCGACGTACAGCCGGGCGAGCGTTTCTCCATGTGGAAGGAAGTGTTCTACCTGGAGTAACACGAGCGAAGCAAACCGCTCTCTCACGTTCGCGGCTCGGAAACGAGCAGGCACTTACCGAGCCGCGAACGTGAGAGAGCGGTTGTTCCGTGCCCCACCTACGCCGGTGCCGCCAGCAAACTATCGTTGGGGTAGAAGTGTTCGACGTTTTCGGGCGTCAGGATCTGGTGCGTAGTGAACATCGCCGGCGGCGCCGCCTTGCGGGCCAGAATGTCCAGTGCCAGGCGCAGCAGACCGTCGCCGTACTTCTCCGGGAAATACGCCACTGAGGCGATCATCCGCGTGTTCGGCAAGCGCAGTTCGGCGCGGGCCTCCGGTTCGCCGTTCTGTCCCACGATGGCGCACTCCTGGGCTCGGCCGGCCTCTTCGAATGCGCGTAGCGCGCCCAGCGCGCTCGAATCGTTCGCGGCGCCCACCAGGATGCGCTTCGACTTGGTTTCCCGCAGGCATTTGCGCACGCGTTCCAGAGACGTTTGAAACTGCCCGTCGCCGTCCACCGACGTAGTCCGGCAGGCCGCCGGCAGGCGGACCACCTCGCTGATGCCCGCGGCCACGCCGCGCATGCGCGCTTTGGGCAGCGAGCCCGCCCGCAGCAGCTCGATCAGGAGGATTTCGTCCACCTCTCCGTTCCAGTGTTTCCGGGCCCACCGGCCCATATATTGCCCCGCCATCAGGCCGGCCTGGTAATTGTTGGCGCCGAAGTACGTCGCGCCCGGGTGCGGAATATCGATCGCGATGAAGGGGATGTTCGCCTCCAGGTACTTCGAGGCGATGGCCGGCGCAATCAGTTCATCGGTCTGGAACTCGATCACCAGGTCCACTTGCTCCCGCACCAGGTAATCGGCGTTGCGCAGGGCGATCTTGGGCTGATACCGGTTGTCCACAACGATTAGTTCGACATGCTCCCGCTCGGCCGCCCGCGCCAGGCCCAGCCTTACCTCGCGGTCGAACGAGGTGTCCTGGCCCTGCGCCGCATAGCCGATCCGGTACAGCCGCCGCCGCCGCACCTCCGAAGCCAGCCGGTAATGGTTTTCGCCCACTTTGTCCAGGAAGCCGCATTGGTGCAAAGTGTAGAGCAGCCGGAAGCACATGCCTTTGCTATAGCCGGTTCGGATCACCACGTCCCGCAGGCGCAGCACGTCCCCCGCCGATTGAAACGCTTCGATCACGCGCGTCGCGTGCACCAGAGACTTCACAACGTACCGGCCGTGGTTGGACGCTTTCACTTGGACTCCTAGCGGACAGTTGTATCAGTTTTGGCATGTGAAACACAAGCGCCACCAACGCCGGCCCGGCGGCGGTACAATAACGAATCGCATCATGACACCTAATCCTGTTCTTGGCGTGATTTTTTGCTGGCTGGGCGGCTTGGCCGCCGGCAGTTTCTACGCCCCGTTTCGCGGCGTAAAGCGGTGGTCCTGGGAGACCTTCTGGCTGGTGGGCGGCTGCTTTAGCTGGATCATCGCCCCCTGGGTGTTGGCTCTGCTGCTGACCAACGATCTGCCCGCGGTCCTCGGCGAAACATCCGGCGGGATCGTTTTCTGGTGCATCTTCTGGGGCGTGATGTGGGGCTTCGGAGGCCTGACCTTCGGATTGACCATGCGCTACCTCGGCATGTCGCTGGGAATGGCTATCGTGATGGGTTTCTGCGCCGTAGTTGGAACCCTGGTGCCGCCCATCTTCGAGGGTAGGTTCCTCAGCCTGGTGCAGACTGCCTCCGGCCAGGCCACCCTATTGGGCATCGCCGTCTGTCTGGCCGGCATCGCTTTCGTGGGCTGGGCCGGCATGTCCAAAGAGAAGGAATTGTCCGCTGAGCAGAAGCAGGCTTCCATCAAGGAGTTCGATCTCAAGAAGGGTGTCCTGGTGGCTATCTTCTCCGGTGTCATGAGCGCCGGTTTCTCGTTTGGCCTCACCGCGGGCGACCCCATCAGCGCCCTTGCCTTGACGCACGGAACCTCCACCCTCTGGCAGGGCCTTCCCAAGCTGGCGGTGGTGCTGGTGGGAGGCTTCCTCACGAACTTCGTATGGTGCGTGGGGCTCAACATCAAGAACAAAACCGGCCGGGAGTATTTCAGCGCGGGCAAGCAATCCCCGCGAGTTCCCATGCTGGCCAACTACCTGCTCTGCGCCCTGGCCGGAACCACCTGGTATTTCCAGTTCTTCTTCTACACCATGGGCGAGACCCAGATGGGCTCCTACAAGTTCTCCTGCTGGACCCTGCT
>Ga0182021_10003890_pt1 | contig 17512 bp, 13 predicted proteins | sample 612E3MmetaG_FD_120493 | JGI IMG/M metagenome (GOLD analysis project Ga0182021, IMG submission 120493) | Permafrost microbial communities from Stordalen Mire, Sweden - 612E3M metaG (Illumina Assembly) | ecosystem: Environmental > Terrestrial > Soil > Wetlands > Permafrost | place: Sweden... | reverse complement strand
GTGTCAGGAGGCCTGCTGGGGAAGTCTCCCGGTAAAAGCACCCAGCGAAATTTCCTGCCCCATCCCTATTCCGATTTCATTTTTGCGATAATAATTGAGGAGTACGGCCTGATCGGAGGAAGTTTTGTGATGCTCTTATACCTGATCCTGTTTTTCCGGGTAATCAGGATCGCGGGAAAATGCCAGGGGAACTTTGGAGCCCTGCTTTCAGTAGGGATAGGGTTCAGTCTGGTGTTCCAGGCCATGATCAATATGGCTGTGGCCGTCAATCTTTTCCCGGTCACAGGCCAGACTTTGCCATTAGTCAGTATGGGAGGCACATCCATTTGGTTTACCAGCATTTCAATCGGTATTATACTTAGCATAAGCCGGATGACGGAGATAGATACCAAAAACGGGACTGAACTGGAGATCCTGACCGAAAATTCTGTTCCTTTTGCAGCCGGCGCAGTTCCGGCTTAAAATTGAAGAATGATGTTGAGGGTTATTATCAGCGGCGGAGGTACAGGGGGGCATGTGTTCCCGGCCATTGCCATTGCTGATGCCATTAAGATAAAGGACAGGACGGCCGATATTTTATTTATCGGAGCAAAAGGTAAGCTGGAAATGGAGAAAGTACCCGCTGCAGGTTACAGGATTGAAGGTCTCAGCATTGCGGGTTTTCAAAGGAAGATGACATGGAAAAACCTTTCTTTCCCTTTTAAACTCGCAGCTAGCATATTGAAAGCAAGGAAACTCGTTTCCGGCTTCAGGCCTGATGTGATCATCGGGGTTGGCGGTTATGCCAGCGGGCCTGTACTGAGAACAGGAGTATCAATGAGGATACCGGCGTTGATCCAGGAACAGAATTCACTTCCCGGAATAACCAACCGGATCCTTGCCCGGAAGGTCCAGAAGATCTGCGTAGCTTATACAGGTATGGAGAGGTTTTTTCCGAAGGAAAAACTGGTTTTCACCGGTAACCCTATCCGCCAGGATCTGTTGGGGCTGAAAGACAAGAGAAATGAAGGACTGCAGCGTTTCGGCCTTAAGGGAGATGAGAATATTATCCTGGTCATCGGCGGCAGCCTTGGAGCAGCAACGATCAACCGGAGTGTCCTGAATTGTATCAGGACCCGGGAACCGGGAGGGCGGGTTCAATGGCTTTGGCAGTGCGGGAAGTATTATCACAGGGAACTCGTCAATGAACTGCATGATGCCGTAACCGGTAAGGGACCTGGCAATGTGCATCTGCATGCTTTTATTGACCGTATGGATCTGGCTTATGCAGTGGCCGATGTGGTCATCTCAAGGGCAGGGGCAATAGCTATTTCCGAGCTATGTGTGGCAGGAAAGCCTTTAATCCTGGTCCCCTCACCAAATGTGGCTGAAGATCACCAGACGAAGAATGCAATGGCCCTGGTTGAAAAAAAAGCTGCGCTGATGATCCGCGACAATGAAGCTGTTGAAGCAATGGGATCCTCACTGGACGGCCTGTTGTCTGATTCAGCCAGGCAGGAAGAAATGAGAAAAAATATTTTAAGCCTCGCAGTGACTGATGCAGCATCAAGGATTGCATCCGAAGCCCTGGCTCTGATCGATAAAAAAGAGAATTGAACCATTCGTGCTGAGAAATTCAGAAGTCATGAATTTAAAAGGGTTGTCACCGGTTTATTTTTTAGGGATAGGTGGAATCGGAATGAGCGCCCTGGCCAGATATTTCAGGCATACCGGCGCGGAGGTGCACGGTTATGACAAAACACCGACCCCCCTCACCCATAAGCTGGAAAAAGAAGGGATGAAGATCCACTTTGAAGAAAATACGGGTCTGATCCCGCATGATCCGGCCCTGGTCATTTATACCCCGGCTATTCCAAAGGATCACAAGGAATTCCGGTACTTCCGGAGAAAAAAAATACCTATGATGAAAAGGTCGGAAGTGCTGGGCCGGATCGCAGAGAATTATTATACCATAGCAGTGTCAGGCACCCATGGCAAAACAACTACGTCGGCCCTCATAGCACATTTGTTAAGGGTGGCAGCGATCCCGCATATCGCTTTTCTCGGCGGGATATCCAGGAATTATAATACTAATTTCATGTTTGCCGGTAAGGGATCCCGGATCTGTGTTGTTGAGGCTGATGAATTCGACCGTTCATTCCTGAAGATCAAGCCTGATATTGCCATCGTCACATCCGCCGACCCTGACCACCTGGATATTTATCATACACATAAACAACTTCTTGATTCGTTTGAAGCCTTCACGGGAAATATCAGGAAAGGAGGAAGCCTGATCATGAAACGGGGGGTGAACATCAGGCCGGAAAAGAAAAATAATTATAAGGTTTTCTCATATTACCTGGAAAATCCACATCCCGGTGTGGATATTGCAAAGCTCAAAGGCAGGCCGGATAAAGCGCCGGCAAAGAAGAAAAATGTGGCCCCCGGAAGTTTTACAGTTTCCAATGCCTGTATCCAGAAAGGATTATATCATTTTGACTTTAACCCGGGAACTGTGCAATGGAAAAACCTTATACTTGGCCTGCCGGGTTATTTCAACCTGGAAAATGCGCTGGCTGCCACGGCCGCAGCATTTCTGCTGAATATCCCGGAAGTTCAGGTTGCCAAAGGACTAAAATCATACCGGGGGGTTGTCCGCAGATTTGATTTCAAGATCAGGAAACCGTCCCTTGTCTTTATTGATGATTATGCGCATCATCCCGAAGAACTCCGGGCCTGTATAAATGCAGTCCGTGAAATGTACCCGGGAAAAAAGCTGACCGGGATCTTCCAGCCTCATTTGTATTCAAGGACCCGTGACCTCGCCGGCGAGTTTGCTGCAAGCCTTGATCTCCTGGATGAAGTGATCCTGCTCGATATCTATCCCGCCAGGGAAAAACCGATCCCGGGTGTCAGCAGCAGGATGATACTGGACCAACTGAACATCCGGCAAAAACACCTGCTTGGTAAAAATGAAGTAGCCGGATTTCTGAAAAAAAGAAAACCCCAGGTACTTCTGACTCTTGGGGCCGGCGATATTGACCAGATGGTGGAACCAATAAAAAAGATCCTGGAAGGATGAACAGGCTCAGGAAAATCGTTTATATCGTGATGTGGATACTCCTGATTTCAGGGTCAGCCGTTCTCCTTGGCTTTTCGGGTATCGAACAATACAACAGGCCCTGCAGACGGATCTATATTACCATGGATTACGGACAGGCCGACCGGCTTGTATTCAAGGATGAAATTGACTCATTGATCCGGCGTAAAACCGGCAGGATCAGCGGAAAACCATTAGGCTGGCTAAACATACAGAATATCGAGAATTCAATTAAAACCCAGCCTTATATTGAAAAAGTCCATATTTATGAAAGCCTTGAAGGAAACATTTTTGTCGATGTAAAGCAAAGGGAGCCCATTCTGCGTATCATCAACAATAAATATGAAAACTTTTACATTGATGGTTCGGGCCGCCTGCTGCCGACCAACCCGTTCTTCCCTGCCAGGGTTCTCATTGCAAACGGAAATATTGAACATTCATACCTGAAGAACCCGAATTTCCGGATCGAAACACCGATCAGCGGTGACAGTATTTGCCCTGATACACTCCTTTTGGATTTATATAAACTTTCTCTTTTCATTAACCGGAACTCATTCCTGAAAGCACAGGTCGACCAGATATATGTTACCCCCCAGAAGGAATTTGAACTTATCCCCAAGGTCGGTAATCATATCGTCATGCTCGGGCATGCAGACGACCTGGATGAAAAATTCAGGAAGCTTCTTGCTTTTTATCGGAAGGGGCTGAATTCAATCGGATGGAATAAGTATTACTATATCAATATAAAGTATAAAAACCAAGTAGTTTGTTCAAAAGTGCAGTAACATATGAAAAACCCAGGAATCATTGTCAGTCTTGACATCGGAACAACAAAAATTGCCGTCATCGTCGGACGAAAAAACGAACACCAGAAAATTGAAATCCTCGGATACGGGAAAGTGCCAAGTATCGGCGTGAAACGCGGTGTGGTTGCAAATATTGAAAACACTGTGCAGTCGATACGTGAAGCGGTAAATGAAGCTTCAGTCAAATCGGGCGTTGACATCAAATATGTGAATGTCGGCATAGCCGGTCAGCACATCAAGAGCCTGCAACACCGTGGCAGCATGATCAGGGATAATTTCGAATCGGAGATCAGCCAGGAGGATATCGACAAGCTCTGTAACAGCATGTATAACCTGAACATGAACCCGGGTGAGGAGATCCTGGATGTGATTGCCCAGGAATTCAGTATCGATGGGGAGCATGGCATCCGTATGCCAAAAGGGATGAACGGCAGGTTGCTGGAAGCGAATTTTCATATCATCATCGGCCAGACGGCAGCAGCAAAGAACATCTACAAATGTGTCCGCAAAGCCGGGCTCGAGGTTGTTGAACTGATACTGGAACCTATCGCTTCGGCGGAAGCTGTGCTGAGCGAGGATGAAAAAGAAGCCGGAGTGGTTCTCGTGGATATAGGCGGCGGAACATCCGATATCGCTATTTTCCATGAGGGAATCATCCGCCATACTTCTGTAATACCGCTGGGGGGGGACATCATAACCGAGGATGTCAAAGAAGGTTGCTCGATCATTAAAAAACATGCGGAAGAACTGAAAGTGAAATTCGGTTCGGCTCTCGCCAGGGAAAATAAAGAAGAGGAGATCGTTGCCATACCCGGGCTTCGTGGCCGGGCTCCTAAAGAGATCAGCCTGAAGAACCTCGCCAGTATCATTCAGGCCAGGATGGAAGAGGTCATTGAACATATTTACTATGAGATCAAGAATTCCGGCTATGAGAAACGGCTGCTGGGAGGAATTGTTCTTACCGGCGGAGGAGCCCAGTTGAAACATATCGCGCAGCTTACTGAGTTTACGACAGGCCTTGAAACCAGGATCGGCTATCCCAATGAGCATCTCAGTAATGAGATTCCGCCTGAAATGGCCAGCCCGATGTATGCAACCGGCATCGGCCTTGTCGAGATCGGGATTGACCGCTTCGAAAAAGAACAGGATAAGCTTAAAGATATTGAAGAGGAACCTGAGGCTCCGAAGGAAGAACCGGGAAAGCATAAGAAGACCAGGGAAAAGAAAATCAAAAACCCGGATAAGGTAGGGAAGTCATTTCCGGAACTTTTCCTTGAAAAAATCAAAGGTTTGTTTGATGAAGACATTGAATAGTTTCCGCTATTAACAATCAATCTGTTAATAAAAAAAGATTTACGAAAACAATTCGGCTTACCAATTATTTAATTTTAAACGGATCAAATCCCCCAACCGACATGACTGACATCCTAAAGTTCGATCTCCCCAAAAACCAATCGTCCAAAATAAAAGTTATTGGCGTTGGCGGAGGTGGGAGCAATGCTGTAACCCATATGTTTAACCAGGGAATCGTGGGTGTGGATTTCATAATCTGCAATACCGATGCCCAGGCGATGGAATCCAGCCCGGTTCCTGCAAAAATCCAGTTGGGCGCTAATCTGACGGGTGGCCTTGGCGCCGGAGCAGTCCCTTCAGTCGGCCGGAACGCCGCACTTGAAAATGCCGGGGAAATCAAGAACGTACTTGAAAAGGGGACCAAGATGCTTTTCATTACCGCCGGCATGGGAGGCGGTACCGGTACCGGAGCCGCCCCCGTAATTGCACAGATATCCAAAGACCTGGAAATCCTTACCGTAGGCATTGTTACCATTCCTTTTGCTTTTGAGGGACGTAAGCGGAAACAATATGCCGAGGAAGGAATCCAGCAATTGAAAAAGCATGTTGATGCCCTGCTTGTAATAAGTAATGATAAACTTAGGGAGCTATGCGGTGATCTGCGCCTGACGGCAGCTTTCAAGAAAGCGGACAACGTCCTTGCCACGGCGGCAAAAGGGATAGCTGAAATTATTACAGTTGTCGGCCATATTAATGTTGATTTTGAAGATGTAAAAACTGTCATGAAGGATAGCGGTATAGCTATCATGGGAACAGGAATTGCAAATGGTGAGAACCGGGCACTCCGGGCAACCGAAGAAGCCCTGAGCTCACCCTTGCTGGACAATAATGATATTGAAGGTGCCAGCAATCTCCTTCTTTACATCACGAGCGGGAGCGAGGAAATCACCATGGACGAAGTCACTGAAATCACTGATTACATCCAGGCAAAAACCATTTCCTCAACAGAGGTGATCTGGGGAACAGGTGCCGACAGCGGGCTGGCCGACAACATCAGCGTCACTATTATTGCCACCGGGTTCGATGCAGAACACCGTCTGAAAGACCCAGCCAGGCCGCAGGATGTGATACTTCATAATTTATACGGGCAGAAAGAAGAGTCCAAAGTCGAAAAAAGGATAATTGAACAGAGAATCCAGGCTGCCGATCCGAAATCCGAAGAAAACCTGGAAGAAATTACACCGGTAACACCGGCAAAACAGGTCGCGGCAGAGCCCGAACCGGTATTGAATTCTTCCATTGATGCCGGCGCCGATCCATCACAGCATTTAATCGAGTTTGAACTGGATAACCCCCGGATATTTATTCAACCCGAGACACTGGTCAGCGAACCTGAATTGGTCAGCGAACTCATTTCCCGGCCGGCGGAAGAACCTGCTCCCTTTATCAAACCCCAGCCTGTAATCAGGCCTTTTCATGACCCCTCACAGGATGACCATGACCGCAGGGCCAATGAAAGGGTAAATAAACTCAGGGCTCTCAGCGAGAAACTGAAAAACCACACGCCTATTGACCCGACAAATATTTACGAACTTGAAAATGTCCCTGCTTATAAACGCAGGAATGTAGAGCTTCTGGATATTGCACCTTCATCCGAGTCACAGTCACCAAAATATTCACTGGGGGAAGCTTCGGATAAAAGTATTGAGATCCGTTCCGAAAATTCCTTCCTTCACAAAACAGTAGATTGAGATTGTTCTCATCATTGGTCAATACGCTTCTCTGACTCGCCCTGCTTCATTAAAAAACCCGGGTTTTGCTGATACTCCCGGGTTTTTTATTTTTTTATCACCTCGTACCTGTTAAACCAACTGTTGGCAAGGTGAAAGGATGGGCCTTTCTTCTTCAGTGTCCTGCCAAACTGCATCACTGTGTCGGGGAATGACCTGAACATGCCTTCCCTGATAATGTAAATCCTTGGTTGCTCCATTACTTCCCGGGCAAGTTCAAAGTTCCGTACATATTCCTTATCATGGGGTGTTGCCTTAATATGGGCGGGGTCGGGGCTTGCTGACAGATAAGCATTCCAGTATTCCGCAATGATCCCTATGTTTCCCATATACCGCAAAGCCGATATAACCCTGATCCGGGAGGGCTTGACCTCAGGATAATAATACTTCAGGCTCCCGCTGACGGAACCAATGATGACAGTAAATGCAAAAGCAAACAGCAATTGATTTTTCCACCTGCCTGCCGGCAGATTTTCCAACCAGAGAACAAGACTGATAAAGGCCGACATATAAAAGGTCGTGAAATATCTTCTCCCGGCGCCGTTGGCGGCAACCCAGCTGGATGTCAATACTGTTATAAGCGTAAGTATCGTCTCGGTCAGAAAAAAATAAAACCATGGATTATCAATGATCCCCGGGCGGGTCCTGTGACCCTGTTTCTTCGAGAATACCAGGAATAACAGGCTTAGAAAAATCATCCAGGCAAAAACACTTTCAATGCTGCTTTCCGAAGAAAAAACAAAGACCCGGAATACTGAATCCAGAACGATGTTCAGGTTCGTGAGAAACGAGGTGACATCAGCAGGGGAACTTACATTATAATACTTGACCGGAAGCGAAACCATTTTTGCATAATGCAGAAACAGGTAGCCCGCGGCAGCCCAGAAAACAATGCAAAAGACAATGGTCAGATTCCCCCGCAATGAAACCGGTCGGGCAGCTGCTTTGCGGGCAGCACGGTAATACATTGTCCCTGTAATGAGCAGTGCAAGAATGCTGACAACTGCCAGTTCGGACACCCAGATTGTAATGATGAACATCATGCAGGCAGCTGATAGCCACGCGAGTCCTTTCCATTTGTCATGAACGCAGCGCGCCCTGTCAAGGAAATTCAATGAAAGAAGTACACAGCTTGCCTGGACGCCATAGACAAGAAGCAGAAAATCCAGAAAATGCAGGGGTGGGAAGAACCAGACAAGTGCAAGAACCATCCGGCCGTAGCCGGTTTTGACAAACCTTGTAAGTGCCCAGAAACCCGCAATAAGGATAAGATAATGAACAATGGATACAAGGATAACAGGCTTCCAGCCTGTTAACATGTAAAGGCAATGCCCTATCATTGGGATAAGGTTCCCCGCACGGTCCTGTCCCCAGAAATAAATATCATGCGGCAGCGAGAAAGAAACAGTCATCAGGATATTCACTGCCATATCGGAATTCAGCAAAGGATAGAAATTCTCGGAAAATGTAAAAAAAGACAGCAGGATGATCAGCAATATCCCCGGCTTAACATATATTCCTGCCGTATTTTTCATAGGTTCGGTTTGCTGAGACGCGTATGAACGATCTGTTCAAGCAGGCTGAATGGCAGGAGGGCAGCGATTCTCAGCTGCAGCATATTATTGATGCAGTAAACGGCCCCGGGATGAGGGATTTGGGATACCTTATAAATGAATTCCGATGCTTTTCCGGGGCTGATAACTTTTCCCACCTCCTTTGAGGCTTGCGAAGCAAAATTTTGGAATGCCTTTTTAAGAGGATCGTTTCCCGGATCTGACGCTTGTTTGGCGGAAAGCAGGGAAATGGTTTTCAGCAGCTCCGTATCGATGGCTCCTGGCCTTATTACCACGACATCAACACCATAAAATCTCAGTTCCTGCCTTAAAGCTTTGGCATATCCCTCCACCAGTTTCTTGGTCAGGGGATAAGCCATAAAAGGCATGGTCAAATTAAGGCTTTCACTCCCTATATGGATTATCCTTCCTCCGGGTTTTTTTAAAAGCGGAATGAAGACCTGGTTCACCCTGTAGGCGCCGAAACAATTCACCTCGAAAATTCGTTTGAACTCACTTACGGGAGCCCCGGATAGTAAAAAGTAGGAATCGATCCCGGCATTGTTGATTATTATGTCCAGCCTGGTGTTTTCTTTCTCAAGCAGTGAATATATTTCATAAACGGATTCGTCTGAAGTTACATCCATTTTAAATGTATGCAGCCGCTTTCCGGCTGCGGCGGAGGCTGCTGACTGTGTTTCAGGCACAGGGGTATAATCCGGAGGCAGCAGGTCCGTAACGATTACATTGAATCCTTTCGACAGGAATGTCATGGCCAGGGCTTTGCCTAGCCCTCTGCCCGCTCCGGTTATCAGCACCGTCCTAACGGTTTGCTTTCCTGACATATCTGCGTTCTTTCCCACGCTGAATTATTGAAGATATCCGGCAGGCCGGTTTCCACAATGGCTGCCATTTGCCAAATGCCCCGGGCACATCTGTAAATGTCCGTTCACCCCTGAGGACCTTTCCTAATGCTTTCCAGACCCTCTCACTGTCACGCACCCAATGGTGTATCCTTTTCGGAAAAGCATTGAACAAGGCGCCGATATTCACGGCTTCCAGCAGTTCAGGCATAATATGCCCGTTGATCCAGTCAGAATATGGTGCGAGGTCTGCTATCCTGCCCTCCAGTTTCTCCCTGATGAAGCGGGCGGCACCCATTCCGCTTTTCATGGCCCAGTAAATCCCTTCACCTGTCAGGACATCCGTCAGGCCTGCGGCGTCTCCGGCGATGAGCACATTGCCTGAATGAAAAAAGGATTTTTTTATCCGCACCGGTAAAGGGTGTGAACGGTTTGAAATGGTTTCTGCGAAAGAGATCCCCGAGGATGCGATGAAACGATTGTAGTATTCCGGCATGAGTTTTGCAAGCCTGGCAGGGCCTCCGATACCTACCGAGAAATGATCTTTTTTGGGAAATATCCAGGCATACCCGCCGGGAAAGGTTCCCCAGTCGAGAAAAACAGTATCGGAGAACCGGTGTAAATCCCCGGGACCAGAACGAAGTTCCGCTTCCCAGGCCATTCCCCAATCAATTTTACTATTCAATGAGAAAGTCCTCGCAGCCAGGCTTGAAGCCCCGTCAGCCCCAATTAAAAACAATGAAGAATACTCGCCTCTGTTAGTCCTTACACTGACCAGCCCACCGGTCTGTTTGATATCAGTCACTTTCTCACCGCCTGCAAACCTGGCGCCGGCTGCAATGGCCTTATCCAGAAGGAAGGCATCCAGCTCATCCCTCATAGTGCAGTACATCAATGGATTCTCATTTGTCCTGCTAAACACATCAGAACAATTTTCCGAAAAACGGAAGGAATGGATCGTAGTGTGGATGACCGGGCTGATGTTAAAAGGTAAAATGGAGAGGGTTTTATGGGTAAGGCCTGCACCGCAGACTTTATACCTTGGAAATTCGGCCTTGTCAAAAACCAGGGTGCTGATCCCGTATCTCCGGAGCTCATATGCTGCCAAACTGCCGGCAGGCCCTGCACCGGAAATGATGACAGAGGCATCCGTATTCATTGATATATCATAAAAGGGACAATACTTCTTTGAGGAGTTTATCCTTGCTCACGGGCACAACCCCGACCTGCTCGCAAACCAGTCCACCGGCAAGATTTGAAATAGAGGCAATTTCACGGGGTGAACACTGGGCTGCCAGGCAGAGAGCAGCCACGCTGATCACGGTATCCCCGGCACCGCTGACATCAGCAATCGACCTGATATGAGCCGGTATGAAAATATTCTTCTGATCCAGCCTGTCTTTCATGCTCATCAGCATACCATGCTCAGAAAGTGTGGTCATGACATAATCACACTTCAGCCTTTCCCTGAGATCCTGGGCTGCTTCAATAACGGAATCACGGTTTTCGGGATCCAGTTCGATTTTAATTCCTTCCCCGAGCTCCTTCAGATTGGGCTTGAATAAAGTAACATTTGAATAGGCTTCAAAGTTTTTCTTCTTGGGGTCCACAGCTACAGGAATATTTCTTTTCCTGGCCTTCCTTACCACCTCCGTGATGAGTTTCGGTGTAATGACCCCTTTATTATAGTCTTGGAAAACAATGCAATGCACATTCTCCGTTTCCAGAATGCGGTCGATGACCCTTGAGAGGGTAAGGTAATCGGCGTGGACAAGGTCGTCTTCAACTTCTTCATCCACCCTGAGCAGCTGGTAAGTATTCCCGAATATCCTGAACTTGGTGGTGGTTATCCTTCTCTGGCTCCTGACAATTCCTTTTGAGCTGATCTTTTCCTTTTGCAGCAGCTCAAGAAACGTATCTCCTTTGTCGTCGGTCCCTATTACAGAGCACAAAATGGGTTTAGCCCCCATGGCCCTGATATTCATGGCGACATTGGCAGCCCCTCCCATCCGGTTCTCCCTTTTGCGCAGGGCAACAATAGGAATGGGAGCCTCCGGCGAGATCCGTTCGACCTTGCCCCACAAATAAGAGTCCACCATAACATCACCTATAACCATGATGTTAAGGTGGTTCAATGAATCGAAAAGTTTCCTGTAATTGATTTCCTTGCGCATGCCGGTTGTTTAACTGAGAGATTTATGCAAACTGGTAATCAGCAATGGTCTTGATGTTTTTATTCGGTTCGTCGGATGATATTTTCCCGTCTATAAGGCGGATGATCCTGTGCGTATGCAGGGCAATATCCTCTTCATGCGTAACAATGATGACCGTATTCCCGTTCTGGTGAATTTCTTCAAGAAGCCCGAGGATCTCAATCGAAGTTTTGGAGTCGAGATTTCCTGTCGGCTCATCAGCAAGGATTATTGCCGGATCATTGACCAGGGCTCTTGCAATGGCAACACGCTGGCGCTGGCCTCCCGAAAGCTCATTGGGTTTATGTTTTGAACGGTCGGTTAATTTAACCTCTTCCATCGTTTTGCCTGCCTTTTCCAGGCGCCGGGCCTTTCCATATCCGGCATAGATCAATGGCAGCATCACATTTTCCAGGGCTGTGGACCGTGGAAGCAGGTTAAAAGTCTGGAAAATAAAGCCGATTTCCCGGTTCCGGATTTCAGCCAGGCTGTTATCGTCCATTTTGCTGACGTCATGCCCGTTAAGCATATAACTTCCGCTGGTAGGTGTATCAAGGCAACCCAGAATATTCATCAGGGTTGACTTTCCGGAACCCGAAGGTCCCATGATAGCAACAAATTCATTTTTGCGGATAACCAGAGAAATTGATCGCAGCGCTTCAACAATCACTGAACCGACTTTATAGTTTTTCACAATGTTCTCCAGATTGATGATCTCTTTTTCCATGCCTCAAAGATAAAAGGTTAAAACCGTAGTACAAAATCTTCTTTACTGAGTTCGCTTTTAAAACAGACAATTCCTGCCTCAAAAAGGTCAATGCTCACTTTCACGTAAGGATCGGCAATGATCTCCTTCCATGCCTTTTCCATTTCGCCTGACCAGTGAATATCATCAAAAACCACAACGCTTCCCTGGTGCAGATAAGGCCGGCAAATTTTCCAATAGTCCAGGGTCGGCTGCCGCCTGTGGTCCCCGTCAATAAAAAGAAAATCTATACGGGGCATCTTATTGAAAACTTCAGGAAGTTTCTCTTCAAAACTTCCGTTTAATACTGTTATATTTATATTTCCCGTTTCACTGAGGATCCGGCGGGCATGTTCAGCTGTTTCCGGGCATCCTTCTATCGTTATGATTTGAGCATTCGGAGCAGCTTCAGCCAGATATAAAGCGCTGATTCCCAGACAAGTTCCAAGCTCAAGAATAGTCTGAGGTTTAAGGTCATGTGCAAGCCGGTAAAGAAGCCGGCCCTTTTTTGAAGAAACAGATGATTTTACAGCAAGGCTGCTGACACTTACCTGTTGTGACCCGGATGAATCCAAATTATGTCGGGCGCCAAGATCTTTCCGGTTGATAAGAGCCTGGTCGGAAATAAGCCCGGCCCTGATCTTTTCAATATTTTCAATATTTTCAAAGGACTGGTATTGCTGTTTATCTTTCAGAATTCCTGTATAGAACCTGTAAATAAACGGCGAATGCAGTTTGAATTTTGACTGCGCCGAGAAATAATGCCTGATAAACGGAAGAATCTTGTAACTCTTACTGCTCATATCCGACAAACAGCCTGACTGGCTGTGTGCTTTAATAAAATAACCATAAGTTCTGACGATTATTGTGCCAGGAAGTTACATGAATTGTGAGTGATATTACCAATGGGAGGCTCCCGGCTGCTCCGACTAACAGGTCCCGGAAAACAAAAATGATAATTCAATTCAAGGGAATAATGGTCTGGTCTTATGCTGAGTTTTAATAATTTTGCATTGTCAATGCAATCAGGTTGAAAGGAAAAATTGATACTGTCGGCCGTTATTTTTCACTAGTGAAGATCCATCATACGATCTTTTCACTCCCTTTTGCCATGATAGGCTTGTTTCTTGCTTTCAGGGAAACGGGAAGGTCGGTGAGCCTTAAGCAACTTGCCCTGGTAATCCTGTGCGTTCTTTTTGCACGGAATGCAGCAATGGCATTCAACCGGTATACTGATATCGAGTTCGACCGGAAGAACCCCAGGACCGCCGGCAGGGAGATGCCCAGGAAAATAATCAGGCCGGCAGCGGCTTTGGGTTTTATCATCATCAATTCCCTGCTCTTCATGGGAAGTGCCTTGCTGCTGAACCGGCTCTGTTTCTTCCTCTCACCATTGGCTTTACTGGTTATACTGGGATACAGCTTTACCAAAAGGTTCACTTCCCTTTCGCACCTGTTTCTTGGCCTCGGGCTTGCGCTTGCCCCTATAGGCGCTTACATTGCAGTCGCCTCCCGATTTGAGATCCTGCCGCTTTTATTTTCATTTTCCGTGATCTTCTGGGTGGCCGGGTTTGATATCATTTATTCCCTGCAGGACTTTGATTTCGATCAGCATGAGTCATTGATGTCGATTCCCGTCAGACTCGGAAGGCGTAATGCACTTATCCTTTCGTCTGTCTTCCATTTAGTGGCTGTTGCATTCCTTGTCCTGGCCGGGTTTACAGGCTCTTTCGGCTGGCTTTACTGGACCGGGTGCCTTGTTTATTCATGCCTTATTATTTACCAGCACCTGCTAGTGAAACCGGACGACCTGAGACATGTCAACCTGGCATTTTTCACGCTGAACGGGATTGCCTCGGTGATCTATGCCTGTTTTGTCATTGCCGACCTGTACATGCGGTAATGCTCCCGTTGATAAAATTTTTTAGACAATAAGCAAAAAATGTGTAATTTTGGTTCGGAATTGTTATGGCCTGCATTACCTGGTTAATTCCCGGATTTTTACGAAAAAACTCATGACCTGTATTGCACGGGACCATTGCAAGCATATTAAACTGCAACGTACTAAAAAGACATTATAAAAAAATGAAACATATGAAAAAAATTACTCCTTTATTGATATTCATTCTTTGTTATATCAATATTATGGCACAAAATCAGGTCTCAAAACCAGAGGTCAAACGACCGGTTTATTTTGACGTATCTCCCCCGCTCAGGGATTTGGTAAAGACGGTTCCCGAAAAAGCTGATAATTCCTGGAAAGTAATTAAAAACTATTTTAAAACTGCCAGAAATAACAAAAATTTACCTCCTGACTGGACCGACCCGGCACTTCAGACCAGTTATAATTACAGGATAACCTCGGATTCCACAATTCAGAATTTTGAAGGGAACAACAACACCCAGGGATATGATCCTCCTGATACTTACGGACAGGTCGGCCTGAACCATTATTTCCAGATAGTGAACTGTCATTTTTCCATATATGATAAAACCGGAAATAAGCTTTTGGGACCGACGAGCAATGCCACCATCTGGAACGGGATGCCCCATAATATGAACGGCGGTGACGGAATTGTCCTGTATGATGCAGCTGCAGACCGCTGGCTTGTCGCCCAGCTCTCCTATCCTTCAGGGTATAATTATGAAATGATAGCTGTATCACAAACGAACGATCCCACCGGCAGCTGGTACAGGTGGGAATATGCCTTTAATGAATTGCCTGATTATCCGAAATTCGGAGTTTGGCAGGATGCATATTATATGGCTGTGAACCGTTTTGGAAGCGGATTTTCAGGTACCGGCCAGTGTGCTTTTGACCGTAACGCAATGATAGCCGGAGACCCGTCGGCCCAGATGATTTATTTCACGTTACCATCTTCCAATCATGCCTTTGGATTTCTTCCGTCAAGTTGTGACGGGGCATTCCCTCCGGCAGGAACCCCGAATTATTATGTTTATATGCATGATGGACCTGATTATCTGGGGGTTTATGAATTTCATGCTGACTTTGTAACTCCTGACAGTTCAACTTTCGGAAATTATCACCAGTTGCCGGTCAACTCGTTTAACAGTAATCTCAGTGGCATCCCGCAGAAAGGAACATCAGTACCGGATAATACACTTTCTGACCGCCTGATGTACAGGTGTCAATTCCGGGTATTCAATGATCACTGGTCAATGGTGACTAACCATACAGTAAATGTTGGTTCCAACAGGGGTGGTATCCGCTGGTATGAATTGCAGAAACATGATACTGCTGCCTGGGCGATCCATCAGCAGTCGACCTATGCACCTGCAGATGGTATGTCCAGATGGATGGGAAGCGTTGCCCTGGACACCCTCGGCAATATAGGGCTTGGATTCTCAATTTCAAGCAGCACTACTTATCCCGCGATAAAATTTACAGGCAGGTTTTACAATGATTCTCTGAATGAAATGACACTTCCGGAAAAAGGAATTTTTTACGGCACCGGCTCAAACAATGCCAATGATGGTAATGGCGGGAGCCGTTGGGGTGATTACAGCACCATGACGGTGGATCCTGCGGATGGCACGACATTCTGGTATTCCCAGGAATATCTTACCACCATGGGCTCAGGCTGGCACACAAGAATTGCGTCGTTTAACCTGTCCAGTATTTTAAACCTTTCGATTACAGCCACGCCTGACACAATCTGTGCCGGTGACTCTACTCAACTGAATGCTATGCCAACCGGCGGGTCCGGCAGCTACACCTACCTGTGGACATCCGATCCTCCCGGATTTAACTCCACATTAAAAAACCCGAAAGCATCGGCTCTTAATATCACCGAATTTATTGTGACGATCAATGATGGAACAAACTCCATGACAGATTCTATCCTGGTTAATGTCAATTTCAAAGCCACAGCATATGCCGGGCCAAATGCAACCTATCCGAATACCATACCTTCATTTCCGGTTGCCGGAACTGCAACAAATTATACCAGTGTAAAGTGGCTGACCTCAGGTGATGGTCATTTTGATAATGATTCCGTACTTAATTGTAATTATTTTCCTGGTGCCTACGACAGGGGAAACCAGGGTGCTTTACTCACACTTCAGGCAACTCCTCTCAGGCCTTGTTCCGTAGTCACTGATACTGCGTTTATCAGGCTTACTTTTCCTGTCGGGATAATCACGGCAAGTGACCAGTTTAGTGTCAATATAATACCTAATCCAACTACCGGGATCTTTAAGCTGGTTGTCCAGGGTGTCGCAAACGGCAACAATCTGAGCGTCAGAATATCGGATCTTTCAGGGAAAACAATATTGTTTGATCAGACCAAAACGACTGCAGATCAATATTCAAAAACACTTGATCTCTCTGGTTCCCCTAAAGGTATTTACATGCTGGAATTACAGACAGATACACAGAAGATCACTAAAAAAGTTATCATTCAATAACTTATTTTATACTTGCAGGCATTAACCCGGGGGCTTAGTCCCCGGATTAATGCCTGTTTTAATACAGCCGGCCTGTACTTTCAATCATGATCCCCATTTATCCCGGTCAAGACAGCGGGACGAAATGGCTTCCGCCAGGTGTTCCGACTTGATTTCAGCAGATTCATCAAGATCCGCGATGGTCCTTGATACTTTCAGTATCCTCTCGAATGCCCTTGCCGACAACCCCAGCTTTTCCATCGCATTTTTCAGGATAAGGTGAGATGATTCATTGAGCCTGCAGTACTGGCGCATCTGCCGGGGAGTCATCTGCGAATTGCAAAACACTCCGTTGACAGGAGAAAAACGTTTACCCTGGATGCGACGTGATGACATGACCCTTTCACGCATTGCTGAGCTCGTTTCGGCTCCTGGCTGGTCTTTCAGATCCCTGTATGGGACCGGTATGACCTCAACCTGAATATCGATACGGTCGAATAAGGGACCTGAAATTTTATGGAGGTATTTCTGGATCTGGACCGGGTTGCACAGGCAGGGAGTCTGAGGGTGGTTATAGTATCCGCAGGGACAGGGATTCATGGCTGCAACCAGCATGAAATCAGCAGGGTATGTCGTCGAGTTTTTAGCCCTTGACACTGTGACTATCCTGTCCTCCATAGGCTGTCTCAGGACTTCAAGGACAGAACGGTTGAATTCAGGGAGTTCATCAAGAAAAAGGACCCCGTGATGAGCGAGGGAAATCTCACCCGGCCGGGGCAGGCTC
>Ga0182021_10003889_pt1 | contig 17514 bp, 16 predicted proteins | sample 612E3MmetaG_FD_120493 | JGI IMG/M metagenome (GOLD analysis project Ga0182021, IMG submission 120493) | Permafrost microbial communities from Stordalen Mire, Sweden - 612E3M metaG (Illumina Assembly) | ecosystem: Environmental > Terrestrial > Soil > Wetlands > Permafrost | place: Sweden... | reverse complement strand
GGTGTAGTCCTCGATGGTGCGCACCAAAGCCGGTTCGTCCAGACCGAGCTGGCGCGCGAGCTCCGGCAGCGATTGCGCTTCGACGGGAGGGAACACCGGCGGCATGAAGCGCCCGATGGCCTTGGCGTCGATCACCGAGTAGGCGATCTGTCCCGGCTGGTAGGTGATCAGCCTGCCCCAGATGGCGTAGCGCTTGGGCCAGAACTCTTCGCCCTCGTCGTAGAAGCGCGTCGCGTGCTTGTTCACCACGACACCCAGGGAAACGGAGTCCACGCGGGTGCAGATGCCGCCGTCGTACAACGGCGCGCGCGCGTCGATGGCCACGGAATGGGACTGCGTCGGATCGCCGATGGCGTCGGCGCCGTTTTCGATCAGGAATTTGAGCAGCACGCCCATGTTGAAGCGCGTGCCGCGAATCAGGAAATTGTCGACGACCCATTCGCCGTTGATCTGGCCCCAGGCCTCGCGCATCCATCCGCGGTTCGACTCGAAGCCGCCGCTGGCCACCACGCAGGCCTTGGCCTCTATGCGCTCGTCGCCGATATAAGCAGCTTTGAACCGGCCTTCGTGCAGTTCCAGCCGGTCCACCGGCGCCTCGTAGCGGATCTGCACGCCGAGCTGTTCTGCGCTGCGGTAGTAGGCGTTGACCAGCGCCTTGCCGCCGCCGAGGAAGAATGCGTTGGTGCGCGAAAGGTGCAAAGTGCCCGAGAGCGAGGCCTGAAAGTGCACGCCGTGTCGGCGCATCCAGTCGCGGCAGGTCGATGAGGCGCGTATCACCAGCCGGGCAAGCGCTTCATTGGTAATGCCGTCGGTGACTTTCTTCAGGTCCTGCCAATACTCCTCTTCCGGATAGGCTTCGGTGAGCACGTCCTGCGGCGCCTCGTGCATGCAGCGCAGGTTGCGCGTGTGCTGCGAGTTGCCGCCGCGCCATTCGCGCGGCGCCGACTCGAGCAGCAGGACGCTGGCGCCGGCTTCACGGGCGGTCAAGGCCGCACACAGGGCGGCATTGCCGCCTCCGATTACGAGCACGTCATACTTTCTGGCTGTCATGAGGAAAAGTTCTTCGCTGGGTATGGATAGTGCAATTTTAATGGAATTGGGCAATATTTTCACAATGGCAAATGCCAATTCATATTGCCGGCATCGGCGCGATCCTCAGGTATAATATCCCAAGGCCGTGGTCCAAGGTGACAGCGTGTACATTCGGGTGCAAATGCGAAGCGCGCGCATTGTGGGGCCGATCAACAACCGCCGTCGAGGTCTGCATGTCCGAATCCAGCTTGAAGCACGGTGTCGCCGCCGAACGAGGCGTGGCGCATCTGAAAATGTATATAGCCGGCAGTTGGCGTTCCGGAGCGAACGAGCGCGATGTCGTCGACCCCTACCGGGGGGGGCGCGTGGCATGCGCGCCCGAGTCCACATTGCAGGATCTCGACGACGCCCTCGCCGCGGCCGTAGCGGCCAGGCCGAAGGCCGCGGCCATGCCCGGATACGAGCGCGCGGCCCTGCTGCGCAAGGTCGCGGCGCTGCTGGTCGAGCGCGCCGGGGAAATCGCGCAGATCATGTCGCGCGAGACCGGCAAGGCGATCAAGGATTCCAGGGCCGAAGTAATCCGTTCGCAGGACACGATACAGCTGTCGGCGGAGGAGGCAATCCGCATCCAGGGCGAACAGGTGCCGCTGGACGGCACGCCCATGGGCGCGGGCAAGCTTGCGTTCCTGCTGCGCTTTCCGGTGGGCGTGGTGGCGGGAATCACGCCGTTCAATGCGCCGTTCAACCTCGCCTGCCACAAGATCGCGCCGGCGATCGCGGCGGGGAACACGATCGTGCTCAAGGCGCCGCCGCAGTCCCCATGGGTCGTGAGCAAGCTCATCGAACTGTTTGCGGACGCAGGGGCGCCGCCGGGTTTCGTGAACCTTCTGTATGGCAATACGGTAGGTCCTGCGCTGGTGCGCGATCCGCGCGTCGATTTCGTCAGCTTTACCGGGTCGAGCCGCGTCGGCGCGGAGATCAAGGCTGCATCCGGGCTGCGCCGCGTCGCGCTCGAACTCGGCGGCAACGGCACCACCATCGTGCATGCGGATGCATCGGTCGACGAAGCCGCCCCGCTATGTGCGCGCAATTCCATGCGCCTGGCGGGGCAGAGCTGCATTTCGGTGCAGAACGTCTACGTGCACGAAAGCATATACGACCGGTTCGTCGAACGGCTGGTGCAGGAGGTGCAGCCGCTGCGACTGGGCGATCCCCTCGATGCGGCGACCGACGTCGGCACGCTGATCGACGAGGCCGCGGCAAAGCGCGTCGAGAACTGGGTCAGCGAGGCGGTCGCCAAAGGGGCGCGTGCGCTGACCGGCGCCAGGCGCCATGGCGCGGCATACGCGCCGACGGTGCTCGTCGACGTGGAGCCGTCCATGCGCGTGGTGTGCGAGGAAGTCTTCGGGCCGGTGGTGACGGTGCAGCGCTACAAGGACCTGCCGCCCCTGTTCGAGCAGATCAGCGCCGCGCCGTACGGATTGCATTGCGGAATCTTCACCAAATCGATCCAGGTCGCGTTCGATGCCATACGCGCGCTGCGCGTCGGCGGCGTGATCGTCAACGGCACCTCCACCTGGCGCACCGACCAACTCGCGTACGGCGGCATCAAATCGAGCGGCATCGGCCGGGAAGGGCCTCGCTATGCCATGCGCGACATGACGGAGGAGCGGCTGGTCCTGTTCAATCTGTAACGCCATGAAGTGAGCCAAGAGCATGAAGAAAAAACTCGCACGCACCAAGACCCTCCCGCCGGAGGAGAAAGTCCGCGACCCGGAAAAGGAGCGCGGGGGGGGCGTACAGTCGATAGCGCGCGCCTTCGCCATCGCCGAGGAGATCGCCCGCAACCGCGAAGGCATCGGCCTCGCCGAGTTGAGCAAACGCGTGGGGCTGCACAACAGCACGACGTTTCACCTGGTCAAGACGATGGTGCAGCTCGGTTATGTGAGCCAGCTCGCGGATTCGAGGAAGTACCGCATCGGGCGGCGCATGTTCACGCTCGCGGCAGGCGCGCTGGACGAAATCGAACTCGTCAGCGTCGCCACGCCCATACTCGAGAAGCTGACCAGTGCGACCGGTGAGTACAGTCATTTCGCCATCCGCTCGGGAGAGCAGATCGTGGTGGTGGCCAAGACCGCCGGCACCGGGATATTCCAGATGGTCGACCGCACCGGCGCGGTTCGTCCCGCGCATGCCACCGCGCTGGGCAAAGTATTGCTGTCTTCGCTGACGCCGTCCCAGCTCGAGCGTTACCTGGAAACCTGCGAATTGCGCCAATTCACGGCCAAGACCATAGTCGAAAAGGAGGCTCTGCTGCGCGAACTCGAGGAAGTGAGGCGCAAGGGCCTGGCCTTCGACGACGGCGAATTCGATCCCGAGGCGCGTTGCGTTGCAGTTCCGGTGCGCGACTTTACCGGCCGGGTCGCGGGTGCCATCGGCATGTCCGGCCCGATGTGGCGGCTTTCGCTGCAGGCCCTGCAGGAGAAGTCGAAATACGTGCGCGAGGCCGCGGTGGATTTGTCGGCCGAACTGGGATTTCATGCGGAGCAGGAACTGGCTGCCTCGAACGCCTGAAGACGCATGACGAAATGAGCGGAAACGTTCCCTCATGCTCCTTTAACCCCCGGGTTTCCGACGGCGGCATGGCCGCCCTGGCGATGCAAACGTCTTGCATCGCGGCACTGTGGTCGGCAATGTAATTGACCGGCCGCCTTGCAGATCAAGCTCGCAGTATTCACCAAGAATCGCAGCAACCCGGCCTACGCCGCGGCACGGCTAGGCGCCGACCGGGCAGCCGCACGCCTGGGCGCACACGCCGCGCATTACGTGCCGCAGGAGCCGGACGATCCGGCAGAGCAGAGCGCGCTGATTGAGCAGGCGCTGGCCGAGCGCCCCGATGCGATGGTGCTGGTGCCGGTACATCCGACAGCCGTGAATGCGGCAATACGCAAGGTGAACGCGGCGGGCATCCCGCTCGTTGCCTGCATCAACCGGCTCACCGAGGGCCGCTGCGTATCCTTCGTCGGGTCCGAGGACTATCGGCTTGCGCTCGGCATCGCGCGCTACCTGTTCGAGCGGCTCGGAGGCAAGGGCGACGTGGTCATCATCGAGGGTCCGCCGGAGTCGGTGACCAGCATTGCGCGCGTGCGTGCGTTTCGCGACGCAGTTGCCGCCTATCCCGGCATCCGCATCGCCGGCGCCTGCAACGGGCGTTACCTGCTCGATCCGGCACGCGAGGCCATGGTGACGATGCTGGCTGAGCTGCCGCGCATCGACGCCATCCTCGCGGCGAACGACATCATGGCAATCGGCGCCATCGAGGCACTGCGCACGGCCAAGCGGCATGCGCTGCTGGTCGGTGTCAACGCGATTCCCCAGGCGATAGCCGCGATCAGGCGCGGCGACATGATAGCCACGGCCGATTTCAACGCGATGAACATGGCCAGTCTCGCCGCCGAATGCGCCATACGCCACCTGCGCGGGGAATCGGTGCCGACAGAGATCATCCTGCCGGTGCAGATCGTCGATGCGGCCAACTGCAGCGTGTGGGACCAGCCTTACGAAGACAGGGAATGTCCGTCTTGGGCTGACGTGGCAATACAACAGGGGTTCAGTTGAAGTTCGAGGACCTGCCGACATCGCGCGAGGCCGCGGAGGAATTCAGGAAACTCGGCATCGGCGCGATCGCCAATACGCCGTCGGAAGCAGCGAAATTCATCGCCTCCGAAACCGAGAAGTGGGAAAAGGTGATCAAAGCCGCCGGCATGCAGGTCGACTGATCAGGCCGGCCGGCGCACTGCGAGCCCGGAACGCCTGAAGGCGAAGCCGAGCCGGCACGAAACCCGGCCCCGATGCAGGGCCAGGAAGCGTTACAGCCTGTCTTCAATTGAGGGGATACGCCCCCTCATACTGATACCCGAAGCGGGATCAGATCGACTTCAGGTCGCCAGCCGAGGTCTTCCCGTCCTGGCCCTTTTGCAATTCGTACTGGATCTTCTGACCCTCGTTCAAGGTGGAGAGGCCGGCTTTTTCCACCGCCGAAATATGCACAAATACGTCTTTCGAGCCGTCATCTGCCTGGATAAAGCCGAAACCCTTGCTTGCGTTGAACCATTTCACTGTGCCAGTAGCCACAAAAATCTCCTGATTAGAATGTAGTCGAATATCGGCCCGAACCATGAGTAAGTCCGGATCGATAGAGGAACAGTCTAACAGGTTGTGGCAAAGTGGGTCGCGCCGCCATCGAACACTGCATTGTTGCCTACCCATCGATCGCGCCGGCCGGAAACAGCGCCGCGGGCCGGGGGAACCTCTACGGGCAAGTCCGGTCCCTCTTCCGGGCGCCAGTATTTGCAGTCCTGGATCGCCGCCGGGAATCGGTTAGGATGCGCAACGGCCCGTGTACCGGTGTACGCCGAGTCCGACGTGCGCCCGTTTCGATTCCTTCCGCAACCGAGTTCGGGGGCAGTTCCCCCGATCCAACTCCCACGACCCGAGGTAGCGCTTATGAACTTGCAGGAACGCGAGCAACTCACCCATTTTTTGCAGCAACTTATCCAGGCACAGGCCGGCCAGAAGGACGCCGAAGCCGAGGCGCTCATCCGCGACGCCGGTGCGCGGCAGGCCGACGCAGCGTATCTGCTGGTGCAGCGGGCGTTGCAGCTGGAACAGGCCCTGCAGATGGTTCAGTCACAGGCCAGCAAGCTGCAAGCGGAGCTGGAGCAGATGCGTTCGGGCGCGCGCAGCGGCTTTCTGGACCAGGCCAACACCTGGGGACGGCCGGCGGCGGCGACTCAGGCGATTCGGCCTGATTCCTCGTCTGAAGTTTGCTAGGATTCGGCTCAGATCGGAAAAACGTCAGGAGGGGGAAGCATGCGGTCCACCATGATGCAGACGCCGTTGAGCCTGAATCAGCTGCTGGAACACGCCAATGCGCTGCATTCCAGCCGCGAGGTCGTGTCGCGCCGGCCCGACAAGTCGCTGCATCGCTGCAATTACGCCGCGGTCTACAAGCGCTCGCGCCAGCTCGCGCAGGCGCTCGCGCGCGCCGGCATCCAGCGCGGCGATGCGGTCGGCACCCTGATGTGGAACCACTGGGCGCACCTCGAAGCGTATTTCGGCATTCCGGCCGCGGGGGCGGTGCTGCATACCCTCAATCTCCGGCTCTCGCCTGAGGACCTGGCCTACATCATCGGCGATGCCGATGACCAGATGGTCCTGATCGACGACGTGCTGCTGCCGATCTGGGACAAAGTGAAACCGCTGCTGGCGAAAGTGCCGCGCGCCATCGTGTTCGGGTTCAGCGGGACGCCGTTGCCAGCAGGTTACGAGAACTACGACGATTTCATCGCGGCCGACGCCGGCGGCTATCGCTACCCGGAGCAGGACGAGAACGAGGCGATGGGGATGTGCTACACCTCGGGCACCACCGGGCGGCCGAAGGGCGTGGTCTATTCGCACCGTTCCATGGTGCTGCATTCCATCGTCGGTTCGCTTCCCGACGTGCTCGGTACTTGCTCGCGCGACAATATCCTGGTGATCACGCCGATGTTCCACGCCAACGCCTGGGCCATGCCCTTCGCAGCGGTGATGCTGGGCGCAAAGCAGGTGTTCCCGGGGCCACACATGGGCGGCGAAGACCTGCTCGACCTGATGGAGCGCGAGCGCATCACCATGTCGCTGGGCGTGCCGACCGTCTGGCTGATGGTGCTGCAGACGCTGCAGGCGGGGAAGCGGACCTGGAACCTGGTCAAGGGCATGCGCATGACCGTCGGAGGGGCGGCTGTGCCACGCTCATTGATCGAGGCCTTCGACAAATACGACCTTTTCATCAAACAGGGCTGGGGCATGACCGAGACGTCGCCGCTCGGTTCCATCACCTCGATCAAACCGAGCCTCATCGACGCGCCGGCCGATACGCTCTACAACATACGCGCGCGTGCCGGCCTGCCGGTGCCCCTGGTCGAGTTGCGCATCGTCGACGACCAGGGCAGGGATCTGCCCTGGGACGGCGTGGCGACGGGAGAGCTGCAATGCCGCGGCCCCTGGGTCGCGGGCGGCTATCACAAGCAGCCCACCGATCCGGAGAAGTTTACCGCCGACGGCTGGCTGCGCACCGGCGACGTCGCCACCATCGATGCGGAGGGCTATCTGCGCATCGCCGATCGCACCAAGGACCTGATCAAGTCGGGCGGAGAATGGATCAGTTCGGTCGATCTGGAGAACGCCATCATGGGGCATCCGGCGGTGGCCGAAGCCGCGGTGATCGCGGTGAGGCACCCGAAGTGGGATGAGCGGCCGCTCGCAGTGGTGGTGAAGAAGCCCGGGCAGGAAGTCACGCCGCAGCAGTTGCGCGAACTGCTGCTGCCGCATTTCGCCAAGTGGCAGGTGCCCGACGATTTCGCCTTCATCGAGGCTTTGCCGCGCACCTCGACCGGCAAGTTCATGAAGACCAAGCTGCGCCAGGATTTCAAGGACTGGGTTTCAAAGACGCCCGCATAACGAACGAAGGAACCAGGAGAGCACATGAACGCGCCAGCAACGAAGAACCTCGCCGCGCCGGCGATCCGGCTGCACCCGAACGACAACGTGCTGGTCGCGCGCGCCGATCTGGCGCAGGGGACCGTCCTCGCCGAGGAAACGCTGACTTGCCTCAACCGCATCCCCGCCGGCCACAAGGTCGCGGCGCGCGCGCTGGCCAAAGGCGAGCCCGTGCTCAAATACAACACGGTCATCGGTTTCGCCTCGACGGACATCGCGCCGGGGACCCTGCTGCACCGGCTGAACATGGAGTTTCGCGAGTTCGACCGCGACTATGCCTATGCGCGCGATTACAAGCCGGTGGACATGGTGCCGCAGGCCGGGCGCGCCAACTTCATGGGCATCGTGCGGGAGGACGGGCGCGTGGCCACGCGCAACTACATCGGCATCGTGTCGACGGTGAATTGCTCGGCCACCGTTTCGCACCGCATTGCCGAGTGGTTCACGCCGGAACGGCTGGTGGAGTTTCCCAATATCGACGGCGTCGCCGCATTCACGCATTCGACCGGGTGCGGCATGGAGTTCTCGGGCGAGCCGATGGATCTGCTGCGGCGCACGCTGTCGGGCTACATACGCCATCCCAACATGGCCGCGGTGCTGGTGGTGGGGCTGGGCTGCGAGCGGAACCAGATCAACACCCTGTTCCAGAGCGAGAAGCTCGAGAGCGGCACGAAGCTGCGCACCTTCGTCATGCAGGACACGGGCGGGACGCGCCAGACCATAGAAGCCGGCGTCGCCGCCGTGAAGGAACTGCTGCCGGAAGCTAACCGCGTCACGCGCGTGCCGGTCCCGGCGAGCCATATCACCGTCGGGCTGCAGTGCGGCGGCTCGGACAGTTTTTCCTCGATCACCGCCAATCCCGCGCTCGGTGCGGCAATGGACACCCTGGTGCGTCACGGCGGGACGGCGGTACTCTCCGAGACGCCCGAGATCTACGGCGTCGAGCACACGCTCACGCGGCGCGCAGTCTCGCGCGAAGTCGGCGAGAAGCTGATCGAGCGCATCCGCTGGTGGAAGGACGTCTATGCGCTGGGGCGCGACGTGCAGATCAACGGTGTGGTGAGTCCCGGCAACCAGGCCGGAGGCCTGGCCAACATCCTGGAAAAATCGCTGGGCTCGGCGATGAAGGGCGGGACCGGGCCGCTGATGGAAGTGTACAAGTACGCCGAGTTGGTGAAGCAGAAAGGCTTCGTGTTCATGGATACACCAGGCTACGACCCGGTATCGGCCACGGGGCAAATCGCGGGCGGCGCCAACATCGTGTGCTTCACCACCGGCCGCGGCTCGGCCTTCGGCTGCAAGCCTACGCCGTCGATCAAGCTCGCCACCAACACGCCGATGTACCGCAAGCTCGAGGAGGACATGGACATCAATTGCGGCCAGATCCTCGATGGCACTGCCAGCATGGACGAGATGGGCGAGCAGATTTTTCAACTCATCCTGCGCACCGCCTCTGGCGAGAAGACCAAGAGCGAACTCTTCGGCCTGGGCGACCACGAGTTCGTGCCCTGGCAGATCGGCATCACCGGCTGACGTCCGCATGGCGGCGTCAAAGCCGGACGAACGCGGTGAAAATCACGTTCCGCTGCTGCAGAAGCTAGGCCCCGGGCTGATCACCGGTGCCGCGGACGACGATCCCAGCGGCATCGCCACCTATTCACAGGCGGGCGCGCAGTTCGGCTACGCGCTGCTGTGGTCGGTATTGTTCACCACGCCGCTCATGATCGGGATCCAGATCGTGAGCGCACGCATCGGACGTGTCACGGGCCACGGGCTGGCAGCCAACATCCGCGCGCATTTTCCGAAGCCGCTGCTGTATTTCATCGTATCCCTGCTGCTGATCGCCAACACGATCAACATTGCGGCCGATCTGGGCGCAATGGGGGATGCGCTTGCGCTGATCGTCGGCGGCCACAGCAGTATTTACATTGTGTTTTTTGCGCTGGTGTCGCTCACCCTGCAGATCTTCATTCCGTTTCCGCGCTATGCGCCCCTGCTGAAATGGCTCACGCTGGCGCTATTTGCCTATGTCGGGACCGTGCTTGTGGTGCACGTACCCCTGGAAGAGGCGCTCGCAGGGGCGCTGTGGCCGCAGCTGTCGTTCCAGAGCGACTACATCGCGACCGTCGTGGCAGTGTTCGGCACTACGATCAGTCCGTATCTTTTTTTCTGGCAAGCATCGCAGGAAGTTGAGGATCAGCGCGCCACGCCCGGACACGAGCCGCTCAAGGACGCCCCCGAGCAGGCCCGGTCCCATTTGCAGCGCATCAAGGTCGACACTTACATCGGAATGATCTTTTCCAACTTGATTGCTTTCTGCATCATGCTCACCACGGCGGTGACGCTGCATGCGGCGGGCGTAACCGACATCCAAAGCGCGGCCCAGGCTGCGGACGCGCTGCGGCCCCTCGCGGGTGATTTTGCGTTCCTGCTGTTTGCGGCCGGAATAGTCGGCACCGGGCTGCTGGCCGTTCCGGTGCTCGCGGGGTCTGCCGCTTATGCCGTGGCGGAGAGCTTCCGCTGGCGCATCGGCCTTGGGCTGTCGCTGGCCGAAGCGCGCGGATTTTATTTTATTCTGACCATCGCAACGTTGTTGGGTGTGGCGATCGACCTGTCCGGCGTCGACTCGATGAAAATGCTGCTGTGGGCGGCCATGGTCAACGGGGTGATCTCGGTGCCGATCATGGTGGTGATGATGCTGCTCGCGGCGAAGCCGGCGGTGATGGGGCGTTTCGTGGTCGGTCGGCGCTTGAGAGCGCTCGGTTGGTTTGCCACTGGGGTCATGGCTACGGCGGTGGTCGCCATGTTCATTGTTTTTTGAGGCTGCTGCCCTCCGATTCACGCCGTCCCGAGTTCGAACCCTGCCTTCGCGCGCAGCATGCGCGTAGTTTCGCCGGTGAGCAGCGCGATGAAGCGCCGCGCGGCTTCCGGGCTGGCGGCGCCGGCGCATACACCGACGGAATACACGGTCGCGAGTTCGAACTCGCGCGGCAGCAAGCCGACCAGCGTCACGCTAGGCGTGTTATTGATTTCCGTGACCTGGGTGCACCCCACCAGGCGCGCGCCCTTGGCCTGCCCCAGTTCGCGCATCGCCGTGGCTCCGTTCGGATAGGTCCTCAGGCGCGCCTCGACCTGGCTGCGGATGCCCAGGGTATCCAGCACGCGGGCGAAATGGATGCCCGCGGTCGCTTTTTGCGGATCGGGAAAGTAGATGCCCTCCGCGGCCAGAAGCGTGGCGCGCAGCGCGTTCGCGCTGGCGATATCGGGCAGGGGGTCGGTTGCGCGCACGGCGACGCCGGTGCGCACGCGCCCCAGGTCGGCGCTGCTGTCCGGCCGCACCTGGCCGTCGGCCGCGAGCCCGGCGATCAACGCCTGGGTCAGGATGATCAGGTCGGCCGGTGCGCCCGCGAGCAGCTTTTCCTTCATCGCCCCGACCGCGCCGAAGGTGCAGGCGAGTTCACATCCGGTCAGGTCGCGGAATTCCCCAGCGAGCGCGGTCACCACGCCCTGCGCGGCGCCCGCGCTCAGTACATTCAACTGCATCGGTTCTTCTCCATGGGTATCACACTGCCGCGGCGGCGTGTCCTGGCTACGCTTCAATCCACCTTGGCGCCTGAAATCCTGACGATGTTCGCCCACTTGGCGATATCGTCGCGCAGGTATTGCCCGAACTCGTCGGTGCTCATGACCATCGCCGCGGCGCCCTGCTTGGCCCAGGCTTCCTTTGCCTCGGGACTGTTAGCGATCTTCCTGATCTCGGCGTTCAGGCGCTCGACCACGGGCTTGGGCGTTCCCGCGGGCGCCATGATGCCGAGCCAGATCACGGCTTCGTACCCGGGCACGCCGGCTTCCGCCACCGTGGGCACTTCCGGCAAAACCGGCGAGCGCACCTTGCCCGTGGTGCCCAGCGCCTTCAGCTTCCCCGCGCGCACATTCGGTGCCATGGTGGTGATCGCGTCGAACATCATCTGCACCTGCCCGCCGAGGATGTCGGTGCGCGCGCCCGAACTGCCCTTGTAGGGCACGTGGACGATGTCCAGGCCCGCCATCGCCTTGAACAGCTCGCCGGCCATATGGTAGGGGGTGCCTGGCCCGGACGACGCGTAGTTGAGGTCGTGCGGCTTGGATTTCGCGAGCGCAATGAACTCCTTGAGCGAATTCGCCGGCACCGACGGGTGCACGACCAGCACCAGATCGGAGTAATTCACCGGAGCCACCGGCACGAAATCGCGCAGCAGCTGGAACGGCTTGTTCGAAATAAGCGATTCGTTGACCGTGTGCGTGTTGGACATCATCAGCAGCGTATAGCCGTCGGGCGCGGACTTCGCCACCGCGTCGGTGCCGAGCACGGAGCCGCCGCCGGGCCGGTCCTCGACCAAGAACGGCTGTCCCAGCGCTTCCTGCAGGCGCTGCCCGACAAAGCGCGCATAGATATCGGCCGGGCCGCCGGCGGCGAAGGGGACGATGATGCGAACGGGCCGGCTGGGGTAGCTTTGCGCGCCGGCGGGCAAGGCCGCAAAGGCGCACAGAATGAACCCGAGTAATACTCTTGCCAGATGCGCCATGGATGTTTCCTCCGGTGACGAGCGGTCGCTCTTGTTGTATTGGATAGCGCTGCGTGGGCGCGGTTCGGCTTTGTAGCATACGTGCTCGGCGCGCGTCCAGAGCGTTTGCGTAGCCGCCACCCGGAGCGGGTACAATAGGGACGCGAACCGAAGACCCGCAACATTCATGATCGCCGATACTGAAAGACTCCTCGCCCTGTCTGTGCGACAGGCTGACCGGCCTGCGAGGAAGACCGTGCTCATCGTCGAGGACGATGTGGCGTTTCGCGACCTGCTGGCGCTGCATGTTTCCGCTGCCGGATACCAGGTTCTCGTCGCCGAAGATGCGGCCGTAGGCGGGAGGATGCTGCTCGCATCCAGACCCGATCTGCTGCTGCTGGACATCGTCCTGCCCTACCTCGGCGGGCTGGAACTGCTGGAGGCCATGCGCCAGGATCCGAACGTGGCGCAGACTCCCGTGGTCTGTCTGACCTCGATGCGCGACGAAGCGACCTACGCGAAAGCGATAGAACTGCGTGTGGCAGCATTTCTCACCAAACCAGTGCAGAAAGACGAGCTGCTCGCGACCTTGGCGAAGGTTCTGCAAGCAGCACACCAATAATCCGCAGATCAGGAGCAAGACCATGTCAGAACCCCAATTGGTTGACCCGCACGATGTAGTGATGACGGGAGAAAATTCATTCATCCGCCTGTCCAACGACGGCGGCAAGACCATCGCAGACCGCGTCAGCCACTGGCGCGTGCTGTGGTCCCCCGCCGGGCAGGGGCACGCGCTGTTCATCGAAAGCCCGCTCACCGGCAAGGGGCCGCGCGTCTACACCGACAACGCAGCGGTCGCGCGCTTCCTGCAGCGCACGATCGAAGTTCTGCTCTATAAAGACTTCGCCGCCGAGTCGCTGCCCCTGATAGATGCCGAATTCGAGCGCACCGGCAATTCGCTCAGCACGGTCGAAGAGCGCATCATTTCCGACGAGGACGAGATCATCCTCAGCTACTGGGACCTGATGGCGCCGTTCGTGCTTACCATGCCGCCAGGCGCGATGAACCGACCGATCGGCGTCTACAGCACCTTCCTGCCCGCGCGCAGCGCGCAACTTTCGGTCAACAGCAACTGCGCTTCGGCCAAGGTGTTCCTGCAGGACCGCTTCGGCAAGCAAGGATCGAGCTGCTGCCTGGCGTGGTCGGAGACCTGGACGCGGCCGCGGGCATAGCCAGGGTTGCCGGTCGGGCGCTCAGTGCCGGTGCAGGCGTGACTTGAGTGCCCACTGGGCCGCAACCGTCACGGCGATTGCGGCCAGGAACGAGACCGCCACGCCCTGTTGCGGCAACAATACGGCCAGTGCAAAGCAAAAGCCCGCGAGCGCGTACAGTCCCCATATCATCGCCCTGAGCATGGTTGCGGTGAACGCCGGGCCGGAGGCGCGATGCGAAAACACCGACAGCACGATGGTGATCACCGGAAATACCGCGAACATGCCGCTCCACGAAGGCCCGATCGCCGCCGCGAGCGTGGTCACGGCGAGCGTGATGGCGGCGCCGGCCAGCATGCGCAGCGGCAGTTCCCATTTGGGCAGGCGAGCGGTCAATACCGGTGCCGATATGCGCGGAAACAGTTTCGGCGCGACGACCAGGGCGAGCAGGGCGAGGCCCAGCGAAACCGGATTGCTGGGCGGCAGCCGCGTCAGCAGCAGCGCCGCGCAGCACCACACGGACAGGCCGGCGAGCAGGGAAAGCGCGGGCGATCTGCGCGCGCAGACGCGCGCGTAGGTGACGATGAACGCGACGGCGCCGGACACGGCGGACAAGGACACGGTGGCAGCCGCCGCCGTGAACTCGCGGCCGTGCTCGAGCGTCAGCAGAAACAGGATGGGGCCGGTCAGCACGGGTAGGCCCGCCAGCCAGCCGGCCACCGCCGGTCCCCAGCGCCTGCCGGCAAGCGAGATCAAGAGCAGAAACGCCGGGACCAGAAGCAGTTTGAGCGCGAGCACCGGGAATGCGCCTTGTGTTAGAGCGCCTAACAGAATTACCGTTCGGCGCCTGATTTAGGAGAGCACGAGGAGACGTGTCCCCTCGTATCGTTAGCTATTACTAGGCTGCGGCCACGATCAGCGGCACGTACATCTCCGCCGCGCTGACGCCGCCGTGCACTCCCAGGGTCAGATAGCGCTGCTCCCCCAGAATCCAGTCCTTGATGGTGTAATTGTCTTTCATCACCAGGGTGTAATGGCCAACGCGCTCGGCCAGGCGCGGGTTGGCCGGGCCCAAGCCGAACCAGCCCTGCGCGATCAGGTCGGTGCTGCGGTAGAGCCGCGTGCAATGATCCAGCCGGGTTTGCACGTAATGCTCGAACGCGTCCTCCTGCCCGGGCTGGACGTAGCAATAGGCGACGCGGCGCTCGCCGCACAGCGGCAGCATCAGCGTCTCGGCGAACTGCGGATGATCCTCGAGTTCGATGCACGCCGACTTTGGCGAATCGATGAAGCCGTGGTCGGCGGCGGCGATGACCAGCGTGTCGCTGCCGGCGATCTCGTCCAGGAAGCGCGCGTATGCCGCATCGATCTGGCGAAACTTGTCCTGCAGCTCCTGGCTCGCGCTGCCGTAGCTGTGCGCGGCCGCATCGAGGTCGTAGGTATAGGCGTGGATAAACTGGCGCCCGCCGCCGCTGCGCACGATTGCAGCGACCGCCGAGAACAGCTCGGGCAATTCCTTGTACGGCCGGCGCTGGGCAGTCCCGCAGTGAACGACGTTGTAGTCGGAGTCGATGATCTTGTCCGGAGAAACCACATGGCTTTTCGCCGCCAGGCGATCGAACACGGGTTCGGCGGTGTACACGCTGCGCGGGGCCACGCCGGCCTTGGACAGCGGCTCGCCGCCGTGGCGCGGGCGAAAGCGCAGCGTCGCCGCGAGGCAGCCCAGCTCGCGCAGCCAGGTATGCCAGCCGGTAAGCGCGTGCTGCTGGGGGCCGACGCCGGTGAGGAAGCTGCTCACTGCCGTGGCCGTGGTCGAGGGAAACACCGACGTCATGCGCGCCTTGAGGTGACGCTGCAGCGCGCTGCCCGCACCGGCGCCGGTGAGGTAGTCATAGCCCAGCCCGTCGATGACCAGCAGCACGATGTTGCGCGCGCCGGAGAGCGCCCCGGCAGGCAGGGCGGTCAACTCGGGATAAGCCTCGGCCGCGTCGCAGGGACTTGCGTCCAGCGCGCGCTCGATCGAACGCATCAAATTGACTATGCTGCCGCCGTGGTAGTCTGGAAGCTCCATGGGGTGATGCTATAAGATCCCGTAGCAAAAGTCATTTTGCTACGCTCCAGCTTAGGGGAGCACGAGGGGAGATATCCCCTCGTTTCGTTACTACTTGGAAAGCTCGCGCCAGGGCCAGTGCGCTTGCAAATCGCCGCCCGCGGCCTCATATATGCGATAAATATCTGCCGGAGCCGCCATGACCACCTATACGTTTGACACCGGAACCGAGACCTTCGAGCGCGACGTGCTGCAAGCGTCTACGAGCGTGCCTGTGCTGGTCGATTTCTGGGCGCCCTGGTGCGCCCCCTGCCGTGTGCTGAAGCCCATCCTGGAGAAGCTCGCCGCCGAATACCAGGGCAGGTTCCTGCTGGCCAAGATAAATTCCGACGAACACCCGCAGTTGTCGGCGAGTTTGGGCGTTCGCGGAATCCCCAACGTAAAAGCTTTTGTCGACGGCAAGCTGGCGGACGAGTTTACCGGAGCCCTGCCGGAGGCCGGCGTGCGCGCCTTCATCGACCGCCTGATCCCCACGCCGGGCGAGAAACTGCGCCGCACGGCGCGCGTGCTGGTGACCCAGGGCGATTTCGACGAGGCCGAGCGCCATCTGCGCAGCGCCCTCGAGCTCGAGCCGGCCAACCACGCGGTGCGGCTGGATCTGGTCGAGCTATTGCTGGCGAAGAACAGCCACGCCGAGGCGGACGAAATGTTCGCGCCGATTCCGGAGCGCGAGCGCGACGAGCGCGCCGATAGGCTCTATTCGGTGCTTGCGTTCTGGAAGAAAAGCCAGCAACTGCCGGCGATCGGGGAATTGGAAGCGAAGCTCGCCGCCAATCCGGACGACCTGCACTCGCGGCTCGCCCTGGGTGAGCGCCTGGTCGCCGACAGGCGCTACGAACCTGCGCTCGCGGCCCTGCTGGAGGTCGTGCGCGGGGACCGCGGCGCCTTGCGCACCAGCGCGCGCAAACTGATGGTCGAGGTATTCAATCTCGCCGAGAATCAGCCCGATCTGGTCAGCCAGTATCGCAAGCTGCTTGCCGGCGCGCTGTACTGATCGCTGGCCCCGTAGAACATAGGGCGGCCTCGCGCCTGTTTGATCAAGGCCACAGGCGCGCGCCGGCAGTTCGGTAACCTAAGTTACATACGCGTCCTGGGCCTGAGGCTAGAATGATCGCCATGATTACTCAAGACATTTTCCCGTTGCGCGCCGCGTTTGCGGGTATGGCGCTCGCCTTCATGCTTGCGCCTGCAGCCGCGGCGGATGCGCCGGCGCTGCGGACCGCGCCGGTCCAGTATCGAGAAGTCGAACAGACCTACGCCGCCGAGGGCGTGGTCGAGGCGATAAAACAATCGACCGTGGCGGCGCAGATTTCCGGCAGGGTCGTGGCGGTGAACTTCGATGTCGGCGACACCGTCAAGAAGGGCCAGGTGATCGTACGCATCGATCCGACCGAGGTGAATCAGGCCTACGCCGCCAGCCAGGCGCAGGTCGCCCAGGCCGAAGCTACCTTGCGCAATGCCAAGGTGCAATACGAACGCACGCAGAGGCTGGTGGAGCAGAAATTCATGAGCGCGGCCGCCATGGACAAGGCGCAAGCCGACTACCTGGCGGCCAAGGCGCAAGTTGCCGCCGCAGAGGCGGGCGGCGGCCAGGCTGCGGCCACCAGAGGCTACGCCACGGTGATCGCGCCCTATGGCGGCGTGGTGTCTGCGCGCCATGTAGAGCTGGGGGAGATGGCCGTGCCCGGCAAGCCCCTCATGACCGGCTTCGATCCGCGCGAGCTACGCGTCACCGCGAGCATGCCGCAATTCCAGCTCGATGCGGTGCGCAAGCTCGCCAGCGCCAGCGTGGAATTCCCGGCTCTCAAAAAGCGCGTGCAGGCCGCCAGGGTGACGATCCTGCCCGCGGCAGACGCCCAGACCCACACTACCCAGGTGCGCCTCGACTTGCCGGCCGGCATGGAAGGCCTGTATCCGGGCATGTTCGCACGCGCCTATTTCGCCGTCGGCCGGGCGAAGAAACTCCTCATCCCGGCGGCCGCGGTGGCGCTGCGCAGCGAAGTGGCCGGCGTCTATGTGGTGGCGGAGAACGGCGAGATCCGTTTTCGCCAGTTGCGCCTGGGAGAGGCGGCAGGGG
>Ga0182021_10003888_pt1 | contig 17522 bp, 13 predicted proteins | sample 612E3MmetaG_FD_120493 | JGI IMG/M metagenome (GOLD analysis project Ga0182021, IMG submission 120493) | Permafrost microbial communities from Stordalen Mire, Sweden - 612E3M metaG (Illumina Assembly) | ecosystem: Environmental > Terrestrial > Soil > Wetlands > Permafrost | place: Sweden... | reverse complement strand
GCTACCAGCCCGCCCGCCGGCGCGGCGCCGGCGACGAAGAGCACTCTGGCCACCGGCTTGACGGCGGCGGTCTGCGCTTGCGCGGCGGCGGCGCCCCGGATGCGATCGATCTCACGCCGCAGCAGGACCGTGTCGACGTCGATCTCGACCATCACCTTCAAGACGCCGCCCTCGCTCTGCTGATCGATGAGGCGGTAGCTCCGCACGAACTTCTGCGCATTATTCGCCAGCGAGGCCTTGAGCTGGGCCACGCCCGGCGGCGCGGGCGATGGCATCGGCTCGCCCAGCTTGAGTAGCTCGGCGAAGGCTTGCTCGGCCGCCTGGCGAAAGGCGTCGGCCAACGCGCGCTTCTTGGCGTTCACGACGTTGCCAGCGACGATGGGGGTCTCGGCGCGCACCACGTTCTGCTTCGGCTCCTCCGCTTGCGCGGCGGCGCGGGTGGCGAAAAGCAGGCAGAGGCCCGCGGCGAAAATCCCCAATTTGATCATGGCTGCGGCTTCTCAAGGTAGATCACAACCGCCGCCCCGGCGAGAGAATCGACCAGCTTGCCATCCTGGTCGGCCAGCACGAGCCGTCCCTCGCCGTCGCGCCGGACCGGCACCGCGTCCTTGGGGCACTCCGCGGCCGGACGGTAGGTCGCGACGCCGAGCGTGGCCGTCTTGCCACCCGCGGTGACAACCGGCGCGAGCGACAGCGGCATGCTCGCGACCCGCAGCGAAGTCGTGGCCGGCTTGGCGGACACCAGGTCGGAGAAGCGAATGGCCAGCCAGAGGACGACCCCGCCGTTCGACTGGTATTCGATGCGCGAGATGCTCGCCCGCGCTAGCGCGGCCTCGTCGTCGAGTTTCTTGCCCGGCGCGAGCTCGTGCAAAGCCGCACGCAGCTTTTCCTCCGCTGCCGCGCGCGCGCGACGTTCCGCCCCAGGCCGGGCCGCGTCCGGTCCGGGCATGCGGATGTCGGCCGCCGCGCCGGCCTGGGCCGTGATGGTGCCCGCGCTCCAGTCGATCTCGGCCTCGTCGAGCGGCCGCCGGAACGACGCGGGCTCCTTCGCCTGCGCGGTCACCGCGAAGACAAGCAGACCCAGCGGCAGCGCCCGGACTATTCCCATTCGATGGTCGCCGGCGGCTTGGACGAGATGTCGTAGACCACGCGATTGATCCCGCGCACCTCGTTGACGATGCGCGACGAGATGGTGGCCAGGAGGTCGTGCGGCAGCGGTACCCAGTCCGCGGTCATGCCGTCGCGCGAGTGCACGGCGCGGATGGCGAGCACGTTGGCGTAGGTGCGCTCGTCGCCCATCACGCCGACGCTGCGCACGGGCAGCAAGACGCCGAAGGACTGCCAGATGCTCTCGTATAGCCCGGCGGCGCGGATCTCCTCGTCGATGATGACGTCGGCCGCGCGCAGGAGATCGCAGGCCGCCTTGCTGACCGGGCCGAGCACGCGCACCGCCAGCCCCGGACCGGGAAACGGCTGCCGCCAGAGCATGTCGTGGGGCAAGCCGCACTCGGCGCCCAGCGTGCGTACCTCGTCCTTGAACAGCTCGCGCAACGGCTCGATGAGCTTGAGCTTCATCTTCTCGGGCAAACCACCCACGTTGTGGTGGGATTTGATGGTGGCCGAGGGCCCCTTGTGCGAAACGGATTCGATGACATCGGGATAGAGCGTGCCCTGCACCAGGTAGTCCGCGCCGCCCAGCTTGCGCGCCTCCTCTTCGAACACCTCGATGAATTCGCGGCCGATGATCTTGCGCTTCCGCTCCGGCTCGTCGACCCCAGAGAGCTTCGACAGGAACCGCTCGGCGGCGTCGACCACGACGAGGTTCATCTGGAAGGCGCCGCGGAAAAACCCCTCGACCTGGACGGCCTCGCGCGCGCGCAGAAGTCCATTGTCGACGAAGATGCAGGTCAGGCGATCGCCGACCGCGCGGTGGACCAGCGAGGCCGCCACCGAGGAATCGACCCCGCCGGAGAGGCCGCAGATCACGCGCCCCGCGGGCGCCTGCCGCCTCACCGTGGCCACGGCTTCGTCGACGAAGTTGGCCATGGTCCAGCTCGGCTGGCACTTGCAGATACGGAAGACGAAGTTGCCGAGAACCTCCATCCCGCGCGGCGTGTGCGCCACCTCGGGGTGAAACTGCACGCCCCAGAACTTGCGCCCGACGGCCTCGACCGCCGCGAAGGGACAGTTCGGGCTGGTGCCAACGCAGGAGAATCCATCGGGCAGCGTCTCGACGCGGTCGCCGTGGCTCATCCACACGGCGAGGTCCTCGCTGGTGGCGAAGCCATGGAACAGCTCGGAGGCCGTTTCCAGGCGCAGGGTCGCGCGGCCATACTCGCGGTGCGTGGCCGACACCACCTTGCCGCCGAGAAGAAGGCAGGTCAGCTGCACGCCGTAGCAGATCCCCAAGATGGGGACGCCCAGTGCGAACATCTCGGCGGTGATCCGCGGCGCGCCCTCGTCGTACACCGAGGACGGCCCGCCCGAGAGAACGATGCCGGCCGGCTGCATGGCGCGAATACGTTCGAGCGGCAAGTCGAAGGGATGGATCTCGGAATACACGTTGAGCTCGCGCACCCGGCGCGCGATGAGCTGCGTGTACTGCGACCCGAAGTCGAGGATGAGAATGACTTGCTTAGCGGACATCGAGATGCTCCCGGGTAATCGGCTCCGGTCCCCTCTCCCCGCGTCTCCGCGGGCGAGGGCGCGGCGAAGCCGCGGGGTGTGTAGGTGGGTGGGGTGGTCCCGAAGTGCCCTGGGCTGAGAGGGCGAGGGTGAGGGGCCACTCCCCCTCACCGCCGAGCTCCGCTCGGCTGCCTCTCCCCGCGTTGCGGGGCGAGGCGTGAAGTCGCCTACTGCTCGACACGGTAGTTGGGGGCTTCCTTGGTGATGATGACGTCGTGCACGTGCGATTCCTTCAGGCCCGACGAGGTGATCTTGATGAAGCGAGTCTTGGTGCGCATCTCGTCGAGGTTCTTGCAGCCGCAGTAGCCCATGCCCGAGCGCAGACCGCCGATGAGCTGGTAGATCGATTGCGACAAACTGCCGCGGTAGGGAACGCGGCCCTCGATGCCCTCGGGCACCAGCTTGGCCTCGGTGGATACCTCCGCTTGGAAATAGCGATCCCGGCTCCCCTCGCGCATGGCAGCGACCGAGCCCATGCCGCGGTAGAGTTTGTAGCTGCGGCCTTGGTAGAGGATGATCTCGCCCGGCGCTTCGTCGGTGCCGGCGAACAGCCCGCCGATCATCACGGTGTGAGCCCCGGCCGCGATGGCCTTGACCATGTCGCCGGAGTACTTGATGCCGCCGTCCGAGACAACCCGCACCTCGGTCTTGGCCAGGGCCTTCGCGCAGTCGGACACCGCCGTGACTTGCGGTACGCCGATGCCGGCCACGACGCGCGTGGTGCAGATCGAGCCCGGCCCCATGCCAACCTTGACCGCGTCCGCGCCGGCCTTGGCCAGGGCCAGCGCGCCCTCGGCCGTCGCCACGTTTCCCGCGACGATCTGCGCCTTGGGGAAGGTCCTGCGGATCTCGGCCACGGCTTCCACCACCGCCCGCGAATGCCCGTGCGCGGTATCGACGCAGATGGCGTCGGTCCCAGCGTGGATCAGGGCCGCCACGCGCGCCATCATGTCGGCGCTCGTGCTCACGGCCGCGCCCACGCGCAAGCGGCCCATCTCGTCCTTGGCCGCATTCGGGTGCTGCTGCGCCTTCTCGATGTCCTTGATGGTGATGAGCCCGCGCAGCTTGCCGGCGTTGTCGATGACCAGCAGCTTCTCGATGCGGTTCTTGTGCAGAAGCTCCTTGCTGCCTTCAAGGCTCATGCCTTCGTGCGCGGTGATGAGGTTCGTCGTCATCACGTCGCGCACCGACTGATCCAGGTTGCGCTCGAACCGCACGTCGCGGTTGGTGAGGATGCCGACCGGCTTGCCGTCGCGGCCGACCACGGGCAGACCCGAGATGTCGTGCCGGCGCATGAGCTCGAGCGCGGCGAACAGCTTCTGGTCCGGATCGATGGTCACGGGATCGATGACCACGCCGGTCTCGGCCTTCTTCACCTTGGTGACCTCGAGCGCCTGCTGGTCGATGGTCATGTTCTTGTGGATGACGCCCAGTCCGCCCTCGCGCGCCATGCAGATAGCCGTGGGCGCCTCGGTCACCGTGTCCATGGCCGACGACAGGATGGGGATGGCCAGGGTGATGCTCGCCGTCAAGTGCGAACGGACATCGACATCCTTGGGTACGACCTCGCTCTCCGCCGGTACGAGCAAAACATCGTCGAACGTCAGGGCTTCACGGAGGGGAGTATCAAGCAGCATCTCGGGAGACTATACATTTGAGTCCAAAGGTTCAAGAGCTTCGCGCCGGTTGCCTATGCTGTCAGCCAACGCAAGACTGGCTGCGATTGCTCTCGACTCCCCTGCACAAGATTCCCGGTTGACTTCCGAATGACCATTCGTCACACTGAATCTGTATTCGGTATCAGATAACCATGATTCAGGAAAACGAACATGCAGGCTGGTGAGCGACGGCAACGTACCATGGCGCACGCGCGCCTCGATATCCTGGAGGCGGCGACCCGCGCCTTCTCCCGCACCGGACTGCACGGCACCACCATGCAGGACATCGCGCGCGAGGCGGGCTACACGGCGGCATCGCTTTACACCTACTTCAAGAGCAAGCAGGAAATCGTCGATGCGATGTCGAACCAGCTCACCGATGAGTACATCCAGGTCTTCGAACAACCGGTGCCCGGCGGGCTCAGCTTTCGCCAGCGTTTCGAGCTGGTGCTCCACCGCCACATGGAGCTGGTCGAGAAACGCCGAGACACCTTCATCACCTTCCTCGGCGAGGAGGCGGGCAGCGATTTGTGCGGCCCTGACGGCCACGGCCCCAGCTTCCACACCAACTTCGAGCGGCGCATCGATTGCTTGGCGGAATGGCTGCAGCGCAACGCCAAGGGCGATGACCTGGGCGGCAACGACCCGAAGCTCGTGGCGCGCATGCTCTTCGGCATGGCGTTCGGTCTGCTCCACGAGTGGCGCGGCAACGTCCAGCCCGGCAGCTTCGTCGACTACGCGCCCATCATCACCGAGTTCTTCTTCCACGGCGTAAGCAGCAAGCCCAAGACCGGAGCACGCAAGAAATGACTGGACCAAGAACGTTCCCGGCGCTCTTCATCATCACAGCCCTGGCGCCGCTGGCCGCGCGCGCGGAAACGCTGACTCTCGACCAGTGCGTGGCGATCGCACTGAGGGACAGCCCGGACACGGCCGTCGCCAACCTGGAGATCGAGGCGGCGCAGGCCAAGAAGGACAGTGCGCGCGGTGGCTACAGCCCGCGGCTCAGACTCGATGCGGGCATTCAGCGCTGGGACACGACCTTCTCGGCGCCGCTCTTCGGGATGCTCCCGATGTACTGCAGCACCTGCAACTGGGATCCCGTGATGGTGCCGGATGCGAGCGGAACCCTAGTGCCGCTCCAGAGGAAGAATCCCGACGGAACACCGATGACCGATGCCAACGGAAAGCCCGTCAATGTACTCAAAATCCAGACGGACTACCTGATCTTTCGTCCCCAATGGACATGGTCCGCGGGCGTGACCCTCGCTCAGCCGCTCGGTGCCCTATGGACGGTGTACGAGGCGAACCAGCTGGCGAAACTGGGCATCGACGTCGCGGAGATAAAACGCAAGGCCGCCAAGCGCGACGTGGCCTATCAGGTCACCGAGGCGTACTACCGCGTGCTGCAGGCCAAGCGCATGGCGGAGGTGGCGGAAAGGTCGGTTGAGCAGGTCGCCACGCAGGTCAAACGAGCCCGCACCTTCTTCGAGCGCGGCGCGGTCGCACGCAACGATGTCCTTCGCGCCGAGTTGGGGCTGGCTTCGGCGCAACAGCGCCTGATCCAGGCCAAAGGCGGCGTGATCCTGGCGGCCGGTCGGTTGGCCACGCTCATGGGCCGCTCGCCCGATAGCCCGATCGATCCGGTCGACATCGCGGGGCCGCCCGATGCACAGCCCCCCATCGCGGCCAGTCAGGCCGAGGAGCAGGCAGTAGGCTCGCGCATCGAGCTCAAGGAGCTGGCTGCAACGATCGACCTGGCCGAGGGTGGCGTGAGTCTGTCCAAGTCGAAAATGGTTCCGCAGGTGAACGCGGTCGCCAACTACACGCGCGCGACCTCATCGTTGCTGGGCCTGCCCAAGTCCTGGTTCATTGGCCTGACCGCCTCGTGGGACATCTGGGAAGGCGGCAGCACCTACTACGGCATCGAAGAATCCAAGGTACGCCTGGCTCAGGCGCAGGCGGCCCGCCGCAAGGTCGAGGACATGATTCGCCTCGACGCGCGCAGCGCCCATGTCGGGGTCACCACCGCCATGGAGGCACTCGAAGTCGCATCCAGCGCCGTGGTCTCCGCGGAAGAGAATTTCCGCATGGAGCAGAAACGCTACGAGAGCGCCAGCAACACCTCGTTCGACGTGCTCGACGCCGAGACCCAGCTCACCACCGCGCGCGGCCAACACCAGGCCGCCATCTACGAAGTTCTCATCGCCCGATCCAATCTCGCCCGTGCCATGGGTGAGGTCCACCCCGCCGCAAAGGCCGCACCATGACCGCCACCATCCAGCAGAGGAACTACGCCATGTTTCGCACTCTCCTCGTTGCCTTCAGTCTTCCCCTAGTGCTCTCCGCCTCGTGCAACCGCGATGGCGATAAGGCCCGTCTGCCTGCCAGCGCTCCGGCTCCAACCGCCCCCAAGGCGGCGCCCGCGCCCAAGCCCGCCACGGCAGCGCCGGCCCCCGCGCCGGCGGCCGGGTCTGTGGCGGATCCTGCTGCGGCCTCCGACACCATTCCTCCTCCCCCGCCCGGCAGCTCCTTTTTCTCGGGACAGACCGAGGCCCACCGCAAGAGCACGCTGACCCCCAAGGTGTCGAGCACGGTCACGCGCGTGCACGTGCGCGACGGCGACATCGTCAAGAACGGCCAGGCCCTGGTCACCCTCGACACACGTGATTTCGCCCTGCGCATGCAGCAGGCGGAGGCTGGGCTCCAGGCTGCCAAGGTCCAGCTCGACTCCGCCAAGCTCGACTGGAACCGGACCCGAGCCCTCCTCGACGACAAGGCCGTGCCGCAGAGCCAATTCGACATGATCGACGCGCGCTACAAGGGGGCGCAGGCCGGCGTATTGCAGGCCGAAACCGCGGTGGCCATGGGCCGCAAAGCGCTCGCCGACGCCACCGTGCACGCGCCGTTCAACGGCATCATCGTCAAGCGCATGGTCAACGAGGGCGAGTACGCCTCGGTCATGCCCGCCACTCCGCTGGTCATCATCGAAGAGGTCGATCCCCTCGACCTGCGCATCCAGATCCCGTCGAGCGAGATGGCCAACGTCAAGGCCGGCGACATGGTCCGCGCGCGTTTCCCGGCCATCGGCCAAACCATCGAGGCGCGCCTGACCCGCGTGGTGGCGGCGCTCGATCCGCACACCCGCACCTGCTCGGCCATCGCCGAGATCCCGAACAAGGATCACGCCCTGCGCTCGGGCCTCTATGCCGAGGTCACCCTGACAGGCGTCAAGGCCCCCGACGCCGGCGTCCCCAAGGGTAGGCCCGTCGCCAAGCCGACGCCGGCCAAGCCCACGCCGGCCAAGCCGGCTGCGCCCGTCGCCAAGGACTAGCCATGAAACTTGCCGACGTATCCATCAAGCGTCCCGTCTTCGCGACGGTGATGGTGAGCGTGCTCGCGGTGTTCGGCGTATGGGGCTATTTGCAGCTCCCCATCGACATGTTCCCCGAGGTCGAATTCCCCATCGTGACCGTGACCGCCGTCTATCCCGGCGCCGATCCCGAGATCGTCGAGTCGCGGGTCATCGACAAGCTCGAAGAAGCGATCAGCGCCGTCAACGGCATCAAGATGCTGCGTTCGACCTCGATGGAAAGCGTTGGCTTCGTCGTCATCCAGTTCGAGCTGGAGCGCAAGGCGGACCAAGCCGCGCAGGATGTGCGCGACAAGGTCTCGGCCATCCTCCGCGAGCTGCCCTCCGATCTCGATCCGCCGGTGGTCGACCGGCTGGACTTTGGCGCGGTGCCCATCTTGGCGGTCGCCCTTTCCTCCGACATGCCCAAGCGCGAGCTGACCCAGTTCGCCAAGGACGTCATCAAGCAACGCCTGCAATCCATCAACGGCGTCGGTGTCATCGACATCGTCGGCGGACAAGAGCGCGAGTTCCACGTGTGGATCGATCCGCGGCGGCTCGACTCGTTTGGCTTGGCGGCCGGCGAGGTGGCGCAGGCGCTGGCGGCCCAGAACGTCGAGATCCCGGGGGGCCGCCTCGACACGAACGCGCAGGAGCTCTCGGTGAAGACGCGCGGCCAGGTCTATTCCGCCGCCGAGCTCGGCAACATCATCATTCCCGCCGCCGTCGGCTCGGCGGTGCGACTACGCGACGTGGCCCGCATCGAGGATAGCGAGCAGGAACGCCGCTCGTACGCGACCTTCAACGGAAAATCCTCCGTGACCCTGCTGGTACGCAAGCAATCGGGGGTCAACGCCGTCGAGGTCTCCCATAAGGCCAAGGCCATGCTGGCGGAGCTGCAGAAGCAGAGCCCCAAAATCACCATGACCGTGGCCTCGGACAATTCGATCTTCACCGAGCGCACCATCAGCGACGTGAAGTTCGATCTGCTCTTCGGCGCCGGCCTCGCCATTTTCATCATTCTCTTCTTCCTTCACGATTGGCGCGCCACCCTGATCAGCGCCACCGCCCTGCCCGTCTCGGTCATCGCCACCTTCGCCTTCATCAAGGCCATGGGCTTCACCATCAACATGATGACCATGTTGGCCCTGTCACTCTCCATCGGCATCCTGATCGATGACGCCATCGTGGTCATCGAGAACATCCACCGCCACCTGGAAGAAGGAGCGTCGCCCATGCGGGCCGCGCGCGAGGCCACCGCCGAGATCGGGTTGGCGGTCATGGCCACCACCGCCTCCATCCTCGCGGTGTTCGTCCCCGTCGCCACCATGAAGGGCATGATCGGCCGCTTCTTCATCCAGTTCGGTCTCACCGTCGCCTTCGCCGTGTCCGTGTCCCTCTTCGTCGCCTTCACCCTCACCCCGATGCTGTCTTCGCGCTTCCTGCGCAGCCACACCGGCAAGGGCCCCGTAGCCCGCTTCATCGAACGCTTCCTCGACGGCATCGAGCATGCCTACAAGCGGCTGCTCGCCGGGGCTCTCAACCATCGCGCGCTCACCGTCCTCGTGGCCGTCGTCGTCTTCTTCGCCAGCCTCGGTCTGGTGCTCATCGTGCCCAAGGAATTCATGCCCACCGAGGACCGCGGGCAATTCTCCGTCAAGCTGGAAATGCCCTCGGGGAGCTCACTGGGCCTGACGGAAACGAGCGCGGAGGCCATCGCGACCAAGCTACGGAGCGTCCCCGGCGTGCAGGACACCTTGGTGACCATCGGAGCCAGCGCCCAGTCGGAAATCAACCGAGCCGAGATCCAAGTCAATCTGGTGCCCAAGAAGGCTCGTGCCTTTACCCAGGCCCAAGTCATCGACTTCGCCCGCGACCAGTTGCCTGCGTGGTTGGGCCGCGGCGACGTGAATTTCGCCGTTGAGCCCTATCAAATGATAGGAGGAGGCGCATCCGCCTTCCGCGCCGCCACCATTCAGTTCAACGTGCGCGGCAGGGAATACTCGGAAATCAGCAAGTCCACGGACGAGCTCATCGCCTGGATGAAGACGCAGAAGGGCTTCGTCGATATCGACACCACTTATCGCGGCGGCAAGCCCGAAGTGGCCATCCACATCGACCGTGACCGCGCCGCGGATCTGGGCGTGCCCATTGCCTCCATCGCCATGACCGTGCGCAACCTCATGGCCAACGATAAGATCTCCGAGATCAGCGTCGGGGGTGAACGCCACGACGTGCGCATGAAGCTCGACGAGTCGTTCCGTCAGACCGCCGAGGATCTGGCGGCGGTCAAGGTCCGCTCGGTCACCGGCCAACTCGTCACCCTGGCCAACGTCGCCGACATCACGCCGGGCACCGGCCCGGCGAAGATCGAGCGCCAGAACCGGCAGCGTCAGATCACGGTATACGCGAACCTGAAGGACCTGGCCCTGGGCGACGCCACCACCCAGATCGACGCGGCCGCGAAGAAGCTGATCCCCCCCACCCTGAACACGGGCTGGTCGGGCATGGCCGACATCATGCGCGAATCGTTTGGCAATCTGATCACGGCGCTGCTGCTGGCCGTGATCATCGTGTATCTGGTGCTGGCCGCGCAGTTCGAAAGCTTCCTGCAGCCCTTCACCATCATGCTCTCATTGCCTCTGTCCATGGTGGGCGCCTTTGGCGCCATGGCGATCTTCCGCAGCCCCTTCAACGTCATCACCATGATCGGCATCATTCTCCTCATGGGGTTGGTGACCAAAAACGCCATCCTGCTCGTGGACTACACCAATACCTTGCGGCGCAAGGGCAAGACCCGTCTCGATGCCTTGCTGGAGGCCGGCCCCGTGCGTCTCCGTCCCATTCTGATGACCACAGCGGCCATGATCTTCGGCATGTTGCCCATCGCTCTCGCCCTTTCCGAGGGCAGCGAGCTGCGCGCGCCCATGGCCGTCGCGGTCATCGGCGGCCTCATCACATCCACGCTGCTCACCTTGGTTGTCGTGCCAGTGGCCTACACCCTCATCGACTCCATCGCCGAGAAGACCCTGGGTCACGCCACGGTCATGCACGAGGGCGAGGAAACACCCCTCGCAGCCGTCGCCCGCCAGGAGTAGGCCTAGCCTCGCCGGAGGCTGTCGCGCAGGTAGTTCTCCTTGATGCGCATGTACTTGCCGGCCAGGGCGCGATGCTCGTCGGCGACGCTCGGGTCGAGGGTGCGCACCACCTTGGCCGGCGCGCCCAGCACCAGGCTGTGCGGCGGGATCACGGTTCGCTGCGTGACCAGCGCCCCTGCCCCGACGATGGAGCCCTCGCCGACCACGCAGTCGTCGAGCAGCGTGGCCTGCATGCCGATGAGACACGCGTCCTCGACCCGGCATGCGTGCAACATCACCCGGTGCCCCACCACCACGTCCACGCCCACCACACAAGGGCCGTTGTCCGCCACGTGCATCACCGTCCCGTCTTGGATGTTCGATCGATCTCCCACCGTCACCGGCGCCAGATCCCCGCGCGCGACGCAGCCGTACCAGAACGACACGTCCTGGCCCAATCGCACGTTTCCGACGATCGCGGCTCCCGGCGCCACGAGAACGCCCTCCCCCAATTCCGGCATCAATTCCAGATAGCGGTCGATGATCGCCCTGGGGAACCGCTTGCGAAGAACCTCCACCCGCGCATCGAGAAACTGCGCCTTCGGCAGCGCCCCCGGAATCACCGTGACGGATGACGAGATGGTTGCCATAGCCCAAGAACGCTAGCCCTGGCAGGTGGGTTGGTCAACGAAACCAGGCTCGTGGCCGTCCACCTCCTCCCGCCTCAAATCCCCGGCACCTCGGTCAGCATCTCGAACATCTCGTGCAGGCGATGGTCTCGCGGATCTTGTTCGAGAGCCTTGCGAAGCACGTCGGTCGCTTCGGGGATCTTCTGCGCGTTGTAGTAGGCCACCCCCAGATGATAGGCCGCAGCTTGATCGTCGGGGCAAACGTCCAGGACGCGCTTGAAGTTGGCGATGGCCTCCTCGTACCGGCCGAGGGACGCGTAATTGACGCCGAGGTGGTAGTTGGCGATCACCGACGCCGGATTGAGGGCAAGCAGGTGCTTGAAGGCCGCGATGGCTTCCAGCTCCTTGCCCACGTGATAGTAGGTGATGCCCAGCCAGTAGTACGCCGCCAGGTAGTCGCGGTCGAGCTCGATGCACTTCTCGAGCGACTTGATAGCGAGATGGATCTTGCCGACCCGATAGTAGGACAGCGCGAGATCGTAGTGCGCTTCCGCGTAGCCCGGCTTGAGCGCGATGGCACGCTTGAAGGCCTCGATCGATCGTTCCAGTTCGCCGGCACGGTAGAGCAGATTGCCGAGCCCCGACAGGAGGTGGGCGTTGCCGGGCGCGAGGCTGGAAGCCTTCTCGATCGCCCTAATAGACGCCGCGATGTCCTCGCCGTCCATGCGGGACATCAGCGCCTTGCGGGCCCAGTAGCGCGGATCGTTCTCCTTCGAGAACGGCTCGCCGCAAAGCGGACAAAACTGGTACTCAATTGGAAAATCCTTCGTGCACGTCAAGCAGGATCGCATGTCGCCCCCCAGCATCGAGAAGTATGGGGCGGCTTTCCTTCACGCCGCCCCTCTTCACACAGTATCCGCTTGCAGCGAGCGCCTGGCCACAAGAAAAATCGCACCAATTCTGTCCCTATTCATCCGGGCGATGACGTTGATGTCGATCTCCTTGGGACACACGGCGGCGCATTCCGTCACGTTCGTGCACGGACCGAAGCCTTCCTTGTCCATGGCGGCGACCATGTCTAGGGCGCGCGTCCAGCGCTCGGGCTGTCCCTGCGGCAGGAGCCCCAGGTGGGAGATCTTGGCGCCCACGAACAACACGGCCGAGGCGTTTGGACACGCGGCAACGCAAGCCCCACAGCCGATGCACGCCGCGGCGTCCATAGCCGCGTCCGCCTTGGGCTTGGCCACCAGCATGGCGTTACCATCGGGGGCCGAGCCCGTCGACGCGCTGATGTAGCCGCCCGCCGCGATGATGCGATCGAGCGCGCTGCGGTCCACGATGAGATCGCGCAAGACCGGGAAGGGCTTGGCCCGATAGGGCTCGATGACGATGGTCTGCCCGTCGCGAAACTGGCGCATGTGCAACTGGCACGTGGTCGTGCCGGGCCGCGGCCCGTGCGGCACCCCATTGATGACCACCCCGCAGGAACCGCAGATGCCTTCACGGCAGTCGTGGTCGAAGGCGATGGGCCGCTCGCCCGCCAGCGTCAGCCGCTCGTTGACGACGTCCAGCATCTCTAAAAAGGACATATCCGGGCTGATTTCCTTGGCCTCGATGCGCTGCAGGCGGCCCGCCACGGCCGGGCCCGCCTGGCGCCACACCATGAGGATGAGGTTCATTTGTAGCTCCGCTGTGCCAGATGCACGTTCTCGAAGGTCAGTGGTTCCTGGTGCCGGACCGGTTCCTTGCCTTCGCCCCGGTGCTCCCAGACCGCGACATGGGCGAAGTCCGCGTCGTTCCGCTTGGCTTCCCCTTCCTCGGTCTGAAACTCCTCGCGGAAATGGCAGCCGCACGATTCCTTGCGCTCCAGGGCGTCCCGGCACAGCAGCTCGCCGAATTCCATGAAATCGGCGACGCGCCCGGCGTACTCCAGTGACTGGTTCAATTCGCTCCCGCTTCCCGGTACGAGAACCTGGCGCCAGAACTCCTCGCGCAGCTGCGGAATCCGCTCGATTGCCGCCTTGAGGCCGGTCGCGTTGCGCGCCATCCCGCAGTTCTCCCAGAGCAGCTTGCCCAGCTCGCGGTGGAACGAGGTCGCCGTGCGCTTGCCCTTGTTGCCCACGAGGCGTCTCGTGCGCTCGCCCGCCTCGGTTTCGGACCGCTTGAAATCCTGCCCTTCCCGCTCGACCTTGGGCAGCTTGGTCGAGGCGAGATAGTTGCCAATCGTGTAGGGAATGACGAAGTAGCCGTCGGCCAGCCCCTGCATGAGCGCCGAGGCGCCGAGCCGGTTGGCGCCGTGGTCGGAGAAGTTGGCCTCGCCGAGCACGAACAGCCCGGGAATCGTGCTCATCAAGTTGTAGTCCACCCAGAGTCCGCCCATCGCGTAGTGGACCGCCGGATAGATGCGCATCGGTACCTTGTACGGATTCTCATCGGTGATGCGCTCGTACATGTCGAAGAGGTTGCCGTAGCGCTCGCGGATGACGTCCTCGCCCAGCCGCTGGATGGCGTCGGCGAAATCCAAATACACACCGCGGGCGCCCGGGCCGACCCCGTGGCCATCGTCGCATACCGCTTTGGCCGCCCGGCTGGCCACGTCACGCGGCACCAGGTTGCCAAACGTGGGATAGCGCCGTTCCAGGTAGTAGTCGCGTTCGCCCTCGGGGATGGCGCCGGGCTTGCGGCCGTCACCGGCTTTCGCGGGTACCCAGACGCGGCCGTCGTTGCGCAGGGATTCGCTCATCAAGGTCAGCTTCGACTGATGATCGCCGCTGACCGGGATGCAGGTCGGGTGGATCTGCGTGAAACAGGGGTTAGCGAAGCCGGCGCCCAGCTTGTGCGCCCGCCAGGTCGCCGTCACGTTGCAGCCCTTGGCGTTGGTCGACAGGAAGAAGACGTTGCCGTAGCCGCCCGTGGCCAGGATGACCGCGTCCGCCGCGTGCGACTCGACCTTGCCCGACACCAAGTCCCGGGTCACGATGCCACGCGCCCGGCCATCGACCAGCACGAGGTCCAGCATCTCGGTGCGGGAAAACATCGTCACCTTGCCGGCGGCGATTTGCCGGGCCAGCGCTTGGTAGGCGCCCAGGAGAAGTTGCTGTCCCGTCTGTCCCCGCGCGTAGAAAGTGCGCGACACCTGCGCCCCGCCGAAGGAGCGATTGGCGAGATAACCGCTGTACTCGCGCGCGAAAGGCACGCCCTGGGCCACGCACTGGTCGATGATGTTGGCCGAAACCTCGGCGAGCCGGTACACATTGGACTCGCGGGCGCGGAAGTCCCCGCCCTTGACCGTGTCGTAGAAGAGCCGGAACACGCTGTCGCCGTCGTTCGGGTAATTCTTCGCGGCGTTGATGCCACCCTGTGCGGCGATGCTGTGCGCCCGGCGCGGGCTGTCCTGGTAGCAGAAGCAGCGGACGTCGTAGCCCAACTCGGCCAACGAGGCCGACGCCGAAGCCCCGGCCAGTCCGGAGCCGACGACGATGAGGCTGAACTTGCGCTTGTTCGCCGGATTGACCAGCTTCATCTCGAACCTGTGCCGGGACCATGCGGTCGCGATGGGTCCCGTGGGAGCGCTGGCTCGCAGATCCATGACGGCTAGCCCCCCACCAGCTTGAAGAGGATGGCGCAGGGAAGGAAGACGAAGCCCACCACCGCCACGATGGTCACGCCGCCGACCACCGTGCGAATCAGCCCGTCGAAGCGACGATGCCGCAGCCCCAGCGACTCGAACATGCTGTGTCCGCCGTGGATCAGGTGTAAGCCGACCAGCAAGACTCCGGCCACGTAGACCAGCGCGACCCAGCCGTGTTGAAAGCTGTTGGCGATGTTCGCGTAGGCATCACCCTCGACATAGGGCGCCGGGGTCACGTCCCAACCCCAGGTGAAATGGGCGAGGTGGAAAAACACGAAGCCCAGGACGAGCGGACCGGAATACTTCATGGTTCGCGCCGCGTAGGAAAAGGTCCGCGACTCCGTGCGCTGGTAGCCCACCGGCCGCGCCGCCCGTTGGCGCAAATAGAGGACCGTCGCGGTCCAGATGTGGGACACCACGGCCAGGATCATCACCGCCCGCGCCGACCACAGCACGATCGCGGAGTAGTGGAGCAGGCTGCCGTAGCCGTTGATGAGGCGGGGTCCCTTGAAGAAGAGCATCATACCGAGGAGATGCTCGACGAAGAAGCCGAAGAGGACGAACCCCGACACCGCCATCACCACCTTGAGCCCGATGGTGGATCGCACGAAGGACCAGAGCGCTCCCATGGCGTGTTGCTTTACCACGACCGCGCTCCGCTCACGACAAAATAACGAGTGGAGCGGTACTCTTCGCGGCCGGCGCGCCCGCCCACCCTGTCGCCTGCCCGCCTACTTCGGCAGGTACGCGCCGCATCCAGGCGCCCTGCCGCCATAATTGCGACATCTCTAGTCCTCTTTTACAGCCGGCCCGCCATCGGTGTGCTAGATTCTGGCTAAATCTGCTACCATGAGGGCCGCATGAGCGATTTACCTAGCGAACAACGCCCCGGCAAGGGCACGGTTTTCGTGCGGACGGAGATCTGCAAGGGCTGCTCCTTCTGCATCGATTTCTGCCCGACGGACTGCTTGACCTTCTCCAAGGAATTCAATGCCAAGGGCTACCATTTTCCCAACCTGAGCGCGCCAGAGGCCTGCACCGGCTGCGACCTGTGCGGGCTCTACTGTCCGGACTTCGCCATCTACGGCGAGCGTTGGAAGGACATCGATGCGCGCAAGGCCCGGGGCAAGCCCCAGCCGGTTCCCTCCCCGGCCGCGCCACCCGCGGAAAAATCGGGCCAGCAAGGCGCGGTCCCGCCCGATGCCAAGGGCGTGCTCACCGGCCTGCATTTCATCGACGGCGACCACGCCGCGTGCGAGGGCGCCCTGGCCGCCGGTTGCCGCTTCGCCGCCGGCTACCCCATCACGCCGTCCACGGAAATCGTCGAGCGTTTCGCGGCCCGCATTCCCATGGTTGGTGGCGTCTTCATCCAGATGGAGGACGAGCTCGCCTCCAGCATCGCCGTGCAGGGCGCCGCCTGGGGCGGCAAGAAGACCCTGAGCGTGACCAGCGGCCCCGGTTTTTCGCTCATGATGGAGCACATCGGGCTCGCGGTCATCACCGAGACGCCGGGCGTGTGGGTGGACGTGCAGCGCGGCGGTCCCTCGACCGGCCTGCCCACCCTGCCCGGCCAAGCCGACATGATGCAAGCCCGCTGGGGCAGCCACGGCGACTACGAAATCATCGCGCTCGTGCCCAATTCGCCCCAGGAATGTTTCGACCTCATGATCAAGGCCTTCAATCTCTCCGAAATCTACCGCTGCCCGGTCATGTTCATGATGGACGAGGTGGTGGGGCACATGGTCGAGCGCGTCGAGATCCCGCCCGCCGACAAGCTCGAGGTGGTGCCCCGCAAGCTCACCACCAAGCCCAAGGGCGAGTACCTGCCCTTCGCCACCACCAGCGAGGATCTGGTGCCCGAAATGACCAAGGCCGGCGAGGGCTACCGCATCCACGTCACCGGTCTGACCCACGACGAACGCGGCTACCCGGCCATGAATGCCGCCGCCCAGGACAAGCTGGTGCGCCGCCTCATGCGCAAGATCCGCGACCACGCCGAGGATTTGGTGGACGTCAAGGAAGACTACCTGGACGACGCGGAGATCGTCGTGGTGTCGTACGGCATCACTTCACGCATCGCCAAGAGCGCCGTCGATGCAGCCCGCCAGCGCGGCCTTCCGGTCGGCCACCTGCGCCTGCGCATCGTGTGGCCGTTCCCCGCGACCCGGATCCGCGCGCTTTGCCCGCGTGCCAAGGTCTTCATCATGCCCGAGCTCAATATGGGCCAGATGGTGCTCGAGCTCGAACGCGCGGTTGGGGGCCAGGCCAAGGTGGTCAGCCTTCCCCACGCTGGCGGGTCGGTCCACGAACCCGAGGCCATCCTCAAGACGATCATCGAGGCAGCATCATGACGACGCCCAACACCGCCCCCGACCTCTTGCGCGACATCGACTCCGTCAATCCGGTGATGCCCTACCTCCGCCAGGACCGCATCCCGCACATCTGGTGCCCGAGTTGCGGCATCGGCACCACCGTGAACTGCTTCACGCG
>Ga0182021_10003887_pt1 | contig 17523 bp, 21 predicted proteins | sample 612E3MmetaG_FD_120493 | JGI IMG/M metagenome (GOLD analysis project Ga0182021, IMG submission 120493) | Permafrost microbial communities from Stordalen Mire, Sweden - 612E3M metaG (Illumina Assembly) | ecosystem: Environmental > Terrestrial > Soil > Wetlands > Permafrost | place: Sweden... | reverse complement strand
GGCGATCCCGCTGGTGTTGTTGAACACCGGCGGACTGGAGGCCCCTTCCGGCGACGGCTTGTCGAGGTCCCAGTGCACGAACCCGCCGTAGTCTCCTATGGCGCTGAGCAGGTGCGCGCCTTTTGTCGGGCTGGCCATATCCAGCTCCGCGGTCTGTTCGATGCCGGGGGCCATGATGCTCCATCGGGTCGGCCTGCCGGCGTCCAAATCGGTGAGGTTGAAGGTTTCCCAGCCGCCGTAGCCGGTGGTGAACATGGCGTGCTTCGAATCGGCCGGATCGATCTCGATATCGAACATCCAATGGATGGGAGTGGTGGCGGTATAGGGCGCCAGGCTGAAATCGTACGTACCGCCGCCACCTCCGCCGAACACCGCCTTCCAGGTCTTGCCACCGTCGATGGTGCGGAACATGTCGTCCTCGCCGCCGGCTCCGTTCATGCGGCCGAAGGTGCTGGCGATGGCCACTTTGGGATTGTGCGCGTCCACCGCCACCGCGGCCCATCCGAACGATTCGTTCCTGGAGGCGTCGGGCTTCACCGGCGTAATCTCGGTCCAGGCGCCGGACTTGGTATCGAGCGTCCAGACGCCGCCGGCGGTCATGCGGCTAGGTCCGGGCGAGGTGCCATAAGAAAGGTAGAGCGTGCCATCGGAGGCCATCACCATGTGGGTGGGCCGGTACTCGGCGGGCTGGCCCGGCACGGGCTGCCAGGTCTTGCCCGCGTCCATGCTGCGGAACAAGTTGTCCCGGCCCATCAGAGAGACGGCGACATAGATGGTCGAGCTGGTCTTGCCCTTCGAGCCGCTGCGGGGGTCAACCAGGGTGACGACGATTCCGCTGCCGCGGGCCACTCGACCGGCGCCACGGCCCCCAGCCGTCGCCCCACCGGCGGGCGGCGCTTCGGTCACATCGGGAAAGCTATCCACTTTGCTCCACGTCACCGCGCCGTCGGTGCTTCTCCACAGACCGGTCTGGCGGGTGCCGAGATATAGGACTTTGCCATTGTTTGGGTCCACGGTCATGCGCTCACCGTTGCCGCGGCCGTCTTCGTTGCCGCCGAACTTGAAAGGCACGTTGGTCCGCGCAAAAGTCCTGCCGCGGTCGCTGGAGCGCAGGATGGCGCCATCGGGCGTGTTGGCATTGGTGTACGTGCCGCAGGCGAGGTATACGCGGTTCGGATCGGAAGCGTCCACCGCCAGACTCTCCACGCCCATCAGGTTGGAATCCTCGTAGGGCACCCAATCGAGCAGCGGTTCCCAGCGCCTGGTCTGGCCGTTCCAGCGGTAGGCGCCGCCCATGTCGGTGCGGGCGTAGCGGACGCCCTTGGCGGTGGGGTGGAAGACGATGCCATCCACAAAACCGCCGCCCACCATCTGGACGCTCTTCCAGGAATAGGGTTCGGAGGCGGGCTTCCCGGCGGGGTTTTGGGCGGCAGCGGGGATCGGCAAGGCCAAGGCGATCAAGATGCAGGCGAAAACTGCGGCAAACACACGACGCGCGGACATGACGGCTCCTTTGAGGATCTCGGGTTTGCGAACACTCATTGTAGGCGGCGGGCGCACGGCGCACAATGCGGCGGCATCGTCTTGCGCCCGACCCGGCGAAGGTACGAACTGGCGGAACTCGTCGCCCGGATCACACCCGGGAATCGTCACCGGGAAACAGACTGGGGCGACGCCGGTGACTTCGCGAATCTTCGCCTCCCCGCGTCGCACGCCCCAGGCCCATTCCATTTTCCGGCCAATGGGCCTATAATCCGAAGTGGGAGACGACCAATGGGGACTCTGGATGTTCCGGAAGTACTCATCGGACTGGGCCTTTTGGCGGGGCTTTTTTGGGCTCTCTACAATTGGACCCATCCGCACATGAATTCGCCCAAGTAGCCCGCTGGCACGGCGGCTCCAGCCGTTTGCAATCCGCTCCGGCACCTGATACCATCTAGATGGCAGATCGGAACCCTCCTCTTGAAGTGCCGCCAATCCAACCAACGGAGTAAAATAATCAACTGAATGAGCTTTACCGTATTTCTTGGCAACCTTCCCACTTGGGTCACCGCCGATGACATCAGGCAGTGGCTGGCCGCCGAAGATCTCGTGGCCGATGCCGTAAAAGTGATCCGTAACCACGAAACCCAGGAATCCAAGGGCTTCGCATTCGTCGAAGCGCCAACCAACGACGAGATGCAGTCCATCATTCGCCGCTTCGATCGCGCACCTTTGGAAGACCGGCTGTTGCGGGCCAATGCGGCACAGCCCCCGAAAGGGAAGGACGCACGAGGGCCGCTGCCTGCCGTGGCGCCCAACGCCGTTCGCGCCGGACAGCCGCAGCAGCATCCTCCGGAACGCAGGAAGCGCGGCGGCCGGCAGAGAGATCAAACGCCTCGCAGCGCCTTTGCGAACGAACTGGCCAAGGCCCTGTAAGCTACGCCGCGGCCGCCCTGGTCTCGCGGAAGCAGACCTTTTTCTATTCCACACCTGTGAACCGAAGTCACAACCGACCGCAAAACATCCCCTTTTTCTTCAACGTTTTGGAAACGGCAGCCGGCGTGCTTTCACGAACCGCATGAAACACGCCTGGCTCGGCTGTCTGCTTTTTGGCCCCCTGCTTTTCGCCGGAAAGCAGGATTCCGACATCAACGTCAACACGCGCTACACGGTGGATACCGTCACGGTGGCCGGCAAGGGTTGGAAGACCGACCTGGTGTCGGACCAGAGCCAGAACCAGAGAATGAGCTCCGGCCTGCGCAAGGACTTGGCCGCGCTGATTGGGCAGAAGCTGAGTCCTTCGGCGCTGGACAGCCTGGCCGCGCGGCTGAAGAAGGAACTCACGGCGCGCGAAGTGAGCCACCACGTGCTGCGCGGCGACAGTCCCGAGCACGTGCGCGTGGAGTTCGAAGTGAAACAGTATCGAGGCGAAGTGGGCGTCAACTTCACCAAGCTCGTCTACAACTCGAAACAGGGGTGGAGCGGGGCCGGTGAAGTGGGTGTCACCGTGTTACAGAACTCCTTCCGATTTGGCCTGGCGAGCGACGGCGACTCGCTCGATGAGCGCAACGCCGGCATCTCCGCGCGCTATGAGAACAGGCACGTGGGAACCGACCGGGTGAACCTGAAGTTCGAGTTCGACAGCTACCACGACCAGTGGAACAGCAGCACGCTGGAGGCGCTGGCGGCCGGCGGATCCAAGGAGACTTCGGATGCCTACCGCACGCGGCAGAGTTTCCTGCCGGCCGTGACCATCGCGCTGGCAAAGCCGCTGACCCTGGAGGTGGGGGCGAGTCTCGAGCGTTTTGGGCAACAATATCCGGCCGCGCACACCGAGGCCTCCAACGCCCTGATTGCTACTCTGCGCTATCATCGGCGGCTGGAGGGATCGGACAACCAGCAAGACCTGGACGCAAGCTACAGCTTGGGCGCGGCCACCAGAATTCTGGACAGCGACTTCGTTTACACGTCGCATACCTGGGGCGGGCGGTATCAGCTCACGCACGGCAAGCACGTGTTGAGCGACGCCTTCGCGGGGGGGGCGATTACCGGACGGGCGCCGCTGGACGACCGTTTTGTGATGGGCAACAGCGTCTACCTGCGGGGTTGGAATAAGTACGAGATCGACCCCTTGGGTGGAAACCGCATGGTTCACAACACCGTCGATTACCATTACGGGATTTTCAGGGTTTTCTACGATACGGGCGCCATCTGGGACGAGGGCCAGGCGGCCGTTCCGAGGCATTCGCTCGGGGTTGGCCTGCGGGAGTCGGTGTTCACTCTCGCCGTGGCGTTTCCAGTGCGTTCGGGCCACGTCGAACCGGTCTTTATGATGGGCGTTATTCCGTAATGCCGCTACCCGCGCGGAGATGGCAGATCAGCCGCAGGAGCTGGCTTCTGGCCGGCCTGACGGTTCCTGTATTCCCGGGGCGGGGCGCGCAATCGATCGACGTTTCGTTCGACGGCGACAATCTTCGCGTATCGGCTCCCAGCCTGCATTTCCTCACCGGAAAGCCGCTGGAACGGCTGAAAGACGCGGCCACGGTGGTGTTCCTTTCCCAGCTCACGCTGTTCGCCGAGAACCACGACATGGCCATCCGGCGCGTGCCGGAGCGCTTCGTGGTGAGCTACGATTTGTGGGAGGAGAAGTTCTCCGTGACCCAGTTGGGGAGCTCGCCGCGTTCCACCCCGCACGTGCTGTCGGCCCCGGCGGCCGAAGCCTGGTGCCTGGAGGGCCTGGCCATCAGCGCCTTGGGCGTGGCGCCGAATCGTCCGTTCTGGCTGCGGTTCGAGTTGCGGACGGCGGACCAGAAGGACCTGGCGGGCGGGGCGGGCGAGCCGGGCCTCAACCTCAGAAGCCTCATCGAGCTGTTCAGCAGGAAGCCGGGGCCGGACGATCCCAACTGGACGCGGGAAGTGGGTCCGCTGCGCCTGGAAGATCTACGCCGCGCGGCGGGCCGGGGCGCGCGAAACGGGTGAATCGCCTTCGCAACAGGCTCATTCTGATCTTCCTGGCCGCCACCCTGGCGCCGCTGGCCGCCACGGTTTGGATCACCACCTCGCTGCTCGAATTCAGCCTGGAATTCTCATCCACCACCCAGCTCGACAAGGTCGCGAAATCCTTGCAACTTACCGGTCACGAGTTCTACCAGCACGTGCGCGACGATCTCAAGCGGCAGGCGGGGCGCCCTCTGGGCCCGGGCGCGCTCGAGCCGCGGAAGTACACGCCCGCGGAGCGCGCGAACTGGCCCCCGGCGGTAAAGGCCTTCGCCGAAAGCGAGGAGCCGGAGCAGTTCCTGCCGGCGGGCCACGAGGGGGACCGGCTCGACTACCTGGTGCGGCACGGCGAGGAAGTCTGGTCCTATTCGGCGAGCCTGGGTGGAATGGAGCGGGAGACCGTGGACCGGGAGATTCGCGACGCGCGCACCTTGGTGGACAACGCCAAAGCGCACGATTGGCGCCGCGGGTTCAAGCTGGCATACGTCCTGCTGGCGGCGACTATTTGGGTGGTGTCGCTGGCGCTGCTAGTGTATCTGGCGCATCGCATCAGCCGGCCCATCCAGCAGTTGACAGCGGGGCTGACGGAGCTGGCCGCGGGGGACTTGAGTGCGCGCGTGGAGGCGCGGCGCGACGACGAGATCGGGCGCGCCATCCAGGCCTTCAACCACATGGCGGACAAGCTGCAAGAGAGCACCGAACGGCTGGTCTATTTGCGCCAGCTTGCGAGCTGGCAGACGCTGGCGCGGAAGATGGCGCACGAGGTGAAGAACTCGCTCACGCCCATACGGCTGACGGTGGAAGAGATGATGGCGCGCTACGACGAAGCCGACCGCGCTTTCATGCAGCAGGCCACGCAGATTGTGGTGGACGAAATCGAGACCCTGGAGCGGCGCATACGCGCCTTCTCCGAGTTCGCCACCGAGCCGCCCGTCGAGGCCGCGCCTTTGGACGTGAACTCCCTCTTGCAGGAGCGCGTGGCGTTTCTGAAGACCGCGCATCCCGAGGTGACCTACGACTGCCGGCTGGCGGGCGGCGCCCCCATGGTGGTGGCGGACCAGGATCTGATCAAAGGGATACTCACGAACCTGCTGGAGAACGCCGCCGAGGCCGCCGGCGACGGCGGGCGCATCCTGGGGGTAACGTCGGCGGAGAACGGGCGCGTTCGCATCGAAGTGCACGATTCGGGACCGGGGCTGAGCGAGCAGGCGCGCGCTTCGCTGTTCCAACCCACCATTTCGTTCAAGAAGCGGGGGATGGGGCTGGGGCTTTCGATCGCGCGCAAGAGCGCACTGCTGTCGGGCGGGGACATTGTACTGGTGAAAGGAGAACTAGGCGGCGCAGGCTTTCGCGTGCTGCTGCCAGTGGCGACTAATGGCGTCCAAACGCGTTCTGATCGTGGATGACGAGGAAAATATCGGCCGCTCGCTACGCATGATTCTGGAGCGCGAGGGCTATGCGGTGAGCGTATGCCGGAGCGTGGCGGAGTTCAACCGCCACCCCGACGCGCAGCGCGCCGACGCATACCTGCTCGACATGAAGCTGCCGGACGGCAACGGCATCGACCTGCTGCGCACCGTGCGGCAGAACGGCGCCTCGGGGCCGGCGGTGATGATTTCGGGGCACGGCACCATCGCGGACGCGGTGGAGGCCACGCGCGCGGGCGCGTTCGATTTTCTGGAGAAGCCGCTGGGCCGCGACCGCGTGCTGCTGGCGGTGAAGAACGCCCTGGAGCAGGGCAGCCTGCGGCAGGAGAACGAACGGCTGCGCGAGATGGTGGGCGGCGCGCCGCGTATGATCGGCTCCAGCCCGGCGTGGGCGCGTGCGGTGGAGCAGGCCACCATGGCGGCGCGGTCGGATGCGCGCGTGCTGCTGATCGGGGAATCGGGGACCGGCAAGGAGTTGCTGGCGGCGCACGTCCACAAATCCAGCCCGTTTGCCGGCGGCCCGTTCGTCAAGGTAAACTGCGCGGCCATTCCGACGGAGCTGATCGAGACGGAGCTGTTCGGGCACGAAAAGGGATCGTTCACCGGCGCGACCTCCGCGCGGCGCGGCAAGTTCGAGATGGCGGACGGCGGCACCATCTTTCTGGACGAGGTGGGCGATCTGCACGGAGCCTCGCAGGCCAAGCTGCTGCGCGTGCTGCAAGAGGGCGAGTTCCACCGCGTGGGGGGCGAGCAGATCATCCATGTGAGCGTGCGGGTGATTTCCGCGACCAACCGCGACCTGGGAGCGCTAGTCACGGCGGAGAAGTTCCGCGAGGACCTGTTCTACCGCCTGAGCGTGGTGCCCATCCGCGTGCCGGCGCTGCGCGAGCGGCCGCACGACGTGCGCCTGCTGGCGGAATACTTCCTTGAAGATTTCTGCGCGCGCAATAACTTCAAGCCGAAGCGGATGGATGAGACGGTATTCCCGCTTCTGGAGGCCTACCTCTGGCCCGGGAACGCGCGCGAGCTGCGGAACGCCGTGGAGCGCATGGCGATTCTGACGCCCGGCGAGCGGCTGACGCGCGATTCGGTCCCGGTAGAGATCCGGATGCAGCGCGAGACGGGCGCGAAATCGACCATCCAGGAAGCGCGCGAATCGGCCGAGCGGGAGCACGTGTTGCGGGCGCTGGAGGAATCCAACTGGAACGTCTCCGGCGCCGCGCGGGCGCTGGGGATGGAGCGGACCAATTTGCACAAGCGGATTCGGGCGCTGGGGCTGAGCCGGGGGAAATAGAGGGCTTATACTTTAGGCAGGGGAAGAACCGATGGAGAGACAGCGGGCACATCAGTTGATCGATCAGCTAGGCGCCGCCCAGTTCGACGCCGTCGCTAGACTGCTCGAAGTGATACTCAGCGAGGGCGACGAGGAACCGACCGCGGAAGACCGCCGCGCCTTGGCTGCGTCGCGTGAGTACTTCCGGCAGAACCCGGAAGGCGGCATTCCCTTCGAGCGGGTCGTCGCCGAGTGCGGTTTTACCATGGACCAGGTCCGCCACCATCCAGGCGAGTAAGAGTCCAAGTGAAGAGAATTCGCTTTCAACCGAACGTTGCGGAAGAAGTCCGTGCTATCGGGCAGCGCGTTGCTCTGAACATCTTGGCAGCCATCCACCGCTATGCGGCAACCGGCGCCGGCAGGGTCAAGCCGTTGAGCGGGGAGTTCGAAGGGCTGCTCCGGCTTCGCGTCGGCAACCACCGCGTGTTCTTCGAGGAGACCGAGGATACCATCACCATCCACCGCGTCCGTGATCGGAGGGAGGCCTACCGCTGATGGGCTACGAAGCCAGGAAGACCGAACACTCCGGCCCCAAGCGCGGCAATGGCGCCTACTGGGGCTACAAGTGCGAAGCCAAGAGGGAGAGTAACCGCATTCGGCGGGAGAACTGGAAGCGCGAGATCCGTGACGAGTCCGCCCAAGCGGAACCGGTGCGCAGGGGCTGAGCCGAGGAAAGTAATCCGGCTTGTACTCTAGTCAATGGAAGGAACCGCATATACAGTGCTGTTCGAGCCTGCCGAACAGGGTGGGTGCGTGGTGACCTTTCCGGAGCGCGCAGGGCTTGTCAAAGAGGGCGGGACTCTCGAAGGGGCGCGCAAAATGGCCAGGGATGCGACTCGGGCCTGCCTTGAAAGATCGCGTAAGGAAGGCCCCCCATGGTGACGGGTTCCCGCGTGAGCCGTGTGAGGGCCGAAATACAGCGGCTAGAAAGAAGATCATGGAACCGAATCTCAATCAAGAACGCCAGCAGGCCCACGCCTTGCTGGATCTGTTGCCGGCCGAGAAGCTGAACGCCGTGCGGAGTCTGCTCGCAGTGATGGTGGAACCGCTGGCGCGCTCGCTGGCCCTGGCTCCGGTGGAAGAGGACGAGATCTCGCCCGAGACGGCTGGGGCGTTGGACCGCGCCCGAGCTTCGCTCGCCCGTGGCGAAGGCATTCCGCATGAGGAGATCTTGCACGAGTTCGGGCTGAGCCAGTGAGCAAGGACGCCGCCCCAGAGCGGATCGCTATCATCTGGTCGCCGGAAGCCCGCGCGGATCTGCGCACCATCGAACGCGGGACCGCGATGCAGATTCTACACTGTGTGGGCCGTTACCTGGTCAGCCGCACCGGCGACGTGAAGAAGCTCAAGCCTCCGTTCTCCGGCTTCCGGTGCCACTGTGGCGACTATCGGGTGTTCTTCGATCCCAAAGACGAGAACGCCATCGAGATTGCAGGCGTCCGCAACCGGAGGGAGGCGTACCGTTGGATCCGGGAATGGGGCGGTGCGTCACGCTCTCAGCCCGGCACGTCGGCGCGGCTTTCGGAATACGCCAAGGTGGTCCGGTTTTCGGTAAGTGCGTCTGTTACGCTTCCCGCTTCCACCCACAATGGCGAGCGGGTTACATCACGACGTGACTGGACTACCGGAAGGGAGCCTCTCCAAGCATATCCCTTCCAGGCATGGCCTCCACTCGCGATTGGCCGCGCGGATTCCACTGGGGCGATCACGTATCGTCTTGACGTTGGCAACTACCACGCTTATGTCTTGCGGCCACTCGTTCTCCTCCAATGACGGAGTGCAGGTTGTCATTCGTGCCGGAACACACAGGACCGGCGAATTTCCAGATGGTCCACCTCTGAGAAAGTCAAGGATGCGCTCATGCAGGGGAACACTATTCGGAGCGGATCCAAACCCTGTGGCATCTTGACAAATCAAGGAAGCAACGGTCAGGCCGCGATAATCGATATCCTTTACGTAGCCCCGACGCATCGGCGCGTACCATAGTGCGTTATTGTCGCCGTGCATCTTCCGCGACAGCAGACGCGTGCGCTCAGGGTCAATCAGGAACGCTGAGTTAAACGGCTTGCCAAAGAACCTTTTCTCCTTGAGGCCAGCGACAAAAGCAACATTGAGGTCACGCGAGAGGGCCTCCAGGTCGCCGACAGCGAAGACAGAAGGCGCATTCTCGGAATAATATCCCTTACCGAGATCCAACGCTTCCGGTAAAACGATGAGTACATCAGACAGGCCTTCCCCGTAGTGTGCGAGCGCTGCCTTGATGGTGGAGATTGGGTCCGTGCTGCCAGCCTCGTCAAAATGAATGCAACCGACCCTGGATATCTGAGGGAGCATATCAAAACGCGCCTTAGAGCGCGCGGACATCGGCCTTGGCTTCATCGAGCCATTCGATGCGGCTCGGCAAGAACCTCCTCCATCGGGATTCCCTTGCCACCACGTTGCGCAAACCAGGCCCCGCCGGTGCGTAAGCGGCAGCGGTCCTGCTCCGTCACGGGTTCATCGGCGGGCAGGGCCGTGGCCACAGCGCGCGCGACGGGATCGAGGAGCATGAACTCCAGGAATCGGACGGCAGTGGCAATCCGTGAATCGGGCAGCCGTTCGATGAGTTCGTGCGCGTGATGTTTCTCCTTGGCTCCGTTCATAGCTCTCCCTCGCACCATCATAGCCATTACAAAACTGGCGGTGAAATCGACGATCCAGGAAGCGCGGGAGTCGGCCGAGCGGGAGCACGTTCTGCGGGCGCTCGAGGAATCTAACTGGAACGTCTCCGGGGCCGCGCGGGCGCTGGGGATGGAGCGGACCAATTTGCACAAGCGGATTCGCGGGTTAGCTGTTCCAGCAGCTCGATGGGCCCGCCGAGTAGCTGAAGCCCTAAGTGTACGTGCTCGCGCTGAAGCAGCCGGGGAATAGGCGGGCTTATACTTGAGGCAGTGGAAGAACCAACAGAGAGACAACGGGTACATCAGTTGCTCGATCAACTCGGCGCGGCCCAGTTCGACGCCGTGGCTCATCTGCTTGAAACCATGGTTTCGTCCGAGGAGGACACTGGCACGCTGAGCCACGCCGAGCACGGGGCAGTAACACAAGCCGACGAGTGGCTCAATCATAACCGGCCGATCCGGCATGAGGAAATCTTGGCAGAGTTCGGCTTGACCATGGCCGATTGGGAAAGGATGGGCAAGAATCAGTTGCCGCGCGAGCAGGCTCACGAGTTAATCGACTGCCTGCCAGAGATGCAGGTCTCGGCCCTGGTCGGGCTGCTCAAAAGCATCGCCGATCCCGTAGCCACCGCTCTGCGCAATGCGCCCATCGACGATGAACCGGAAACCGGCGATGAAAAGCAGTCGGTCGCCGAAGCGCAGGACTGGCTCGCGCGGCGCGGCGGCAAGGGCATTCCGCATTGCGAAGCTATGCGGAGACTCGGCCTGGAGTGAACGGCGCTCGACAAAGGCATCGCCCGGCGGGTCAAGCAGGGCATTTCCGGGTGTCTTCCGGCGGGAAATCTTCCGGCTTGAAGCCGAACTCGGCAAGGACCTCTTCCATTGGGATCCCCTTGCCGCCGCGTTGCGCAAAACAAGCCTGGCCGGCGTGTAAGCGGCGGCGATCCTGCTCGGTCACGGGTTCATCGTCGGGCGGGGCAGCGGCAACAGCGCAGGCGATGGGATCGCGCGCGGGCTTCTCACTGGCTCCGTTCATTGACTCCCCCTTGCACCATCATAGCTATCATAGAGTTGGGAGCGAACTAGCTTGATTCCGGATTGGGCTACCGAGCGGCGCCGGATGGTGGAGACGCAACTGCGCCGGCGCGGTATCCACGACGAGCGCGTGCTCCAGGCCATGCGGGAGATTCCGCGCGAGGAGTTCGTGCCGGTGGAAGCCCGGCTGATGGCGTGCCAGGACGAGCCGATTCACATTGGCCATGGGCAGACCATCTCGCAGCCGTATATGACGGCGCTGATGGCGGAGTCGCTGGAACTGACGGGCGCGGAGACGGTGCTCGAAGTCGGCGCTGGGTGCGGCTATGCGGCGGCGGTGATGGGAACGTTGGCTTCGCGCGTGGTAGCGGTGGAGATCATTCCCGCGCTGGCGGAACTGGCTCGCGAGAATCTGCGGCGGACGGCGCGCGACACGAATGTGACGGTGGTGTGCGGCGACGGTTCCCTAGGGTATCCGGAAGTGGCGCCCTTCGATGCGATATCGGTGGCGGCGGGCGCGCCTGAGATCCCGGCCGCGCTGCTGGAGCAACTGAAAGACCCCGGCCGGCTGGTGATTCCCGTGGGCGATTACGGCGACCAGGAGCTGCGCGTGGTCACGAAGCGGCACGGGCGCATCGATTCCCGGGTGGCGGTGTTGTGCCGGTTCGTTCCGCTGCGGGGCGGAGAGGGGTGGGAATAGATGCGCTTACGCACGGCGGGAGACCGGCTCAAAGTGGAGCACAGCATCATCGACGGCGTGCGCGGAATTCTGGAGGAACTGCTGGCGGCGAACGCCGCGATCCGCTCCGTGATTCCGGGAGTGATCCGGCCGGTACGCGACGCCAGGGGCAAAGTGAAGGTACGGGTGACGGTGCCGACGCAGAACGGGTGGAAGGCCATCGCGCTCAGCGCGGGCGCGCGGCAGGAACTGTTCATCAGCACGGAGTGGGGCAAGGAAGAACTCGAAGCGGCGCTCAAGCGGGCGGGCGCGCTGGTGGCGTGACTCCCAGGTGCAGAGCCACTATCCCGCCGGTGAAGCGTTCGTAGCGCACTTCCGCGAAGCCGGCGCGGCGCATCCGCTCGGCCAGTTCGTCGGGCGAGGGGAACTTGCGGACCGATTCCGGGAGATACCTGTAGGCATCGCGCGAGCCGGAGAGCGCGCCGCCGATTAGCGGCAGGATGCGGCGGGAATAGAAGTTGTAGAGCGCGGCGAAGACCGGGTTTTGTGGTTGCGAGAATTCCAGGATGGCGGCCATTCCCGCGGGGCGAAGCACGCGGCGCATTTCGGCGAGGCCCGCGCCATAGTTGGCCAGGTTGCGGAAACCGAAAGCCACGGTCACCAGATCGAGCGAAGCGTCGCGCAGCGGGAGGCAGAGGGCGTCGGCTTCGAATAGGCCCGCGGCGCCTTTCCCGCGCGCGGCGACCAGCATGGGGTGGCAGAAGTCGGAACCGAAGACGAGGGCGCGGCATTCTCGGGCGAGGCATGCCTCGCCCCTACAGGGGTTCGGTGTAGGGGCCGGGCATGCCCGGCCCGAAGCCGGTGTGGGGCATTCGCGGGCGAGGGCCAGCGTCAGGTCGCCAGTGCCGCAGCAGATGTCCAGAACGCGCGCGCCGGGGCGCTCCAGAATCGGCCGCACGCGGCGGACCGTGCGGGCGCGCCAGAGGCGGTCGATGTTGCAAGAGAGCAGGTGGTTGGCCACGTCGTAGCGGCGCGCCACACGGGCGAACATTCCGCGCACCCAGGCGGCGGCCTCCCGCTCATTGCGCGCACCCTGGGGAGACGTGCCCATCATGAGAGGGCGGAGCGGATGGATTCGAGCACCAGCTTTTCGTCGATGCCCGAGACCACCGCAACCTCGCCGATGCGCACGGGCAGGACGAAGTGAATCTTGCCTTGCACGGTCTTCTTATCGTGCACCAGACGCGCCAGGAGGTTATCGGCGGAGATGCCGTCGAGCGGCGGGATGGGGCCGTAGAGCCGCGACATATAGAGAATCTCGACGGTGTCTTCGGCGCAGAGATGGCCCGTCAGTTGGCCCAGGCAGGCGGCGGCGCGCATGCCGAAGGCGACGGCCTCTCCGTGAAGGAAACGGGTGTAGCCGGTTTCGGCTTCGAGAGCGTGGCCGAAAGTATGACCGAAGTTGAGGATGCGGCGGAGGCCGACTTCGCGCTCGTCGGAGGAGACCACGTCGCACTTCATGCGGACCGCATCGGCGATGATGCGATCGACGGCTTCGGGCTCGCGAGCCAGCACCTCGCTACTGCTATCGGCGAGGAAGCGGAACAGATCGGGTTCGCGGATGATGCCGGCTTTGACGATTTCGTGGAGGCCGGCGCGGTATTCGCGTTCGGGAAGCGTCGCCAACGCCGCGGGATCGATCAGCACCGCGAGCGGCTGGTGGAAACTACCGATGAGGTTCTTGCCGGCGACCAGGTTGACGCCGGTCTTGCCGCCGACGGAGGCGTCGACCTGCGCCAGCAGCGTGGTAGGAACCTGGAGCACCGGAATGCCGCGCATGAAGATGGCGGCGAGGAACCCTCCCATGTCGCCGACAATACCGCCGCCGAAGGCCACCACCAGGCTGGAGCGGTCTGCCCCGCGGCGCACCATTTCCTCGGCCAGTTGCTCCACCGGCGCGAGCCGCTTATGCTCTTCGCCGCCCGGCAGATGAAGCACCTCGTAAGGCGCGCCCGCAAGACCGCGGTCGAGCGCCTGGCCCTGATGCCGCCACACGTCTTCGGTGGAGACCACGAACAGCTTGCCCGCCTTGGGGGGGATGTATTGCGCCGCACGCCCGATGACACCGCGTTCCACAACGGCCGAATAGCATTGTTGGGGCGTTTTGACGCGAAAAGAGGGCATACGCAATTTGTACCATGAGGGGACGCGGTGGGGATTTCGAGCGGTGTACTGCTATCATCGCAATAGCGGATGAATCCGGACTTTCTCGTCATTGGAGCCGGCGTGGCCGGGTTGCGCGCCGCCATCGAGCTGGCCGAGGCGGGCCAGGTATTGGTGGTCGCGAAGGACAGCCTCCGGGAATCCTCCTCCGAATATGCGCAGGGCGGGGTCGCCGTCGCTTTGAGCGACGACGATGAGGTCGCACTGCACGAGCGCGACACGCTGAAAGCGGGAGACGGCCTGTGCGACGGCGCGGCGGTGCGCACCCTGGTGGAGGAAGGACCGGCGGCCATTCGGCAGCTCATCGAATGGGGCGCGGAGTTCGACCGCGAGGGAAGCAAGCTGGCCTTCACGAGGGAAGGTGCGCACAGCCGCAACCGGGTGCTGCACGCGAATGGCGATTCGACCGGGCACGAGATCGCGCGCACGCTGTACCACAAAGCGGCCTCGCTTCCCAACGTGACGTTCCGCAGCTATGCGGCCGCCATCGATCTGCTGCTGGCCGATGGGGTGTGCGGCGCGTCCTTCCACGATGCCAGGACCGCCAGCGAAATTGCCATCCGTGCGCGCGCCGTCCTGCTGGCGACCGGCGGCCTGGGCAACGTGTTCCTGAATACCACCAACCCCGCCGTAGCCACCGGCGACGGCGTGGCCATGGCGTACCGCGCGGGCGCGGAGATCGGCGATATCGAGTTCGTGCAGTTTCACCCCACGGCGCTGCACGTGGAGGGCGCGCCGCGGTTTCTGCTTTCGGAGGCCATGCGGGGGGAAGGCGGATACCTGCGCAACGCCGATGGCGAGCGGTTCATGGAGCGCTATCACCCCCTCAAGGAACTGGCGCCGCGCGACGTGGTGGCGCGCGCCATTGTGGCGGAGATGAACCGGACCGGCGCTGGGCAAGTGTATCTCGACCTGACGCACCGCGAGGCCGGGTTCGTTCGCGGGCGGTTTCCGCGCATCTACGAGACGTGCCTGCGGTATGGCGTGGATTTCGAGAAGCAGCCGGCGCCGGTGGCTCCCGCGGCCCACTACGCCATGGGGGGCGTGCGCACGGACCTCAAAGGGCGCACCAGTGTCCCGCGGTTGTTCGCGGCGGGCGAGGTGGCGTCGACGGGCGTCCACGGCGCCAACCGGCTGGCCAGCAATTCGTTGCTCGAAGGCGTGGTGTTCGGAACGCGCGCCGGACGGGCCATGCGGGATAGCGCGGCGGCTCTACCGGACGCCGCCCTCATGCGGGAGCCGGAAATCGGGGGTGAAACCTCGGCGGAGCGGACGCAGCGCGTGGCCTGGGAGAAATGCGGCATCGTGCGCGACGCCGCGGGCTTGCGGGAAGCGTGCGAATTGCTGGCGCGCGGTCCGTCGCCGGAGGGCTCGGAAGCGCGCAACATGCGCGAGGTGGTTCTGCTGATCGCCCGTTGCGCCCTGGCGCGGGAGGAGAGCCGTGGCGCGCACTTCCGCACCGACTATCCCGCGAAACGCACGGAATTCGCGAAACATTCCGTGGTTCGGCAAGATGCGGCAATCCTTTTCCGATAAACGGCGGCGAGCCATCGGTTAAGATGGAGTTACACCAACCATGAAACGTAAAATCCGGTCGACGACGGTGATCTCGATCCGCCGCGACAACAAGGTCGTGATGGCCGGCGACGGGCAGGTCACGCTGGGCAACGAAGTGATCAAGGCCTCGGCCCGGAAGCTGCGTCGCCTGTATAACGACAAAGTGCTGGCGGGCTTCGCGGGATCGACGGCCGACGCGTTCGCGCTGTTTGCGCGCTTCGAAACCAAGCTGGAACAGTACAACGGGAACCTTGCGCGCTCGGTGGTGGAACTGGCCAAGGACTGGCGTACGGACCGCATACTGCGCCACCTGGAGGCGATCCTGCTGGTGGCGGACGCGAAACTCACTTACCTGGTGAGCGGGACCGGCGACGTGATCGAACCCGACGAAGGCATCGCGGCCATCGGCTCGGGAGGCCAGTACGCCCTGGCGGCGGCAACGGCGCTGCTCCGCAACACCAAGCTTTCCGCGCGGCAGATCGCGGAGCAGGCCATGGAGATCGCGGGCAAGATCTGCATCTTCACCAATGACAATGTCACCTACGAGGAGTTGGAGTAACCATGGTGATCTATCTGCCGGCGCAGTCCGTGGACGAGGAGCCGCTGCTGGATGAACTGACCCCGCGCGAAATTGTCCGCGAGCTGGACAAGCACGTGGTGGGGCAGGCCGACGCCAAGCGCGCGGTGGCCATCGCGTTGCGCAACCGCATCCGCCGGCAGAAGCTGCCGCCGGAAATGGCCGAAGAGGTGATGCCCAAGAACATCCTCATGATCGGCCCCACGGGCGTGGGCAAAACGGAGCTGGCGCGGCGCCTGGCGCGCCTTGCGAATTCGCCCTTCCTGAAGGTGGAGGCCAGCAAGTTTACGGAAGTGGGCTACGTGGGCCGCGATGTGGAGTCGATGATCCGCGACCTGGTGGATATCGCCATCGACATGGTGCGCGAGGAGCGCCTCGATGAAGTGGCGGACCGCGCCGAGCTCAACGCCGAGGACCGCCTGCTGGACCTGCTGATGCCGCCGCAGCCCGAGCCGAGCGAAAGCGTCGAGCGCACGCGCGAGAAACTCCGCGAGCGGCTGCGCGAGGGGAAGCTGGATGAGCGGCTGGTGGAGATCGACATCAAGGATCGCGGGCCGACGCTCGAAGTGACCACCAACCAAGGCATCGAGGATATGGGCATCAACTTGAAAGATATGCTGCCCAACCTGTTCGGCCAGAAGACGCGGAAGCGCAAGATGCGGGTGGCCGAGGCGCTCGATTACCTGGTGCAGGAAGAAGAGCAGAAGCTCATCGACATGGAGCAGGTGACGCGCGCGGCGCTGGAGCGTGTGGAATCGAGCGGGATCATCTTCCTGGACGAGATCGACAAGATCGCGGGCCGCGAATCGGGACACGGCCCGGACGTGAGCCGCGAGGGCGTGCAGCGGGACATTCTGCCGATTGTCGAAGGCACCACGGTCAATACGCGCCACGGTTTCGTGCGCACGGACCACATACTCTTCATCGCCGCGGGCGCATTCCACGTATCCAAGCCGAGCGACCTGATCCCCGAGTTGCAGGGCCGGTTTCCGATCCGTGTGGAGCTGAAGTCGCTCACGGTGGAGGACTTCATTCGCATTTTGAAAGAGCCCAAGAACGCGCTCGCGAAGCAGTACACGGCGCTGCTGGAGACGGAAGGCATCAAGCTGATTCTGACCGAAGACGCGCTGGAAGAAGTGGCGCGCTTCGCGGCGCAAGTGAACGAAGCATCGGAGAACATCGGCGCGCGGCGGCTGCACACCATCATGGAAAAGATGCTGGAAGAGGTATCGTTCGCGGGTCCGGACCTGAAGAAGAAGACGGTCAAAGTGGATGCCGCCTACGTGCGCAAGCAGCTTGCGGATATCGTGAAGGACCAGGATTTGAGCCGGTACATACTGTAGGAGCGTGTCGCCAATCGGCCCGCAGCGGGGCCATTTTCCGGTAAGTCCGTTTTTCGCCCAGAACCCCGTTTGCGCGAGCGCCCTCGCAGCCCTCCCGCGTCTCACGCGAACAGTACGGATTACCTTTGTCAATTATCCGACGGCCTCTCGATGTGATCGATCACAAGCACCTCGACCGGGCCTTTACCATTTTCCAGCTTCAGTCCTACG
>Ga0182021_10003886_pt1 | contig 17526 bp, 15 predicted proteins | sample 612E3MmetaG_FD_120493 | JGI IMG/M metagenome (GOLD analysis project Ga0182021, IMG submission 120493) | Permafrost microbial communities from Stordalen Mire, Sweden - 612E3M metaG (Illumina Assembly) | ecosystem: Environmental > Terrestrial > Soil > Wetlands > Permafrost | place: Sweden... | reverse complement strand
TCTCAGTTTCCCTGAGTTTGTTGATGATCTGCTCCGGTGTGTTGGCTTTCCTTGGCATTTTTACCCCCTTAATTATTTATCAGTCTAACATTAAAAGTGGACTGATTTTGGGGGGGCAGGTCAATTTTGATTCTATGCCTCAAAGCCAGAATTATGAACATTTAGACTCCCGTTGATTCTCAGGAAGGAGATGTTTTACACTCAGACAGATATCACTACAATAACGCAAGACTATCCGATAATTACCGGTTCAGCTATTCCCAACATAATATCCCGATTTATCGGAGTCAGTCAAGGATGCGTGTTTTAAGAAGAGTCAGTCGCTGGAAAACAGCATTCGGGTAAGTATATAATTTGGAAAGTAATTATGACCCGGAGACAAAATTTGGACATAGTTTCTTTGGCATTCGGAGTCATCAGTCTCTTCGTGTGGCCGATAGCTTATATCGGTTTTCCGCTGAACATTATTGGTCTGTTGACAGGTATTTTATCTATACGACGGCGAAAAAACGGGATGGCGATGGTCGGTATTATTTTATCCGTAATCGGTTTAGTTCTGACCGCGATAAATATGAAAATCGGAATTTTGAACATAATTATTAAAACCTATTTCCAAACCTGATAAATGTGTTCAGCAGTTTTCCCTGTGGATAATTGTTTGAGGAATACCGGTCCGATCATCTGTGATACGATTTTCAATAATTCATTAGCGACAAAGCCGGTCACGATTATGGTTTGACGATCGTTTCTTTACCGGAAAAGGTGGCAGTTATTTGTTTATGAGTTGTCGTAATCAGCAGTTCACCCGAGTCACCTATTTCCCCAAACAATGCCGTATCGCCGGAAAATGCAGGAGATTTATATATCGCCCAACATTCTCGATGATGACGCCAATACACCAGACATTCTGAAATGGATCAAACATTTTATCGCCATGACAGTTCTTATTTTATAGCGAAAGCGACCTGAATAGCGATTGAGATATCGGTCTGACCGGGGGCTAATAGAAGTCGTCGAGGCGTGTTATGGGACTGCTCCCACGAACTGGTTGTAGACGGGGGTTGAAGAATTCTCTGAGATATAAGTCGCTTTACCCAAATCGACTGTGTATTCAATTTAACCCGCTGGCAATCAAATAGTTATAAAATCGACCAATAAGATGTTACAAATTAACGAAATATTGTTCGTTAGAAACATAATCAGGTTATTTGGTTGAAATATTCCTGTTGAAACTTGATGATTTGGTAATTATTTAAGTGCAAATTATATAACTATTACACAACTATTTACCCATAATGAACATTGGAAACCCTGAAAAAGGACAAGGAGGATTGAAAGTGGTAAATCAGAAACAAAAAACTGGAAAAAGTGTAGCGGTCAAGCAACCCCGTACAAGACGGCAAAGTTTGCCAACTCACTTTGACGATATATTTGGATTAGGATTTCTCCCTTCCCCATGGTACGGCGGTGAGGCTTTATGGTCGCCGGCGATCAATGTGGTGGAAAAGGAAGACAAATTCGTCGCAAAAGTCGAGTTACCCGGAGTTCATGAGGAGGATGTAAACGTCTCGATCTTCGGAGATATGATGATTATCGAGGGGGAGAAAGAAGCGGAATCCGAGGTCAAGAAGAAGGGGTATTCATATAACGAAACCACCTACGGCAGTTTCTCCAGGACCGTTGCTATTCCATCAGTGGTTAACATAGAAAAAATAACTGCAAATTTCGATAAGGGCGTTCTGGAAATAGACCTTCCTAAATTAGATGGGGTTAAGCCGCAAAAAGTTAGTGTGACCACCCGGAAAAAGGCAAAAGTAGCGGCTAAAGCTGAAAAGAAATAGCATTTATTCCGTAGAAGTACAACGGCGACGGTGACCACTCAAAGTTATTTTAGTGAATGTTAAGGAGATTATTTATGAATTATATTACTGTGGGGAAAGAAAACTCAGGGAACATCGATATTAACTATGAGGATTATGGAGCCGGGAAGCCCGTTGTATTAATCCATGGTTGGCCGTTAAGTCTGCGCTCATGGGAAAAACAGATACCTGCTTTAATAAATGCAGGATACAGGGTAATCGCCTATGATCGTAGAGGATTCGGGGATTCAAGCCAACCTGCATCAGGATACAATTACGATGTTTTCGCGGATGACTTGCATAGAGTGATGAATAAACTTAACCTGCGGGACGCGACAATCGTCGGTTTCTCTATGGGAGGTGGGGAAGTAGCCAGGTATCTGGGTAAATATGGTTCAGAGAGGGTAAGCAAAGCTGTTTTCATGGCCGCGATACCTCCGTATTTAATAAAAACCGCGGATAATCCTGAGGGTATTGATAGTAGTGTCTTCGAAGGAATGAAAAAAGCAGTAATAAGCGATCGATTGGCTTTTCTTTCTGCGTTTTTCTCAAATTTCTATAATGCTGATTTGTTGATGGGAAAACGAGTGAGCGAGGAAGTGTTGCGCGTCAGTTGGAATATTGGTGCCGGAGCTTCGCCGATCGCCACTCTAGATTGTATATCGGCCTGGTTGATGGATTTTAGAGCGGACCTGAAACGTATCGACGTACCAGTGCTGGTAATGCACGGCGATGCCGATAGAATTCTGCCGATAGTTTCTACGGGAAAGCGCACCCCTGAGTTCATCAAGATATGCCGCTTCGTAACCGTCGAAGGTGCTCCTCACGGCATGAATTGGACTCACGCTGAAGAGGTAAACCGAGAGTTACTGGCATTTCTGAAAGAGGGGAAGTAATATCTTGAATGGAAAGGAATAATAATGGAACAACAAATAAAGATACTCGGTTTTGCCGGTAGTTTGCGCAGCGGATCGTATAATAGAGCATTGTTGCGAGCAGCTTTACCGCTAGTACCCGAAAATGCAACCCTGGAAATATTCGAATTGGACGGTATTCCCTCTTATAACCAGGATTTAGATTCCTCCGTACCGGAAAAGGTGAAGGAATTCAAAAGAAAAATAAAAGCGGCCGATGCAATTCTGATCGTTACCCCGGAATATAATTATTCTATTCCCGGGGTATTAAAAAACGCCATCGATTGGGCATCTAGACCGTATGGAGACAACTCTTTTGAGTCCAAACCCATAGCTATCATGAGTGCTTCGACGGGTATGCTGGGTGGGGCTAGAGCTCAATATCACCTGCGCCAGACATTAGTTTTTTTAAACATGTTTGCGGTGAATAAGCCGGAGGTAATGGTTACCTTTGCGGCTCAGAAATTTGATGAAAAAGGGAATTTGTTAGACCAGAAAACGAACGATTTGATAAAAACATTGCTTGATAACCTGATTTCCTGGTCGAAAAGGTTAAAGTCAACAACATAGGGGGTAAGATATGGCATTCACATTGGAAATAGGAACAAAAGCGCCTCAGTTTTCTTTGCCTGCAACAGATGGGAAAACGTATAAACTATCTGATTTTAAAGACGCCAATACTCTGGTGGTATTTTTCACTTGTAATCATTGCCCGTTTGTAAAAGGATCAGACGAAGTGACCAGGGAGACCGCAGAAAAATATATGAAAATGGGTGTAAAGTTTGTGGGCATCAATTCCAACAGCGAAAAAACCTATGAAGAGGACAGTTTCGAACACATGGTAAAGCGTATGGAAGAATATAAATTCCCATGGATCTATCTGCGCGATAAAACCCAAAAAATCGCGCTTGCCTATGGAGCATTGAGGACACCGCATTTCTATGTGTTTGACCACGATAGAAAACTGATTTACACCGGCAGAGGCGTGGATAATCCACGGGAGACTGATAAGATGACTGTTAATGATCTGGACAGAGTTTTAGCAGAACATCTAGCCGGTAAGCCTGTAAGCATACCGACGACGAATCCTATCGGATGCAATGTGAAATGGGAAGGGAAAGAGCAACATTGGATGCCCCCGGATGCCTGCGATTTGGTGTGAGACCTCAGGTATAAATTACTAAAGCGAGCTTTCGTAATTTATACCGATCTTATGCCGGCACCCTCGTCCGTAACCGTCCTATAGAAATATTGACAGATTCCAGGCGGGGCATATCGGAATAACCCTGCGGATGTCTTTTAGCCCAAAGCCAGGAGCTCTGTAGAATCGCTTCCAAATTGGTAAATTGTGGCGCCCAACCAAGTTCGGTGCGGGCTTTATCGGAACTGGCTGTTAGTACTGCGGGGTCACCGGGGCGGCGCGGGCAAATTTTTACAGGAATCATATCACCGATGATACGGCTGGCTGCTTCGATAACTTCCAAAACCGAATAACCTTCGCCACTACCTAAGTTATAAACTCGCCCTCTTAAGTCATTGATTTTGTCTAGCGCCAGGATGTGAGCCTGAGCGATATCTAAAACATGAACATAATCCCGGATACAACTGCCATCTCTGGTCGGGTAATCTGAGCCAAAAATATTCACCGGGGCTTTGTCAGGCGGTGCAGCGCCAAGGACATTGGGAATAAGATGGGTTTCGGGGCGATGGTCCTCTCCGTATTGCTCGCTGGCGCCGGCGGCATTGAAATAACGGAAGGCGATGTGTTTGAGCCCATAAGCTTGTCCATACCAGTTCAATATCCTCTCGAATATCAATTTGGACTCTCCGTAACTGTTCACCGGCATGGTGGGATGGTTTTCGGTGATGGGTGTTTCCACGGGTTCTCCATAAGTGGCAGCGGTCGAAGAGAATATCAGTTTATTGACATGATGTCTCAACATAATATCGATGAGATTGATGCCCCCGATGATATTATTATGGAAATACCTTTTCGGGTCGGTCATAGAGTGTTCGATGACTGTTTCTCCCGCCAGGTGCATCACGGCATCGAAATTGACGCGGAAGAAAAGCCTGTCCATTCGCTCTTTATCCGCGATATCAATAATAACGAGTTCTGCATCAGGATGAACAGCCGACCGATGGCCTTGCTTGAGATTATCCACTACGACTATTTTATGACCCTTTTTTACTAACTCTTCAGTCACAATGCTGCCTACATAACCTGCTCCACCGGTGACTAGAATGTTCATTTATATACCTTCCTTTTGTCGTTAAATATTGTCTTATAGACCGATTGCTTCGATAGTATTGATTATATGGAAGGAAAAGTCTTTCGTAATCTCCACTTTGGTCAAAACAACAGGCAACAAGTTTAATTACGATGAGCTTTTTGGGGCATCCATTGTGGCAATTATTGACCCTGATGTGTCAAAGAAGTGAACCTTGAAGAACATGACCTTGAGCCGCTCGCACCTTACTCATAAATCGAACGGTTGGCAGAATATATCATAAGGAGCATTTCTAAGATGATGAACAGCTGGCTATCCCGTAGAGGCCAAGTATTTTACCAAAGCGTCATGATTCTCATGGTGCTATTGTGCGTCGCGACGGCGCTTTATCTTCGGCTTGTGATACCTTACAACCAGGTGTTTACAGGCGGTACCACCCGTTTCACAGAAGTAGACGCCTATTCATATATGCGTCTTGAAGACAATCTGCTGCAACATTTCCCGCATATAACTCCATTTGATCCTTATACCTATTTCCCCCAGGGAGCGGCAGTGTATTATCCGCCTCTTTTCACACTATTATTAGGTGGATTTATCTGGCTTTTTAGCTTCGGAGCGCCAACCGCTCATAGTATAAATGTATTGGGTGCGCTTTTTCCTGCGATTCTGGGAAGCCTGACTGTTATTCCGGTATTTGTGATAGGGAAAACTCTCTTTAATAAATGGGCAGGATTAATTGCCGCATTTCTGGTAGCAATTCTACCGGGTGAATTCCTGGGTAGGACAATGCTTGGTTTTACCGATCATCACGTTGCCGAGATATTTTTTACCGCCATCACGATGATGTTTCTGATTTTAGCTTTAAAAAACAATGAGCAACCGAAGGAAATATCTCAAGGCAAACCAGATTGGAAAGTTAGTAAAAAAATAATTATATACAGTCTATTAGCAGGGTTGTTCCTCGGATTATATCTGCAAATGTGGGCGGGAGGTCCGCTATTTATTCTTCTGCTTTTTATATATTTTGTTGCACAATTTATTATCAATAACTTGAAGCGGCGTCCCACAAAGCATTTGTTTGTGATCGGTTCGCTGGTTTTTGTCGTAGCTTCGATTATAACCCTGCCATTTTTGCCGAAATATTATTCCCCCTCGTTGTATACAATATCAATGATTGTCGCTAGTCTGACACCCGTAGCGTTGTATTTAGCGTCTAAAGCTATTTCCCATAAACTAAAACCAAAATATTATGCACTGGGGTTAATCGGGGCCGGTGTGGCTGGTGTTTTAGTATTTTACTTTATAAATCCCAGTCTCTTTAAGTCGCTTTTAGCTAACTTCGGTATTTTGACACCGTCTAATCTCGATCTTACTATTGGCGAAGTACAACCGTTGCTGTTTCCGGACGGTAAATTCACGCTCTTGTTGGCATGGTCGAATTTCACAATAGCTTTCTTTATCGCATTGATCGCTTTGGGGTTCCTTGTCTATCAGATTATTAAACACGGAAAAGAGGATAAGACTTTACTGGCTGTTTGGAGCATTGTGATACTCATAATGACATTAGCGCAGCGACGTTTCGCTTATTATTTGGCTATCAACGTGGCTTTATTAACAGCATATGTCGTATGGCAAACTCTGGCATATTTTGGAGTCCAAGAGATATTCGGTGAAAAAAACAGGAAAATATCCGGTCTAAAAATAAAAGAGAATTCATATTGGCGAGCCAGTGCAGGACCTATAAAAAGCACCGTCATCGCAATTGTTAGTTTCGTGTTGATTTTCCTGCCGAACATTAAACCCGCTATTGAGACAGTCAGCCAGCCGGCGTTCGCTCCCGACAATGCATGGGTTGAAACGCTTACCTGGTTAAAAAACAATTCTCCGGAACCTTTCGGGAAATCCGACGTCTATTATGCTATGGTTCCGACTCCGGCGAATAATGCGGATTACAGTTACCCAACGACAGCCTACGGAATAATGGCTTGGTGGGATTACGGTCATTGGATTACACGCATTGCTCATCGTTTACCGAATCATGCGCCGGGTGGGGGGCGTTCGGCTCTGGTTGCTGATGCCTTCCTGGCACAGAGTGAAACCGAAGCAAGTAAATATATCAACGAGTTGGATTCCAGATACATCATCGTTGATTATGATACCGCATTGGGTAAATTCCATGCCGTAGCGACATTTGACGGTAGTACCCGGGAAAAATATTTTGAGATAGTTTGGCAAAACCAGAGCGGTTCATTGACACCAATAACTGTGTTTTACCCCGATTATTATCAATCGTTTTTAGTAAGATTATACATGTTTGACGGCAAAGCGGTGGCGACTGTGAAAACCACGGTCGTTTCATTATCGGAAATAACCACTACTGACGGACAAACCTATAAAGAAGTCACTGATGCACGAGTGTTTGACAATTATGAAGAAGCCAACTCTTTTTGTAGCGCCCATAAAGAAGAAGGATATCAAATCGTTGGGCTAAGTCCATTCGATAGCCCAGTCCCTATGCCGGCTCTTAAAAATTACCGGTTAATTTATACTTCGGTGTCTTCAACCGATCATCCGGGGATAATGGAAGCTACACCCGTTAAAATATTTATAAATATGAGTAGCAAACAAACCAACGTCCAGGGAATAAGCGATAACGGACAGACTGGCGGAAGCTAGAAGGAAATGTCGTCTTTCCAGTCGTGCATCAGGGCTATATATATGAGACAGGGACAACTTGCAGAAAAGATCGCTCAACCGGCAATGGGGCTGATAGTTCAAGCCAGGACGTTACTCAAGGTCTCTTTATTTCGCAATTCGATCTGCCTGATATTGAATTCGGTTCTTCCCGCAATCACCGGCTTCTTTTTTTGGACGATCGCCGCCCGCATGTACTCGACCGCGGAAATCGGTTTGGCTTCTTCCGCGATTTCGATAATGACCTTGCTGATGTTGCTCTCATCCCTGGGTCTGGATATCGGATTGATCAGATTTATCTCCGATTCAAGGAGCGGTGGTACTAAAGATCTTTTAAACACCTGTTTTACGGTGGCGGGAACGGTTGCTTTAGTGGTTTCCGCGGTTTTCGTCATAGGACTAAAAATCTGGGCCCCGTCTTTGGGAGCGATGCGGCATGATATAGTTTTGCCCATTGTTTTTGTAATGTTTACGGTCGCTTTTGCGATCTATACTTTGTTGCATTATACATTCATCGCCCGGAGGCGAACTGAATTCGCGCTTACGGAAACATTGGTTTTCAGCCTGGTAAGATTCGGGCCGTTGATTTTATTGGTCGGGTTTCTACGTGGTTTCGGTATTTTCGTTGCCTGGGGATGTTCGCTGATAATAGCCATGTTTACCGGTTTCTTCCTGCTCAAGCGCATACAGCCTGAATATCATCCATACGTCAGAGTAAATACCAAAATATTACGAGATATGGGACATTTCTCAATCTCCAATTACTCGGCGAATTTATTTTGGATGGCTCCAGGTTTGATTCTCCCTTTGATGGTAGTGAACAGACTTGGGGCTGAATCCGGCGCATATTTTTACATCGGGTGGGCGATCGCTAACATTATATTATTGATACCGCCGGCTCTCTCCATCTCCTTATTTGCAGAGGGTGCCAACAACCAGACCAGTTTGCCCAATAGCGTAACCTGCAGTTTGAAGATGACGATTCTATTAGTTTGTCCGGCCGTAGCGCTCTGTTTTCCGTTGGGGAATATGGTTCTTTCCTTATTCGGAAGCGGTTATTCAGCAAACGCGACACATTTACTCTGGCTGCTTGCGATCGCAGCATTGCCTGCAAGTCTCAACCAGGTATATTTCAGCATCCAGAGAGTTCGCGAGCGAATGCGTTATATGGTGGCGATCAACATGTTTATTGCTTTAGTGACACTGATCTTAAGTTATTTACTGCTGCCCAAAATGGGTATTATAGCAGCGGGAATCAGCTACCTGTTTGCGCAAACGATTCCGGCAGCGGTGGTTAGTGTATGGCTGATCAACTCAAAATTAATACGGGAAAGCAGCGAATTACCGATATCCAATCAACAAACTTCCGAATAATCCAATACAGAAATCATAACTGGACTCATTCAAACTAAGATACTTCAATACAAAAAAGGCAGTAACCGGATGTCGATTTTTGAATGGAATGATTTACCGATCAAACGGTTTGTAATGCTGTTCATCAGCATGCAAATACTATTGATTTGTCTTCTGGGGTTAGGCGCGCTTGGAATTAATATCCCGTTTGTCACTCAAGCAGTTGGTTTGGTTTATGTTCTTTTTATCCCGGGCATCATCATCCTGCGGATATTACGACTGCATCAGCTTGGTACAGCCAGAACGATAACATACTCGGTGGGCATTAGTATCTGCTTTACGATGTTTCTGGGGTTAATAATGAACTTCGCCTTCCCTTTGATAGGGATTCCTGATCCATTACGCACGTTTCCCGTTATCATCACGACAGCGATCGTATTATTAGTTTTGTGTTTAGTGGCATCTCACAGAGACAGGCGATATACCACAAACGCACCTATAACATGGGAATGGCTGTTTTCGCCCGTAGTCTATGTGTTAATCCTGTTACCGTTACTGGCTGTGCTTGGCGCTCAATTAGTAAATATCTATCACAGTAACGTATTGCTGATGTGTCTGATGGTGATGGTGGCAATTATCCCCGGTATACTGATATTGACCAAACTATTACCCGTGAAATATTACGGATTGGCAATCTGGGCCATCGGACTGGCTTTGCTCCTGCATAGATCGTTGATCTCCCAATATCTTTGGGGAGCGGATATTATAAGTGAGTTCGCTGCGTTCCGGACGGTCGAAATGAATTCTGTCTGGTTGCCAAACGCGCCCAATCTGCTAACGGCCTACAACGTAACCCTGAGTGTCACAATTCTTCCGGTGATGCTCAGCAAATTGACCGATATCCAAGGGCTCTGGATATTCAAGCTTATATTACCTATAGTGTTTTCGCTGGTGCCGCTGGCAATGTATGAAATGCTAAAAATACAATTTTCCGGAAAAGTCGCTTTCCTCTCCGCCTTTTTCGCGATGTCTGTGTATACCTTTTACACCACTTTTCTGCAAGTTGAGAAACAACTGATCGCGACACTTTTCCTGGCACTATTCGCACTGTTGATGCTGGACAAAGAGATGACGCCGCGAAAACGGACTTTCTTATTGGCAGTATTTGGTATAGGAGTGATCGTTTCACATTATTCCACCGCATTTTTGTTAGCGATCATTATATTAGCTACGGTGGTGGGATTAGGTATTTTCCGGCATAAGAGCGCTTCATTGACGGCAGGTCTGGCGGTGGCACTGATTGCGGTCAGTTTTGTGTGGTATGGGACGATGGCAAACGGGGCTGTTATCAAGCAATTTATCGGCATGGGGGGAGATGCTGTCAAGAGCGAATCGACTATTGCAACGACCACTAATATCAGTAGCACTAATGCAGCTCAACGGCTTCTATCAGAAGGTAGCGTGAACATGCCTGATTCGATGCGATATTTATATATTTTTACTCAAATATTAATGACGCTTGGATTTGTAGTTACCGTCTGGCAATGGTTGAAACGCAAACAGGAAAATATTAACAATGAATTTCTAGCTTTTTCTTTAATGTTCCTGTGTTTGCTGGTGATAGAACTGATCCTGCCGGTTTTAGCACGGGTAATATCTTTGGATAGAATATATTTTGTCTGCCTGATATTTTTATCGCCATTTCTTATCACCGGGATAGAATGGATAGCAATAAACATCAAGACGTGCTTATCCAAGGTAGAACTTAAAAAGAAAGTGGCGAGTGTTCTTACAACAGTGGCACCCAACGATATCAGTCGTATACCTGCAGTGATCGTGGTTGTTTTACTGATAATCTTCTTTCTGGAAAATACGGGATTTCTATATGAATTGGCAGGACGCCCTTTAGCTACCTCTATCGCTTTGAATCGTGACCAGGTTGATTTCACCATATTCAGCGATGCAGAATTAGCCGGCGCTAAATGGCTTGTGCAAAATAACCAGAACCCGGACAAAATATATTACGATAATATTCCATATCAACTTTTCTTATACCTGGACGCTAATGCTGAAAATATTACAGGCAAACCTCCGGGGCATATTATTTACCGTCAACCTGATAAAGAATCAGTTGTCGCGACGGAAATACCGAACGGCTCTGATATCTACCTGCGAGACTATAATATTAAAGCGAACAAATTGTCATTAGGTTGGCCGCTATATCAGACAGAAGACGTCAAGTTGATCAATATCAATAACCTGGGTACGTTTACAAGTGTTATTAATTCGAGCGATATTATTTACACAGACGGGAAAAGTGAGATTCTAAATACTTTACATAAATATAATGCAACAAAGGAATAAAAAATGATAATTGATGAAGTTATGGAAAAAGTTTCGATGTCTCTGCCTCTGGGGTTAGGCAAGGCGCATTATCAAGCCGTAGAACATAATCTGGATGACCAGATAAAGAGTTGTATAGACATCGGCTGCGGCAGGGGAGCATTCGAATTCCTGAAAGATTATCAATCTGTAGGGTGTGATATTTTTCAGCCGGTTTTACAAAAAGCTGTTGAAAAAGATATTTATACCAGTGTGATACAGTGCGATGTGCGCCAGTTACCTTTTGAAAAGAAATCATTCGATGCTGCTATATGTATTGAGGTAATTGAACATTTGGGCAAAAAAGATGGTTTGAAGTTCTTGCAACAATTGGAAGAGGTGGCACGCAAGCGGGTGATCGTGGCGACGCCGTGGGGATATTTCCCTTTGAAGGAACGTGAAGATAATCCATATCTAAATCATCTTTCCGGGTGGTTACCGGAAGAACTCAAAGCGATGGGGTATAAAGTTTATCCGTTCTACTATTCACGGTACCCTAAGGGATCGCGCATACATCAGATTATAACCAGGTTTATTCTGACAGTATTGATATATCCACTGATAAAACAATACCCCGAAAGATTTGCGCAGGATTTTATCGCGGTGAAGGATCTAGTATCATAATTACCCAAATTATTGATTGATGTGTACTTCTTCCGATACTAACGGGAGCGTAAAAGTGAAGGTACTGCCTTTATACGGTTCGCTTTCTATCCAGATCCGCCCTTTGTGCAGAGTAACCAGTATCTTACAGATCGCTAACCCTAATCCCAGACCCTCAGTTGTCTTTTTCCCGGCTTCGAGTCGGACGTAAGGATCGAAGATATTAAATTGATCTTCTTTCGAGATCCCGCGGCCGGTATCCTGGACCGAAATCACTAAATACCCTTCTTTCACCAGAGCTCGTAATGTGATCTTTCCGCCATCGGTATTATATTTTAAAGCATTATCAATCAAGTTAAAAAGAATCTGATGTAACCGATCCTTATCCGCCTTGATTTGGGGTAGTGCATTCTGTAGATCGAGCAGTAAAGATTGCCGTTGGTTAGACACCAGGGGTAACATGCTGTCATAGACCTGGTGAAGAATGACCGCCGGATCAAGCATAACTGATTTTATCTGCAACAGACCTATTTCTCCCTGGGCTAAGTCAAACAGCTCGTCGATTCTGGTATCCAAATGCGAAGCGCTACGCCGAATAATTTTAGTCAATTTTATCGATAGGGAATCGGATTCTTCGTTATCCATCAATTCGCTTGCTGACATAATAGCGGCTAACGGGGTTTTCAATTCATGTACTAGAATTCGGGTAAAAGCAACACGCTTATTCATTTCTTTTTCGATATCCTGGCGCAAGTGCTTTTCTCGTTCGTAAAGGTTCTGGAGATTCTGTTGTGCGAATTTTTGTGCGGTGAGATCCCTGGCGATGCACACAAAACCTGTTACTTGGTCCTTGTTATCTCTGACCGCAGAAATGGTGATCGAAGCCTGAACAATATTGCCGGTTTTCGTCTTAAGGGTTATTTCGGTGTCTTTGGTGTCTCCCCACATCAACATCCTGATCGTATTGATGCCAACACTTTCAGCTTTTTGAGATTGAGTTTCGTAGACAACCAATTCCAAAGGCTTACCAACCAATTCCCGTGGATCATAGCCCAGAGTTTTAGTCACAGTCTCGTTGATAGTAAGGATTTTTCTATCAGGATTAAACAAAAACAGTAAATCGGACATTCAAATGTAATTCCCCTGTGGTCACAGGCACACCAATGTTATAAACGTTTTTTCATTAGCGTTATTATACTACCATAAAATGAAAGTCAGAAAGTAAATACATATGGCTTTCAGAATTCGGTTTTCAGCAACGGGTGAGTAGTAGCCACAAGTGAAGACACCAGTGTCGTTGAATGAAAAGGGACAAGTTGAACAATAGTAAGTTATTCCTGTCGATTGGCAACCAGGGCAGGGCTATAACGGAGCGCATTATAGGTAAGAAAAGTTAGACATGATGGAACCATATAAACAGCTTTCCAGCGGAAATTCCTCAGCAGGAAGACGACGTGGGCGCCGACGTAGAAGTAGTAGTATTTTATCGGTGATGTCCTGGTACCGCCGCGGGATTCATGTTTATGACGCGCCACGGCCTGAGGGTGGAAATAAAGCGTATATCCGTTATTCATTAGCCGGACAAAAAGGTCGGTTTCTTCGTGGGAATAGTTGAACCTATTGTAAGCCCAACATTCGTAGCCCCCCACCTTATTCACAGCGTCTTTTTCGAATAGGGACCAGGACGGCAACAAAGGGGTCTCCATGATACGATTGCAATCCAAAGCGAAATTCTGAAACATTAACCCCGTCCAGCGGTCGATAAAAGCCGGGATTTTCATATGTTGACGCGCGCGATTAGCAACTTGCCTCTCTAATTGCAGTAGTTTACCTTTCTTAGAAGGCTCAAATGTCCTGGGTCCGATCGCTCCGATCTTACTTCCTTTTGCTTTCAATTGATAAAAAGCTTTAACTAATTTTTCTAAACAATCGGGTTCCAAAACTACATCATCTTCAATGAAATAGATTAACTTACCGATGGATAAATTGATGCCCTGGTTGCGATTATTTGGTAGACCCAAACGACGGGAATTGCGATGATAACGTACTCTAATATCGCGCCAGAGATAAGAATCCACAATATTCTTAGTCTCGTCGGATGAAGAATCATCACAAACAATCAATTCCCAATCAGTAAATGTTTGCGAGAGAATAGCCTCGATCGTCCTGGCGATACAAAAAGCCCGATTGTAGGTCGGAAGAATAATGGACACCTGTATATCATTCATGTTTCGATATATACCTTAAAAATGCTATGGCCGAACGCCACAACACTTTCAATTCATTCAGACCATGATGGCTAAAAACTCTTCTGAAAGCGATCGGCACATAGGAGAAGGAAAGGTAATAGTTCTTGAGAATGTTGTCTACATTTTCACGTATTTCCTTATCAGTCAATTCCGGGTAGGAGATAATTGATTTTTGATGACCGTGTTCATCGAGATATTCGTTAGGGTCATCGGTTGTGAGATAACCGTTTTGCTTAGCCCAATCGTACATTTCCGTGCCGGGAAAAGGAGATACTACTGCGACCGTGATGGCGTCCGCCTTCGTTTCCTTGATCATGTTAACTGTGTCTGCGATGGTCTCTTTAGTTTCACCCGGTAGACCGATGATCCAGTTGCCATGAATTGATAATCCGGCTTTTTTCGCCTCTTTAGGGAATGCCCGGATTTTATCAGTAGTGATTCCTTTTTTCACATTATTTAAAATAGTGTCATTGCCGGATTCATAACCGACATCCACCATCATGCAATTAGCCGACTTCATTGCTTTCATGGTTTCATATTCCAAACCAACTCTGGCTTGTCCGCCCCATGGAATGGTTAATCCCCGTTCTTTGTATTTGCTACAAAACTCCATCACTCTTTTACTATCGATGGGAAAAGTATCATCTTCGATAAATACCTGTTTTACTTGTGGAAATCGTTTCTCCACCCATTCCATTTCATCCAAGACATTATCGATTGCGCGAACACGGTGTTTTCTTCCCATAAGCGTCTGAGGCCAGGAACAAAAAGTGCAGCGAAAAGGGCAACCCCGACCGGTGAAGATTTGCACCTCCGGATGCATGGAATGAGAATAAGTGAGCATGTAATCCTTGACGTTAAGATGTTTTTGATAGATCTGCGATACAAAAGGCAGGTTATCCAGTTCTTCGGAGGTGGAAAGTTCGCGGTCTGGATTGTGAGTAATAATACCGTTTTTGTATGAGATTCCTTTGACGTCCGAGATATTTTTTTCGTTCATCATTGCCAGCATCAAATCACGCAGGACAAAATCGAACTCCCAACGGGCGACCATATCGACACCCAAACTCGAAAGCATTTTGTTGGAGAATTGAGAAGCGGGCGCTCCCACCATAACGGTTTTTATTCCGGGGAAGGATTCTTTTATCGACTCAGAAACGGAAATATCATTATTCAAGCTGGGGAAACTGGAATCAACGACAACGACGTCTGGCCGGTATTGTTTGATATCAGCCATAACTTCAGGCATGCCCCATTTCCAGGCTGGGGTATCTACCAGTCTGGTATCGCAACCGGCTTGTTCCAATGCGCCGGTAGCGTAAGCCAACCAGATAGGATAATAAAGAGTACCGCCCCTTCCCGTATCCTGCCATCTCATATCGCGGGTGAAACGGGGTAAAAAGGGGGGATTAAGTAGATAAACTTTCATGAAATGGACTCCATAATAGCTTTAATTTCACCGCTTCCATAATAAAGATAAAAATCTATTGTAAGTCTGATCATCAGGAAAAAGAGTTTGAAAGCCCGGTTCTTCAAGCTGACAAAAAGCGCGTTTGCCAGTGCCATCGCTAAAGGTATAATAAATAATGGCGAAAAGAGCATCAGGCATAAGAATAATGGTCCGTAATGGTAGAAACGCGCAATATGATGATGGCGGCGATTAACGCGGCATCGTTTGATACCGAAATCCCGCATCTGACGAACAAATGAATCGATATTACTTTTAGCTTTATGATATACGAGCACCTCCGGTAAATAGAAAAGCTTATAATTACGACTGATAATACGGGCATCGAGGTCCAAGTCCTCCGGATACCCCGGTTCTTCGACAAAACCACCAACCTCTTCCAGTACTCTTTTAAAGCAGGCAGAGTTCATTGGAGGATTATGAGTAACTTCCCGATACTTTTTGTAGGTTGCAGTGTTACGCGCTTTAAAAGAAATGAACGGCGATCTCATTGCGTGGGTAATCGCTGATTCAACGGGTGATTTATTTCCTGACAACGGAACATTCGGGCCGCCGACGCCAACGATTTTAGAATCTTTGGCATTCAATTCCCGTAGGCTATCGATCAAACCATCCAGCCAGTTTTCAGGAACAACACAGTCGCTATCCGTAAAACAGATGATCTCGCCGCGGGCTGCTTCAATCCCCTTATTCCTGTTAATAGCGGAAGGTTTTCCTTGTATTACGTGGTTAGTGTAATAGCGGGCCATTTCTACCGTATGATCGTCGCTACCCGCATCGACGACAATTATTTCATAATTATATTTTGTCTCATTGCTACGTATAGAATTCAAACAATTCGAAATGGTTTTTTCGCTATTGAGAGCAGGGATTACTATTGTTGCGTCTATTCTTTCCATTTTCTTATCTCGCTAATCTTTTTTGATACATGTGGAATAAGTTCTCGAAACCAACCTTCCACCCACCCAATTTGACTTTACCCGTACGATGCCGGTATTCGATTGGAACTTCTTTCCAGGAACACCCTGCGAAATGACAGGCTTCAATTTTAAGCTCCTGTGAAAGTGGGGTATTTGAAGTCAATTTAAGGTTTTTCAAAATGTCCCGCCGAAAAACCCACATTCCTGATTGAGAATCTTTTATCCTTAGTCCGAAAAGTATTGTCATGGTAGCGGATAAGACGGCATTGCCTACCTTATTACGAAAAGACATAGCGCCTTTTCTCATCTTCTTGAAACGATTAGTAGTGATGAAGTCAATTTTCTGTTCGTCGATCATTTTCACTAAACGGGGAATGTCTTCCAACGGGTAAGTGGCATCGGCGTCAGACGTAACTATGATATCTCCGCTAGCGCCCGCAAATCCGGCTTTATATGCGTGTCCATAACCGCGCTTCGGTTCATACAAAACCTCTGCTCCGGCACGACGCGCGATGTCAGCTGTGTTATCTGTTGAACCGTTATCGACGATTAAAATCTGGACATTATAGCCCATGCTTTTCAACATGGAAAGGGGGATTGTCTGGATGGTTCTTTCAATGCCTTCACTTTCGTTGAGGGCAGGGATAACAATGCTGATACTAGAGTTTTTCAGGCCGTTACCAGTCATAAGTTCTCCTATTATTATTAATGAAAGATTCACAAAACCGAACCGGTTGAACCATATATATGTACCATTGAATTAGTATCAGATAAAAACGATATACAGGATAAGGTCTAACCAGTCAATAAAAAAGAGACGGAATATTCGTTATTTAATGAACACCAGGGTCTT